>Ga0179593_1661241_pt1 | contig 18376 bp, 21 predicted proteins | sample CZODoug2_1_08_16_FD_185931 | JGI IMG/M metagenome (GOLD analysis project Ga0179593, IMG submission 185931) | Vadose zone soil fungal communities from Angelo Coast Range Reserve, California, USA - CZODoug2_1_08_16fungal (PacBio error correction) | ecosystem: Environmental > Terrestrial > Soil >...
CAGTCCAAATAAAGGACTTGTAAAGGAACAAAAGGAGGGGGCAAATAGAGGTGTGCGACCTTCCTGCGAAAAAGAGAACGCCATGCCTCTTGCAGCAACAAGAAGGAAGCTGAAGATTCCCGGTCAAAGGTTTTCTCTCTTGGACAAGGGGAAACTCATAAAGGGGGACCATAATGCTGGCGTAAAACTGTGTCTTCATTCGCCCCTGCAGAATTAGAGCAGGCCGCGTTCTTCGAAAAAGCATCGGGAAAAAAGGTTGTGCCTGCGGATGAGCAGGAATAAAAACAAAGAGATTAACTACTATGGTGGAAGTAGTCGGGGTCGTATTCTAGTTTGAAAAGGACAATCAAAAAGATGTATTGGAGCTGGTGGGGGGGGTCCAAGATCTTACGATGAAGTGTGTTTTTTCGTGCTGTTCTAATTCTTTTTCGGAAAATGCCATGGGGGGGTTTTTCTCCGATCTACGAAAATCGAAAACCGTGATCTAAAGCCTTCCCTATGCATTCGAACATCGCAAGGAATTCTTCCGGCTCAGCAAGGGTCTCAACCGGAGGAACGGATAACGGCCCACTTCTTTGAGTTAATTTCTCGGGAAACGGGTCAAGATACCACGTGTCCAATTTGACGGCCAGACCAAGACCGAATGGCCACTGCGTTCGCAAAGGCAATCGGTACATGGACTTACTGAAACAAAGACATATGCGCATCAAATCAAATAAAACCGACTAGCAAGAAGAATTCCGGAACTGCCTCTATAAATTGGTTTCCTGGAACCCCTTTCTCGTCCGAAAGAAATTGCCTTATACTCCAACAAACCAGACGCTACACCAGAAACGTCCTCTCTAAACCAAACAAAAACTCTCGTGTTAAGCCCTTGTATAAGATTCTCATCCCTACTCTGTAAGAAGGGGCATGGGGTCGGTTACGAGGGGGCTGAAAAACCAGCTCATCTCTTTTAGATGGCACTGAAACGAGAAAATGGTCTCACCTTCTTGGGGAGACACCCGTTTAAGTAGTGTCCGAACCGGGACCTTACTTCAATGGATTCTAGAAGGCCTTGAGTCCTGTAATATAAGAACAGTCTACAATTCTCGCTGAGGTTTCTTAAATCGTTTCTGGGGCTTGTCGAATAGCGGGCAACATTTCACCCTCCATCTTCCTACACTTTTCCTAAAAACTCTAGGCTTCTTCCGCAGAAACAGGGCGCCAGGTAGGTGGTAAACGATTGAAAAAGGCACAGGCTCTCGACTAAAAACAAACGTCCTACGGAACCCCGGCTCCTGGGAAAAAAACCAAAACGTGAAAAAATTCCGGCCAAGCGAGCGAAAGGAATCTGCTTGGAGCCAGAAAGGGATGGGGGAAAAAGAGTAGGGGCCCGCACAGCCGGCGTGGCGGAAAGGCGGCCGGGGTCCCTTAAAGGAGTTCCCGCGATGGAAAAAAATACAGAGGCGGAGGAATTGGCCCCCTCCAAAAAGATTCAGGGGGCGGTAAAGGGGGGTTCCACTGTTTCCCCTACATGCGAGGGTAAAGGACAAAAGGAGCAGAGAAAAATGTTTGGACTTTCTGACCTATAGGGGGCCAGGAGGACCTGATTAGGCCGAACAAAGTCGCAGCCTTTCTTGAACGCGGGATAACGGGGGACAATCCGAATCGAGAATTGTGGGGGATATTGGGGAGAGCCTAGTAGTAGTGGGGAGGTCGGAGTTCAAGGGTCTTTCAACGGTTAGAAATGATCGGGGAAAGCTGCAATCTTCTGAAGGTGATTGTAAAATCGTCAACACGGCGGTTGTTAGAAATCTCTGTCTCAAGGCCTTTTCAAGTTGGAGGGAGGAATCGCATTACAGCCTTCCGAATAGCTTAAAAGCTCCCACAAGAAACAAAAAACAAAAGAAGGCTCTTTCGTGAAGCTACAAAGCCTGCAAAAAGGCGGGGTACTGCGCCCATACCACAGCAGGCGACTAATACCATATCCCGCTATCATGCAAAATACCTCTCCAAAGAAAAAGGGATCAACCTCTTGCGGGTTCTCCAAAGTCCCTTCTTTTTGAGAGCAAGGAGCGAATGGAACACCTCATGAAAAAAAAGTGAAGAGCTGGGAGGGAATTTTGCAGAGGGAGGGGAGAATCCTTGTAAGGGCAGACGCGGATCTGGCTCACCTGACGGCTTAATGGGGAAGAAGAGTGAAGGAAGGCTTGAATGGGGCTCGTCCTCGGAACGACGACGAGCAGCTTGCAAAAAGGGCAGCGGCGGTTTGAAAGGGAAAAAAACCAAAAAAGGGTATCGCGGGATCACGGCATTGTGCTTGAAAAGGGGCTCGCCATTGGGGTTGGTTGCGGAGGGAAGGCTATCTCAAGCATCCACGTCGGGGGGGAATGTTTCTCTTTGGAATCTCATTAAAGGGAGCGCCACGCCCGAACTCTCTCTTTTGGGGGAAATGGTTTCTGAGGTTTCGGGTCCGCTTCTGCCTTTTTTTTGCCGCAATGTGCCCGTAACGAACTAGCATTATGCCCGTCAGTGTAAGAAGGTCGTTCGGCGGGGCTGTTGCAGGTCGGTTATACTCCTTTACATAATGCCAATCGTTTGGGTGATAAGATAAGATAAAAGGCACAAAAGCTTAAAACTTTTGCTAAACAAAGAGTCGAGGGATTGCAACGAAAAATAGGTAACCTTGGTGAACAGCAACAGAGTGGGAAAGTTAACAGCAGCTTGGTAATAAAAGCGGTGCGGAAAATAAGGGCTGTGGGCCTGTGAAGGCGCGAAAGGGGGCCGGAGGCAAGCGCTAGAAGGGGAGGGAACGGGAACTCGCATGAACGAAGTGGTCAAGGGTGCGATCCACCACCATCGCAAGAATAAAACCAGACCTACCTAGTATCCCTTATGGGTCGCCGAGGACATTACTTCCTTCATAATGGATGGAGTTTCTGGCAGTTGATTCGAAAGGAGTATTATTAAATAAGAAGATCAAATATACAAAAAGGGCATATCCTTCCTCCGAGAGGAAAAGTCACGGGTTCGCAACACGATCAAGGGGGGGCCGGCTTGTTACAAAGCTTCGGCCAGGAGGTAGGACTCAGCTCATTAACATGAAGGGTCAAAACCAGGGGCCACAAAAGCCGAAGTCCCCCTGGGGTGAAAAAAAAAAGAAACCAAAAAGGAAATCAAGAATAAAAACCCACGAACATTCCAAAACTGCAAAAGGGAAGGAAGGGACACCACGAAAAAGTGCGCCCCGTCAGCAACTGGACTCCACACGGAAGTGACCAGGGTCGCGACAGAGGGGGGAAAAGCCGCCGACCGCAATATAAAAGAAAAAAAAACGCGGGGGAACTCAACAGCCTCATTGCTCGCTTCCAACCAAGGGATATTCCGTCATTTAACGAGAGCGCCAAATGGAAAGGGGGGAGAAAGACGAGATAACCGCGAAGAACAAAGGACAATCAAGGTGGGTTCCACTTCCGCGCGAAAAGCGAAGCCGATGCGCTAAAAGCCTCCATCGCGAGCCCAAGCACGGAAAAGGGTTATCAAGCTCTTGCGCCAGTAGGCCAGTATCTCCAAGGGGCAAGCACCCAATAGAATAATAATCTCGATTTGTTAAAATCTCTAAAGATAAAGAAAAAAAAGGAAGTGAGAACCGAGAGTGGGGGTCCCTCAGTTCCACTGGGCTCTTACGGCATGCACTCCCTGAGAGGGCTAATATACCAAATTCTGCAGGTCTTGTCTTGGGGGACGAGGGGTCACGCCTTTTTCTATAAATTATTTGGGAAAAAATCCCCAAGGCTGTTCGCGGGCGTTATCAAGCTTTGCCTCTTTCCTAAAAAGGGGAACAGAGGAGACTTTTATCATGGGGATAGATTGCTACGATTGGAGGGGAGAGGTGGGCGGACTGCGGAGAAAAGGATCGCAAAGGGGGTCTCTCAAAAAAAAAGAGACTTCCTCACAAACTGAACTGTTGACCTGATCAAAACCAACCTCGGAAACGCGCTCCAAAAAACACTGTTGCTGCACTTCTAGGAACCCGTAGCGCTACAAGGGTCAGTTCCGACCACGAAAGAACGCGTTCGGCTCAACCTGTCGACAGAAATAGAAAAAGGAACCAATCAACGCTGGAAAGAAGTTACATTATCCAAGGCAGGACATTGGACCGCTGACCCACTACTAATAAAAGGATCCCCGGCAATCCTTAAGAGTATGGGTAGGAACAACTTCTAGAAGAGACATCTCTTAAAAAGGCCGTTCAGGGGAGAACCAAAATCTCTCGTGTCCCAAGGCCGGATGAGCAGGAACAGAAGCACAAAAGGTCTCCGTCTCAAGGCCGAATTTAGGTGATCTAGGGGCGGTTCACGGGTTAAGGAAAAGAGGCCGGGGGGCTATTCCGGTGTTTCCCTCGAGGTGGCGTGGAAAGAAACGGCTGACCATGTGTGAACTCTATGGGAGCTCGTACGACCATACGCGAGGATTCAGTAAAAAAAGTCAGGTGCGGCGTCCGAAAAAGAGGGGCCCGCACCTTAAACCGAAAAATCTGCAAAAGGGGGAAGCCCTAAATGTGGAGTCCGCAGAACCTTCATTGGGAAGCCGGGAAAAGAGTAATCCAAGAAACATAAGACCTGGGAATCGAAGACCCGGTGGTCCTCAAGCAAAAAAAAAACTTTTCGCAAGAAAAAAGGCGTCGTTCGGAAGTCCGGAAAGTGGGGGCGCTTTCGAAAAGGGTAAGGCGAGCCGAACCGACCGCTCGAATCCAGCTAGATGAAGGTGCCTAAAATCTCCTTGGGAATGGAGTCTGACTACCGAGCGGCATGGTACCGGCTACGCTTCTGGGTGCGTAACCAGGGAGGGAAAATGCAACCCCTCTATCGTACGGCAACGCGTTTGCGATCAAGCAAACCGGGAGTTCCTCTGACCCCGTACACGGGAGCAAAGAAGTGATCCACCGAATTTTCCTGTGCGACCGCATGGCAAGGGGCTTTGAAGGTGGCCATGGATGGCAGGCAAATTGTTATCCCAGTACGACCATTGCGACAAGGGAAAAAAAAAAGTAGCTGTTGGGCCGCAGCGTGTCCAAAAAACGCCGGGTGGGAAAAGGTGCGCAAGAAAGCTACGCAAAAGGCGGGGAGGGGGGAATCGGAGCGTGCCGAATGGAAGAGGGAGAGTCTCCCGGTACGAAATGCGCGGAGCGTCTAACAACACAACGGGGAAAAAAAAGCCTTTAAGGACCTTGGAAGAAAAAGTTTCTACCCGACTAAACCCATCACTACAAAAAATATAAATTCTCTGAAAATTCGGCGACAACTCGACGAGTCAATACCTTACTGAGAAAACACTCGGCTTGGAAAAACCGGTGCGCGGGATCCTGCTCAGGGGATCCAAGCAAAATGGAAACTACCGGGCTCGGGAGGCCGTCTGCCTGGAGTGAGAGGGGAAGAAGGATTCGCTCCCTCCACCTTAGTGGGTTCCGAGACCTTTCTGTGAGATGTCATCCAATTCCTGGAGGACGCTTCAAGCGCTAACCTTGGGGAGCCTCGCCGCAAAAAAGCTCCGTTTCTACTAGAAGGGGGTGGTTCTCGCCGTGCCCGTTAGGGAATCACCATGCCGGCGATTTGTCCCGAGGAAGCAAAGGGGGAAGGTATTTGTCCTGCGCTGGACATATATCTCTCAACACAATATGGAATATGGGGCAGGTAACTGCCGTTGAAACCTTCAACTCGGGAGGGACATGTTGGAGAATCTCCGGCCGAAAAACCTCCGCACTCAAAGTAGGAACAGGGAAAACATTCTGCGAGGAGGGGAAGCAAGTTTCGCTCTGAAGCACCCGGGTGCGGAAAACTGAATCAAAAAAAAAAATAGGGGAGAAGCGCTTCCAGTAAGTCCGAGACCGCAAAGCCGTCGGCATCCCTCGAGTCGGATGATGGTTGTGAAAGCGCGCCCCGGTCTAGATGAAGGTGAAAGTGGGGGGTAGTGAAGGGGAGCATCAGATGAAAACGCGGAAGGGAGGGAGTCTGGTGTTAGAAGGGTGAAAAACGGTAAGCCCGTAAAAGGGGGGAGAAGGAAAGGGCGGGGGTGTGGGTGCTTCCTCTCAGAATCCAGGATAACCAAGGGGAGGCGCTAAGTCGCCGCGGTTTCCCATCGGAAGGCTGGGAAGGAAAGCGGGACAAAAAAGAAAGTCGGGGAAAGGACCACTGCTTGGATTCATGTCAAGGGAGTTAATAGCTGGATACCACTGGCCGGACGGAACAGCAAACTGGAGCACGGGCAAGTCTTGAGGGAGCTGGGAACAATGCAAGGGGGGAAAGAAGAAAGGCAGGAAAAAAGTTTGTCATCCGCAGACGCCGCACCTAGAAGAGAAGGGGACGGGAGATAAAAGTGGCCAACTTATGCTGGGAACGAAAGAAGGGGGGAAAGTATCTCGCAGAACTCTCCATAGGAGAAATCACACGCCATAGAGTTTGGAAGGGAAGCACCATCTGTCGTGAGTGGGTCAGGGTCCGAGACTCCGCATTCGCTTGGACAAAACGACCGCAGAGGAAACCGTTGCTCGGCTTGGGGGGGGGACCCGATTATTCAGAAAAGGCGGACTGGAAACGGATCGAACGGAGAGACATGACGGTCGCTGGAAGGAAGCGGCGAGAAATGGGACGGCCTCCTTTCGGAGGGTCGAGGAAGAGGTCAAGGAGGGAAAAGCTCTCCTTAAGTGACGAAAAGGGTCTTCCTCGACATGACCAGAAGGGGGAGGGTGGTAACCGATGGGAACTTAAGGGGAGGAGACTTCCTCTCTACCACGGAATCGTAACACGAAAGGAAAAAAGGAACTGCAGCCTCCAGCACAGGCGCTAACTCCAGAACGAAAAATTCGCCGGGGGTGTAGGAGGTCCATATCTTAGGCCGGAAAATCCGGGGTGTGAAAGGCATCCTGCTCCCGGTTCAATCCTGGATGACTTGCCTAGGGAGGAATCAAAAAGGGGATCGGAGTGTCCCCTCCTCAGAAATTGCGGGGCGTCGGCGCGTCGGGGGGTAAGCAAATAAGGTGCAAGAGGGGGGGTGGAGGGAAAGGGGAAAGATCTGGAAATTGTAAATCGCTTGCGGGAAAAATCTTGCCAGATAAAGGAGGGAGGACCGAACAGGGAAAGCGGTGGCTGCCGTCAACGATCAAAGCGGGGCCATGAAAGAGAAGAATTCAGCCACCTTGTAGTTGGTAGGGCCTTCGGCGCTAACAAGGGGGGGGAGTCGAAATGGCGTCACGTTAGCCGCTCTGAACTAAAGGGGAGAGCCGACATGTCCTCCGCGAGAAGAGAAGATTCGTCGCCTCTCCTCTCCATAGGTTTGTGGAAGCGACGGACCGGGGGCTCGGGACGGAAAAGGAGCCGCGAAAAAAGGCTTGATCCTGCAAACGCATAAAGAAGAAACCGGCGTATGAAAAAAAAGAGAAGAGAAGAAATACCATAGACGGGGAACAGTTTACCAGCTTCCCAATAACGTGAAAGCGTTATAAACGCACTCTTGCGGTTATCGAGACTGGGAGAGGAGTGGAAAAAAAGAAAACCCTCGAGATCTTTCCAAAAGGGACCGGGGGAAAAGCAAAGGGGCTGAAAGAGAGATTGGGAAAGGGCGCGTTTAGGGGGGCGGGAAGATTCCGCTGGAAAAATTTCGGCGGAGCAGGGAAAACGCGGCTCGGCCGCTCGTGGCAAGCGGGAGGGGCACAAAAAAGGGTGGCCTGGTGGGTCGTTCGGGCGAAGGGAAGAAGAGTTCCAGGAAAAAATTCCTCATCGCCATGTTGTGTGGAGCGTAGCCTGGCGGAGAAGGAGAGGCGGAGCGAGCATCGCGGCGGTCTGTTGAAGGGGATAATTCGACTTTCTCTACCGGCGCCCATGCCTCAACGGGGGGGGAGAAAGGGGGGGAAGGGTCCATTCTGCCGAGGTTCAGGGGGCACGCTCTTGGGGATGAGAATCAAAAAAGACGCCGTTCAAGTTTGGGGCGTAGTGGAGTCTTTGGGGGAAAGGGGCCGGCGGTGGCCGAGGGAACCTTCGGCTTAATTTGGGGAGAAGCCTGGTTCATTCGCTGCGGGTGGAAAAAGGTGAGCCCTCCTGGCCGCGCAAGAAAGAGGAGAATCCTTAACAAGTCCCCCTGAAGATGTTTGCGCGCAAACTCCAGGAAAAACCTGCTTTCTGAAGAAGGAACTGGAGGGAGGAGAATATCAAAAGTAAAGGAGTATTAAATATAGATATCAAATGTAAACTTAAAAAAAAATCCTTCGTCAGGTCAGGGGTCGGACAAACAATATTCTGTTCCAGTTCTAGAGGATGCGCGGAGCCTAGAAAGGATGTCGGCCGGGGCATCAGGACCAAAGGAAAAAGAGTCCAAAGCTAAATCCTATTTATTCCGAAAGAGCCTGCACCCAAAAAAACCCACCCGACCTTCAGAAAAACAAAAAAGGGGAAACGGGGGGAAGGGTGCTTAAAAGGAAAAAAACCCGCATAATGGAGGGTGGAGGAACCGGTCAGCACACGAAAAAGGCAGGGAGAAAAGACAGCTCGTCCATCCTCGGAAAAGGAACAAGGCTCTGCGGGAACCGACATAAGGCCGACCAGGAGGGGGCCCCTTCTCGCTAAATGAGAGTCAGAAAAAGCCCAGGTGAATCTACACTTCCGGTCAGAACCTTAGGATATACTCTAAAAAAAAACCATTCACCTTTGAGGAGGGGGCCCTCCCCGCCCCCAAACGAACCAAAAAAATCTCTGGCCTCTAAGGAGAGCGGTCCGATCCTCTCAGTGGATAAAAAAAAGCTCTAAGCCCCCAGGAACGACAATAAAGGGGCGAAGAAAAATCTGGCCAGTCCATTTTCCAGGATCGCAAAGCCGCCCACCCGAGCAAAGAGGGGCGACAGATCCTATTGAAAATTCCAAAAGCTTGAGGAGATAAAAGAAATCATGGAGAGGTACCGCCAGAGTTGGCGAATTGGAATAACTCTTTCCACAGAGGCGCGGAAATCATATAGCAAAAAAGGCAGACGGTCTGAGGGAAGGGGCTGTGTTCTTGGGGGGGCGCCATCGCGTTAGGTAAAAAGTGGAGGCCCATTCTTACTGAAACACGAACGCTACAGTCGTCGGCGGCTGTGAAGGACGTCCGCGTGTGGGTACTAGGGTTACACCTCTAATACAGACCATGGGGAAGATCGTCGAGGGGGTCCAGGTCGAGGTTCGCGGCGAAAGATGAAAGAGATTCAATCCACCGATCCATGGCCTAAAGTACCTACATTTTGGCCTGATCCTAAGAAGAAAACGCGGATCCTCGCGCCGGAAACAAAAGACAGAAGTTCGTAGGCTATGAACACTCGGATCCCCCGGCGTTAAAAAAAGAATAAAGCTTTCGGCTCAGCCGAGAATCTGGCAAGATAGGGGAGAGGGGGTCAACAGAATTTTCCTGGACCGAGGCATAAAGGAAACGAAACTTGATTGGAGAGTACTATCCGCCAGAACGACGCCCCGGCAATCAGGAAAAAGGCCGAGGAAAAGTATTAGAATGATACCGAAAAGAAACGGGGTAAGGAAGGTAACCCTCAGTCCTAACGAGTGCCCAGTGGCAAGTCCTCCACATTATAAAATTTACCATCAGCGCCCCCGCAAATTTGAAGCGTTGAAAGTAGGTGTCTGAAGCGGCCCGGGAGGAAGGGGTTTGACCTTCTGTTTGCCTTGTGCGGATTGAAGAGGAGACTTCAGGCTGGAAAATCGGTGTAACCACCCGTCGCCCTCTGGCATGTCGCGGAAAAAAAATACGCCGCGGCTGGAACCGAAGGACCGGCCGTCAAGGCTCGCGCCGAAATTGAACGGCACCATTATAAGTCCCACTACAGAAAAAGCAGGAAAAAGTTCCCACCGGTCCATTTTTCGGAAGCAGGAGAAGACGTCATTGGACAAGAACAGGCCTTCGCAATCGAGAATCGGGACCCGGGGGGGAACCAAAAATTGTTCAAGAAATGGGGGTCAACTCTACAAAAAAAGACTGGCGGCGGCCGTCTGCTGCCGGGACTGCCATTAACCCGGGATTCTGGGAAAGGCGTCGAGTCAAAAATGGGAAAAGAGAGGGCGTTGGACGATGTCGGGAGCAGAATACTGAGAGGTAGGCCTCGGCTAGCTCCTGACCGCTCGGGGCTGAAAAAGTAGGGAAAAACCCAATAAAACACTTCCTCTACTCAGGAGGGGCGGCGGATTCAAGGGTCACAACATATTTTGGAAGGTAAGTAGGAACAAGTGAACTTTCGTAGGGTCCTTCCTCTACTTGGAGAATAGGAGGAGGGACGCCGTTCCATCTCGACTGGGGGCTGGAAGGAAGTACACAAATGGGACCTTGTATCCATCGAAAAGAAAAGGGCGGAATGATGCAAAGCCGTTGGGACACTGGAAAAGTGGGGAGCCGGAAAAGAGTCCTCCTTCGATGGAGGGAAATCAAGGGGGATCTGCCAAAGAGCATTCTCTCCGGCTACAACACAACTGGAAAAACCAGAAAAAGAACTGGTACTCCATCAAATCCTGTGCAAAGGGGGAGAGCTGGGAAAAAGCATACGACCACCTCAATGGCGAGAAGAAGGAAGGGGGAATTTGACGACGAGAAAAGTCAATACTTACTAACCACCAGAGGCTTGCGCTTACGTCATGCGAGAAGGTAACTTCTCGATCCAACCGAAAAACGTATGAAGAAAGGACAACCTTCGGCTTCGAATTGAAACACCATCCAACTTGCCGAAAGGCAAGAGAGAAACTCCCCTGGCGGAGGAGATGAAGGGCAAACATCCAGAGGGAACCAATTACCGGTCGTCAGAAGGCCATCTCAGGAATCTTATCGTCAGTGGGCTTGGAATCCTTATCCGAGGGAGGAGAAAACCATGAATCTCACGAGTGACGTCAACGAGCCGTTATTAAGAAAACGGGAAAGCAACAACAACCCGTATGAGGGAAGAAATAAGAGGGGGACATCGTCCAGCACTTTTACGAGGGCAGGAAAAACTCGCAAAAGGAGGTGTTGATAGAGATCCCTTCTCGAAACCCCAGCCTAAACTAAGGGGAGAGGAGGCACAGGAAGAAAGGGCGAGTCGTTTCAAGCAGGTTTAAGGGGGGCTCGTCCTCCCTCAAGAAAAAGAAGAGGACGTCGTAAAAATATGGCGCATGTTGGTGGCGCCTTCGATTCTCTGAAAAAGGAGGGGACGGAAGAGCGTCAGCTGCGGCTGCGGGAATAAGAATCTGCGGACCCTGTCGAGAAAAAAAGGAGCTCACGCCGATGGAGGTGGAAGGGGAGGGAAGGCATCAATCGGCCGAGAAGGGGAGGTGGAAGGATGGGAGAAACGCTCAGGGGGAGAAAGTGGCGGAGTGCGTCTTCTCCATGCGGTGATGTCTAAATGGTGTGGGACGAGCAGCATCCCCAGGGAAGCAACCTCGTTCTGCGCACTCCTATTCCACATGAAAAAGCTTGACATCGGCAAAGGTGGCGGCCCTGGAGGAGGCGACCACTTCGGGGGAAAGGGCATGCGGCCCACGATAGCCCTGGGGGAGGAAGTAACCACGGCCATTTGCGGCCCAAAGACCGGCCAAAATGAAGGGAAACTTAGCACATTCACAGCTCGGGGGAGAACCAGTCTAGAAAGGGGAAGGCCAGGGAAAATATGTCCCGCACCTGTGGTCTAGAAAGCACCTCGGATTCGCGACGGAAAAGATAGCGGGGTTGCCGGAAATCGAATGGGGTGGCCGAAAAAAAAAGCGCGAGACATCCTAGAAGCCAGGTAAAAAAGAAAGGAATGCTTCGCACAAGAGAAGGGGCCATTTTTCCTCAGAGGGGGGAGGGCCATCTGTCGTTTCGGGGGGGAGAGAGGACTCTAAGGAGAACTCCTCTTCTTCTGGCGAGAAGAAAAAAGCTACTGGGAGAAAAGAGATGAATTACACCCGGGTGAAGAAGGAAGAGGCTAATCCTGTCCATGCTGCGGAAAGAACTACTGGAAAGAATGCGTGTCGCGGGATCCAGACAAAGGGGAAAACGAGGAAAAAAAGAACTTGTACGTGTGAAGGGACTGGCAAATTGACTGGACAGGACGAAGAGAAGCTGGCCGTTTTAAGAAGGGAGGGGGGGTCAGTAAAGGGAAAAAAATATCTATTTGTAACCGAATGGTAAGCGAGTCGAAGGGGGACGACAAGGGGACAACACGGCGCGGTCCCAACCGAAAAGGACAGGAGGACGCCATGCCCAAATAAGGAAAGGACTCTGCGGTGAAAAAGAGGTCTTATGTTCAGATCTGAGGGGGAGGCCAGAAACTCGTGGGGCAGAGATGGAGGGAGGAAAAAAAGCTTAAGACTTAATGTCGTTCTCATCATCGAGGAGGAATACGTGCATGGGTCAAAGGAAGAAAAGAGGGACGGTTAGGGGGGAGGAGGGGTCGCCTCTTTCAAATCAATTTCATGTAGATTGGAGGTTTGAAGAGTGATTGGGATCTTCCCCGATTGCCATATAAAGAAAGAAGAAAAAATTCCATCCCGGCTGAATCCGAAAAACCCGGGAGGGAGGAGATACTTTGATCCGTCAGAGGAGAAGGCAGCCACCGTTTGGGAGGCGTCTGCGATACGCTGAAGATTGGTTGAGGGGTTAAGAGTTAAGCACATTCTCGGGTGGAGACAGGTTGCAGATAAAAAGCCGCCGGGGCCTCAGGAGAAAGACTTCGGAAACGAGCCTGTCACAGCTCGGGGTTCGAGTCGTAATCGCGGAAAAAGGGGAGCTTGAAAAAACACCCTCGCCGCGGTTAGGATGGAAAATTGAAAATACCGTCCGGAGAAGATGTCGCCAAAGACATCAGGAAGGATAACAAGGAAATGCATCAGATGATGGAGCGCCCAAATAAGTGAAAGGGAAGATAAGGGGTGCACTGTTTCTCCAAAGGCAGCCCTTGGGTCTCTGAGGGACAACGGAAGGAACGCTCGAGAGCAAGCACCATTTCCCGCAAAGAAAGAGGGGGTTCTGGATGTTACCTTGACGCGAACCAGGGGGGGGGGGTTATGGGGCTCACCTTGAGAAAGCGGTTCTCTCGCGGTGAAAGGAATCGGAGGTGCAGGGGAAGGGGAGAGGTGGGGCTTCATCCTGAACCGTGAAAAAGGGGCCTTGGGCGTTTTCGAGGATCGCGAGGTATCAAAAAGGTCGAGAGACGGCATCGCCATGTGGGTTAGGACTGGGAGACGGCAGGGGAAGCATCGCTGGCGGGCAAGCGGAAGGCGGCGGTGGGAACGATGGAAAAAGGCGAAAGGCCGTCCGGAGGACGGAAGTGCTGACCGGGCGACTCAATTCCGAAAGTAGATAGGGGGAGAAAGGTTTAAGAAAACCGTCAGTTGTCGGGACGCGGTCGTCGGGTGGAAGGGGAATGCGGGGAAGGAAACTCGGCTTTCTGCTGCCTACTGGGTAAAAAGGGTCCGGGGGAAGGGAAGAGGCCGCCCTCCGGCCGGCAAAGAAAACTCAGGCTCGCGAAAGGGAAGTAGAACTAGGAAGATCGTTTTTAAAGAAATGGACGCCGGCATCAATGGCGTCCGTCTAGGAAAGGGGACGGAGGGAACAACAACAACAAATTAGGAGGTGAAAAGGGGAGAGGGAGAAAGGATATCCTGCCGCAGAAAAGGAGGAAATTCGTTCAAAAAAAAGGGGGCCTAGGAGGAGAAAAGCCCTGCGCGGCGGCGTCGGGATGGAGGGACCGGCGTCCCTGGCCGAAAACGCAATCCTAAGGTGATGAATTGCCACCGCCGTAAAAAAGAAAAAAAAATCAAGAAAAAGGCCGAAAAATATTTCCGTCTCCTGCCGGTGTGGAAGGGAAATATCTGCAAGAATTGGAATTTCTCTCCCGGAATCAAAAGAAAAAAAAATATCGTGAGGAGGTTTCTGACACGCTGTAGAAAAAAGAAATCCTCCTACCAAAGGACAAAAACGATTCTCCGGGGGATCCGAATAGCAGCCATCCGCCAACATGGAGCGAAAAAAAAGATATGAAGGTACCTCCAGCCATTAACTACAGTCAGACTCATTGGGTACGAAGAACTCTGAACTACAAAAAAAACACCCTTCAGTTCCCTCGATGTCCGTCGAACACATCGAGGAAAAAAGATGCCTATCCCGCTTAAAAGCCGCATCGTCGAGCAACAGAAACACAAACGAACGGCAACAGATAAAAAAGAAACCGATGTGTCATCCCCAAAGGGGGGGAAAAAAGATCGGAGAAAGGGAAATCGCTTTCTCAGTGACAAACCGAAAGGGGGGGAGTAGAAAAAGGGGAGAATTGTATAACGCTTTCAAGTTTTGGTCTCGTGAAAGGAGTAAGTCAAGAGCGCTGCTCATGGATGAATACACGATGGTTCTGAGGAAAATCTGGTCGTCCAACGTTGGGGGGGAAAAAGAGGGGGAGGTTGCAGCTAACAAGCGCTTAGAGGAGCTTGGGGGGAGAGGTTAAAGGAAGGACGACTATCATACAACCAGACCTGTATCGTCTCGGCGAGTGACAGGATGTTCTCTGCGGCATGCTGGGCCGAGAAAATGCAAGGGGGTCACCGAGAGGCTACCTTGAACGGGGGAGGAGATCCAACGAGAGGATCTGACTAAGCTAAAAAAGACGGTGGTTCGATGAGGGGAGCGATGTCCAAAATCGCGAGACGTCTCCTCGTGCAACCAGGAAAGCGGGGAGGTAATGGTGAAAGGTTACGGCCTGCGAATCTGGGAGGGACTAAAGACGAGGGAAAAAATTTTCCTGCCACGATTCTCCCTGGGACAAGAAGAAATGAAAGACCCTCTGACCCACGTACTACTGACGAAACCTTCAATCGGGCCTCTGAACATAGGCCGAGATTATGAAAAAAAGTCTTTTACATCTTTCCGGTCACGGGAAAACGGGGGAGGGGGACTCCGACGTGAAGATCCTTAGAGTGGGGAAGCCCATTACGGGGAAAAAACCAAAAGAGTTCCATGTGGGAGAGAGTGGGGGGGGGATGCCAGGAATTTGTGGAAAAAAGCCTTTTTGCAATATGAAGGGGGTCCGACAAGATCGCCTGTGCCGAAACGTTTACCACCCAAAATACCCCCTAGGAGTTTTCTCCCTCTGGCCTGGGGGGGGAAACCCCTAAGAGATGGAAACCGGAATTCATATAGCGGGGAAGTCAATTGGGCCATCTAGGCGTAAAATTCACCGACAATGCGGCCGAAGTAGTAAAAGGTGGTCTTTCCTCTCGAAAAGAGTCCCTGAACGTTCAGAAGACATTGAAGCCAAGAAAAAAAGGAGTCGGCCTCGAAGAAAAGAGGCCACCGTGTGTTCCTCAACGGCAAAGGGTAAAAAGGGGAGCCGTTAGAATCAGAGGAGGCGCTGGGGGGGGCAGAAAAGCCGGTCGCGGCCGCCGAAAAAAGACAGCGCTGCTCACGCGAGCAAACTGCAAAAGCAAAAATAAGGGAGAGGAGGCGCTAGAGGTCTCTGCTGTCGAGAAGCCAGCCCTTCTGTTGGAAAAGAAAAGGGAAAGGAAAAGAGCGACCCGTCTCGCGAGGGAGGAGGGGAGGGGGGGGAAAACCGGTTGAGGCCGATAGCCCGGAAGGAAAGGGGAAAGCCTCGAAGAAAACACCGAGCTGTGAGGTAAGGAAAAAGGGATTCCAGGAAGGGGATCAAATGGGCCGGGGGATCCAAGCGATTACAGGAAAGGGGAACGAAAAAAGGGAAGCATAGGTCCCCAAAGAAGGTGGTCAGAGGAAAAAGATCTCCCGGCCTTCGAGTGGGGGGGAAATCAGGCGAAAAGGCGCCGCCAGGGGTATCAGGAAAGGGATCGAAAAAAAGCCTTCGGAAGGAACGCCTGGAAGACGAAGAAAAAGGGGCTCCGGGAGATACCATAGCGTGGGCCAAAAAGAGAAGACCAGAGAAGAAGGGAGGCCTGGAATTTCGAAAAAAAACAACCGACTAAGGAAAAATTACTGTACAACCTACGACGCTCCTTCATCATAGTGGGGAAAGAACCTAAAAAAGAAGAAAAACTAACTATGATCGGAGCGATGCCTCCGGGACGGTACTGAAATCACGTCAAGAAAACTAAGAGTTTGGGGTTTTGGGCTACTAGTACATCTTCTGGAAATGTTCCCTCCTTCAGGATAGGGGAAAAACAGGGGTGAGGGAAAATTGCGGTACCCGAACTAGCCCGATGCAAAAAAGAGAGACGGAAAGAGATCGGCAGAGGGCCTGAGCGTAGCCGGGCAGGCCGATAACAAGAGAAAGGGTGCCGAGAAACTCGTCAACGAGAGGTATTTGGCCTGACAAGAAGGAAAACAACAACAACTGAGGTATGAGCGAATAGTCAGGAAAAGGGTAACGGCTTAGGGGAAAACTCGGAAAGCGCGGCATGGGGAAAAAAAAAATGAATCTCGAACTCCATCCGAACAACCCTGGACGAAGAGAGGAGGTCGGCGCGGAGGGGGGAAAAGAAGCGGGCCGCGTCCGAAGAAAGGGGGCGTGCCCGACAAGAAGAAGGAAAAAAACTGAGGCAGGCTTTCCTCTTCAGTAATTGCTAGAATTCAAGAAAGGGGGAAGCCTGTGAGAAGGGGAGCTGTCTCTCTAAAATCGGACGTCTGATGACTGAGCGCCAGCACGAGGGGGGTAGCGGAGTCTATTTGTCTGCTAAGAAAAAATCGGGGGGGGAAAAGGGGTAGTCTGGGGAAATCTGGTTATCCCAGTCGGCCCAGGAGGAAGGGGGAGGGGTCTCAAGAGATTTTCGGAATAGGGGTGGGGTGAGGAGGAAATGCGAAAAGGGGACTTGCGCCTAGTCGAAAGTTTCCCAGCGTCAAATCAAATGAGCCAGGAGGAGCAGGGAAGAGGAAAAGAGTCGCGAAAACGAGTGCAAGTTTCAAGGGAGGGAGGAAAGTAAATAATGAGGGGTTTTCTTCCATCCTAGCCAGGGGGGGAACCGGAGGAAGTCTCACGAAAGAGAGTGAGAAACAGTCAAAAAAGACAGGTCCGGAAGGACCTGCGGAAAAACCGTTCAGTCACTTCAAAAAAAAAAAAATTCCGAGGGATTGGTTTCCTGTGGACGGGGGCAATTGTGCCGAAAAAAAGGGAGTTATCTCGGAAGGGGGAAGTAGGCCTTCCTCTCACTCCATATAATCGGGGCTGAAGGTGGGGGAGGGAAAAAACATCCCTGGACCCCCCCCCACACCTGTCGTCGGGTCGGCCGGGGAGGCCCTCTACTTCCTCCCAGCCATATCACCTGCGGGAGGGGAGTTAAAAAAAAGCTACTGGAAAAAGGGAAGTTCTTGAGGAGCACATGCCAGAATTCTTCGGGGAAAAAAGGGAAAATGGAGAGATTACGTCTCTACCTTAGTGAGTAAAAAAAGGCAACGCGTAGGGGGAAAAAAAAGGGTCGTCCGCCTTGTCTGTGAAGGGAAAAGGCGCGAGCCTTTGCAAAGAAGGAAAACCTGAGGGGAAGAGGATTTGTCGTCCGCGCATGCACACGCAGGATAGGGGAGATTTTCAGAAAGGCTATCGACGGCTGCGTACCACGCATCAAAAAGCTCAAGGGAACAGCATCCCGGCCTGCTAGGCAAAATAAACGCAGGGAAAGGGAAAGAAGAAGGGGTGTGGCTGAGGGAAAGGGTAATGTGCGTTCAAAAAAGAGAAAAAAGATAGAGAAGGGAGAAGGATCCCTTAACTAATCTTTTACCGCTAGGGGAGTGGAAAAAAGGGAATAGGGAATACTCTCGACGATTGCCGTGGGAGGGCGGCGCGGGGAGGGGTTTCCAAAGGAAGGGGACTGACCAGTTGGATAGGGTGCTGGGGCCAGGAAAAAAATTATTGAACTCGGTCGGAAAAGAGCCGATTCGCAGGCTTGAGTAAAGGAGAGGAAGCAGAAGGGGGAAGAGCAAAAAGTACGCGAAAAAAAAAGGGAGAAGACGAAGAAAGGTGGGTTTTCTCCTGGCGGGGAACCCCAAAACAAAGTGGCGGCGATGTTTTCACGTTAGGGAAAAAGCACGGTTGAACCTCCAGGAGCAAGAGACTTGCGCCGCCGCTCAACGACGGAAAAGCTTAAAAACGATTCAAAAAAAGGGTATTCTAGGTGAGACGCGGACCGTCGCTTCAAAAGACGCACGCGCCTACTGTATGAGATGCAAACTCATATTGACTCAATGGGAAAAAGGGAGTTGGAACAATGAAATACAGAGCCCTCGAAGGGGGGAATGCATAGATTGATAGGAAAAGGACAGAGGGGGGGGAGAAAAATGGAGTTTCTCCAATGACACCTTGAAGGTAAAAGGGGAAAAGGCAATCGATGGACAAAAAGAAGGAGGAGCAGCCAGTGCCGCGACTGCCCAACGTTGTTGGCAAGGGGAGACTGGAAAGGAGTTATTGTTG
>Ga0179593_1463495_pt1 | contig 18374 bp, 26 predicted proteins | sample CZODoug2_1_08_16_FD_185931 | JGI IMG/M metagenome (GOLD analysis project Ga0179593, IMG submission 185931) | Vadose zone soil fungal communities from Angelo Coast Range Reserve, California, USA - CZODoug2_1_08_16fungal (PacBio error correction) | ecosystem: Environmental > Terrestrial > Soil >...
CACTAAAACGGGGAAGAGGAATTAGGAACAGGGTGAAAAAATCAACAATCCAGGGGAATTGACAACGACCCCCACCAGTTTACCATAAATCCCCCGAGGATTAAAAAAAAAGAAACGTGGGATTATAGAGGGGGAAAAAAAAACCCAGGCAACGGGGGCGAAATCGTGTCAAAATTTCTGGGTTTGTCTTCAGATCACCCCCCACCATCAAAAAGAATATCGGGGGGAAAAAACTCTGCAGGTACCAAAAAGAGAAAAAGGGGGGGCCAACCAACAAACATGGGATTGGGCCTGGGGTGCAGCCCCTAAAATCTCTCAAGAAAGCAATACTTCACTTCGAACTTCACCGCTCCAAACAACGGTCAAAGGAAAAAGGGGTCTAAGGGAAAAAAAAAGGGCCATGATAAAGCTACTGTCGGCGGGATCATCAGGGGGTGAGTTGGGACGTTCGCATTTCAAAATGGTCGGTGCCAAAACCAAAAGAAAGGGACCTCTCCCGGGGCAAAAGAGTGGCAAAGGCTCTAATGTCCAAATACACCAGCCAGAGAAAAACCTTTGATCAAACGAGTTGTATACAGAACAGAATCTCTCAATCCAACAAAGTATAGAAAGAACGAAGGGGGAATCAAAAGGGGAGTAGAAAAATAAATCAAAAAGAAGAGAAGTCGACGGTACGCAATGATGGCAAATATTTTAAGCCTAGGATTAAGCACGCATGGGCAACCGACAAAAAAAAAGGGGGAAGGTAAAGGAAAGAAACCAATCAAAGAAAGATACCACATGTTGAGTCTATCACGGGGGAACAACGTTTTCCCGACCGAAACACAATCGGTCGTTGTATCTAATTTCAAATTCGGGAAAAGAACGGTGGGAAGTAGAAGTGGATACATACGGGTTTCGACGAGGGTTGAGTGGTGCTCAACACGTGGGCCAATCTTTAAACACCTGCAGGAAAGGATAGGTGGGAAACCAGAAGGCACAAAAATGGAACCTTGTATTTGTGGAAACAGGGCCTGACCGGTATCGGGGGGACGGGGAATAGTAAGCCTTTCCTTCCTTCCCAAAAAAAGGCATATGACCCCTCTGAAGAGAGATCCCAAGAAACAAGGGAAAAGAAGGTCGAAGGAGTTACAAGTCCCCGCCCTCGGCCTAACCGTGGACGGACCCTGAAAAAAGATACAAGGTCCTTGGCAACGGACTCATTTTAAAAATAAAGAAACGGGAAGGAAGCCAATGAAAGGGACAAGGGAAGGCAATCTACCTCCAAAAAACCCAATAAATAAGAATCTATGACCTACGGGTGAATCGAAGTGGGGGACTAAAGGAACATTTAAATACAAAAAAGGTTGGGGGAAAGAATTGAAGGTAGGAAAATAAAAGGAAAGGGTTCATCTCACTCATCGAGAACCTCGAATGCCAAAACTGTCAGGGGTGTCGCGAATTGAGGTGGAAGTTCTCATAATGTTGGGGCCATATCCCGTCCCTCCTTATCTCCAAACAAGAGTGTGGCCCGAGAGTCATTTCCCAACAAGGGATCTTCTTTCTCACCACTAGATCAAGGAGGAAGGCAACTAAGCAGTGCTCATAGGAGCACCCACGCAAAATCGTCTGTGGTCGCGGGGCCTAATTCAAACTAACAACAAGGGGGGGGAAAGACAAAAAGGTCGAGAAAAGGAAAAGAGAAGGGTTACTACCTATTACTAATCATGTTTTGGGCCGCATGCCGATAGCATCCGGACCTCGGCGTAGGCATCTAATTAAACAAGTAAAACAGGACCGAAGAAAGAGAACAAGAATTGAGTGGCCGGCCTGCCTCAAAAACAAGCACACGCCTCGGGCCAAACAACTAAGGCCGAGGTCGAAGAGGGCCATCGAAGCCATAAGAAAGAAAAAGGTAGTAAAAGGGAAGAGGGCTTTGACTTGACTCTAACAAGTACGAACTGTGGCACTAGACAAAAGAAATAAGGATGCGCTACAGCATTGGGATGAACGAAAATCCCCGAATGGGGGGGAAGGGTCCAAAAGGAAGAAAAAGGGAAAGCGAAGAACCGAAGAGGTTGTAATGTTGTCTCTTTCAATCTCCGGAGACAGAACAGAAAAGTGCAGGGAAGCTCGTTTGGCTAATGGCCCACATCCCCTACGGAGGACCAGGGAAAAAAAAGGATGGGAAAACAATATCCCCATGGTGGCGGTCTATATTTGGCGGTGCCTATGCTAAAAGAGTCGGGTCGTTTCCACAGAAATATGAGGAGAAAGAGAAATATGCAAAAGCATGGCATTAACCTACAAAAGGAAAAAAAGTAGGCTTAAGAATGCGATTCTACGAGAATGAATAAGACCTTGGTTAATGCTAAGAACACAGTAAATTCAAAGAAAGGGTCAAAAAAGAGTCGTGAACACAGTCCAAAACTCCAAGACTAAGAGACACAAAAAAAAAAAGGATGGGGAATAGAGATGGAACAGAGGGAGGGTATGAGGGGAAGGTGGGGGAGGGAAGAAGGGCTAGAAAGTTGTAACTTCCGCTGTGCATGGGACTTACTCAGGGGGAAGAAGAAAACATGTCGAAAAGTGTTTTGGGGGTCTGCATGGGAAGGGGCTGGTTAAAAGCTTGGGAGGGGGGGGAGGGAGCCGGTGACGAGGGTCGTTTGGCCAGACCCGCGAGGAAATCCTAAGAAAAGAAAAAGGCATAGAAAAGGCACCGAGGATATTAGGGGGGACAAAAAAACAGAGGAAGTGGGGGGGGAACTATTGACAGGGGGAAATTGAAAGAAAAAACGATCCGCATTTAACATGCATATTGCACTAAGTACGGTTGAAAGGAGAAGGGAGACAACAGCGGCTCTTCTTTGGGCCTCAGAGGCCAGTGAAGGAAGGTGGGGGGAGGAGGAAATAGGTGGGGCTTGGGGGAAAGATCAAAGAGGAGCGGCATCCAGCTTACGTGTACTGGGCCATCTGTTGGGGGGGGAAAGAGAAAAAGTCGTTCTAACCGAAGGACAGACAGATTCACTTGGGGACAAGATTCAGGGGGCGGGGAGGCGGGACTCACCTCGACTCGGGAAGTGGACACCAAAGGGGTGTAAACTTTAATCGGATCTGTTGGGTGGAATTCCACTCGATTTGGGGGAGGAGGAAGTGAGGAGTGATGAGGCGCCTGTTGCCTTAGCGAAGAAAAAAAGGGAAGGGAGTCAAAAAAAAAAGAATACGTAAAGGAGCAACTTCCCTTATGAACGTAAGTCACATCAGGCGCTCCTGTGACGAAGGCCCTTAGGTAGACTGTTCTTTAAGAAAGCACCGAAAAAAGAAGGGAGTATGTGCGGGAGGTGGGGGGGTGTTCTTGCAATGAAGGGGGGGGAGGCTGGGGGAGAGAAGAATTATTCTTGTCATGCACGAGGGCCAAAGGAGGGGATGGGAAGAGAGAGGTTCCCCAAAGACAAATGGGTGTGGGTTGAAAGGGGGAAGGGGAGGAAGGGGGGGCATGAACCAAAAGAAGAAGAAGGGCAAAGAGACATAGCGAAAAGAATAGACTAGTTTTAATGGTCGAGAATTTGTACTCGGGGAGGAGAGAAGCCTTCAGGATCGGAACCAACGAAGTAAAGTCATATTGGGTAAAAAGGGTGAAGGGAAAAACGGTCAAAAAAAAATTCCGAGAGGGGGGGAACCCACCGATCTGGGATTCGTGAAAGGGGAAAGAAAGGGGAAAAGCCCTCCAACTGGGGTTGGAAGAGGAGGTTTAAACGGATCGCACCTTACGAGGTTTGATGATGTTTGGGGAAAGGTCCCACTTTTCCAAGAAGAAGGATCTTTACGACTGGAAAAGAAAAATTTTAGAAATGTGAAGGGAAAAAGGTAGGACAATGGCTTTACTAAGGGTAAATGAGGAAAATTCAGGGAACAGTAACTGTGGCTCCGATGGAAGAGAAAGTTCGGGGAGGGGGAGGAAGGAAACGGGTAAACGAGAGGTCCTGAAAAGAAGGTAAGACCCACGGGGGCAGGGAACACGAAAAGACAAGGAAATTGTGGGCTTGATAAGATCCGGGATTTAAGAATGAAAAAAATTTTGGACACCACAAGGCGTTGCAAACAAGGAAATTGGGGAACAATCCCCTAAAGAAAGAAGGGGGCCAGAAAAGATTTGTAATGGTGTCGGAATTCTCAAAAAAGCGAGCTTGGGAGGGAAACTGGCAACTTGTAGGGATAGTAAAAAAAACGGGGGTGGTGATATACCCTCATAAAAAGGAAATGAATTTGGAGAGGAGGCGGTATTGATGAGAGGCAAAATGCACTGGAGTGGAGGTGAGCCCATGCTAAGAAAAAGGGGAAAAGAAGGAATAAAAACATTAAAATAAGGTAAAAAGAGGCCAAGGAGAAATTTGGGAAAGTGCTCAGGAGGGAAAAGGCCCATGTATTGAAGTTGTAGAATAAGTGGGATAGGTTGAGAGGAGAATATCACGTTCGTGTAGAAAGGGAAAAAGGGTAAATGGAGGTGGTTGTTTACAAGAGTAGAAGGGTGCCAAAAGGTTTTGTAATTTTATCAAGGGGAAGGGAGGGTGGCAACAAGAACCAGTAGCCTAAAGGAAGCAAGGAACCGATTTACCATCAAAGGGGAAGTGGGGGAGAAAAAAGACTGAATACGGCATAAGATGCTTGTGGGGGGAAATGGGAACGGAAAGAACAAAATTGTTTTTGACAAAATCGGAGAGTGAACTGTGAAGGGGAAGGATGCTCCTGGTTGCGGGGATTTGAACTGGGGACCAGCCAAAAATAGGAAGAGGGGACAGGAATGGAGGGTAAAGGGGGGGTGATCCAGAGTGGTTTGATGGGTGTCTTTTGTCGGACACAAAGAAGGAAAAAGAGGTAGCAAAGGGGACCGGGCACATTTGTACGAAGGCAGAATCACTTTAAGGTAACTGGGAGGTGGACAAAAAGAAAGGGATTGATGTTGGAGTGGTTTTAAGGGAGGACAGGAGGGAAAGGTGACACACTGTTAATGGGACCAACCTGAGCCGAAAAAAAGGGAAGGGGAAGACAAAGTGCAAACAGCCTCAGAAATAACAACAACAACGATGGGAGAAGAGAAGTGGGTATACAAACTTTGGGCAAACTAGGGTGAAAAAGGAAGGATTAACAGGTTGGTGTCAATCACAAGTCAGTGTCCAAAGGCAGGTAACACAACACCCACACCCTTGTCCCCCCCAAGAAGAGGGAAAATCACAGAGAAGGGGCGCGGAGGGGAGGAAAAAATCAACCAAGGGCTCCCGAGTTCTCCTGTCGGGGGTATGAAGACGACCAACAAGCCAACAAGAGGGACACCCTCTTCAGTTAACAAAAGAAAAAGGGGAAACCAACGCCGAGAAACCTTTCAAGCCTGTTCAGAAAAGGGGTCAAGAAGCCACAAAGGCATACATAAAGGAGACACAGTTGACAGCACCGATCAACACTGATGAGAAGACCAAAGACCTTTGTCTCCAGAAAAAAAAAGAAAAAAGAAAAAAAAGTTAAAACGGGATCAAAGGAGAAAACAGATTTGCTGGTCAATGTAGTGCCGGGGCGCCATTGTAGGGCCTGGTCTTGTGGAAAAAAACTGAAATTTGGAAAATCTCAAAAAGGAAAAAGAGGGGAACAACGAGATAGACCTCAGAGGAAAAAAGCCCAAAAAAAGAAATCCTAGTCCGACCCTGGGGGAAATAACTTCTACATCTAAACTAGAGAGAAAGGGGAAGAGAAAAACACCAGGGAGAGAGGAACAACTGCAAGGAGAATGGGAGGGTCAAGAAGATCCAGTGCAAACTAATGGGGGCCCGTTCGTCATGGCAAACGAAGATGTTTGGCCTTCGATGGGGAAAAAGAAGAGAGTAAAGGGAGAACTCCAAGAGTTGAGTTGGCATCGGACCAGAAAATGAACTAATCTAGAAGTTCACTGGGGAGAGGTTTCATATACAAGAAAAACGTACTGTTCAAACAGACAAAAAACCGTAAAAAAAGACATCTATCTTTTGGGGGGAGAAAAGGGACAAAGGAGGTACCATCCTAAAATGGAGGATAAAGGGGATTGGGAAAGGTGGGTGCAAAACTTTTAGAGTGGTGCTCAACAAATTGGCCGGAAACCGTGAAGATATTATCAGTAAGAAAAAAAAATGGATTTCTTTGGAGGGGACACATCGTCAAAGAAACGGACTCGATCGGAACCGCCGGGACGTCCCCTCAACAAGTTCCCCTCGAGAGAGGAAGAAAAACGTTCGAGGGGAAGGGATCAATGAAACCTACTTTTGAAGAGGACAACATCGGCCTACCTCTGGCAACGGAACCCGGATCACAGGAGGTGCCGTGCAAGAAAAAGAGTCCTGACGGGCGGAGTTCCAAAAAATCATCACATGGCCAGAACGGGAGGAAATGGGGGGGGGGGGGGGACCCCCAAGTTACCCCCAGGGATGTCATGGCCAAGGAGAAACCACATCCCCCAAGAAAAAGAAGAGCAAAAGGTTTTAATAAAGGAAGGGGGAGGGGAAGGGAAATTAAAAGTGTGTAACTAGAAAATTTCACGGGAAAGGAGAATCCCTCCGCGTACTGTCAGGTTCTCGTCTCAGGGCGGTAGGAATGGAGCGAAGACATTGCCACATCGTGCGTTATTGGGAGGAAGGGGGGGCTATGGCACTGGAAAGACTTTGGGGAAGGGAGAACCAAAGAGACTTCCCGAGAAAAAAACATGATACATTTTGGGAGGGGAAAGAGATCAGGAAAAAGAATTCACTCCGTTACCAAATCGAAAGATACGTAAGAATTCCTGCAAAAAAAAAGCGGTCCATCAATATTCCGTGAAGGGAAAAGACAAGCCACGAGGGCGTTGGAGGGGGGAGACGACTGGGGGTAATTCAAAAAAAAAAAAACGAAATCTACAGAAGGTACCAGTCATCACAGGAGATGCTATTCCTATTAAATCATGGAGGGCAAAAGAGGAATAAAAGGGAGATCCAATCAATCTCGGGGGATGCGAACTAATGAACATTCATAGAAAGCCGTCCGCCAGCACACAAAATGGGCCCACAGGGAACCAACATAGAGAAAGTAAAAAAAAGAAATTTGTTCCACACCAAAGGAAAAAGAGGTGCAGAAGTCAGGAAGGGGGAAACAAAGACCATAGAAAAAAACGAAAGTTACTTCCAACTATTTGGGAAAAGTCTAACGAAAAAAAGGGGCGAAAGGGTGAAAGGGGAAAGGCCCAAATTTGAACAAGATGCCAAAAAAGGTCGCTGGATGCCGCCAGAAGAAAGATGGTGTAAAAATGAAACCAAGAAAAAACGGATTTTTCCGGGAGAGAACAAACAAAAACTTAGGGGGGGGGAGGTTCGTGCCGCGAAGGACAGAAAAGCCGGTGACAGGGAATGTGGTCGGTCTCCTCACAGAGCGGGGAATAAAAGGAAAGGGGATCATGTCAAGAGAGAAAGTAGCGGGGGGTTTTAAATGTCACCCATCAGGACTAGCCCTGATCAAAAAAACCCTTCGGGGTTTGGAAAAAAACTGACATAACGCTGGGAAGGACTACCGGGGGGGGACTTATTCCTTATATCGGGGGTCGGCAAAGAAAAAAGCTCGCCAGAAAAGAAAAAAAAATCTGGCCAATCAGGAACGGAAAGGAAAAAGCAGGGAAGAAAGATGCTGGGATGCTGTACTACAGGTGGGTGCTAAAGGCATTCATAGGAAGCACAACGGGGAGGAGCCATTAAGCCTTGAAGAAAAAGGCCAGAACTCAACAAAGTAAAGAGTAAATAAAGAACTCAACAAAAAAAAACGGAGAGGAGAAGGAAAGAGATCTTTACAGTCGTGGGGGGAAGGTAGGGGGTTAGGAGGGCAGAGGCTTAACAAGAAACAGGGGGTTTACGGACTGGGGAAGGAAATGTATTGAGCTAAGAAGGCTTTCAAAATGTAGGAACATCACAAAAAAAAAAAAAAAGCTGGAGGGGGTGGGAGTTGAAAGCCATGAATGCTTGACAATCTTTCGATGAGCCTGCGATTGAGGGGAACATGACCCTATATGTCAGAAGAAGAACGAAGAGCAAGAGAAAGGAAAAAAACACAAGGGGGAAAGGGGAGTAACAAACCCTCGATGGGGAGAAGGGAATGAGAAAAGACCTTCTTTTAAATTATCCCAAGCAAGAAGAGCAGGTAACGGAACATTTTCCGTGCTTACGTGAAGGCTCCTATACAGACCCACAGCCCAGGGAACCGTCTGAGGGAAGAGTTCGAGGTGCTGAACAGGAAGGGGGGCTTAGGCCCAAAAAGGTTTGGGCTTGGGTGGTTGCATAGCCACCGGACGTCCGGCGGCATCACGTAAACGTTTTTGCAGAGGAATGTGGGGGGGAAAAGCGGGGGGGGAAAAAAGCGTTGTCGAACAATTTACTCAAAGCAGAGGAAGGGGACTAAAGGAGTGGCAATGGCTTCAGGGAAGGGAAGTCAGAAAAGGGGAACTAGGCCGGGGGGGTCACGAAAGAGGGGGTTGGCACAAAGTTGGCTACGTTGATGTTGTTGGGAGAGAAACTCAGGAGGTGGAATGGAAGTAAGGAGGGGATTCGCCTGTTTAAAAACAGAAAAGAGAGGATGGAAGAAGCTTCTAAGCGCCATGATCACACGGCCAAATTATAGTTAGGATCAGCACAGGCGCGGAAAGGGTGGACGTAAAGTCAGTGGGACCGGATTAATGGGAATCGGGGAAAAGGTCAAACGAAGCCACGGGCAAAAAAGGGGGGGTCGTGGAAAAGGGGGAAGAGGGATCGTGCTCGCAGTAATTCTACTGGATCCTGCTAAAAAGGGGGAGAAAACGAAGGGTGATGTGGACTTGATCGTAAAAACAGACAAAAGGGGATTAGTGTTTTAGATGTGGAGGGATGGGGGATCATCCAAAGAACAAAGGGAGTAGACAAAACGACAAAAAACGAGACTAGTGGGAAAGGGAAGCAATTTGAAATCGCGCTAAGAGAACCTGCCTTACTAGCTCTGATTAAGAGCCCCAAGGGGGGGAGTAGGGGTTGTAAAAAATGTAATTTCACATTGTCCCCCACGGAGCTAGGGGAGACCCCTCAGCAAGGAGAGGGGACGTTATTTGGGGAGAAAGTGGTAGGGAAGTTGAAAAAATCCCATTGGGTCAACTAGGGGACGGCATAGCCCGGACTACCTGTGATTATCTTGTGGGCATTTCCCACGTTTCAAAAGGGGAAGTAAAAAGGGCTTTCATCGGCACACCGGGGCAAAACAGCGGTAACCTGATGGGAGGGGGAAAACCCTGTGAGGAAAGGAACGATTCCGTTGAAGGGAAAAAAAATGGCTCCCGATATCGAGGGGAAGATTGAGTTGCAGGAAGGGAAAAGTAGGGCCTCGGGGGATAGGAAGGGCCTGAGTATCCGGCAGAGGGGCCTCACCCACAAAGAAAAAGGGAGGGTGTTAATGTTAAGGATACGATCCTTCCTGTGACGACTTGGGCAAAACCAATGTGTGGAAAGAAAAAAGAAAATAATTCTCAAAGAAGACGAAAAGTGTTCCAATCCCACGGAGGAAGGGAACAAGTTGGGGAGTGAGGATGGAAGTATGAGACACAACGCTAGATGTAAGGGCTTTGGCATGAACATTAAAAACTTGGAGAATAGACCTCAGAAAAAAGGGTCAGGAATGGGAATGAGTCGGTTTATGGGGCTTCCCAATAAGGAACCCTAGGAGGGTGAAAACATGCTATAATGCAAATCCTTTATGAAGGCAAAACAGAAGGAGGGGAAAATCAGTGCGAACGGCCGCGCTTTGGGGAAAAGGAATGAGGGAGTCCATAAAATTAGGTTTTGAGGGGAATAAGTGGTTGGTATAGGAGTTAAGAGCAGGTATAACGTAGAAGTGAGAAAAGGGGTACGGGGCAGACTTTGATGCTATAGTATGTCCGAGGGGGGGGACCAGATTGGTGGAAGGGGGAGAGGACCATGGGAGACTTGAGGGGTTCCAAAAAACAAGTGAAGAAACTAAGAAGGGAGAACAAAACGAAACACATGGCCAGGAAAAGGAAGGGAAGGGGGGGGGGGTCGCCAAAAAAAAAGAGCAGGGGGGAGTCAGGCCTTGGATTGGCCCGAGCCCAAGTTTGTGAAGGACAAAAGTCAGGTGGAATCGGTGAAATGAGGAAGGTGGGAAGGAAGAAGTGGTTGGGGGAGGTCGTGGAAAAGGGGGGAACCGGGAGGAACAAAAAATATAAGGGGGTGAAAAATGGAAGGACGGGGGGGTGTTTACAAAAAGTTACAAAGAGTGGTGGTGGCCGGTGGGGGGGGGGCTGAAGACGACACGAGGAGCACCGAGTGAAAACTGCCTGGGGGGGGGTGTCATACCTTGTACATAAAGAAGACATTTATAGGTAACAGGGTTCAACGGTGTCGAAGGGGTTCAAAGGGGTTTGCGGGGAATCCTGGGTTTGGGAGTGGCACCCTTGTAATAGCCACCGGAGCACATTACACACAAGTCGACTAAAACAAGGAATAGAGCTCAAAAAAAAAAGAAAAAAAAGGAGGAAGCAGGTTGTTTATACTACGAGTGAGTGGCTCCGGGATTAGGAAAAGGGTTTCAATCAAAAATCGATTGTCACGTACAACCCCACCCTTGGACTTAATCCAACCGCAGGAGGGACACAAGTAGAAGGGGGAGAATCGGGAGTCGTTTAACATAGTCGCAAGGAAAGGGCTACCTTCGTTGGCACAACTGCGGCAAAACACCCCACAAAAACAAAACTCTGGGAGGACCCTCTAAAAGGAACCCAACCGTAACGTGGCCACCAACGTCCTTATCGTGAGTTAAGGGGGGCTTCCCCAGGGCAAATAAACGCAATCAACAATCAAACTTAGAAAAAGTTCAAGGATAACGGGAAGTAACAATTAGGTCCGGCCAAATCAACACATCACCATGAGCCCAAATGCCTCCTGATGAAGGATTTGGCTACAAGCATAGGAGGTGTCAAATGTCATTTTAGGGTGCAGTTACGGAGTATAACGGGTATTGTGGCCAAAACCTCAGCCTAAAGTTAACCTCTCACACGTCACCTACCCCCCATCGCAAACCTCGAATCTCCTCTGAAAGAATCCAGTCCGTAACAGGGGGTAAACTCACAAGAACGGGAGACGGACAACAATCCGATCAACCACTTTTCCAACTGCATATAAGAAAGGCAGCAAAAAAAAGGAGAAAGGAGAATCGAGTGAAGGTCAAATGAAGGTGGGCAGAAGACGCGGTTGACCGGTTGTAAGTCGAAGGGGGGAAAAGAACTAACCTCAGGGGGTGCATTATGGCATAGGACGCAAGAAACCGAAGCCGAGAAAGCGAAAATGTTGATGGGGGAGATCACGTGGGGGGCCAAGTTAGAGGCCAGAGGGAGGAACGAAGAGAGCGTTTGTGGAGCTAACTTTTCCCGAATTACCCCTCTTGGCCAGTCGCGCGGGATGGGTAATCAAATGGAAGGGGGGGGGGGAGAAGAATTTTAGTGTGCTGAAAAATTGGGGGGGAAAAGTCGGAAGGATGAAGCGTTAAAAGAAAGAAAAAAAATGACAAAGACTTTGCTTAGGAAAAGGTACTGAACGGGTAACGATCAGCCAAGGAGAGGGTAAGGGGGTCAGGGACTTCCTCCTCAAAGGACATCAATTCCCTCGATCATCAGAAAAGTCAGTAAGAAAAGGTCCGCGTTAAAAAGGTTCAACGGAACTCCCGACTTCCTAAGCTGCCGGACCCCTGATCACATGGCAGTCGGGAAAATGCAAAAAATAAAAATTGCAAACGTTATGTACCCATGTCCCACCTAAAAGGAATAGGAAGGGGAGAGAAACGTCGTTTACCCCCTATGGGAGGGCCAATTCTTACAACAAAAGCCCCAATCCTACCCAGCTCGTGGGACCAAATAGATAGAGGTGGCACAGTTACAGGGAAAAAAAAACATTGTGGTCAAACAGAAAAGGTCCCCTTTTCGGAGATAGCCGAGTACCGAAAAGGGACTCGCAGCGGCGAAGTAGCTCGACCATTGGGGCCCAAAGAAAAAGGGGGAGTCTGGGGTCGGCTATTAGAGGGAAAGGAGGGTCAGGGTGGTGGCGGGTGACCCTCCCGACAAGGAAAAAAAATCATTTGGGATTGGGAGCGAGGAGAGGAATGTCCGGATTCCTCTTCGCCAAATCGTCAGAACAATGGGGGGGAAAATGACCTTCTACCTCTAACTTAAAGAAGAGGGAACAGGGAAATAAACAAAACAACAAAAGACAGCGCGGTCTTAGGGCCGTGCCGATTCAACAGAGAAATACGAAAAGGTGGTCCATCAACGCAGCCTGATGGGGAAAATAAGGAATGCCGGGGGGGGGGAAGAATTCCTATATCTCAGAGGGTGAAAGAAGCTTCAGAGAGAGAATTAAAAATGAGCAGAGCCTCCACGAAACCTATAGAGGGGTGGAAATCTCAAACACCAACGATCACGGACAAACTACTTTGGTGCCACACAAATGGATTGCCACATTCCGTATGGAAAGGCTGAAGTCCGCTACCTAAGGGGCGCAAAGGGAAATCTGGCTTTGACTTTCAACTAAAGTGGGAGAAGACGAAAGGGGGAAGATAAACAAAAAAGATTTGAAAAAAACAAGGTAAATGGACAAAACTCACTTGTGGAGGAGCGCACCGCATGGGTCCTGAAGAAGGATCCAACCAAAAAGGATTGGGAGGAAGAACAACCGAGATCAATGTGAGAGACAGAGCTGATGGGGATTGTGCTTCCTCGGAGAAGGGATATCAGGGAATTGTCGTGGGGGAAGAAAAGTAATACGTTTGGCTGGGAGAAAAAAGCAGAACCCTAGTACCTGAGCAAAACAGTGGTACCGATGACAGATAAAGAGGGGGCAGGGTCTATGCCTTTTGTCGGAAGGAGGGAGAGGAAGGGATCGGGCTGGGCCAAAAGCGAAGGCCGCAAGCTCTGGGGCCCAGAGGGCATAGAACCTACCAAACGAAAAGAGGAGTTGAGGGGAACTTATGAGGGAAGCATGCTGAAAAAAGCTCAGTCAAAAGGTGCAGCCGAGGAGGGACAAAGCTTCGCTGAGCCTTGAAATCAACAAGAGGAACACTAACACCAGAACATCCGGGTAAGTATCATCAACCCCAATGATGAGAAGACCAAATAAGAGGAGGTCTTTAACAAAGGAAGGGTTAGGGGGGGATTTCAGGGGGGGAGAGTTTGCTTGCAAGCTTCGAAGCGGGTTCCCTCATGGGAAGGAACGTACACCCTGGGCTCAGATATACAATCAGCGACCGAGACCATCACTGGGGGCGTTGGGGGGGGGGGTTCTGCAGAGAGTTCATTCTTGGGATATGGTCTCTGGGAGGCTCGATGGCAGGGGTCCCGAGAATGGCCTCTGCAAAGCCAAGGATCCGCGTCAACCAGGGGGAGTCAGGGTTGAAAAAAAGTGAAGGGTTTGGTCAACCGGGGACCTGAGGTGCCATTAGAAAAACGCACTAACCTGCGACATTTGCCTTACGCCCGAGCGGGAGGAACCTCACAGGAAAGGAAAGTCGGCTGAGGGATTTACGGCGAGCCATTTGGAGCCCACAATCCGTGGGGGGCTTTGGGTTTCATAGAAGCGGTCGTATGCGGCCCCAGCTTATGAATTTGGGGAAGACGAACGTTTGAAAAAGAGAACAAAAAAAACTCATTTGTAAGCGGGCGTTCAAACAGGATTGAAAACCAAGTTTACGACCGGAAATCTTAATATGCTTCTGCTTGATTCAACCCGGAAAGATGCAGGGGGGGCCTGACAGCTTGGGGTGGCCCAGAAGGGGGCGTTGATACTGTTTTGAGCAGGGAACTCCTGCGGGTAGCGAGGCTGGGGTGTGGCTAGCCTTTTTCCTTAGCGCCGGAAAACGTAACATATGATGGAACAAAGGGGAGAAGATCGGCTGCAAAGTTCCAGTAGGTGGATCACCATCAGAGCTAGTTGAATGACGAAGTGAGGTCGCCGTCGGGGGAGGGATCTTCCCTGGAAAACAATCCATCTTATGCTGATTTTTTGGGGAGGTCAAGTCCTAGGGGGATTGAGAGCGTATCGTGAGTGCCTTACTTGGATCTGGAGGAACGAAGAGGGGGGGGAAATGTTGGGACGAGATCGGGCCAATCAAATAGTTGGGGTATGAAAGTTAGTTATTTGAAAAATTCCCCAGACATTAAACGAAATTGCCATCAGTGAAGACACTACCTCGCGCGAATGGTAGATGGGGTGTCTTCGCCTGAAGAGTGCCCTCGGCTAGGAGTATCTCGATTTAAAGTTAATTTTTAAAAAAAGGGGGTTACATTTCCCGGGGAAAACTGGAGGGGAGATCAAACGAGGATAGAGGCTGGGTGTGGGCTGTGGGGCTGTAGAATTGGCCAAAATCCCATCCAACGAGCCAGGGCATCGCCCGTGACTCCTTTGAGGATGATCTTGTGGGGAATTTGGCCAGGAAGGGGAACAAGGGAATAGTTCGGGAAGGCTAAAAGTCTGTGATCCAGGGTAGAGAGCCGAGGCGTGACTGACCTTAGCTGCGGAGATTCTTAAGATTACCTTAACGGTTGCTCTCCAGGGAGATCGGGAAAAGTTTGGGGTCAATTTTCAAAGGAGATTAAGGAGCCCTACATTAAGATCTATGTCCTATCTTAAAGGTCAGGCCCGCGTGAAACGCCACCAAAGCACAAGTTACATGGTTGCATTGTGAATGATACGAATTCATCAGGCGACGACTGGGAAAGAAGGTGGGTACACAAGCTAAAATTCGAGGTCAAAACAGCTTGTATAAGATCGACTTGTCCGAAGTGGTAATCATTCGGAAGTAGCCCATAAAAGAAAGAAACAAAAAAATAAAAAGAAAAAAAAAAAAAAGAAAAAGAAAGAGAGAAAAAAAAAAAAAAAAAAAAAAAAAAAGACAATGTGTGTACGGTCTGGCCTTTAAATCCGGGAGTGATAGACCATAAACTTCCGATGTTAGAGGCTTAAGGGTGATTGAGTCTATGCCATCATTCACCCGGAGGTAAACCGCGCTTATTGCACCGAATTCTTCAGAAAAAAGAAGGAGTTGGACCATCATTTGAACGGACCAGGCGAGTTTGAATGGCTCTTCGAATTGTATGATTATGGGAAGTTGGAATAAGGGGGTGATCGGAGTGAAGATGAGGTATTAAACGGTCGTGTAAGAAGTATACTTTCCTTACAGAGGGAGTGTTGGATTTGAGTGTATATCACTATGTTTCCAAGTCGTGTTTGAAGGGGGGGGGGATAGAAAAATGGTAGTCTTGAGGGGGAAAAAAGTCACTAACAGGGCACCCGCCTGCCTCCATTGAAAATGGCCAAGCATGCAGGGGAGGACAAAAAAGAGACCTTCATTAAGATCGGCTTGGGAGTTTGGGTTAAAGGGGGGAAATAGAACCAAATGTGGGGGGGAAGTCAATCAGTGGGATCAGGGTGGAGTGAGTATCAAGTTGGCGGGTTTGACCTGGGGACCCACAGGCCCAGATATGGCGTTTGGGGTTGCACATGAAGGGACGAGGGGGGGTAAAGGGGGGAAGGCTCCAGAGTGGTGGAGTGGGTGGGGGGCTGAATACAAAAAAAAGCAAACGAGTAGCCATTGCGACTATTTTTACAAGGAAGCCAATTAGTTTACTTTGGCGGGGGGGGGGAACTCAAATGCGTTGGGTTAGGGAGGGTACCAGGGGGGGTGTAAACCTGCGGAAGAAATCTTTGTGATGCCACCCCGGTAGCAGAGAAAAAGTGACTAACAAATCGGCTCACCCCAACGCATCTCAGAAAAACCCAAAGCATTATTAGAAAATCTAAAGGGATCGGTTGTTTGGAAGAAAGGTGGTAGTAAAACTACTGGGTCCGGTGCTTATAACCGGGGGCAAACAAATCTGATTGTCAAGAAGTTAACCCCCCCTTCCCCCCAGCAGAAGGGAAACCGAAACAGGGGACTGATAAAGGGGGGAGTGCAAAGTGACCCCAAACAACCCCCCCTTTCAAATAGTGCCCCAGGCCTGGCACAGATCCTTCATGTTGTGAGAAGCCCACCCCGCCACCTCCAATCTTGGAGCACCTCTTTAACAAACCGGTCCCTATGTCCAACCAACTAAGAAGACCTGAGGGCCCTGTGGATCAACAGGTAAATCACGCCAAAAATTCAACTTCGACAAGTAACCGAAAAAATGAATCCAATTAAAAGGTCTCAGCCCTCAACCAATCCAAGCCATGATCATTGGACTGTGAAGTTCTGAGAGAAACTTTTTAGAAAAGGAGTTGATGGTGCAGAGGATTTTCCTGGGTAGATTAAGGTCTTGGGGCCAACCTCCATGGTTCACCTCCAAGGCCAAAAAGAGGGGAATGATTATATCAGAGAAGGAAAAAAAACAATCAACGTCAAGAACCTTGGGGATTCTCACTACAATAAGATGAACGCAGAATCAATAATTCTACAAATAATATCATCAATGGCAGCATAAGAGACGCAAACTCGCATGGGCAGGAGGAGATTTTCAAGAAGCGTGGGTAACAGTTCCTAAAATTGGGGGGGAAAATGAAGATGAATGGGCTGAGAAGACGACCCAGGTGCAATGGCATCCTAAATACCATAAAAGCGAATGATGCGGTCTATAAGTGGGACAGAAGGACTGTTCAGAGCCAGAAAATTAAAGAAGAAGTGGTATTTACAGAACTTTCAAAAAAAGCCGAGTTGCAAGGCGACGCGGGGTGATATCAAGGACGGGGTGCAAAGACTAAGTGCTTTTAGGGTTTGCGAAAAAGCATGGGGGGTCCAATTCGTCAGACGATGACGGAGTCGTGGACACAAACCAAGGAACCTTGAGAGGCACCAGCGGCCTGAAGGACAGCAATCTTCCGAGGGGACGAAAAAAAGAAAGTAATGACTTCCGAAGGGTTCCAAATAATGCATCTCCGCTCGTATAGCCCACAGTGAATTAACGGAAGTCACGCAGTTACCCTAGTCAGGAAAGAATCGGTCAACCGCGGCCCAAAAGGAGTTCACAAGGTAAGGATACCAGAGAAGAACTCTGTCCAGGGAAAGGGGTCTAACCAGTCCCCCATACACGGGCGAGGACAAAGGAAACGTAACCTGGGATCTTGCCAATTAGAACCCTAAACACCCAATCCCTAAAAATCTATCAGAGGGTTATCCCAGTAGAGAAGGGGGGACACAGGGAAGAAAAACCATGGTTGTCAAGGTCCCCCCGTTCAGAGATAATCCTAGGCCGTACTGCGGTCTCGTCGACAGCGCGAATAGAGGGGTCACGACTTCCGACAAGTGCATCGGGTCGGCTGGAGAGGGCAAACTTCAGGAGGCGGTTTGGTGCCTGATCCCCTTCCTCTCAACCAATACGGTTGGGCCCCGAGATAAAAAAGTCCAAGACTTCGGGAGGGAAGAACGCATTCAGGAAGGAATCCTGCGCAAGAGAGAGGCCAGCATAAGCCATTGCAAAAAAAACAAAAACACCAAAGCCTCCCGCGTGTCAGGCGGTGCCGAAGGACCAACGGACCCGACGGCGCTACGATCGGCATCACGGAAGAGAAGTGAAAAATAAGATGGACCTATCATAAGGGGTAAGTTTCCTCTAGAGAAAGGGGACAGAAGAGTGCGGGAATCGGCGGCTAATGAAAAAGCGCCGCAACCGAGCTTGACGCCGGATGACTGCTCACATCAACGAGTCAAACGAATCGTTGGGAAAACGGTGGGCAAAGGCCTATGTCTAAAAAGAGAAAGTAAATCTAGGAAAGATCCGAACTCAGGTCGGCAAAGTTACTCGGGGGACGTCCAACTCCGGGTTCGAACGAAAGGGTCGACAACCTTGTGCCAAGGGTAAAAAAACTGAGTATCGTTGGGGAATCAGAATACCGGGAGGGTCCATATGAAAAAAAGACAGGAGTGTCCCGAAGACAACCGGACTTGCGCGAAATCCGAATAAGCCGGTGAATGTAAGGGGCTACTTAAATCTTCCCCTAACGGAAGGTAGCATAAATGGATGGCAGGTGCTAAGCGGGCGTTTTGGACTAAAGAGGTCATTTCCAAGTAAGGGGACGGAGACAAACCCCGGAGGTTTTAAAAAAGGAAATAGGACCTCTGGGGTGAAGGTAAAGCCTTTTTCTGCGCCATCAGATCTGGCTGGGCCACGAAATAGAAGGAAACGAATGACAGAGCTTTACACAGTCAAAGGAAAAGGCCTAAACATCCAAAACGAAAACAGGAAGTCCTGCTGAGGGGAGGGTATTAAAAGAGGATGCTCATTCACAGTTCAATGCAGGAAGGACCTTTAAAAGAATAAGAAGAGCAAACATCAAAAGAAATCAAGACCTCCGGTAAAG
>Ga0179593_1644029_pt1 | contig 18374 bp, 21 predicted proteins | sample CZODoug2_1_08_16_FD_185931 | JGI IMG/M metagenome (GOLD analysis project Ga0179593, IMG submission 185931) | Vadose zone soil fungal communities from Angelo Coast Range Reserve, California, USA - CZODoug2_1_08_16fungal (PacBio error correction) | ecosystem: Environmental > Terrestrial > Soil >...
TCAACCTTGGTTCCGGCTAAAAAGGAGAGAGAAGGGAGAGAAAAACGCTTAGAGGGGAGTCTCTAAAGAGTGGGGGCCTTCAGTGATCAGCAATGGCGAAAAAACACCCGCCCACATCCGCTGCCGGTGAGAAGAAAACAGAGGGAAGGGACCAGGAAGAAGCTTAGGGGGCGCAGAGGCAAGGCAAAAGACAGTCGCTGGACGGGATATCGCAAAAACAGGGAAACATCGAAGGCAGATCGCTCTGACCACTGGGGAAAACAAAGGGAAAGGCCGAGAAATCAAGTCGCTCACCTGCAGGATTACTGAACTTAGCGAGGGGGGGGGGGGAGCCTTTTCAATGCCGAGGTCAAACAGATGCCTAGAGAAGAAGGGAACAGAGCTGAGGCCTCCGACTGGCGTAGGAGAGAAAGTAAAGCGGGTTGGAGCGGAAGGAAGGGGAGCGCCACCAGAGGGGTCACCAAAGGCGGCAGATGGGGGGTCGTGAGGCGTAGGCAGCCGACGATCCGCGAATCTCATCAAGAGAAGAGAGGGAGGCGGGAGAGGGAGAAAAAAAAATTTCTCGAAAAAGGGGGGAGAGAGGTTCCTCTACTGACTTCGAAGCGAGATAATAGAGCAGGGTGACAAAGAGAGGGGCGAGCTTTTAGGCGCGAAGCAATGGGAAGAAAAACTTCATGATTTACGAGAGCCGAATCACGAATGTGGGGCCAAAGAGGAAAAAACTGGGGGAAAAAGGGAATAGGTGTTTTGGATCTTAACAAAGGAGAAAAGGCCCGGCGGAAGTGCAAAGTTCTTAAACAGCATGCCGGTCGCGCACCAGCTCCAGCCAGAGTAAAGAGAAAAAAAGGGGTGGGAGAATAGGTATTCCCAAAGCAGAAAAAGGTGGAAAGGCGTAGAGAGCGTTGGCATCAGGGGATGCACAACACCCAAAAACAAACCACCCAACCCAAACCCCCCCCCCCCACGAACCCAAGAAGAGCCCCCCCCGCCCCAAAAGCAACCCACCCACAAAAAAAACACACAAAACGCAAGGGAAACCCCCAGACCTGCGCTGAGAGAGGACGGGAGAGACCGGGCCTCCGCTAGCCAGTCAAAGAAAGTAAAGGTTCGAAATGCGCCGTCTTAAGGTGAAGCTTAGAAAAGGAAAACACGCGGGCTTGGAGAACTCGGTCTTAGCAAAGAGGAACTCGAAGAGAGAAAAGGACTTTGAATCGCATTCGCTAAGGTTCGTTGAAACGGCACAAAAAACGCCGAAAGGGCCGCGCAAAAAAGACATTCGGAGAGAAAGCTCCGAGCGGCATCTGAAAAAAAAGAAGAAAAACCTGAAAGGACAAAAAGAAATAAGATCTCATGTGGAAGCCGTTGCTGAAGCTGAGTACTAACTCTTTCAGCGCTCAGCAAGCAGAGAAGCGGACTAGGATGATCTCATCAGAGGGGCGAGGAGGAAGGGGAAAGATCTCGAAAGGAAATCCTACTCAGTTAGGAGTAAAGATGCCTCATCTGCCCTACAGAAGACCGCGAAGAGTATTTGTACGTCCCGATGTATAATGGAATAGAGGGTCTAAAAGGGCCCGTCAAGTGAGGTCAAATTAATCCCGTGGGGAAAGAATACCAAAAATAGAAGGAATAGTAACAGCGTGTTTGACGACGCCCTGTTGCCGAAGAGAAGGGCGACGAGGGGGGTCACCACATCGGGGAGGGGATTGGAAAGAAAGAAAAAACCTCTCTCCTAGGAAGAAACCTTGTCCCGGATTGGAAAGGAATCCCCGACGTATTGACGAATTCAGATAAAAATCGAGGCCAGAAACATGCCGAAAAGGCGACCGTCAGATTAAATGGTCAGCGAAGGCCGAGGAGGACAAGCAAAGGAAGAGGATCCTATTTTACAACCAACTTTCGGAACCACGAAAGCAGAAGGACTCTGGTGGTATAATAGTGGGCGTAACTAGTGGAGTAAATCAGAAAAAAGGGGGAATAATGGATTCAAAAAAAAAAGGCATCGACCGGAGAAGATCAAAAAAAAAAAAAACTAGGAGGTTAGCGCGCTCTCCGCTGGTGGGCAGCGATGGTTGAAGAAGGAGATAAAAACAACGAGATAGGAAACGAGAGGATATTGCCTGACCGACATCAGAAAACCAGCACAAAAAAAAAGAGCCGAGGGGCGCAGCCTTGGTTCTCTTCTGAGTATCCTAGGGGGGACCAATAGGGCCTCTTTATGCATCTCGAAAGGAGAAACGTAAAGAAAACAAAGTTGCCACTTGAACGTGGTTGAGAAAGGTTGGTAAAGAGGCCTACAGATGATTTGTAAGGGGGTTCATGGAAAAGGGAAGAGGAAGTCAACAATGGGAACTATGGAGAGAAAGGGGTCGAATGAAGCTCGGTACGTATAGGCGGAGGTCGCGAAAGGGCGACTTTAAAGTCAAACCGACGCCGCGGGGGAAAAGTAAAAAAGACCCAAGTGGTACACAATCTTCGCAGGGGGGGCTGGGGCAAAAGAAAAGAAATTTCGACTGAAAAAATGTCCTCGAGAGCAGGCAAAACGTCAAAACACTCTGGATGCCTAAGCAAGAGACGCCTGAGAGGTCGGTCCATTGAAATACTGCTGTCACCTGGAAAGGAGAACTAGGAGGAACCAATCTTTTCATTAAAGATCAGAGCGTGGGCACAGTCGAAGGAGATGTTTCGAATTTCTCTGAGGAAAAGACGGGAAGGAGGAGGAATCTCTGCGATAAGGGCTGGAATCAGTGAAGGCTGCCTTCCTATGGAGGTATGGAAAGACATCTTCGTGGTTCGCGACAAAAGAATAGGAAGGGCGGAAAGGAGAGTTCATAAAAGCAAAAAAAAAAAAGAAAAAAAAAAAGTGGGCTGAACGAGATGAGATCTGCGGGGCAAGATTGGGACTACCCCACCGTCCTTCGTGTCTGACGGGTGGAGAAAAGACACCGTCTAGAGTCTCGGCGGAGAACCCAAGAATGTCTGAAGGAGGGCAATTCACTTTTGTGTGCGGAGTAACTACAGTACACGGGCATAAGATGACTCGCTTCGAGGTACAGGGATAAAAAGAATGAGAAAGAAAAACTTGGATCCCTCTTTAGGCGAAAAGAGAAACAGGAAAAAGGGGGAAGTCTGAGAGGACTCTTAGGGACCTGGCGTCATACGTCCTGGCGAAGTAGTCGGTCAAAGAATCAAAAGTATATACACCTGGACAACAGAGAAGATACAAATGGCTACTTCTTTCAGGTATCCAGACCAACGCAGAACACATGGTAGATGAGAGGAGTAGATGGCGACCTTAAGTCCTCTTCTTATAAAGGGAGGGAAAAAGAGAGATGTCAGGCCTCCTTTGGACTTCGGAGCAAGTCTCACTTTGAGGGGAACCGCGTTCCCGGGGGGGGGGGTTGGGTGCCGGAGGATGAGGGGGCGAAAACCTTGAACTATTTAATCGATAAGTAATTGACGTGGCTTCTTCAAGCGACGGGAATCCAGCTAGAGCGGAAAGGGAGGGTCGCCCCTAATAAGAAATACAAAATTATCACCTTAAGACTCCTTAGATCGAGGCGCAAAGCAAGCGTCCAAGTCGAATTGACGCGAAAAGAGGAAAAGAGGGTGATAGTTTCGCTTAGATATTTGAAAAAAACTAATCGAGACATATACTCCTTGCAGAACGCGGGCGCGCCGCTCTGATATTTTCAGCAAAGCGCTCAGAAAACGCAAAAAAGGGGTCCAGGGCGAAACTCAATTTGGGAGAAATATGGTTTAGGATCGGCCGTTTCCACGAGAGAGCATCATGCGTGATCGTCAAGGGGAAAAAGGATCACCCCAATCGGCATCAGGCCGAATTTCTGCAAAGCGAAAAAAGATTCAGAGAAAGAGTCACTGCTCGGGGATGGGATCGTTCTACTGCACGGATCGGTAGGACGACGGTAAGGGTAGCAATATCCATGATAGGCTAAGATGAGATACGAGGCTGCTCGCTCTACCGACGATGGAAATCACGGAACCTGAGGTCCTGCTATCAAAGAAAATAGAGTGGAAAGAGTCTGCGTCGCAATGCCACACGCAAATGGCTGAGTTCGAGAAACTCCATCCGTCGAGAAAGAGAGACCAGAAGAGGGCCTCCTCCATAGGGGCGCTAATACACGCCGAAAAATATAGAGAAAAACAACAAGGAAAAAGGGAAAGGAGGGCAGGTCTGGTCATGGGGACATGGGGGACCAGGAAGATAAGGAGTAGGGCCAGGTCTTATCACCTTTAGAAAGCGTATCAGCAACTCGTTTGGCCAGACGATGAAAGGGAAACCCGACAAAATCCCCAGAGCCGGTGAAAGTGGGAAAAAGAGACAAGTCGAATCTTCTTTAGATCGCGCAATGGCATCTCCTGGAAGCTCCGATGGATTGGAACCGCCGAGCGGAGACAGACCTGAAGAAAGAAGAGGCCCAATAAGGACCGTCCTTCGATAACAGGAACGGACGAGCATGCCTAAACATTAAAGGGGGAAAAGATGCCGGTGGGGCGCGTGGAACGATACGCACTCTCAGTCCTGCTTGAACGTAAGAAAGAAAAAAAAAAATTCGAAGCAGCCGAATTTCTTTCTGCGGCAACGTCGAATTCGGTGGTTAGAAGGTATGTCAGGGCCGATTCTGATGGAACGCTACACCAGCGTTTTATGAAACGGAGGACAGGGGAGGAAAGGCGGGAGCTCCAGGGGACCTGGTAAAGAGAATCGACAGAGAAGGTATACAGAGGATAGAAGACAAAAGCTGCTAGAAAAAACGTTGGAGGGGGACAGACGGATACTTTGAGAAAGGGGAAGAGAGAGAGCATCAAAAAAATCAGTCTAGACGAAAATGTAAAGGAGGGGAAGTGAAAGTCCTTGAAGAAAAGCAAGAGGGCACAATGATAGAGAATGAGACCGTTGGAAAATGCAAAGATAATGTCCGGAGAGGGAGAGGGAGGAGAGTTCAAGTGAGCCAAAGGAAAGCCTTCGAGGGGGACAGATTGAAACCCAAAATCATTTCAAAAAAGTCGTCAAGAAGAGGAAGCGACCAGGAGTTGGAGTGTCCGAGATCGGTATTGAAACGCAGACGGCGTGTACGCCGTTGTGCCAAAGTGAGGACGAGAAGCCACCTTCTTTCTACAGCGCGGAAAAATGCAGGAGGCCGCAGGGGGACGGAGGGCGATTCTGCGCGTCGTGGACGATTGCCAGAGGAAACAGCAGTTGCTTTCGCCTTCTGGTAGACAGCCGTCGCAAATAGCCGCAGGAGGAAAAGAGGGGAAAGCGCCTTCCGCGAAGGTTCTATGCACACATCCTGCCGCCACCTCTCAAAAGAGAAGCGTACGGAGTCGCGAACGCAGAAGAAGGCTGGGAAGAAGACCTAGAAGAACCGTTTGCTGAGATCCTCAAAGAAGAATAACTATTCGAATAAGTGGCACCGAGAAGACCTTCCGGCGCTGAGCCCTCTTCGCGCAGCCAAAAGCAGGCTGCACCTACTTGACGAAGAATGGAAGTATCCGGTGCATGAAAAATCGCGGCAGTCTCAGAAAGAATTAGAAGAAAGCTGAAAAAAATATTCCGAGGGGAACCGCCCACTAGAGAAATTGGAACTATCAAGGAGAGACCGAAGAATGAGAACGTGGTCAAGCAAAAGTATGAAAAATGGAGGCATAAGGCAAGAGGGACATAAAGAGCAATAAATCGTGTACTCAGGAAAAGGAGCAAGGATCGGAGAAGGGTTTAACGGCATCTGCAAAGGTCCTTTCTGGACGCACTCGAAAACTATAGGGGAGTTCTCTTTTATTTTGACTGGGTTTTCCAGCAGTAGGATCGAGGAAAAAAAAAAGAATCAAGGGGAGCCGAGACCAGCGATCACGAACGACAAGTTCAAAACATTGGGATGCAGGCTGGAAAAAAGTAAAAAACATCAGATGGGTAGCCTATTGAAAAAAAAGGAGGAACCAAGTAAAGATCAACACGCTTGCAAAGTATCGCGGTGTAGGGAATAGGATTCCGAGAGAGAATGAATTCCTAAAAACTCCCCATCTGGACAAGAGGAGACCAGAAAATCACCGCGCGCTGGAAGGGACTCGTGTCGTGTCTGGGGATGATGGGGGTCAAGGAAAGAAGGGAAAACGAGAAGAAATGGGAGAAGATATATTTTGACCCAAAATCAATGACCACCATCAACAAAAAGCAAGCGCCGAAGTGGAGATCGGAAGCAGGGGAAGCCGGGATGGCCATCGTTCAGGAAAGGGGAATGATCGGAGTCATCTTGAAAAAAAAAAAGACAAACAACAAAGGAAGAAGAAGATTTCAACTGGGACTAACATTTGTAGTAACCAGAGAAAGATGAGCAAAAATGTGTTATGTGGCCGACTGCACTCAAGAAAAGAAGAGGGACTGCGGACAAAAGCAAGGAGGGAGGGGGATAGTGAGAGGTCGGAGATGAAATCTCAAAAATAAACGAGGTCAAAAGAGAACATTCCTCAAAAGTATTCTCTAGTGTGGCGGATGAGTTCCACAAAAGAAAAAGGCTGGACCAAAGCCTCGTACATGGAAGAGATAAGCGTCAACCTCTTGGATGAAGAATACTCCGGGCTATCTTACACCTTTTTTGATTGCTTGCCTCCAGGTAACAGAAGGGAGGCAAGTCTTGCCTATCTAGCAGATAGGTAAAAAGTGAGTACGGAGACTTGGAGAGTGAGTAGGGGTGGGAAAGGGTCGCTGCACTAACTTATTTCAGCGATGCCTAAAGGAGCAATGTCCGGCAAGGCGCGTCCCGGGACTGCCTACTGTAAACCAGACGTCGATCGAGGCGGGGGTGCGCTCTACAAGGAGGACGAGAAAGGAAGACAAAGGATTCGCGTGCAGAATTCTAATTGAGTGGCAGAACACCAATAGGGGAAAACGCTGGGCCTCTTATAGGGGAGCGTCTCGGACGCCGCTAGGAATACTTTGTTTCTACAGAAAGGGCAAGGTTGAGGCTGAACTAACTGAGAATGCTGAGAAAAAAAAAAAAAAGATTACCGACGCAGATGGTCAGCGCTCAAGGGGTCAAGAACAAGACCGAAAAAAATGGGCTTTGTTCCTCTTTCTTCAAAGAGAAAGAAAGGGGAGGATAGCACTCGAACTGAATGAACATACTGAGGAGACTCTGCTGGACTTGTCAGACAGGGGGCAAAAAGAAGGGGTGCTTTCTCCCCGAACTGCATCAAGAAAAAAGTTGAGGACAGACGCACTGACGGGGCATAACGAGGACACACAAGCAAAAACCCAAGGGGAGGAGTTCGAGAAGGGGTGCTAAAGGGCCGGAAGAACTTGCGGAGAAAAAAACGAAGAAAGCAATTCAGAACGAATGCTCATAACTGGAAAAGAGCAAAACGCAAAGAGTCCAGGGGAGCGTTCAGTTTGAGAAAACGTGGCGGAGGTCTGGACAACAAAGCTACCATCCTTTCAGAAGAGTTGAGTCTTCACGAGAAAAGGGGAAAATCCGCGCTGGCTTTCTACGGATGGATGCCCGGATAATACTAAATCGTTCGAAAAGCCCGTCTCGGAAAGGATAAAAAAGAAATTGCAGAGGGGGAGGAGGGTCGCTCACGGCAGATCCTATCAAAAAAAATTTCGCGAGGACAGGAAGCCTGCCTAAGAACAGCATCACTACAGCTCCGGGGAGGAAAACGAAGGGCTCTCCAGCCAGCCAGAAAGAAAGACTGACAAGGTTCAGGCACCTCTCGCACCTAATTAATCAGAAGACAAGAGCAAGGGGGAAGGAAGAGGTGTGGGAAGTGAGAGGATCCATCGGCGAGGGACATCTTCTTTATCTGCAAAGATCAAACGATCTCGCATCAAAGAATATTTCGAAGAGCATTACAAGTGAAGGCGGAGGATGATGGAGGGGGACAAGATCATTAGTTCAAACTAGCTCTAGGGGCAGGCATAAATAAGATGAAGAAAATGCAGAAGAGAAGGGCGCTCTCTATACAAGTGACAGATGGGCAAGAAGTGTAAAGTAAATCACCGTCGAGGTTATGGCGGGCGGCGCCATTGAAATCCCGAGAAGAAAAATCCGTCGGGGGGAAGATTCAAAAGACTCAGATACATGTCGGAAGAAAGCAGGGGAACAGTAGTGGGAGACAGGAAAAAAAAACTGCAAGCCTCTCTCAAAAACACCAGAGGGGAAAGGCGGGCGAATAGGGGGGGCTATAATTTGGCGTTCCTCACACGAGGCGCGACGATTCAGAAAGCATAAAATGGGGGGCTCTACCAGAACAAGCCAGGTTTGGAGGAGGTGAGCTCAAGAAAAAAAAACGCGCCGGGGATTGATCGCGACATTCGTCAAACCAAGCGAAAGGGATGGCGCAATTGCCTTGGGGGGTGTGGGGCGGGGGGAAGGAAAGGATACTCTGAGCAGGCAGAGGGGAGAAGGCAAAGAGTAAACTGGGAAAAGAAGGACTATAGACAAGGAAAGAAAGTAGCAATCCGCATCGAATTATAAACTTGACTTTGGTGTTCGAGCCTTTGGAAAGGTCCTATAACAGAGAACGAAATTCGAAGGGCTGAACGGACAGGGGCCTCCCACAAGCGGCGTCCGTCGCCGTGACGGGCTTCTTCGAATTCGGAGCGGAAAAGGCGGACTATTCTTCGTCGGAGGGAGAGCCAACAAAGGAGCCACGGGAAAGGGGCTTATAGTTCTATCTCCCTGGCGGGCATTGTACCTAGAAAAGATGATCGCAAGCCGTATCAGCTTCCTTTGCAGAAAGAAGAGGACAAAGGAGTTAAGAGTTGCCCTACTTTCGGGTGGAAAGGGAGAGAGAAAGATGTGATACGCAAGAGAAGGGAAAACGCTTGACTTAGCGCGGAAGCGATTCCCTGGAGGCCAAGCTTCGATATGGAGGTGAGCATTCCAGAAAGACACAAGGTATCAAAAAAAGGAAGATAACGGGACCCCGGGGGCGGAATTTTCTCAATTCATGGAAAGGAGAAAAGAAAGATTCAGGTCTCGCGTTGCTACTACGGCAGGTCGCTGCACCAAAGGAATCTTCACAACACCTCTCCAGAGAACATGGGGGGTAGCTATATGGGAACCCCATCCGCGTAAAATAAGAAAGTTAAATAAAAACAAGGCTGAGAAGGCGTGGCGAAGCAATGCCGGGGAACCAGATGCTCCAGGCCAGGGGGGATTGCCGAACAGTTCCTTGAGGAGAGTGATTAAGGGCTTCACAGGTGGCCTCTTTTCGCAGAAACGAGGAAATGTGGGGGGTGGGTATGTGCGCGCTTTGGATTCATACGTTCGGGAGCGCTGCAAGCAAGAGAAGGTCAAGACCAGGGCAGGGCGTCAGCGGAAGCACTAGAATTAAGGAAAAACAAAAACCAGCGACGAATGGGCGTCGCGAAAGAAAGCCTAAAAAAAACCAACAAAAGTCAGGCCGGTGAATATAACTCAAAGCATGCAAACGAGACAGAAAGAAAGAAAGTGCTAAGATGACAGCCACGGCGCGTCTCGAACAGGCGGAAACCAAAAAAAAGCTATCTACGCGTCGAAGAACACACCGGTCGCAGGAGAAAGCCGGGCCGGGAAAGAATCTCGCCGGAATCATCGCACGAAAGGGAGGAACAGAAAGAAAAAGGAAGAAAGACCGGGGCATCACCATCGCAAAAGGGTTAGGTGGTAACACGGGCAGAGGCGAGATGAAATCACAGACCTTGCTCACGGTGATCGCAAAGTAAGGACACCAGGCAGAACACGTCGGGGTCAGAAAGAGGGCTAAAATAGGGGTTTAAACGAGCCCGCCGAAGAACATGTGAGATCAAAACGGCATCTATGTGATTGCTGAAGCAGCCAGCAAAGACCCAGACCGGGTCTGAGGAACTTGTTAGGGGGAGGGACAATGAGCTGATCAGAAGTTGAAAAGGAGAAGAAACGAAAAGGCGCCCAAGCGAGAAAGAGAGAAAGGCGCAACCAGCGGATGGGTCAAGAGCCTCAGGGCAAAAGGAACCATTCAAATAATCGGGTAGCAAGAAAAAGGTTCGCCCCGTTTGCAAAGAGGATCTGAAAGGAGGAGGGGGGCTATAGGTGGAGGAACGCTTCATTTCAAACCAGCCAATAGCAGGGAGATAATGAACCAAAGCGGAAAGGGAAGAGAAGTCACGTATGGGGAACTCGCTCGGGGAGAGGGAAGATGGGGGAGGAATCTCTCAAAACGATGTAAGGAGAAAGAGAGAAGATTTCGACCCCCAACACCCACGACCCTGAGCGTTCAAAAAGAGCCTCCAGGCGCCGGCCGCTGCCGGGCGGTTCAGCATCGGAAACCAGAGAAAGGAGAAGGCCACGCCAGCGCCACACAAAACTCAAAGAATACCGCCGGAAGGGAAAGAGACTCCTTGAACGGGGGTGGTGCGCATTTGGGGGAACAAAGAGGGCTACCAAAGAGGATTGGGAAATGGGTTAGAGCGGAGCTCGACAATGTTCCGATTATCGTCGCCGTGAACGGCGGGGAAAAGGTCTATGGCGCGGAGGAAGGTTGCTTGAGGAATCCTAAAATCAAGGGGCGGTTAAAAGGGGAAGAAAAACAGTTCCTCAAGAAAGAAAGGGGTGGGGGAGGAAAACCTCAGTGCAGGTGTCGGACCAAACTTTTCCGACATTCCTCCAAAAAAGAGAGAGGAACAGAGGGGCTAAGAGCCATCGGAAAAAAAGGGGTCGGATGGGGAAATGTGAAGGTCCCGGAAAGGGGGCCTGGCACGCAAGGGGGGATGAAAAGCTCAGAAGCCTAGTTGAAAAAAGAAGGGGACCTGTCGAAGGGCGACGGCGGCTGAGGCTACGCCATCTTGGAGAGGAGCTCCGAACGGATTCGCAGCGTCCGAAACCCGGAAGAGGCCGAAGGACCTTCCTTCATGTGGGGCGAATCCGACGGCCAGCGGGGGGGCGCGAAAGAGTTAGGCGAAGAGAGGCAAACAAAAGGAAACGGGTCGCGCGAGGGCTAGTATGGCCTTGAGGGGGCGACCATAAAAACCTGCTGAGTGGAGAGAGGCTCGTAAAAGAGGTCAGGCGTAGCTTCGAAACCGATGCGGAGGCAAAGTGCGCAGGTTGGAACAGTGAAAAGAAAAAAGGTGGCTCTCATCGATTCACAGTATTACGCGCGGCGGGGAAGGATCACCAGAGAAGAAGAGACGCGAAGAAAAGCACCGAATGCGGGAAGATGAGCACGAAAAAGCGGGAAAAAAGGGAAAGGCATTGAGGAAATATACCTTCAGGAACGATCATCCTCTGTGTCGCAAGGAGGGAACAAAAAGGGATGAGAAACGCTTCGACACGGGACAAAGGCGGCAAATCCGCCTAATGTCAAAAAGGGATGTGGGCATAAACAAAGATGTCTCAAAAAAAAGAACAAAGGTGAGAGAGAGGAAAAGCATGAATCAAGACCCAGAAATATCAAACGACTCTAGCAATTAACCGCCTCGCTCGGAGAAGTTAAATAGCAATCTCCGCAGCGGGTCCCCTAGAAAGGTAAAAAACAAGTCCGGTTCGTGGTAATGCGCTGCTAAAAAAAAAATTGATTTCTTCACAGACGTAACCCATCGGACGATCTAACTCGTTATATTTGGAGACAAAGGATAAAGGCAATACTTAGAAATAAGGCGCGGAAAACCTATAATTGGAAAAGGGATCGACCCAAACGATGATCGGCGGGATATGATCGCAAAGGAAAAGGAGAGACAAAGACTCTACGCACCAATCGGACGAGAGAAGGAGGGTGAGCTCGCCATCCTCATCGGCGCAGAGGGGACAAGGATCAGAATAAGTGCCTCCAGACACAGGATAGACCCGAAAGGACGGGGAGGGGGGGGGTGCCTTCACGTTTCCGAAAAATACAAGAAAGTTCGCCACCCACCGAAGCGGAATTCGAAAAGGGAAGACTTCTTCCCGGAAGCATAAAGCAAAACAGTGGGGAGATAGATCGATCCCGTTGCTGTATAACGGGGCAGGAGCACCTTAGAGAGCCCGAAAGACTCCTCGAGCTTGACGAGTCCAGTCTAACGAATCGACCTTTCACTGTAGGGATCGCGGGTCCTCACCGGAGAGGGGATTTAAAAACGACGAAAGAGTCTCCAGACAAACCAAACTAGAGGGATTAGGGGGGGAAAGGGAACGACATAGAAAAGCGATCTCGGAACACGAGGAGAATACAAGTGCGGAAACAAGTCCTCAGGAATCCGAAAACCCAGAAACGGAAGGAAGGGACCTCTCTATCCAGGGTGGTCGGCGCAATTGGCATTGTGCAGGAAGAGCACAATCGGGAGATCCTAGGGAGAGGGGACTTTCTCGAACTGGGGGAAAAGTAAAGTATCTCAGTGCGAGAACGAAAAGAAATCTCCCCGAAGAAAGACTTACGAAAGAGACAGTCATCTAGGGTAAGAGACGCTTTACCCTAGGACTGAAACCTCGAAAGAAGGGGAAGAGACGGCGACAAGAAGGATAACGACAAAATGATAAGGCAATTTACCAGAACGAACGGGGAGGAAAATCTACTCCGGACGACGAAACCTGACGAAATGCTTGATGGGGAAAAGAGGTCTGGTGCGATTTTTGAACTGGAAAAAGCTCATAAGGAAACGTCGGAATCCGCCAATGGGTCACAAGGCCGTAACTTGCAAGTCGAAGGGGAAAGTGAGGAGTGAAAAAGGGGTTAGAGTCGTCAACGTGAGGGGAGAAGAATCGTTGTGGGAGTTCCAAGGCGGTAAGAAGTGAGGAAGGTTCGTTTGAAGTCGCCCTTCACTGACTCGGGGGGAAAATCCGTCAAAGAAGAAGCAAAGGAAATTCGCTGGTCCCCGCCGACAGCGGAGAAGACTTGGAGGGGAACGCGGATGCTTTTAGAATAAGGTAGCAAAACACAACCCAAAGGCAAAACAAATCATTATAGGCGAAAAGGAGTAAAAAGAGATGAAACCCTCCGATGAAGAAAAAAAAGGGAAAGCTTCGAGGGGAAGAGGGGGCAAGGAGAAGACGAAAGGAGTCCCTGTCGCAAATAGAGAAGCTGGAGCGTGTTGAAAGTGAGAGCGCTGACACAAGAAAAAGTTCTCCTGCTAGGAGCTGGGAGTTTCTCAACCATTAACCAGGGGAAAAGAGGACAGCCGTAACTCGAAACATTGTGTAGATTGGATGTCGGTATCCCATAAAAAGCTTAAAGAGGGCGAAGGGGGGAAAAGCTGGGGGAGGGCGGGTCTTAGGGGGAATAACCGATCGACACAGCCAGAGGAGGGGGAACTGAAAGGACAGGGTGAGTTCGAAATTCTGCACCGAGGGATGAAAAAGAAGGGGACGGTGGGGAACCTAATCGGGAGTGAGGAGGACGGGATTCTCTCGACTGGAGCAGAGGATATAGTTCAATAGGAGGAGAAATGAATGCAAGCAACAACAGTTCCGCCTCCGGAGAAAAGGAGACGGGGGGATGCTCTACTCATGCCGGAGAGAAAGAGAAACCATCCTGGAAGTGGAGAGAGCAACCAATCAGGCATAAGGAATCGTGGACACAAGAGACTTCCAAGGAGATTCGGAAGAAGAGAAATCCATACATTCAGACTTCTTCCTAGCTCGATGAGGGAGTCGAGCAAAAAGGGGACAGAGAGCGGCCCTGAGAGAGGGAGAATCACGTATTCAGCATACAGGAAAAAGATACCGAAGCGCCGACTCACAACAAGGAGGCACAGAAACTATTAAGACCCCGATGGCCAACGAGAAAGGGAAAAGCAGAGGAAAGGTGCCGTCAAAGTCTGTCCCAGGGAGTACAAAAACAATAGCGAAAGCGGAGATATTCATACACGTTTTTACCCTCTCAATTCGGACCGCCAGGGGAGGGGAAGTGAAATGTTGGGAAGCCTGTCAAGGAAAGTGAATGGAAAGAGCAAAAGAGACGCCTTTTCAGGACTTTGAGAAGGGTGAAGGGAAAAGGCAGGATTGTAAGAATTCGCCAGCAAGAAAAAAAAGGGGAAAAAGAACCTAGAAGCGGCAAAAACCCTAACCCATGTCAGAAAAAGAAAATTCTGTGAGGAGACAGAAAGTAAAACATTCACAACAATAGTGGGTAGCCGAAGGGTGCTCGCCCACCCAGAGTCTCTGTCACTTTACTTTCGTGAGGGGAGGACAGAAAAACAAGACAGAACCTTATTCATTAAGACGGAAACAGAAAAGAGGCCTAGATCCGAAAAGAGAAAAACCTCTAATGGGGAACGAATCGGTCGTGCTGGGCATTATTTGGGGAGCCAAAAGATCTCTCATAGAGCAAAAAGAAGGACACCGGTACCCAGAAAGAGAAAATCAGGAAAGAAAGAACTCCTAGCTCTTCCACCCGAAGGTGTCGCAGACTGGTGAGACTAAGACAAGATTGGGGAAGGAAGATCAGAGAATACGTGAATGCAGCAAGGGAGAAAGAACACATAACCCATCACCTTTGCCCTATACGAGGTCAACAGCAGCACCTCCGGAAGCCAGCTCGCGCGGGGAGGAGCCGGAAGGACAAAGAGGTGAACCCGCGGGATGCGAAGTTGGCGGAGGGGGGTTTGCGAAAGGTTGGTTAGAACCTCTGAAAAAGGGGGGCGCGGGGACCTGAGGAATGAAATTCAACACAGGGAGGCTTGCAGAAGGAGTTTCTCTTCAGTTATTAGATGTCGCTATTTTCGCATTGAAGAATCAAAGGGGAAAAAGAGGGTAAACAATCAGCAGACAGTTCCTCAAAGAAGGCTATACGGGGCGAAAGATAAAAAGAGGACAGTTCTACAAAGGTGACTCAGATGAAAGGAAGGAGTCAACACTCTGGATGACCGAGATGCCATGGGCGAGGAAAGAGTTTTCTTATCAGGGCCAGCCTATGAGGAGAAAAAAGACGCAGGGAGGACAGAATCTCTCAGAGATTGACCATCGGGAAAAAAAAGAGGAGATGCAGAGAGGAGATACGGACTAACGGAGTCGCATCGATTAGAGAAAGAGAGCCTTGAAAAAAAGGTCCGCGGACAGAAGAAGGGTCGATAGCCGACACGATCGCTTCCGTCAAAGGAACTCATTTATTTAAGCTGCAGGAGGAGAGGGCCGCAACAATGGGGGAAGCTGATCAGATCGTATCCCAGGCCTTGGTACAGAAGCCAAAGGCGGGGGTCAAGATCTGGGGAGGAGAAGGGGGGGCTTCAGGAGACGAAAAATCCTCATTATCTGGTGGGCGCGACAAGGTGAGGAAAAGACGTTTGGCTCGACTAACCTGAAGGGAAAGAGGGACGTCGGGACGCTCAAACCCGAGGGAAACCCAGGGCTGTGGAAATAAGTCGGACTAAATCGCACACGAGGAAGTTTTCGAAGAGACATTAGAAACGGCGGCATCCGCTCTGGCATCTGATGGTTAAGCCCGAGGTCTGCGCCAAGAGAACCGGTCAGAGGGCAAACTTAATGCACCACTGCGCCGCATGCCGCATAGTGGAAAGAAGTCGGGGCAGATCCCTATATCCACGAAACGGAAAAATACCCCAAGGGGGAGGGGATTGAACTGAAGAGACAAATTGGCAGCGCCTGCATACGATTGAGACGAACTAAGAGTCCCTTAAGTCAGCGAGGATGCCAAGGCAAAAAAATCAGCAAAACCAGCCCGCGTCCAGATGCTTGAAATGGCAAACAAGCGTTCTATTCAATTTCCAGGAGACAAAGAAGGTTATGTGAAGGGAAATCTAAGGGTCAAAACGCGTCGCGGAGGAAGCCGTTCAAAAGGAGTGATAGCAAGGGATAAAATGACGAGGTTACTCGAGTGCGAAAAGAGACCAGCGACAAGGGGACGACCGATCTCTGGCAGGGGAGCCAGCTGAGGGGTTCAGCAAAGGCAGGAAATCGGCACGGACTAAAAAAAAAACTGGCAAAGATGCGAGAAAAAAAAGCCGTGCGCGAATGCAAAGAAATCGAAAAAGGGGTTCATCAACGCCTAACGTTCAGAAGCGGACCACGGAGAGAGGACGACACTTGTGCGGGCGTGGAGAAAGGCCGTCGAGACATCGATCTCGCAAATGCTGAAGAAAACGAAGAGAGACATCAATCATTCGCAGGAGAGGACCGGGAAGGAGTGCGGCACGGCTGATGGAAATGCGATCGATTCGCCTGTAAGGGGGAGGTCTATCGGGGGAGGGAGGCGGAACACTATCAACGGCAGAGGAGAAGGGGAAGCGTGGAATTGCGGTCTACCTACTCTGGTGTCGATTGCGGTGCCCGAAGGGCGTATAAAAAAGTGGTAGGCGGCTCCATTGCGAGATCAAGAAAACCAAAGAGCATGGACGAGTCACATCCATCAAGAAGATGACTCACAGAGAAGGGTCCTAGAAACACAGGGACGCCCAACGCCACAATATATCTCAAAAAGTGAGGAGGGGACTGCTAAGGTTCTTTTGGTTCCGTCAGAGAAAAATAAAGACCAGGAGGCACGAGGGATTTGCGTGAGGAGCATGCAAAAGTTTTCCTGGGAGACAAAGCAAGAAAATCGCCGAGGATTATAGCGACATTCGAACCAGAGGAATGAGAGGAGGGAGCGAGCATGATAGAATCATGCACCGGGGTGTAAGTTCTATTCCAGTCCTAGAGAATCAGGAGAAAGAAAGACTCCGGAAAAAGAAAAAAGGAACGACTTGCTAGCCTTACCGCCGATTTAATGTATGCTCGAATGGATCTTGGGGAAAAGGGCAATCCTCACGCAGTACTTGCAGAGTGACGTCGAAAACGAGAAGTACTCGCCGAACGTTCGGAGGAAGACTAGTAGGCTTGAGTGTGATGCAAGTTGAATTGAGGGCATGTCAGATTCAGGCACAGGATACAAAGGGTCGGAGGACAAGAGCTTCAAGGAGCTGGGATCGGACTGGGCTGCCTGTCCGGGAGAGACTACCTCGCTTGAATTTCTCCTCAAGGCGAAATTACGAGAAAAATCGACGAGGGGAGAAAAAAATCCGGGGGGGAAGAGGTTGACAGAAAAAGACGATATTTTCGAGGAGAGGATCTCCATCGTGGGGCGTGGAGGAAATTGGAGCGAGAATTACAGAAAGTTGAGCGTCAAAGAGGAAAAAAGATTTTCAGGCGAAATGTGGCGCTTTCAATGAATAAGGAAAGTAGTGGAAGGAGGAATTCGAGCGCGTCGTTGAGAATTTCTAACAGCTGGAAGGAATGAGACAACGCGAATCTAAATAAGGGGGTTTATTGCGTGGGGATGGTCACAAAAGACGTCCTGCACGATGACGTAAATCTGAAAATTGTCTGTTTCTTGAGAAGTCTTGGGGAAGTTCTGGGAAGGACGCGGCGGAAGGAACATCTAGCACTAAAGGCATTACATCAGCGGGGAAAGGCGGCCGAGGTGGGGACCGCACGCCTAACTGAACAGCCATTGTTAGAAAAGGATTCGAAAGATTTCTTTATCTCTTAACTCACTGAGAAAAATCGATTAGGGGAAAGAGGGTCAACCAAGGCAATTGAAAATCCTTGCCGGAACACAAGAGCGTCAAGAAAGGAAAGAGAACGAAACAAGCTCCGCACAGAGAGTGGGTAGATCAACATCAGAGCATCAAGAATCACGGAGGACTGAAAGAACAACTTGTCAGCGATAGGAAAGGCCTGGACTAATAGCCAGAAACATCAGCGATAGAATGAAGGACAACGGGGTGCGGCACTTCTAGCCTGGGAAGAAAGGGGTCTCTTCAGGTGGAGAGAAGATGCAAGTCCTTTCTGTTCCATAAAGCGAAACAGCAACGAATAGAATCCCAAACGCGTAGACATTTTAGCAACCGATGGCAAAAAAAAAGCACCGACTGACATCCCTTTCAGGCAAAGGAAGGGCCAAAAGGGAAAAATCCAAGGAAAATCGTTGGACATATGAGGCTATGGGCATCCAGCGTGTGACGAAAAAAAAGGTCCCCGAAAGGTCCAAAACCTACCACGAAAAGACATGGCGAGGAAACCGTTTCATCCAGGAGGGTATTGAAAATGTAATCATACTGAAAAAAACTAGAGATAAGTACAGGTATGACGGGGTTTTTACCTTCATTCACAGAGGATGATGGGGGGACGAAAAGTCCAAGAGCGAAAGAAAGAACCGGACGAAAAAGGCGAAAAGTCAGAAGAGGGACGGCGGCATGAACCTCAAGAGTCTAGAAAGTCATCATCGGGGTAGAAAGGGTTAAGAGAAAGTGCCCAGGGGGAAAAAGTCTCTTTCACGTTAGCGCGGGTATGAGAGGGGAGGGGAACGCTGCAGGAATAAAAAAAAAAAAAAAAAAAACTGAGCATGAGAAGGCCTGAAAAAATCGTCGCAGGCTCCTCCCAGAGGCCTAAGGTCACCGGGAGGCTTTCAGTAGGGGGTGGGGGCATGAAGGA
>Ga0179593_1426812_pt1 | contig 18373 bp, 21 predicted proteins | sample CZODoug2_1_08_16_FD_185931 | JGI IMG/M metagenome (GOLD analysis project Ga0179593, IMG submission 185931) | Vadose zone soil fungal communities from Angelo Coast Range Reserve, California, USA - CZODoug2_1_08_16fungal (PacBio error correction) | ecosystem: Environmental > Terrestrial > Soil >...
GACAAATAGGCGGTAACAGTCGCCGACTATAGGGGGTGGCCACAAGGACGGGACACGACGGCACTAAGGCCGAGAAAAAAGGACGAAGTATGAGGGCAGAGGGAGAGGTAAAATGGATGACAGCTACCCGATAAAAGGGAAGGAGGGCCGAAAAAAAACGCGGCCGAAGTTCTAAAGCTAAGTAGCAGGGACCATACAAAACTCGCAAGGGGGTTACTGTCGGCCAAATCGAAAGAAGGCACCACACTTGGGGGCTAGGGGGAACATGATGATTTGAAATATCGGCTAAAAAAGAGCCCACATGAACCCCTACCGTAGATCAGATTGGGGGAACTAAACGAGGAAAAATGAGAGGGGCAACGTCCAACAGCTGCGGCACTTGGTTTCCGAGCTCAGAGAGAATTTGGGCAACAGGAGGTGCGAGCATCGGAAAGAAAAAACACGAGAAACAAAGTCAAGTGCTATGGGGAGGAAAAGCTTGTGGAAGTTCTACAAAAACAATGAACATGTCGTGAGACCAAATAAGGATAATAATCAAGCGCCAGGAGAGACAGTCGGCGATTGGGTAAAAACAAAAAGAAGGGAAATGAGAACAACCATGGAAAGAAGGGGGTATAACGGCACCAAGAGTGGGGATCCTGGTCAATGGCAGAATCGGGAAGATTAGGGAAACGAACGACTTTGAGAAAACAGGACAAAAGGGGGGTCATTCGAAAAAAAGGTTCGAGAAAAAAAAGATGGTGATTCGAGAAGATACAAAAGGACAGGGGGAGTCCTTAGGTGACACCAGGAACCGACGCCATTGAAACGCTAAATTTTGGAACAGGCATTGAGGGGGTAAAGACCGGGGTGGATTTATACGAGAAATGATTTAAATCACCTTCACGATAACGAAAAAGCATTAATCTGAAAAGAAATGGATAAAAGGCTTAAGGAAACAGGCATCAGTAAAAGGGTCAAATCGAGGGGACGAAGGGACACGAACACGTCCACTAGAATATGCCGCGCCTAGAAAACGGTGAAAGACTGCTCCACAATAATGCTGCATAAGAAAAGAGTGGCGGTAACAGGTAGTACTCTCAACATGAAAAACACCCCGTAGGTTGGTTCCGGGAACGTAAGGGGCCCTTACGGCCCTCTGAAGTGGGGACCCGCTTTCTCGCAATAGCCGTTAAACCCTCCTGGACCCCTGGAAAAGTCCCTGAGGGTCCTTCCCTTTTCATTTGCGGAACAAGGCCAGAATGTAACCGGAACGATTACCGTAGGGGGGGGAATGAACAGGGAACGGAAGCCGTTTTGCGTAGGGCAACTCGGGATAAAAAAAAAACACCATGGTGGTGAAAAAGACTACACAGGGATGGACGGAATTACTTACAAAAAGCAAGAGTAACATATCGGTGTGATAACAGGGCAATCAGAAAAATATCAGGAAATCCTGTGGTAAAAACCGAGATCCATTAGACCACGGGGGTGGACAAAAAATTTTAGAGTAATCCTCAAAATTTATGTTTCTGGAACCGAGAAAAGTAAACTAATGTGCCCTACGTGCTGTTTCATCACTCTAATAAAGGCACAGGCCCCCCTCCAGGAGGCAGGCACAAAAAATTAGGAAAGGGTGCACATCCGCTGTGAGGGAAGGGATGACAAGGGAGTGTTCACCGGTTGGATTCATATAGCACGTGGTTTCGCCACAAAATAAAGGACTCCCGAGTATGAATGAGCCTAAGGGGGGGAAAACTGGACCGCTGTCGGGGAAAAGTTCCTTCTGACTACGTAGCGCGCAAATCCAGCAAAAAGGAACTCTTCAGCGGCGTAAGGGTGCGGAAGCAGGGGATAAAGCAGTGTCGAACTCAAGGAAAACAGTGACAAGGAAGTTCACGGATCCGGGAACGGGAGACGCTACGAAAGGGGGTCTCGAAAAAAAAAAAGAGGAGGGGAAAGAGAAGATTCAACAGTTGTAAACAAGTTAAGCGGACACGTGGAAGGCTACGGCAAGATTCAGGGGAGGGGGTCGAGTTCGGAACCAAAGGAAGAGGGATTCACGAGGGGAGGAAAGATACATATAACAGCACTGCGAGCTGACTTGATGGAAAGGGGAGCCTCGCTCTACGGAGAAAAAACGTTTTCACTACAAGGTAACAGACAGGAATCCAAGGGGAAATGATAACCTACTGGATTCAAAGAAATATGGGATCAAAATAGGAAAAGGAAAAAAATTGGAACGACGCGTCAGCGGAAAGAAAAGGTTGCAAATTCCATAGTGGAAAAGGTAATAAGATTTGTGGGAGGGCAGTCTTCGGATCCCAACGGACAAAAATTGTTCCTGCAAAAGGGACGCACACAGAAATGGCATGCAGGACGAGCAAGTGTGGGGAACGATAATGGATAGATGGGGGGTCAAACTTGAATGGCTCATTCTATTGGGATGGGGGTCAAAAGTAAAAAAGATAGGTGGTGGGAAATGACGGGAAGAAGAGGAGAAAAAAGAAGGGGTTCTCGGGAGCCTTACCATATAGTTAGAGAATCAGTCTAGGGTCACTGTAATCTTTGGTGTTTCTGGGAAGGGGTTTCCTTTACTATTTCTCGGCACGTCCCCGGTGCTAACATCCCCCCGGGTCAAAGTTCGAGCGAATTTATCAGTCAGAAGGGTTCGGACGGAACAGGAAATAGATCATTCTAGGGCGAATTGTTTCATCTGGAAGGAAAACAAACATAAAAGTTTGGGCAAGAAAGGATAGAAGGGGGGGAAAAAAGGTGGTGGGTGTTTAAGTCCCAAAATGAGGGGAGGGGGGGAGATCAGGTGATTTTGCTAGCAAGGTTTCTGTTTTAAAAAAAAGGGTCTAGGCGAGGCGCCTGCTCTTAGGGGGGTAACCCCTAGAGGAAGGGTGTATAATCTTCAACCAGTAACACCTGGAATCATTCGGGATTGTGTAATGTGAAGGAGAAGATGGTTCACAACTCTAAGTCCGACTAAATACAACAAACTTGACTGATTGAAAAGTAGAATATTCGGCTAAGGGAAAGCAGAGAAGTCCTTGGTATTCGAAACCGGCAAAAGAAGTGGGTGGGGCTGGAAGAACACTGTGTGAAAAGGACAAGAAGGGAAAAAAAAAAGGTTAACGGGTGGGAGAAAAATTATTTAGGGGTTAATAATGAAAAAAAAAAGAAAGTGAAAAAATTCCCAAGGCCGGTAGACAAGACGTGAAAATCACAAATTCCGTGGGGTAGGAGCGCGCTGATCAAGGGTTTGTGAAAGTCTAAGAAAGCGAGAGTCGGGAGGGGAGGAAAGCGAAATGGTGAGGAAGTTCTGAATCTGTGGAGGCGCAACGGTGAAAAGGAAGAAAGAAAAAATAGCAACTTTGGAATATTGGCGGGACTTTTTTAGGCGGGGTTGTCGGCGCCTGCTATTAAAGCAACGGCGTACAATCAGTAAAAAGGAGGGGAAACAGACAAACAAGGCCGAGTTGATTGGCAACAAATCGATAAGCACGGAGTCCATCAGATAGACGGCAAAAGGGTTTCCATGTAGGAAAAGGAATCGCCATCGATACCGTAGACCACCGGTACAAAGGGTTGTGACGACAAGCTCCAAGTGAGTGCTTTTAGGGGAAGGGAAAGTTTCTAAGACGGCGCAACCCGAGGGGGGTGCGGCAAAGTTACCCTCGCTGTAAGGTCAGGTACAAGGTGGAAACTGAGAAGTCCCCGCGAAGAAATTCGATTTGTGAATTGGCAGTGAAGGTCCGAGGGGCTCACCCGACACTTTTCCCCTCTCGCGTCGTCCACCACTTTTAAACTCACAGATGGGCCAATAAAAGAGAAAGAAAAACAAAACTAGGAGGCTTAAAAAGAGAGAATCAGATGGCGGAGTTAACTGGTCGGCCTAAATAATTGTCAACTGGAGGAGGAGCCTCTACGCGGGCAGCAAAATCGAAGTAGTCGGGGGAAGTGGGATGGGGGGGGGGGCAGATAAAATGGGGGAATTTACGCGGGGGCCGAAAAAACGATAGCATTGAGACTGATTAGTCAAGATGACAGCAAAAATAAGAAAAGAAAAAGAACGCCCATTGGGAGATGGTAAAACAAAACAAACACAAACCCCAGCAGCGCGCACCCAGGGATGCGTTTGGGGAGACCGACTATTTGATAATTACATCAATTGCACCCAGCTAGTTGGAAATAAGTCTGAAAATAGGTGACAAAATTCAAAAGTCAGGGTTTACAGTCTGGGGTAAGATTGGCGGCCGGCTGGGAGCGCAGAAAAGAAAAAAACTGAAAAGCAATTTTGCTCTGGGGGGAGAGGAATGTTAAAAGGCGGCAGACCATATTAAAACGGTCGAAAGGATAAAGAAAAGGGTCAAGCGGGAAAGTCGCTACGTCATTCGATGGGGAAAAACTTGGGACAAGTGCAACGAAGGGAGGTAAGAAGTTGCAAGCGAAGAAGTTGGGGTATACGGTTACGGGAGAATCAGGTATGAAAAGGGAACATAACAGTTGGGATCTCAAAACAATGGTTCCTTAGACTGGAACAGAAAGGGAGAAGAAACAAAAAAGAGGGGAGTGGCGGGGGCGAGAATAGACACGGCACGCTGAAACATAGCAAAATTGAGAGCGGTCAACAACGGGGCATCATGCCAGCAAGAGGGGGGATTGAAGTCGCGAATAGATTGCAATCAAGGACGCACGGAAAGTCCAACTTAAAAATTAACGACTTTCAGGGGGGAAGGCAATACATCTATGAACGGAAAATGACAAAAACAATCCTCGAAAGAGACAAGACGAGACTAAAAAAAAAACAGTTGAAAAAAAGGTCTTCTCAAAAGACTGTCAAGGAAACTGGAAAGGAAACAAAGTACTGAGAGAGGAACGGGGCCCACCGGAAGTTTTTGGCCGAAGCAAGAACACCCGAGAAATCCAGAGTTCAAACGCAGCACGACACAGAAAGACCGCCCGGCTCGGGACGGGGGGGGTTCTGAAGACGGGGGCGGCATAAAAAGATTAAGAAAATTCAAAGAAATCACCGGCAAATGGACTTAACGAAATTTTTAGGGACCTTAGAGAGCAACGAAAAACCATTATGGATCTACGGACAAACACGGCATTGGAAGAAGGAGTACAGAGAAAAAAACATAGGGGTTCTAAATGTGACCAGAAGAAATCAGGCAAGCTGGTGTAAACACCAGCGATCAAAGTGAGGAGAGGTAAACCAATTGTAAAGGGTTAGCGCGGAAAAACCCGTTTTGCTTGGGGCTGTACTGCTTGAAAAGCATAATTTCTCGATGGGAAGGAAAGAAGGGCAAAAGCGGTAAAAAAAAAGAAGGTCCACTTATGAAAAGTTGAGAAAGGGCTAATACGCCTGAAAAAGGAAAAAATTTGGGCAAATGTTGAGGTGGAATCGAAATCCTTTTGGAACCAGGAAAAGTACCTTAGAGCCAGGTACAAGGGCCACGGGAAGGGGAACGGAGCGGGGAAAGCTTAGGATCCTCCTGTAACCGAAACGAACTCTTTCGCTCAAGGTATATAGAGGCCCCGATGGATAGACGCACAGTAGTAGGCGAGAGGCCACCAAGAAGAAAAATCACGGTAGCCGGAAAGGGCGTGCCGCAGAAGAACTTTGCAAAATCAAAAAAGGGAAAAGAGGGGGAAAAAAAAATGCAAAACTTTTGGAGGGAAGCAGAAGGCATGGGGACAGAAAACCGCATAAGGCAAGATGTTAGCAATGGGTGAAGTAGTTCAAAGACTGGAGGACGATCACTGGGAGGCCCTCGGACAAACGGAAACGGGAAAAAAGCGCTTGGAAGGGCGGAGGAGACGGACGACAGCTCGGACAGTCGCTCGAAGGGGGATCCCTACATCGGGGAAACATTCCCGAGATGAGGGGGAGGGGAACAGTGAGTATAAGAATGTTACGGGGATCAAAAAATGCGTATTAAAAACAGGGACCGAAAAAGAGGTAACGACAAACGAGTGGCAAGGCAAAAAGGGGGGGGGAGGACCGTGTCAGCGGGTGTCCTTTTCTTCCCTTCGGAGCCCCAAACCGAAAAGTCGAATGGTTTCAAATGAAGAAACAAGGCGGGGCGGGATCTCACCTGGGGTGTAACACTCGAGGGGAGAGAATGGTTTACAAAAGGGAAAGAGGAAAAGGGGGGATTGCAAGGGTGAGACAAAAAGATGTGTTCAGAGGGATTGTCAATGCCGGTGAGGCCAAATTTGGTCGTCAGGAAAAATTGGTCCCGAAAGATTAGGTGAAGGAAGGTCTAGGAATATCTTTCCGTTCGTAAGGTTAACGCTATTCCTTCCGGAAGGGGGGCGCCAAAAGACACGTTCGCTCATGGATCAGGGTCCGTTTGCAGAGACGGCGAGACATAGGGGACAGCTGTCTGGGCAGGAAGGTGGAAAAACCGTAACGCGGGTGGAAACGGAACGGGGCAGTACAGGGGGGGGCACGTCCAAAAGCGAGTTGAAAAATGGGGAGGTAAATCATGGGGGAGGGCACAGGGGGGTGAGACGCATCTTAGGCTGGGGAAGGGGGGGCAAGGCTTTACATATGGAACTAGAGGGAAGGAACATTAAGCCTTCGCGGAGGGGGAAAGTTCCGGGAAAAAAGGATGCAAGTGAAGTGAGAAAAGAAAACGAGGCGAGTGAGTGTGGGAGATTCTATCCCTGATAGGCAGTGTGACCGGAAAAAGACTGGGGCTGGGTGGAGCGGCATAATCAACAGAAATTGGGGGTCTTATCGGGGAAAAACAGGTGAAAAGTAGAAAAAATTGGATTGGGAGAAGAAAGTATAGTGGTCCACTAAGGTACCTATGAAAAAAGGGAAAAAAAAAAGGACACCAATTCCTTGGGGGGAAAAAAAGAAAGAAAAAATCAAATTCCAGAAAGCTATGGAAGAAATGTTGTGAAATAGGAAGATAAGGATATCTACGGATTGGGGGGAGGGCTCGTTGTCAGGAATTTAGCCACTTAATGGGAACACGGGAAAAGGGCAGACAACATCAAAAGGTAGGATGGGTCCTGGGGTTTCGAACGAACAGTCGAGAAAGCACTTAGGGGGGGGGGGAAACAAGGATATTCCCGAAGGAAAAATCAACGAAAGATTTTTATGGGGGGTGTGGGGTCCGGCGTTTGTATGCAACGGGTGACAAAGAGTAATCGAAGGGGCGTTTCCAATTGAGGGAATTGGACGGGGCCAAGAGGAATGCACCAAAAAGAATCAGTAATTTGGGCCAGAAAGCAGAACGAGTTTATGGGAATAAAGGGGTCAGATCGAAAGGGAGAATATCTCCAGAGATAATGTTTCTTCAAATACTGACTGGGGCTGAAGGGAAATAGGGAAACGAAAGATCCGAACTTTACCACCCTACTACTTCGATTTTGGGCTGGCATCCGAAAAAACCGGTAGGGAAGAAAAACCCCAGGTAGAAGAGAACTTCCGGAGCACGGGGGAAAGCCAAGCGGTTAAGTCGACAACAACAACGGGGAGGAGGGGAATAAAAAGTGACAAGACTGCTGACCTGGAGCCCCGGGACGTAGGGTTACACAAGGGTTCGAAGACTGCCACGAAATCAAAAAGACGCAGTCGGGTGGAAAGTCGCATGGGGAAGAAAGACCAGAAAGTAAATGCTGGAGGAAACAAATTCTGCGGCGCGGTGGACGCAAGATCACTAGCGAAAGAAACTCGCCATGGGGCAGCGGGGGGGAGCAATAAAAAAAAAAAAAAGACAAGCACAGGGTAACATACGGAATTGTTTTGGGCGAGATTAGACGCTTTAGTCGAACTTCCAGCTGGAAAACAAAGACCACGTGAATTGGCACTCAGCCTTTCGGAAATCGAGTAAAATTAAAAAACAATCGGCGGAATGTGGTTCCTCTGAGAGAAGGGAAGCGTGCTTAGACAAAAGGAGAAGAAACATCGAACAATATCAAGGGGGAAAAGAGGGGTGAAACCGGGAGGTGGGCACATGCGAAAGACAAAGATTCACTGCGCATGAATTTCTGAAAGTAGGGAGATCAGGCAGGAAGAAAAAGCCATGAAAGGAGAAAAGGGAACCAAAACATTTTGAGGAAAGCTAGAAGGAAAAAGAGAAGGTAGTTTTACCGGGGGATGCGAAAAAGTGGTTTACTGGGCAGGGAAAAGCGGTTATTAGTGAACCCGAAAAAATGGTGAACCAGGGGAACAACGTTTACCTTATTAAAGGCAAAAAGGTGTAAGAAAAAAAAAAAAAAAGATAGGATTGGAGAAAAAAAACAAACAGTCTTGGAGGTCAAAATGATCAGACGACATTCTACTCATGGGGGTCAAGTCAAGCGACAGCAAGGGTGGGTCTGTAGTAAGAAAGGGGAGGGAAAAAGAAAGGGACAAGGGGAAAAGGAACACGACCCCTGACTAGCTGGAATGGGGCACGATCCTCTCTGGAACGAAGGAAGCGTGCAAAGCAAGCCGAATAGATGCCGCGACAGAAAAAAAGGGGGGGGAAAAAGAAAAAAGTTGCTTGCGCCACAGAAAGGCCTCCTTACATGCCACTCGGATATAGGGAGAGGTAATTCTATTACGGGGAAAAAGAAGGGTGTTTCCAGTAGCTTCCGAAATCAAGGAAGAAGCCAGAGGCCGCTCCAGAAAAGGCACATAGCCTGAATTGGAGAAATGGGTTGAGAGTGTGTGGCATCGGAACCGGAGAGGACCATAGCCGAATTCAAAAATCCAGTACCGAATTGAGATACCAGGACTGACTGAAAATTTCGTGCGCATAGCCCCGGTAAACACCCTAAGTGTGTTTTCTAGCAACTGATGGGAAGCGGCTTACCATCTCACATATAGGGGAAGACAATGGGAAAAATCCAAAATGAGAGAACAAAGTGGGGTGAACAAAAAGTATCAATTCAAGACGGGTTGACCGGTGGAGAGTCCGAAGCACGTCTGGGGTCGGAAGTTCAACGGAAAAAAGTTCAAAACTATGGGAAGGAAACCCGAAGATTCGACCAGGCTGACTACGGTCAAAAATTTCTGGGGCAAAAAGAAGTTCATGTGCGCCGCCGCGAGGGTGGTCGTTTGGCACCGGTTTTTAAGTTCATATATGTGGGGGAAAACGGAAAAATCGCTAATCCACGGGGAGACGAACTGACGAACCTTCCTGGTAACGGCTTGAGGGGGGAAAGGGTCGAGCGAGATGCGAAAGAGTAAAGCATTATCCAACAAGAAAGATGGATCTGGAGATAGCTCTCCCACTTGAGAAAAAAGGCTGTGTGCTAAACGGGTATGCCAAAAGCAGAATCTTGAAGGGTAGCCGGAAACACTTCGTCCGAGAACGGGGGAAATTGGGATAAAAAGGGCTCCTCAAAAAAAAAAACGTAGAGGAACTGAAAGATGACTTAACAGGGAGGGACAAATCTGGGTCAGCATTGCAAAATGGTTCAGGGGGGTGGAATCTGGCTAAAAGGGGTCAAAAAACGGACACGACGGGGGGAGACAAATACGATCAGAATCAACAGAACAGGTGAGCCAAAAAAAACTGGAGGAGTTCCGAACTAGTAGGACACGGAAAGATATACAAAGACAAGGACGAAGGCTGCTAACGAGGATAAAAAGATAGACTGACGTGTTACGGTTTACCAAACGGATATTATAAAAACCTGACAACGAAAAGCTGAAAAGGCTGCGACAGAAATGTGAGAAAAAGAACAAATGGGTAGCGTTTTTGATGGGAAGGACTTACGCGAATAAACAAATCAAGAGCCATTAAGGTTCAATGGGAGAACAAGGGGAGGGGACATACTAAAAAAAGGGGGGTGTAACCGTAAAAAATGGGTAGGGATGGTGTTTGAAAACAAAAGGAGGGACTTGGAAGTCGATGGCCTTTCAAGGGGAGAACGGGGTAAGGGGAAAGACAGCAACGGGAGCACCAAGGGGGGGTCTCGGGAGGACGCTAGCCTATGGCGAACTACCTCCTAGTACCGAGTCTTTAATGAGGGGGTGGACGTTTAAGTTACTGATGGCCTCCGAACGGGACTATACCACAATAAGGTTACGGATAAATTGAAATGGACATGATGAAGGATCGGAGAGACATCGGGATCTTTGAAGGAAGATTCAGAAAAAACGGGGTGGGGGTCCCTGGACAGGATAGAACTGTACCCGTCAGAGTGGGATGGTAAGGAGCAGTTTAGGTGAACGAACCGGGGTTTCTGTAAGGGGTGGCGAGGCGCGGACAGCGGGGTTAGGAATGAAGGTGAACGAGGACTATCGGAACTAAGATGTATCCGCTGAACACCAAAGGCGAAGCCTTTAAAGGGGAGGAGGGAAGTTGTACGGGAAAAGGCGCAGTACTAGGGACGACGAAAAAAACAACAGGATGTGAGATAAAGGGGACTCAGACATTTCGGCAGGCTCATGGAAAGAAGAACGGTTGTGTGAAGACGGAGCTTAAAAAAAAAAACTCTTTGGTGAGTTCTCCCAGGTGTGAAACAAAAAAAACAAAAAAGGGCCGTGGAGAGCACAAAGATCCTTAGGGGGGGGAAAAGAATAAGAAAATCTGCGTACAAGTGGGACCAGACAATGAGGCCTTTTGGTTGGTTGTTTTGGAAACAAGACCATAACAGAATAACTTGGGAGGCAAGCGGATCAAGATTGTGCTTGCACCCACTCTCCAAAAAAAAGACGGCTCTTGGGGAACTTCGAAAGGGTCCTAATGTGGCGACATGAATAGGTGTCTTCAAAATGGGACAGACATTAAACTCGCAACCTGAGGAGGGTTTACGGGACTGTGGTCGGGCATCCGGGCAACTACACTCCGGCTTTGGGGAAAAGGCTTCTCATCCCAGGGGACACAAGTCAGCCAAGGGTGAATTTGCCAAAAAGGGAGCACGGGGCACGTAATTATCGCGGCTGTGTGGTCCCAATGGATGAAGGAGAGGAATCGATACAGGGAGAAACAACACCGAGAAAAAATGTTTTAGAAAACGCAAAAGAATGGGGGAGGAGTCTTGGGTGGACGTCTATTTGAGCCCCGTCGGAAGGCCAGAACGACAAAGTTTTCCCTAGGCGTCTATCCGTAAAAAAGAAAAGGGGGGCCCGACGAATATTTTGGTGATGGGGGGAAGGAGAGGAGAGGAGATCCCGCACCTCTCCGGCGAAAACGCAAACCAGAGAGTTGTCAACGGAAAATCGAGAGAAACAACAAAACGATAAAAGAAAAGAGGCAAAGCGGCTAAAAACACAAAAAAAAAAAACCGACCCAAGGTGGCATAGAAGGGGGGCCCCTGGCTGTAAAAGGGAGGGACGAGAAAAAAAAAAAGCTATTCGGGCAGAGAGGAGGGTAATGAATGACACACGCGGTTCCGGACTGAAACTAAAAATCTGCGGCAGGTCGCATTCTCCGAAGTACGGACATAAGATGGCTGTCTCGGCGGTCCAAACACCCAAACCACAAAGTGCCGGGGCCAGTATTCGGGGGTTCGCCTTCTCGTATTCACCGTTCCGACATGGGGAAAAAAAAACCGAAGGTCGATAAGATTGGCACTACAGGGCTAGATCGGTGGGGGGGATGAAAACATCGGCCATGGTGGTGAGATCGGGAGGTTGCAAAGAAGGGGTTGCAGTCGACGAAAAAAGCGACAATGATCAAGGTTCTTTGGGAGAAGCGTCTGGGAAAGAAGGTGAACATACAAAGAGGATGTCCGACATAAAGGCGGAATGGGTAAAATCAATAACTCAGACATACTGAGTGGTTAACAACAAAAAAGGGGAGGATAGATCTTATAATCACTCGGGGAAGGGGTCAAGGAGGCGAAAGAAAGGTGGGGGTGGTAAGAATGGGAAGCAGAGGTGTTTTTACCTAAAGAACAGTTGAGATCCAACGGTAATTTTTTCCTTGGCTGGCAAATGTTCAGGGAAACGAGAGGTGGAAGATCTCAGAGTAACATAGACAGGCTTCCGAAGGGAAGGATCGAAAAGTGCCGAGTGGGTCAACTAAAAGTCTCCCGGGGTGAAATTGGGCAGGAGGGGAAAAATGATGTCAATCGCACTAAGTGAAAAAAAAGACCGCTCAAAGGACGAAAGGGAGGTACGGTAACAGAAGGATGTCCCAAGGTAAGGTGCACCGAAAAGAAAGAAGAAGATTCAGCACTAGAAAAAAGGGGAACAGAAAAACAAAGTGAGGGAGGCACCAAAGAAACTGCTCAGAAGTCAATCCTATTGAAAGAAAAGGTGAAACTTGCTCAGGAAAGGGGGAACCAGAGGTTTTTGTCCTGGTAGCGAAGGCAAGCGCACAGAAATAGACAGAGGAGAGACCGGTCGAACGAGACCATAGAAAGGAAAGAGGAACTTTTTTTGATTTGGGGTCAAAAAAACGCGCAATACCGAAACTGCACTACCGGAACAATGGAAAAAAGTAGCGGCGATTTCGGGGGCCTCATAGCATCAACCCCACCCTCACCACAGAGGGGATGGAAATATCTAGATTCTCCACGCGGGCGACTGATGCAAAGAAACAAAGAGCGTGGTAAAAGGGACCATAAAAGGGATGAATTCAAGTGTTTAAAAACAAAAAGAAAGGAGAGACGGGGAACCAATTGGAGAGGAAAAGAAGCCCCGTTCGCGTGCTTCATGAAAAAAAACATGGGGGCCTGGAAGAGAAAGAAGCAGCAAGGGGAACGTAATTATGGGAAGGGGGGGGAAGGAAAACCGCTTATTCGGCCGTAAGGGCAAAAGGTATTTTGCCAAATCGGGTGTTCAATAGAATTGGAATCCACGTAAAAAGTAATAGCAAGAAACCTCTGGTCCTCCGAAGAAATGACTTTGGAAACACTCTTTCTTTAAAAATTCGAAAACGATAAATAAAATAGCAAAGCGCGCGGGATAATCCAAGACAGAAAGCTCTGAGCGGAAGGGGGGGATTAATTAATCTGGCTCCAGGAGTAGAAGGCGCCCGCAGTGGGAAATAGCTCAAAAAATAAGGGGGACTCCATCTTGCCGTAACACCGGAAAATGATGAAGATAGAGGCAGGTTCTCATCACTCAAACAAACAAACAACGGAGGAGGAAAGATTTCAACGTTTAATGAGAGGCACGGAAGGGGTCAAAAATATACTTCAATGGTTAGGACGGGGAGAGGATTCCCCGACTGCTGGATAGAACGCTGAAAAAAGTACATAAAAAACTGCACTCTTTCTTAATCTGAGGATCTTAACGTAGGCCGAGGACTCGAATTGATCAAAAACTACAAGAACTCCAAAGGGCTCGAGTTCGCTGGAGGAGCAAGTTTACGGGTGGAGCAGCCCGGCATAGTAGGAGGGCAAACATTTGCACAAGTCCCTACAGGCGGCGCTACGCGGTTAGTCAAATTCCATAGGGGTACCTGTTGCAAAACATTTTTCGGCACCCCTGATTCACGGTCCCAGCCGAGCCATAGGCTTTGGAAAACATTACAACCTCAAACGGAAAGGGGGCGTAGCTCTAGACAAGGGGTTTGGGTAAACTCGATAATAGTCGGTTGGGGGCACAAGGATGTAAGAGTAGGCGGTGGTATGAAAGGGGGGGATAACAACATATGGTGGTGAGGAAAGAAAGGCGTCAGTACGGTATCAGTCTAAGAGTTAAAGAAATAGGGAGCTCTATGACCCGAAATCAGGAGAAGTCAAAGCAGGAAAATCTCGGTACGTCAAAGTGAAGGTTACTAGGGGGGACTTAAGAGTCCAAGGGATTCTCCGACCACCTCAGGGCCTCGGAGTCCGTGACGGCACTGTGGTACCTGCTGTTCCAGTCCGTAGAACCGAGTATCTTCGAGGGCGGCGGAGGAAGCATGAACAAAAAAAACTCCCCAAGGTACTGATGAAACAGGTTTAAAGTCCAATAGATGTTGTGAGGGAAGCATTATGGGCATTGGTTTCTTCAGTGGTCCAGGGTTACTCGTCGCGGGGAAGAGGAGAAAGGAGGAGGAGGCCGGTGGACTCTGACTATCGAGTGATCGAGGCAAACATGCAGGGGATCGGATTGTGGGAGAAATGGTTACAATTTCATTGCGAAATAAGCATCTCGTCGCTCCGAAAGACCAAAACCCGGCGAGGACGATTGAGGTGGGAATCTGAAAGACAGGGAGAACGGCGAGGGGAAATCGAAGACGCTCATGGTTTAATACGCGGCTACCCAAACCAGAGGAGGGGGAATTTGATTCGAAGACGGGGTTTGAAAGAAATAAGGAGACGTTGTACGGTTGTGGGAGGTCAAAGGCTCAGGGCGGGGTCCACTAATATACGAGATGATCACAGTACAGAGACACCAATTCTAGCAAAGAAAATGGAAAAAGCAAAGGTTTGAGTGCGAAAGTCGGATCCTCAAAGGGGTGGCAAAGAGAAGAAAGGGCGATATTGGGATTCTGCAGAATATTTTGACAGTAATTCCGAAAGGAATCTGTCGAAAGGTGAAAAGAGAGCCTACCCATAGCAATTGATATGGTGACTCGGGGTTGCCTAAGAATGGCGATAACGGAAAAAGGCTTGGCCAAAGAAGTCCATATCTGAAACCATGAAAAAAAAGAAAGGGAGGGAAGGGGGGGAACATCTTTTTTCAGTTCTTGCCAATCTGCGCGTCGGTTAAAAGGGGGGGGGTGCGCCATCTAGAAATCAAAAAAGAGGATGTTGCCACATCTGGACAATTGAGAGGTCTGGGATGGTCGGAGAGCGGAGCAATTGTAAGAATAATGATAAATCCCTCCTATGCATTGTGGGGGACCACGACAATTTTCATTAACTGGCAAATTCACATACCTAAGAAAAAGACGACTTCTATTTGGGGCTCAGTGACTCTGGACAAGGGAACCTAACTAGGCCACGGTTGTACAGCCGCAGCTTTTGTACAATACTATAGGAGGAAAAACAACGAGGAAAAAAGAAGAGAGACAAAAAAACTGGGAAAGTGGTACGCCGCCTAGGAAGGGTAAATGGGCGAACCAGAAGAGGGACCAAAGGTAGGGTGGGTAAATCGACTTGGAAGGAGAAAAGCTAAAGTGAGGCAGGACGAAAACCTGCGGGCGCATATTAAGGAACGAAAACCAATAAAGAACTCGACCAGGGCACTGTCGACACATACACACAGGGGCAGGTGTGGCGAAGGGTATATCAATCCATTCAACCAAAATTGGGAAAAAAAAAGGAACGAAAAGCTTTCACGCACGGCTTAACTCTTTTCCCAAGTCAAAATCGGGGGCAAGGGGTTCCGGGGAAGATAGAGCGTGGAACGTGAGGTCAGCAAGGGCGCAACACCCTACGAAAATACCCCCCCCAAAGGGTATCTGGTTTACGTCCGGGCCAAGGAAATCCCATTTCGATTCCTTTGAAATATAAAGAAGCAGGACTTAGAAGCCTTTCGTAGATGGGGGGGGAAAAAACCCTTTAAGGGACATCTGGTCAACCGGGTGGGGATTGAATGGGGGGTAACCGGTCCTTGCAGACCATAATAGGGAATAAAGGAAGGGGGGAAGAGCCATTGCTGGGTTCAACTTGACTGTCAATGTTGAAAAACCAGATCTGTTGGGGGGGGAAGTTTCTCCGATAAAAGAGCAGAGGAGCGTTCAAAAGGGACCGACTAGGTGCGAGATGGGGGTGAAACTTAAGGATCCAAGCCGGTGGGGGAACCAAAGAAGCGAGAAAAAGGAATTGCCCCATCATCACGCACGAAAAGGTAAAAATCCGCTCCCAGAAAGGATGGGGCGACGAAATCGAGTGACCCGATAGTAAGCTGGACACCGGCAAGTATAGCAGCAGAGGAAGCGATAAAGAACCCGGTGGGGAACAGAAAAAAAGGAGGGGCGCCCTAAAGGGGGGAATGCAACTCCTATTGGGACGAAGGTACTTCTTAATAAAGGGAAAACCGTAGTTTTTACGGGAAGGCGGCAAGAAAGGCCGGAAAGAAATGAATTTCCTCTGAAAGGAGAAGGAACTCCTACCAATGACACTTCGCTTAAAGTGGATTGGGGTGGGAAAGGCACAGCGGCCGGCAACATAGGCGTAAAACACGGTGTACAAGGAAAAATAGAAAGTGAAAGGTAAAAAGACTGTTGAGGACTCTAAGGGGGCAAGGAACCTTTGATGAAGTATCCCATCACACGGCATTGAAAAAAGGCTTTACGCCTCAAAGGATCGTGGTATAAGGACAAGAACAAATAAGGAACAGCACGCATTGGGTAAACCTAGATAAAGAGCATGAAGGTGACACCATGGTAGCTGTCAGCCACGTGGAAATTGGTTTACATGTGACAGTTCAGTTCGGTAAAGAAGAATAAGAAAAAAACAGAATCTGAGGAAAGAAAGAATTGGATTAAAAAACAGAGGGGGCCAATAAGGGCTCCCGGGGTGGATTCAGATAGCATGGGGGTCACCCTGAAATTCGTCCTAAGCACCAGATACCCACGACCCTAAGGGGACGGGGTACGAGGATTGAAAAATGAGTCGACGCGCCGGAATCAAGACAGCGCGGTTAACAGGCGGGGCGGTGAGAGTGAACTGTGAAAAAGAAAGTCGAACTCGAGGCAAAAAACGGTAACATGAGGTGCTATCCACGAAAAGAAAGTGCGAAAACTTAAAAGGTAGAAGATCCGAAAAACAAATGGGGAGAGGAAAGAAGAGATGCAACTTTGGTCGTAGCCAATCAGTTTTATAAACGGACGGAGAGATGTCTGGGTAATCGAGAGTCCCCTAATTGAGTAGATAAAGAGGGCTCAAAAAAAAAGTATAAGATAATGAAACTGGCAGCTTGGAAGGGTCAGGGGGTCAGGATCTCCGTAATATACAACTGGCAGATTTAGAGAACCAACAAAGGAGGGAAAAGGCCATGCCGCTTGCGCTGGAGGGTAGACGAAGGGGCGGGAAAAAAAAAACTGTAGAGGAATAACACAGTGGGACAAGGGACAACGCAGCAGGCGGACTACGCGGTGTTGGGGGCTCAAGGACAAGGGGGGAACAATCAGCGTGTTGGAGTAGGAATTCTGAGGAGACAAGCGAAGCATGCTTTTAAAGCCCCGACGGATGTCTTAATATACATTGGGTACAAACGTGGAGAGGGAGGGGGTTTAACAAGATTGATTCTGATAATTAGGTGATACAACGACTGGCTCTTGTAAAGAAGCGCAGTCCCGTGAAAAAGAGAAAGGTCAGACAGAGGTATTGGGGGAGACTGGCGATGAGGACGGAAAGAGGTCGAACTGAAAAGTCGAGAACACCTCGGTCGTCTTTCGGGGAATGATCTCAGGCAATGCAGAAAAACCACCCGAATTAAGACGGAGAGGGAAAACTTGTTAGTCTAGAGAAAGTAGGGGGTTAGAGGGCGCCTTGAGGACTCCGGAAAACAAACGGGGGACCATAAGGAGACCAGTGGCTCCGTCCAGAGGGGGAATGGAGGACAGGAGGTGTGCTAAAAACTTTGTATCTTTTTCCCAGTTTCTAAGTCGCTGATAGGAGGAAAAATATGGAAAAGGGAAGGGCACGCTTTAAATAGACGGAACTCAGATGATCTCTGCCAAAAGTCAACAGCCTTTGAAATGTTCAAAGGGCATGTGGAAATTCATAGAGGACAAGAGAGTGGAGAACTAAAGACCAACACCAGGCGGGAAATATTGAAGTGGAAAAAAATGCACTGACGAGTGCATAAACCCGAAAGACTGGGAGAAGGGGGGGGGGAGCGGCAAATCAAAATAGGGGGAGGGCACTCATTCACAAGTGGAAAAACAGCAGGGAAATGGACCGTGTTAAGGTCATTAGTCCAAACAGAAATAAAACAGGAGGAGAAAACAAGGACCGTGGAGAAACCCTGAAGCAGTTAAAACGGGGGATGGGCTCAGATCATGGAATCAAGGTTTGTGAACCAATCGGACCCAAAGCGATTATGTATTAAAAAAGAGTTTCCAGCCTTATGGAGCGACATCAACCAAAAGAACTGTCAAAATTTGAACGCGTAATAAAAAAAGCCAGTATTGGTGCCTCGGGGGACAGAAAGTTCTAACCTAGGAAGTGGACAAAGCATATCCATCATGGAAACCAGGCCGCCTTGTTGGAATTGGGAAATGCGGATTTTAATAAGAGGCCAATCTTGATCGAAGGTCTGAGGTGGCGCAGGAAATGCACGCCATCATACAACGGGGCGCCAACCGAGCAATGGTGGTCCGAAGCGAACAGGGTGCAGGCTTGGGGAAACTATCTGAAGAAGTGGGGGAGAATAATTCCCGCAGATAGGGGGAGTAACCGACGGAACATTGTGAGGGTAAAAGATCAGAGATAAAGGGAAGACCCCGACTAATGTCATTTGGCTGGGCCGAGGGAAGTCGGGTCACGACGAGCCTCCTCCTACATCAGGGCGAAAAAATTAACCGCCGGGAAATGGGGGAAG
>Ga0179593_1552692_pt1 | contig 18373 bp, 30 predicted proteins | sample CZODoug2_1_08_16_FD_185931 | JGI IMG/M metagenome (GOLD analysis project Ga0179593, IMG submission 185931) | Vadose zone soil fungal communities from Angelo Coast Range Reserve, California, USA - CZODoug2_1_08_16fungal (PacBio error correction) | ecosystem: Environmental > Terrestrial > Soil >...
TCAGGGGGACATGGCACGTACAGCACGGCGTGCAGGGAAAAAAGGTACATGGAGCAAAAAACGACCTTCATCCTTGGCAGAAGGAACACGATCGGCTTGGGAGCGAAGGCCGCTGCAATACCAGGAGAAGATGAGAATTTTGGTAAGGGGCCTTGAACTCGTTCAGAAAAGACAGGCTCTGTACTTCCAAGAAAAGGGACGCGACCAGGCCCGGCATCATAAAAGGGACAGGCAATTCGCCGCCGGCATTGGAAAACCCCTTGCGCAAGCTCAGCTGAGAGGGACGGTGCTCAGGGAGAAGGAGAGAGGGTGGCGGAGGAACTCTGCGTTTGGCGACTTCGGCAAGAATAAGTCACAGGCGTGGAAAAAAAAGGGGGGGTCCTACGGGAAACTGATATTCAGGACGTTTGTGGGGGAGGCTTTTCTCGAAAGTGCAAAAGACTCAGATGAAGGGACAAGCGCTTTTTACGAGGACATTGCAGAGCATGGGTTAGGGATCTTCTCCCTAACCTTGGGGGTTCGGCTGCTAAAGGCTCGCGCTCACCTTAGCCTTTCCTAGGGTATGCTTCTAAAGGGGCGTCTGATTCATCGAGCCGGACAGGAATCTTCGATATTGGAAAAAGCTCGAACGTCGCCAGCTGACGTGAACAAAACCGGGATTAAAAGTAAAAAGAAATACTCCAGAAGGAAGAGGAGGGTTACTGGGAAGGGGACGTTAACAACTCTCATCCCTTAAAGGAGGGGAAGGGGAGGCAAGAAAGGGCTCATAGGGTGCCCACGCATGACCACACAATCGAAGAGGAGTCTCTCCCTGGGGAGGGTTGTCTCAGCTAAAAAAGAAGCTTTTGCCATACAATATGGGCAAAAAAAAAGACAAAGGCGAAAGAAAGGCATGATAAGAATGGGGAGGAATGAAGACAAAAAAAAGATGGCCAAGTACTTCATTAAAAAAAAAAAAAGAATGACCAGGAAAATAATTTCCCTCAAGGAAAGCTGGAGAAAGGAGGGACTTGAGGCGCGGGTTTAAAATTTTCGACTATTTTCTTGAAGGGAATTTACTACGAACAAGGGAGAGAGAGTCGCTGGGCGGAGAAAAAACTCGATCGCGGAAGCGGGGCTGAAGGAGCGATCGCTCGTTTTCGGGCGCAGCATAAGAGGGAGAGGACTCTCTGCTCTGTGAAAAAGAAGGGCCTTCCTTGAAAGGGAGCTGCGTCAAAACTCGCGGAAGGACTTCTAAAAGGTTGAACGTCAGGGAACGGGGCTCGAAACTTGTTTCAGGGGGGAGCCTACTTCTTTCAAGAGGCGGCAAAATCCTGGTTGCAGAGGAAGCACCTGCTGTCTTCAATTGGAAAGGTGTTTGGGGGGGGGGGAGCGGGGGGGTGAGAAAAAAATAAGTGAACCGCGGCCAAAATAAAATCCAACGGCGGGAAGGGTATAGTGATAAGGGGGTGAAAGGGTTTGCCGATGAAAAACGGAAGGGAAGGGGACGGGAGGGGAAACTCTAACCTAGCTTAAGCGCGGCAGTCAGAGGGACCAAAACCTTTTCTACTTTCTGGGAAAGAGGGGAAGGTCCTTTGGAAGGGAAAAGGCTCGCTCCTGGATCAGGCCAAGACCGAGCCGGCGGGTCAGAAAAAATTTCCTGTAACGATGTTCGTAGGCCCGTTCTGGCGGGGGGGGGGGGAGTGTACGAAAATTGTCCTGTGAAGGAAAATATTTTCGCAACCCGCGCGTCAGGTAAGGGCCCAGAGGAAAAAAAACGGTTACAGAAAAGACTTTTTCATAAAAGGGAACAATTTCAAGGCCCGTTCATAATTTATCGCATTGGGGGAAGGGAGAAAAAAACCGGTCAATAATTGACCGAGTACTGTTTGGGAAACATGACCAATCCTGTAAGGAGGCGCGATTGCCGGCTTGTAAACGGGCGGCGGAGGGCCGGCCTTTTGCTGGCAACATGAACTGACTCAGCAAGATTCATTACTTTCCTGATGTCGGGAAGAGGGGAGCGATCTCCGAAAGGAGCCGCCGGCAAAAGGGAAGCCTTGAGAAACCGGCGTTTCGAAAACCGATCGAAGAAAAAAAAAACCACGAGGATGATGAAATAGATAGCGGGGAGAAAACGCCGGGGAAAAAGGCAGGATGGGCGGAACGGGCTCGATCACAGAAGCGGCCCGAACTCAGCGTTCCTGCATAGGGCTCGAAGCGACAGATCATTGTCCCTCCACAGGAAAAAAGAAAACGTCCCCGAGAGAGACCGCCGTCTTTCGCCCCTCTAAAGGGCACGCATCGGGAAAAAAGGAAGAAAGGACGCGCGCATCATGCCTTTCGCCAGGGGGGGGGGGGGGTGTGTCCCAGGGGGGGGGGGGGGGGGGGGGCCCATGGTTTTTGGTGGGGGGGGGAGAATGCACGGGCCTTGTCTGCAACGGGATGGTCTGCACAAAGGGGAGTAACATTTTGTATATTAAATTAGAGAAAAAAATTTTGAGTGAGAAAAAAGGGGGCGAACCATTATTCGTCCAAATCCAAGCAGCGAGGGGGAAAAAATGAACAAGCCCTACAAAGATAAGAGAAGGGAACAGAATTGCTGCATAAATCGGAAAAAGAAGGATCGAGGGAAGAAAAAGGGAAAGACCGGCTCGAAGCGCAACGGACAAGGAAGCGGGTCGCAATTACACCCAAAAAAAGGGAGGAATCGCGGAGCGCCGCGGAAATGGTAAGAGAGGGGAATTTTCCGCTTCCCCGAAAAACGTCCGGCGGGGGGAGAGCTGGCAATTCGGCCAAACTAACTATACAGAAGACTTTTCTACCGGATTGAGAAAAGGTATTTGGGGAGAATGAAACCGATTTCCAAGTCAAAACCCTTCCCGCATCAAAAAAAGCTGGAGGGAGGACCAGATTTTGAACGCCAAAGTGCGGAAAAAGGGAAAGAAGGAACAAGTTTCGCGCCAGTAGGTTCAAAAGACCAAGGTGAAGCATCGACAGGCCGTAGAGAAAGGAAGTCGCGCGCCAAGGAAGGAAAAAAGCGAGGGCTGAGACGTCCGAGAAAAATCAGGGAAAAGAGGCTAATGAAGGACACTAGGTAGGCGGCGAGATAGAGAGACGACGCCCTCTTGCTCTCGCAAAAAGAAAGCGCGCTATCAGAAAGGAGGGGGCAAGAAGAAATATCCGGAAATTGTGAAAAGAGTGCAAAGGCCCGAAGGAAAGGAAGGGAATTCGGGAATCGGGGTTCAGATTCTTCCATGCGTCGTCTTTTGAAGAAGCTCTTCGGGAGGGAGGAAAGGAAAGACATCCTTCTCACATGCCTAGAAAAAGAAACAAGGACTTTAGGAAATTTTCTTCCGCCGGCTTCCTTGGGGAAAGAGGGTCCCTGGTCAAAAGCTGCCGGGAGAGGAATGAAAAAGGGAGGAGAGGGCCGATACGGGTGCTGTTGGAAAAAAAAAAAAAAAGGCTCTGGAAAAGGAAGGGGGGAAAAGAGATGCAACGCCCTTCCAACGACGATCAGGGATGCAGGTTTGTACCGGGGAAGAGAAGTCTTGAAACGATCCTGTCGAGGCAGAGAAGCCATCGGGTGGGGAGGAGGGGAGGAGGCTGCGCTTTGGTGCCCGGAAGGATAACGTAACGAAAGGGAAGAGTCCTCTAACTATGGAATATTCATGCCTCTACCGGAAAAGAAGAAAGGGAGAAACCAAAAATCTTTCAGGGAGAAACGCGGGTTCAGAAAGACCTCTGTAAACGGTTGAAAAGCCATCCGAGTGGAAAGGGACCGCGCCCGCAAAAAAGAAGAGCACCATTTTCAGGAGGGAACATCGCAAGGGATTTCCGTCTACCGCCTTTGAAGAAAGAGCCAAAAAGAAGGGAATCGCCGCCGAATAGAGAAAGAAAAAAAGAAAGACAAAGAACTAGCGATGCGCAATTTCGGGCTCTGGAAAAAAGACTATTCCCTATGAGGGGCCTGCAAAAAAATGAAGGGGGGAGATGCCGGGCCTTGTCGCGAGGCAGGGAAGACTGGAAGAAAAAAAAAACACCCCCGTCGTAAAGCTTACCCGGAGGGCACGCTCAAGTCATCATCCTTCTGAACTGCGTAGGGAAGGAAAGGAGAGAATCGTGGCGCCCGAATACGAAGGGGGGAGGGGTCGGTAGGGGGGAAGAGGAAGACCGCCGGCTCGCGTGCTGTCGGTGCGAACGAAGGGAGAAAAAAAAAAAACGTAGGAGGAGGAAAGAGAAAAAACCGTACATGCACGGGAGGGGGGGGAAAGGAGGAAAATCGTCCATTTTCGCGAGGGAAACCCTTGGGGAGAAAAGCCACTATGGCGATGCTGCGACTGGAAAGGTTATACTGAAAAGGGGAACGGACAATGAAATCGTCCAGCGGAGAAGGCTCTGGAGGAAAGAAAGAATAGGTCTCGACCATGCCCGTCAGTCACAGTTTTTTGGAAACAGCCGTCATAGTCATCTGGGAGCCCGGGCGAAGAAAGAAATGCTGCGTTGGGGGGGAAGTTTTCGGGTAGGGCGGCGATGTCGCCACGCAGGGGAATTCGACGGCGAACATCCGTCACAGGCGGAATTTTCCGAGGGGGGAAAAGAAAAGGGAGATATTTTTCACGTGGTGAGACGTGAAAGACCGTGACCAATCGCAGGATGGCAACGTCTTGTAAGGGGAAATGGCGGCGTGGTAAGCATTGGGGAAAAGGAGGTTTGGGAGGGAGGAAGGGCGTCCGGCTCAGACATTCCTTGAAAAGATACTAGAGAAAGAAGGTCTAGCCGTCTGATAAGTAGAAGCGGCTGTACAAAAAGAGATATTGCTGCGGGCACACAGGAGGAAGTGCAACCTCGAGGGAGGAAAGGCAGCACGGAGAGTTCAAGATGAGGGGGGCGGTAAAAACCGCAGCCCAGGATCGTCGTTGGGAAGGGAGGCAATGGAAAAAAACCTTCTATCTCATATTAGAAAGGGACCCGGAAGGGGAATCGGTCTCTTCCGCTTGGAAAAAGGGCCGGCCGATGGAAAAAGGGGGGAAATGACGACGGCATGAAGAAAAAAAAGTCGAAGAGGACGACGTCAGAGGGAGAGATTATAAAGACGAAGAAGGCCAAGTGACGGCATTAAAAGGAAAAGCTGAAAAAGGCCCTTCTCGCTCAGCGTCCCGGGAGCGGTTTGGAAAAAGGAGGGGGTTCTTCTTGGGGGGGGAAGGGAAGAGAGGACGTAGGCGCGCGTCGAGAGAGGCGCGGACAGGAGGGGGAAAAAAACCTCCCTCTCTCGGCGCAAAAGAGAGGCAGCATCCTCTTGCAGACTGCTCTGCCAGAGAAGAAAGGCTTCCTTGACATGAAAAAGGAAGAGCCTCGCATAGAGAAGGAGTTCACCTGTGGTATCGTCGAACACTGCGAGGAAAACTTGTTCAGGCGATGGGAAGGGGTTCTGGCGGTAAAGAGGGAAGAACGAAGAAAAGATCGTTCATGGTCGGTGGGGTTGTTAAAACGGTTCGAACTTGAAAGGGAGGAAAAAAATCGTCAACTGGAAAGGGAGGTATAAGGGGGCCGCAACGTGATGCGAATTAAAAGACGTCCGTTTCCGAGCTTAAAAAGAGAAATTAAAAATTGGAGAGTCTGAGAAGGGGGAAAAAACCTTTGCGCGGGGGCTGTGGAGGAAATCCGATCTTAGTAAATCTAGACGAGACGGTCCCGAGCTCCTGGAGAGAGATCAGTTCGAGCCAAAGATTTAGCGTAGAAGAGAAGCAATTTCCACGTTTCTTGAGGGGAGGGGGGGGAAGGCAAAAAAAGCGCTGGAGGATGCCTTTGAAGGATTGAGCCAACCTCGCGGGAAAAAACACGTAATTGCAGGGGAAAAAAAACGCGCATTTAAAGAGAAGGTTACAAGAAAAATACTTTTGCAGAAAGAAAAGGGAAACAGGCCCCGTGCATATGTGGGTCGAAGATTGCTAACAAGGGATGCTCGAGTCCTTACCGAGGGCTGAACCAGGAAATACAAAAATCCGGAGGTCTTAATCCGGCTGGTGAAAAGGAATGGTTATCGCTGATGCTGGAGGAAGGGGACTTTGGCTTGCAACGGGATGAAGCGGCGAGCAAAGAATGATGTCGGGGACCGGACCAACGGTAGTGATCAAAAAAAAAAAAAAGGATGATCGAAATGCCTTGAAGCTAACAAAAAAAGAAAAAAAAACAACAACGGAGGAGGAGGAAAAGGGGTTCGAAGAAGGGGCGCAAGGCTTATGGGAAAAATCCCTCGGCTCGAATCAAGTAAAGGGGCCGTCCCGACGCTGAGAGGAAAAAGACGCGGTCAGAGGTGCCAAGAACCATGTCCACCGCAGAGGGGAAAAAAGCGAGAAAAGAGAAATCGGACTGGCATTTCCGCCCTCTTAGTCCCAAGGGGGAAATCGGGTTCCAACGAAGAGTTCAAAAGAAGAACGGTTCTCCATTAAACTGAAGAAAAAGGTCTTGGGGAAAGGTTTCTGTAACATGGGGGGAAAAGGACTGCGCGGGGGGAGGGGGGGAGCAATTTCTGGTTAATGGACGCTCTGGTGCGAAAAAAAACCAATGAAATCAGTCCAATGAGGACGTTTTGGGGGGGAGAAGAACAATCCAGACGAAAAGACCATCGTTTTACAGGAAAGCGACGATACCAGAAGAGAAAATCGATGTCCTGAAAGAAGACCCGGAAAAAAACAGCAACGGACCGAAGCTCGGAAAAACAGACCATACCAGGTTGGACGAGGGAGGGAAGGGCAATTTTAAAAGTTTTCCCGGATGAAAGAAGGCAACGTAACCTGCCAAAGGAGTACATCTGCATAAGAGGATTCACCAGAGAAGAAGGGTCTTGGAAGGGGGAAGAGGGGTATTTTGGAAGTATGAAGCGGCGACCATTTTGAAGACCAACCACCGACCATGAAAAAAAAAATCTGAGTGGCAGGAAAGGAAAAAGGGTGGCCGCCGCCGAGCATGCCAGGCAGAAAAAAAAGGAATTCGCGCCCAGAGTCCAAAAAAAGGTAAATCAGCGACATGAAGGAAGGCTGCAAAAAGGGGCCAAGGTCAAGGAAGCCGAGAAAAAAGGGGGGGCCGATCAGCAGAGAAGGCTTCCGCGACGCGATGAGCGAGGAGACGAGCCCTCCTTTCCGAGAAAGTACTTCAAGCCGGGAAAGAGACAACTCCCTCTCGGGGAAAAAAGAGGCCTGAAAGGGGGGGAAAAAAAGGGAGATTCAAGGCCCCTTGAGAGGGAGAAGTTAGGGGCATCGGTAAGGGGGGGGAAAAATTCTTCGTAGGGGAGGCAGTCTTGGGCGCATCGCAAAATCGCAGCAGGGGAGTCATCATGCCTGAGACGATCGAATTGGCTTTTTCGTCATTCCGTCTTCCGGGAGAAAAATCGGAAGGGGGGAGAGAGAAAGGCTGAGCGAGACAAAAGCGGGAAAGGAAGGAAGAACGGGTGAGGGGGGGGGGGGAAAGGGGGGCATCCTCTGATATCTAATGTAAAGAGACTGCAAAGAAGACCGATCAGGGTATTCTGTTTGGGAGAAACGAATTCTTTAACAGGATCGGGCAGGAAAGGACGGTCGGGAAACGGGGAAACCCCACAAGAGAGGCGTTTCTTCTGCGCATTGGGGTAAAGACGCTTGCCGGTACGCGCCTGAGAAAAAAAAAAACTCGACCTAGACGAGGAGAGAAGCAGGGAACCGAGGGGGGGAAGAACGTACAACTTTTCAAGGGAGAAACCATGCTTAAAAAGAGGGGGAAACGTCGACTGGCCGGAAAGGGAAAGGCTCTTGGGAACGAACCAAAAAACACCTCTGAAAAAAGGGGGAACCATTTTCCCGTCGGGAGGGGGGCGATTGGGAAGAAGCACTTGCCGTCTTTTCAGCCACCCTAAAGAAGCGGCGGCCGACATAGAAAAAAATTCCCGACAAACGAAGGGAGACGGCAGATGCGCAAGGGCGGGGGAAAAGAAATTTACCCGAGGAAAAAGAAAGGAAGGGGCCGGAAACCATAGCGTTCGCGGGGCAAAGGCGGAAAAGGGCCTTCGCGGAAATAAAGAGAAAAATGACCTATTTACAAGGGACGACAAGAAATCATCCTTCTCACCTGGTCGGGAAAGCCAGAAAGAGAAAGGTCGGGGGCGCCCGAAGACGCCAATGTGAAATAGGTGGCTGGGGGGGACAAGGGGGTGTTGCAGCCGCCGGCGAAACAATAACAAATTATCTATATAAAAAAAGGGAGGAAGGATAAAAAGATATATGGAGACATCACGGCGGGCGAAGAGGAAAACCATGTCCATTTCTGAAGAACCAAACGAAGGAAGCGGTCTACACGATCGGCTTTGGGAAAAAAACTCCATAATACCCAGGGTGAGAAGGGGGACCCTTTCGCCGGAGAAAAGGGGGACCTTCTCTTTAGGGAAACAGACGGCAGGCCCTGATCATATGGTTCGACCAGTAAGAGGGAAGATTGTTTCTCTGCCTTCGGGGGAAGAAAGCATTCTGATAAAAGAGGGAGCCCTTGCGCATCTGAAGAGTTGGTCTTGAGGATTCGGAATCGAATTCGGTCTGAAAAGGAGGGCTTGGGGGAGAACTGAAAAAAACCTTCGTCTCGTGAAATCGCAGGGGCGGAGGGGTTCCCCCCGCCGGAAACTGGGAGAAGGGGGGTTCTTCGGTGAGAGGGCCCAAAAAAAGACGCAGGATGGCCGGCGCGGAGGGGACTATGACATGGGGAAAGGGATGTTTTTCTCCTGAAAGGGGCTGCGTAAGCCGCTTAGGTCTCGGCCTGAAGATTCGAAAATCAGATAGTTCAGAGGAGGGGAAAACGGGGAGAGTACCGGCAAGACGAATTGCTCTGTGCACACAGCGCCAAACGACGCCCATGACGGGAAAAAGAGAGAAAGACATTCTCACGCCTCTCCAGGCGGGTAACAAACCGAAGACACATGATCTTCGTTGGGAGGGAGGGGAGGAAAAAATTCGATCATGCAAAGAAAAGAAACTCCACTCACACAATGCGCCTGAAAAGGTTGGTCTCGCTCATGCTGGCGCTTTGCGAGACAATATGTGCAGGAAGAGGGAAGGAAAAACAGCCACGTCCGAAAGATAGGAACTTACGCAAAGAAGGATGCTATTAATAGAGAAGCTGGTAAAGGAAAAAACGGAATGAAGAAGAACTGAAAGTTCCCCTACAAGGAAAGGACAAAAGAAAGGCGGGCCTTGAACGAGTTGGAAAAGTTCCAGGGAGGGACTGAACTTGACCTTGCCTTGACGCGGCTGAAAAAAGAGGAGATTGGAATTCTGTTCTGAAAAAGAGCTCTTCCTGCCGGTGGCGTAGCTGCTTCCCTCAAGAAGGGAAAGACCCTCAGTGGGAGGTCATCAGAAAACTCATTGCTCTCGTACTCGGGCTAATCTTGGAATCAGCGTTCTTTCGAAGAAAAAATCCTCCTGACGCATCGAGATCGGCCTTTCGCTAGGGGGGGAAGAAGTCGGTACCCAATGTAAAAACCGGGGTTTCAAAGATGTTTCTGAAAAAAGATACTGGCCAACATATACAGAAAAAAAGATAACTTGAAGCCACTCATGGGGAAAGGAGGCTTTCATGGGACGGGGGGGGGGACGGGTGAAAAGACGTGTCCGAAGAAGGGGAACCTCTGACAAAGAGTCCACGGGAGGTAAAGCAGGAGGTATAAAGTTGCCGACGGGAAGGGGGCCTAAAAAAAGGCCTGGGGGAAGGGCATGCTGAAAAAAATAACATTTCCGAGGCGCTCTAGAGAAAAAAAGGGTCGACGGGAGGGGGGAGAAACTATCGTAGGTCCTACGCTGAAAGTGCTCTGAAAAATCAGTTCGGGCCGGGTCTCGTCGAAAAGAGGAGCAGCAATTTCATGTACAGGGGAGGCCGTTTCTGCTTGGAAGTGTTACGAAAACTGTACAAGCGCTTGCTTGATCTTCAGGGAAATAGGGAAAAAGAGGCAGCGCAAAAAGACTACTTTTACAAAGACAACAAATCTCCAAAACTGTTACAGAAGACGAAAGAAAAATTGCAGAAAAGGGGGAAAGGAAAAAAATGATCGCATTCCGAGGGAAGGGGATTCGCCACTATGAACTGTGGGGGGGGAAAGATGGGCGGCCATGACAAAGAAGAGAGGGCGAGAAGAAAGGGGGATTGGGATCGTTGCCGGGATGGGCGGAAGACGGTGGGCTGGCCCATGGAAAGAAACCTCGGGACAAAGATGCAGTACAAGGGATGATATGAAGGAAAGAAGGGGATCGAGCCCGCCCTAGGAAACCCATCCTGCGCCACGGCGTTTCGAACAAATATAGAGTAAACAACAACGGAGGAGGAAGGAAAAGATTATTATGTGTTGAGAACCGGTTTAAAAGGGAAGATGGGCGGCATCATCGGGAAGAGTTTGCCGCAGGAAAGAAAAAGCAATCCGGCTCTTGCAGAAGGGAAAAAAATCATGGGAGACCACAGAAAACAGCACTCAGCGATAAAAGGTAAAAAGGAGCCGGCTTTCCGCCCTCTGGATTGGCAACAGGGTCAAAACGTCTCGGTCAGGAAAAATCATGAAAAAGGGGGGAAGGATGCGCTCAATCAATGGGGCCACGGTAGGTTTCTGGAAAAGGGGGAGGATTAAAGGAAAGGAAAAGTACCGAAAGAGGGGGCAGCTGCTTCGGGGAAAAGTATTCGTCCAAGAGCGCGGGGCGGGGGAAAATGAACAAGAACTACTACAAGGAGGACAGGAAATTGGGGGGGGGGGCTGTCAGACCGGTAAAAGCTCTACACGGAGCGAGGGCCTGAAAAAGGAAGCGAGCCCTGGACAGAAAACGGAAAAGAAACGGGTCGCCATGACAGCAACGGCTCCAGGGGAAGCATCGGAGCGCGCGGCAAGGAAGGTTCTCGGTTTCACCTGGCGTCCAACGGAAAAGGAGGGGCGGCCTAGGGGGGGGAAGAAAGAGTAAACTTCGCACCTAGAAAAAAGGAGACCGCCAGTTGTACGCGGGGGTGGTCCGCGGGGGAAAGGAACGGCTAACGATGGAAAAGAAAAACCGACCATGAAAGCGAAAGGGGGATTGTTCAAGGAACCGAAAGTTTGGGGACAGCCAAGGCGGCAAAAATCCGGCAAAAGTGAAACAGCCGGGTCCCAAGAGGGTGAAGGCGCAGAGAAGGCAGGCTGCCGCGCTCGCAAGTTCAAAAGAAAGGCCGAGCACAGCGTAAAAAAAAAAAGAATCTGAAGCAAACGAGGATCGCGCGGGGGGAAGAGACGACGCCCCCTGGCCGCGCTCGGGGGAGGAAAGATCGCGCTACGAAGAAAGCAACGGCAATAGAAAGAAGGAAATAAAAGGATTTCAAGGCCCTCCTTGATCGAAAAAAGTTGCAAAGAAGGGGGCTTCTTCATGCAGGTTGACGAAAAAGTGGGGGGCCACTGCGTCAGGGCCAGTCTTGGCCATCATCCTTGGAGGACCTTCGTCCTGCTTCAAATTCGACGTGGGTCGGGGAGGGAGGGCTGTCGTCCATTGAAAGGCTTTGTCCTGGGGGAAACGGGGACGGCGCCATCGCCAGGCGTCATGAACAAAAAAAAAAAGGCCGATACGGGTGGGAAAGGGGGGTCATCCTCTGAGCTAGGGGGGATGTTGAAAAAAATCTGAAGACTTCCCACCTACGATCATGGAGGGGGGGAAAGTAACGAAGTCGTGAAAAAGGGGAAGGGAGGAGCCGTGCTTCTTCGTCAGGTGCAGGTCATGCTGTCGGCGAATGTTTGCAAGCAGCAATATCAGAAAGGTTCCTCCAGAAGCGCGACGCACGACGGCCTCAGACTAGCAGATTAAAAGTCAGTCCGAAAGACGAAGGGGGAACCGCCAAAATCTTGTCGTTAGAAAAAACGCCTCCATGTCCTCCGTACGTTCCATCCTGCTGATTGGCACGCACGGGGGAGGAAAGGAAAAAAAAAGCACCAGTTTGAACGGAGGGGGAAAAGAAAGAAAAGGTCTATGTGAGAAGGGGACTGGTTCCCTGTAGAAGCCTCCACACAGCAAGCGGCGAAGAGCCGCGAGATCTATCCGTAAGAGGAAACTCGCATTGAGAAAGGGGACCAAGGGTCTCTCTCATGCATAGTTACAAAAAAGGAGGCGAATTGCCGTGAAACCAATATCGTGGCCCTGGTCGCGAAATAGGTGAAATGCGCTTGAATAAAAGAGCCAGGAAAGATTTCCTGGTCCGAAAAGGGAAGGAAAAAAACAGGGTCTGTCATTCATCGGCACTCAGCAGAAAGTGGAGACCCGAAGACGCCAAGGGAATCGCTCTAAATGGGGAAAATGTGTTGAAAACGCCGCAAGTGCTGCCGGTGCCAGCGAACGAGAGAGAAAACCACGGGAGGAAAGGGGGGAGAAGAGATTTCGTTTCTATGCAAACAACGGCGAAAATAAAAACAGAAGTTCAATCTCTAAAAGCCACGAACCTGACTGGCGTTCTCGGGCGCCACGATCGGGGACTCAGCAGCCGAAGAAAAAAAGGAAAAGGGGATGATGCCTTGGGCGGGCCCATTGAACTCCTTTCCGACAAGAGGGCATTCCCTGATCATAAGGTCGAAAACAGGCTCTGCAATCAGACCGATATTGGGGGGAAGCCGGAAGAAGGAAGGTAACGGCTTATATCTGCAAAAACCTTGAGAAAAAAGAGGGGGAAAAACTTCGCGTTTGGGAATGAGTATAGATCCGGAGGAAGATGGGGAAGCTGCGTTTGTCGAAGGGAAAAAAACGTGCGTCCGGAAAAGAAAAGAAAGGAAAGTGCCGCAGGAGAGATTTTTAAGGCTCGTCGCCTCCCGGTGCCAAGACGCAGGAGAGGGGGGAACGCGGTGGCGAGGACATGAAATTGGGAATCATTGTTACTCAACTGAAGGGGGGGGGAGTCTGCTAAGCTGCGTCTTCGGCCTTCCGGAATCTAATCTGATAGTAGGCCGTCTGAGAAGGAAGAAGGAGTACCGGGCAGCGGCGATATGCTGGCGTCACCAGCAGGAAAAGCAGTAAAAACGTCACCCTCGGCTGAAAACCTCACGCCTCACCAGGAAGAAAAGGAGGGAGGTTCGACGCGGTACAAAAAAAGGGGGGAGACGTTGGGAAGGCAGAAGAAAGGGCAACAATTCGATCGAAAGGGGGACCAAGAAAAAGAGCCTCCGTATCGTCGTAAAGAAGCTTTTGTCCTCGCGCAGCCGAGGGGCGGCCCGGCCGCTTTTGGGAAAAAGAAAGACGCATGAAGAAAAAACGTCGAAAATTATGAGGAAAAGGCATGAGGAGAAGGATTAAACGACGCTATGGCCAAGACGGCAAAAAAAAAAACGGGGCATGAAGAAAGAAGGCAAAGATTCCCGAAAGGGAAAGAAAAGACAAATGCGGGCCTTGAATCAGCGGGTGGAAAGAAGGCTATTTCTTCTTGAAGAGGGAAAAAAAGGCACGCGAGTCGCGCTTGGCCTGAGAGGAATCGCGGCCAGGGCGGGGGGTCGTAGGGGACTCTCGCGCGAACTGGTGAGAGCTTGCTCGCGACTCTCCTGCAGAACTCTCGTGGCTTCCAGGGACGGCGAGCGTCAAAGAAGAAAAACTCGGCCTGTCAGGGATGAAAAAGGGGGATCGTTCGGGACCCGGCTGGAGAGAAAATTGTCAGAAAAGAAGGCCTTTGCCGCCTTCGGTTTCCTTGAGCCCACTCAGAAGGCTGTGCTTTAAGAAGGGTAAAAGCGGGGGGGGGGGGGACGCTTCATAAGTGACCGAACAAGCGTCCAACGGCAAGAGTTCTCATGAAGTGGCCGACACGTGATGCAGGAAGGGGCAAGGAGCAGGCAGCGTAAGCCATAACAAGAAAAAAAAAGGGACGCGGCGCTCCGAGGAAAATTTGCGACGGTTCTAGTTAATGGCGGAAAAAGAGCCTTTGCGCTTCGATCACCCGGCTCCCATAGGAAATCCAGGGAAGTATCCGGCCTGGTCGACGGAAGGATGCTTACAGCAATGGAAGGCCGTTTCTGGCTTGTGGGAAGTGGTACGCCCCTCACACAGATGCAGAGGAGAAGAAGTTGCGCACCCTCGCGGAGGCTTGTAGCGTGACCAACCGCGCTTTATCCCAGAAAGACTGGGAAAAAAAAAATGGGGCAGAAATCCCGGCAGTTTGAAAAAGGTGCATTGATTATTCCCGCGAAAGGTGACCGAGGACTGTTGGGGAGCCATGACAAAACCGTAAGACGGGCTAAAGCCGGAGAAAAGGGCCTTACTGGTGGGGATTTGCTGCCGGACTGTGGCTGGCGAGGACCGCGGCGAGCAAGCTCCTGATGGGGGGGGGGACCGGACCAACTTGACCCGCCGATGAAAAAATCTTGATAAAGCGGTGTAAAAGGAAAAAATAATCTCTCTCACCACAGGGAAGAGGGGAGATTATTTGGTGTGGTCGAAAAAAAGTTTCTCAATGCATTATGGCAGGAGGGACGACGAACCCCAAAAAAAACCCCACTAACATGGGGGTCCTGCCGAAGGGAGGGCATCGGGGGAGAAAGAGGGGTCAAGATCATTTTCCACAAAACACCCAGGAAGGGAGAGGATAACAAGTTCCGGAAAGTCCTTGCTTTACAAAGAAAGATGTCCCATGAGTCCTCGGGGGAGAAGCTCGCATCATTACCTGGTCAAAGGCCAATTCGAGCTTTCCGGTTTGGAGGAAAAGTAAGAGGCAACAGTCTTTTAAAGGGGGAAATTCCGCGGTCTGGGGGAGGTAAAGCAATTCGTTGAATGCTCGGTTTGGAAAAAAGGGCATCCAAGCAAGCGCGTTTGCGGGGCGGAGGGGCCTCCTACGACGAATCGTACAGGAATTGCTGGCAGAATCGAGAAAAGACTGATCGTGTAAAGGGGAGAAAAGGAGCCCTGGACAACGAAACTACTCGGGTCCGATCGGGTCACAAAAAAATCCAAGTGTGGATCTAGACAATTGTGAAGGGGAGAAAGGTTTCTCGCTGCCCGCCACGGAAAAATGCGCATCGGCAGCACTTATGCAAGGAATCCTGCTTGGCTACCGCCGTGGGAAGGAGGGGGGGGGGAAGCGGGGAAAAGGAGAAAACCAATTTTCCCCCGTCCCAAAACGCATTAAAAAAAGCCTCTATGAGTGGCTTCAGGAAGAGGGGAAAAAAAAAGGCGGCACGCCTGACCAAGGAAAAAAAGGAAGGAATCGCGCCAGCCGGGTCCCGACTATAAGAGGAAGACGACAGCCGAAGGAGGGGAAGGCTGCCGCGCCGCAAGTCAAGCAAGAAAAGGCCAGAGGAGCATGCGTCGCGAAGAAAAGGGGAGAACGATGATCGCGCGGAAAAAGAAGACCCCTCCTGGCCTCGCTAAAAGGAAAGAGAGAAGGAGTCGCTACGAAAGGGGAGAGGAAAAAGAAGGGGAACTTTTGCCAACCCCGATTCAAGGAAAACGGGGAAAGGGCAAGGGGGGGGGAAGGAAAGAAGCGTCCAGTTTTCTTAGAAAGGGTCATTGCAGGCAGGGGAATCGCGGAGAGGGGGGGGGAAGAATCATAAAAGGAGGAAGAAAGAAAAGAAGGAGTCATGGGGCATCTTCGACGTGGTCGTTGTTCTGAAGGACCGGAGGAAAAAAAAAAATGGGCAAAAGCGGCCGTCGCCAGAAAAAGGCATCTACCGGGGAAAAAAGGGAGAGTGTCATGCTTGTCATCCTCTGAGAAAGGGGGAGAGAGAACTGCCAACGACGATAAAGGGGGAGAAAAATGACTTGAACGATCCCGGGCGAGGGCGAAGTTCAAGCGAACATCGGAAAAAGAGGCGTTTTTGCGCTTTTGCCCGCAGAAAAAGAGGAGATAATTATCAGACTGAAAGGGGGGAGAAGGAGAGATTCATGCCGAGACCTGCTAAGGTAAAAAAAAAGAAGGAGAGGAATCCGACAAAAAAGGGAAAAACACCTCCATTTCTCTAACCGAGCTTGAAAAAAAAATCCTGCCTTCTGAGAAGCTCACTGAAGGAAAAACGCTTAAAAAACTCGCACCAGTTGGCGGGGAAAAAGAGACAAGGGAGAGAAAAAAAAGGAAGTTCCGGATGTTTCGCCACGAAACAAACAAAAGAGCCGCCTAGATCTCTCCGAACTCTTAAGGAGATCTATTGCGGGGGAAAGGGAGAGAGATATCAGCCTTTACCCTATGCCCTAGGAAAGGAAACCAAGAGAGAATAAGAGAGAACCTATGAATCACGGTGAAGAAAAAAAAGAGCTGACCGATTTCCTGGCCGAAGGAAAAGACTTGGCTCCGGACGGAGATGAGGAAGAGAAAAAAGAGTGGCGCCCGAAAGCCAAGGTCGCGCAGAAAAATGGACAGGGGGAAAAAAGACCGTAATGTCGTGCCATCGAACGAGAGAATCGAGGACACCAACAACGGAGAGATAATTTCGTTCGATGGCACCGACAGAAAGAGAAAAAGTCCATTTCTAGAAAAAAAAAGTGGACGTCTTTCGGCGCCACGATCGGATGGACGGCTGCCATAAAGGTGGAAGGGGACGGCACCAGGAATCGGTCATCGCCCCGACAGAAAAAAAGCAGGACCGATCATAGGTCGCTACAAAAGGGGGGGGTTTTCCGGCAAGGAGAGTATGGCATCGGGTAAAGGCTGATATCGAAAAGGAAAGAAGAAAACTGCGCGGGGAAAAAAGGGATCAGAAGTCGGATAACTCGCGGCGATGGAGAAGCCGGAGAATTAGGCTCGGCGAAAAAAAAGGGGGAGGAATCTCCCTTGAGGAGGGGAAAGCCCGGAAGATGGGGAAGCGTTTGGGGGAAAAAGGAGGTTCCCGTTGCCAAGCGCATGGCAAAAAAAAGGGGTTACGAGGAATTGCGTCTCGTGGACCGTGTCAATCTTTTTTGGGGTGGAGGGAGGAGAGGGTAGCGCGCACCTTAGCCGGTCTCGGAAAGAGAAGGGAAAAGAAAGGAGGGAGGACGTCTGAATGAGAAAAGCAAATATGCTGCGGTGCACAAAGCGCAAACGAAGAAAGAACTGCACGTGAAAAAAGAGGATCCGAAGCCTCCCGCCTCTCCGTATAAGGGGGAAAGTCTTTAACAAAAAAAAACGGAAGAAAAAGGGAGGGAGGGCGGCAGATGTCGCTTTACAAGAAAGGAAGGAAAAACGCATGAAGAAAAAAAGAGGGCGAGTCTCTGCGCTTTTTCTGCTCAGCCGCTGGAAGGGGGGATGTTGACCCAGGCCATATGGTCAAGGACGCAAGGAGAAAGATGCCAATGAAGAAAGGGAAAAGGAGGGGGGAGGAGGAGATGAAGAAAGACGACGCGAGAAAGAAAAAAAGAAAACGCATGAAAGAAAAAGTCCCTCAAGGCCCGTCTCGCAAGACTGATGGAAGAGGTGGAAATTTCCGCTATTTCGAGGAAGCTGCGCTGGCATGGAGGGGAGAAAAAAGAGGGCCAGGCGGGCGTCGTCTTCTTAAGGAGAAAGGGGAATCCAGCGGGGGGAGGGAAAGGAAAAAAAAGCGACGCTGCTTCGTTTCATCGCGGGAAAAAGGGCGAGCGCGTCCATCCGCGCAGAAAAGGCCTGTCGGGGGAAAGGGAGTAATGTATCTTCGGTACCAAAAAGGGGGTCAGGGGGAGGCCGGGCCTTCTGTGCCTCCTAGGAGGGCGAAAAATCTGGGGGGGGGGTTGGGTTTGTTTCCCTTAATCCACCAAGAAATGGTTCGGTGGGGGGAAGGGGGGAAAAAAGGGGGTAGCCGCTTCAATAAGGGGAGGAAACATCGTCAAAAGGAAAGAAAGAGGTATAGGTGAATAATTGCCACGGGTTAGGACAGAAACAGCCAGGGGCCGGTTCCGTTAAAAATCACTCGAATGAAAAAAGGGAAGCGGCGCTCCGAGGAAAAAAAAAGTGAGGAAGGGTCGGGAGGGAAGGAACCGATCGGATGTCCTTTGAGATTCGAAAGGTCCAAGAAAAAGGGATCAGGACGAGGGGAAAGCTTGTAGCGGAGAAAAGGGGGCAGCAATTTCCTGTAACAAGGAAGAAGGGGGACTGTAGGGGAGGGGAAAGGGCCCCCCGCACAGCGCGGATTGGGGAAAAGGGAAGGGAATAATGTTTCGCAACCCTCGAGGGGAGTCCTTTTAAATAAAATAAGATACCAAAACTGTTACGAAAAAAAAAAAGGGGAAGGGAAAAGGCGGGGAGGGAATGCGAACCGTTCATGATGCGCTAAAGTGAGAGGAAGGAGGCGGGCCATGACCATCCGTGTAGAAAGGGGAGGGCCTATTGCGGCAGGAGAAGCCGTGATTCTGGCGGCCGGCAGGGTAGAAGAGAAAAGGAAAAGGAGCCTGATGTCGGGCCGAACATGTAATGGGGACCGCCCATGATGCCGCCAGAAGAGTTTCGACAACAGAGTAGAGAG
>Ga0179593_1641272_pt1 | contig 18373 bp, 36 predicted proteins | sample CZODoug2_1_08_16_FD_185931 | JGI IMG/M metagenome (GOLD analysis project Ga0179593, IMG submission 185931) | Vadose zone soil fungal communities from Angelo Coast Range Reserve, California, USA - CZODoug2_1_08_16fungal (PacBio error correction) | ecosystem: Environmental > Terrestrial > Soil >...
AAGGGGGGAAGGGAAAAAAAGTGCCTAATCTATCGGAGGGGGGGGGAAACAAGAAAAGGGGGGGAAAAAAGAAGGGGGGCGGAAACTCATTCGATTTAGCATGGAGGAAAGGAATAACATTCTATCAGAGGAAAAAGTCTTAAGGGCCGTCGTGGGGGGAAAGAAAAAAAAAAAAGGACTCTTTGGCAGTGGGGAAGAGGAAGGGGGGGCCAAAAAAAAAAGGGAAAAGTTTCTTCGAAAATCCAAGGAAAAAAAGGGGCGGCGCATGGGGAGGGGGAAGGTTCCTTGCATTCCATCCCCGGAAAAAAAAAGGAGGGAAAAAAAAAGAGAGGGGCCCGAAGTTGACAAGCCGAAAAGGGGGAGTTTTCGAACAGGTAACGGGGGATTGTGAAATTTCGGGGAAACGTCTGCTTGCTAGACAGGAGAAAGAAAAAATGAGCCGTTGGGAAGGGGTGTCCCGGATGCCGGAGGCAGGAGAAGACCACGCAGGGGAGGGGCGGAAGAAGAGATAGAGACAGAAAAGGGGAGCATTATTTTCAGAAAGGTGTGGAAAGAAAAAAAAAAAGGGACGCTTGAAATGCTTCCTGGGGAAAAAAAAAAGGGGGGAAAAATCCTCACTCTCGAGAATGAAGAGGGAAAAGGAGGGAGGTTGGACTCGCACTTCCGGGGGGAAAAAAAAAAAGCCGTACAAAGTGTGGAAAGGGAGGAAATACGAATTTCCATATAAAGGAAAAAAGGAGGAAAGTTTTCATCAAGAAAAACAGTGCAGAAAGAAAAAAAAAAAAAAAAGAAGGGAAGGGGTCCGACAAACCGAGATAGGGGGGGGGAAAAAAAAGAAAAGGGGAAAGGGGGGTAATTTACATTCGAGAATGAATACGTTCAGGGAGGGGGGGAAGTGGGAAGGGGAAAAAAAAAAAAAAAGGGGAAAAAAGAAGGGGGCTCAACTGGATAGGGGGGGGGGGGGAAAAAAGGAAAGAAAAAATCATCACACGGGGAAAAGGAGGGGAAAAAAAAGAAAAAGACGCCGGTGAATTGCGAAAAAAGAGAGGAAAAATAAAAAGGAACGCGTTTTCAGCCAAAGGCGAGGGGGGGGACAGGGAAAAAAAAAGAAGACAAGTAAGGCATTACCGGGGGAAAAAAAAGGAAAGAAAAACGCTGCAGCACCTCAAATGAGGACCAAAAAAAACGAAAAAAAAAAAAAAAAAAGGCAAAAAGGGGGGAAAAAGGGAACACGCACGCGCACGGAGAGAAAAAAAAAAAAGGAAAAAAAACATTTTTAAACCTCTCGGGGCAAAGAAGAAAGAAAGGAAAGGGGAAAGGGACCGAAACTAGCAAAAGAAAAAAGAAGGGGGGTTTTGCTATGCAGAGGACAAAGAATAGAGGGGGGAAAAGTGCCCTTCGAAGGGAAAAAGAAGATTTATTCCTACAATTAAAGGGGGGAAAAAAAACAAAAGAAAACGGGACAAGGAAGAAGAAAAAAAAAAGGGAGGGATCGCCATCGAGGAAAAGGGGAAAAAAAAAAAAACTACCAACCGTGAAGCAGAGACAAGACTGGATAGAAACCGGGGGAAAGAGACCATGAAACCTACGAAAAAAAAAAAAGAAAGACGATCCCCCCCGAATTGGATGGACTTGGGGAAAGAGGGAGAAAAAGAAAAAGAGGAGGATTGCCGATCACAAAAAAGAGAAGGGGAAACATGTTTTTCGCAAAGTAGAGCGGGAAAAAAAAAAAAAGGGGCCCCCCCGGGAATTCGCAAGATCCGGGGGTAAGAAAAGAAAAAAAAAAAGGAAACACAACCCAGTACCATGCCCGAACAGAGGGGGAAAGAGAAAAGGGCCAGAAAAAAAGAGAACGATCACCCCTTTTGCAAAGAAAAAGGGGAGGGGTGTTTCTGAAGTAGCCTATCAGTGAATTAAGGGAGCGGAGGGGAAGAGAAGGAAGGGAGGAAGGGCGCACGATGTGTTTGGGGGGGAGGAAAAAGGAAAAAGAATCTACTTGCCTAGGCATTTAGGCAAGGGAAAAGAAGAGAAAAAAAAAAAAGAACTTCTGATCAAAGAAAAGAAGAAAAAATGATCAAAGTGGCGACAAGAAAGGAAAGAGAAATGAAAAGAAAACGGCCATCCATTTTGATTAGGGGGGGGAGGGAAAATATGCACGGCGTATTGAAGCACAGGAAAAATCCACGAAAAAGGAAAAGAAAAGAAGAATGCCCTTGACGACATTTGACTACTCCAAAAAGCCCAGAGCGGGGAAAAGGAAAGGAAGAGGAGTCTCCGACCAGGTGAAGAGGAGGAAAAGGAAAGAAGAAAACCCTCTACCCTTAAATACGGAGGAAAAAATGGGGAGGGAGGGGAAAGTGAAGGGAAAAAAAAAAGGGGAGGGGAATGATCCGCGGCAAACACCCCCCCTATGAAGAAAAAGAAGGAAGGGGGGGGGGAAGCAGCACATTCTTTACCTTTTCACAAAATAAAAAAAGGTAAGAAAAAGGAAGAGGGAAAAGGAAGAAGGGAGGAAAGAAGATAAAACTAAAATTACCCTATAGAAAAAAAAAAAAAGGAGTCCTTTCTCCAGATCAGTCATCCATGGACAGGAAAAGGGAAAAGAAAAGGGGGGGGGGAAAAGGAGGGAGACAGCCCTTTTGCCAGCCCACGATGAAGAAGACAAAAAAAGGGAAAATTAATCGCACGCCTTTTTCTAAGCAGGTGGGCAAGGGGTAGAAGAAGAGGAGGAAAAAAAAGGGGAAAAGAAAGAAAAGGAGACTGCCCCCCATGGGGAAAAAAAGAGGGAAAAAAAATAGATTGTAAGCCCATTTTTTCCGCACCGGAGGGAATCGTGCAAAAAGAAGAAAAAGGAAAAAAAAAAGGACGAAGTACCAAGGGAAAAAAAGTCTTCGAGCCTTCATAGATATAGAAGAAGCCAGCAGCAAAAAAGGAGGGGAAGGGAAAAGAAGGGGAAAAAAAGCCCCTGTCCGCGCAAAAGAGGGGGGAGAGTTTAGCAGACTCCCGGCAAAGGGCAAAGGAAGGAAAAAAAAAGGGGAGGGGCCGGCGCATTCCGTTTCACAGGGAGGAAAGGGCGGTAAGTCCGGTGATCCCAGCAAGAAAAGGAAAAGAGGAAAAGAAAAAAAAAAAAAGAAGAAGGAAAGAATTCTTCGGGTCATAGGAGAAGGGAAAAGAAAAAAAAAAAAAAAGGATGTTTGGTGAAACCGCCGAGGCCCAGAAAAAAGTACACCTTAAGGGGAAAATCAAAAGAGGGGAAAAAAAAAAAAAGAGAAAAAAAGCAGCTTGCCCCTCGAGATCTATGCCGCGGAAGAGAAAAGAAGGGGGGGGAGCGCCACGGACTTCGTCGTAGGTGAAGCCACCAAAGGGAAGTCATCAAAAAAAAAAAAAAACCGGAGAAGGAAAAAGAAAGAACGAGGCCCGGGGAAAAAAAAAGTTCGACTGTGCGAGCGGGGGGGAAAAGAAAGGACGACCCAGAAGGAGAGGAAGGGGGGTTGCGACGAAAGCAAAAGGAAGAAGGGATGGCCCATCACTAATCTGTGGACTTGGGGGGGAGGGGGGACCAGGCCAAAAGGGGGGGGAGGGGGAGGAATACCTGTTTTTACTGGGAAGGCCGGCCCTGTGCTCCATAGCAAATATACAAAAAGGAAGGAAGGGGGAGGGGGGGGGAGATTTATTGGGTCAGTCGAGGGGAGAAAAAAAACCGCGATTTTGCTTGGCAAAAAAAATTGGATGGGATGAGGAGAAGAAAAGAAGAAAAATGTTAACGAAAGGGGAGAAGGGGGGGGAGAAGAGCCGTTTCCTCATACTCGCCCAAGGAAGGGGTAGCCAGAAAGACATGAAAAAAGAAAAAGAAAAAAAAAATCCTGAGCGACACGTGAGTTTGGAGAGGGGAAAATGCCGCCATTTGGTGTCGGTGAGGCAATCTGATAGAAGGAAGGAGAGGAAAAAAAAAAAAGGGGAGCGGGCATTTTGCTTGGGAGGGAAAGGGATCTTATCAGTCAACGGCGGAACCAACCGAAAAAAAGGGGGGAAAGAGAAAGGGAGAGAAGGTCACATGCCGTTCTTCCATGTATCCTGTAGGGAAAAAAAGGGGAGGGATTATCTTTTTTCCGGAGGGGGTAGGGAAAAAAAGGGAAAGAAGCTTCCACCAAGGGAAAAAAAAAACCCTTTCTGGTCGGGAGAAAAACAGAGGAGAACAGAAGAGTGGGGGGCTGATCTCCCTGCTGTCTGCGGGAAAAGGAAAAGGAAATCCGTGGCTGGCAAATGGCTGGCATACGCAGGTCGAAAAAAAAAGAAAAAGAAAAAGGACCATCTCAACAGGAAGGGGGGGGGGGAGCACGTGACGTATGTTGAAAAAAACAGGAAAAAGGAAGTGTGGTATTAAAAAATCGAAAAAAAAAAGAGGGGGAGGGGGGTATTTTCCGTCGTTCTTTGAAAGGGAAGGGGAAAAAAAAAATCGGAATCGGAACTCCGAATTTTACAAAAAACCTGGGGAATTGAAAGGGGGGGGGGGGTTGTGCTCCCCGTGGCACAAAAAGAGGGGAAGGCTTGATATCGTTATATTATGAGAGAGCCAGGAAAGGACGAGGGGAGGAAAAAAGGGAGTGAGTGCCTTCTCTTTGGCAGAAGGGGGGGGTTTTTTTTTTTTCATAAGTGGGGGGGGGTGGGGGAGCAGGGGGGAAGGAGAAAGGTGGATCGCACCGTCCTCGGCACTAGGAAGAAAGAAGGGCTCTGTGGGATTGTGTGGGAGTAAGGCCAAAGGAGGGAAAAGGGTAAAAAGAGAAAAAAAAAAGGGGTCGGAGAAGACGCTGAGGGGGGGAAGGACAGCCCGGCGCTTTTCACAGGAGGGGTGGAGGGGAGGGGCAAGGGAGAGGATCCGAAGGAGGAGAGGACAGTTTCGCGGCTTAATCAAGCTAAAGGGGGGGGGAGGGAAAAAAGGAAAAGAAAAGAGGATTGATGAAAGCCATAAAAGAAGAAAAAAAAAAAGGGGATGGCCCCTGAATTTGCTTACAGTTGGGCAAAAAAAAAAAGGGGGGTCAAGAAAAAAAGGGGGGGGAAGGGGACAACGACGGAAAAGGGGATTGTTGTCGTCCCCGTGCCCAGGCGATGGAGAGGCACGGAAGACGCAGGCAAAAAGAAGGAAAAAAAGGAGAAAAAAACACACGATCGTGAGAAGGGAAAAGGAAAAAGAAAAAGGTTCAGCGCTCGAGATACTAAAGACAGGATAAAAAAAAAGGGAAAAATGCTTCGCAGAAGGGAAGGAGGCATTCCATTGATTCCTTCAAACGGGACAGCTTAGGGAGAACAAGGGGAAAAAAAAAAAAAAATGCGCACAGTCCGCGCAAAGGGGAAGAAAAGGTGTGTTTTCTCTGATGTCCTGGAAAAAGGGGGGCGATAAGGAATAAAAAAGGACGGCATAATCTTAGAGAATTGACGAAGATTTTTGGAGGAGAAAGTGCGCATCGCATCTCAATTTGAGAGATAGAAGTGGGGGGGGAAAAATGCATCATTGAGCCGTCTGAAAGGGAAGAGAAACTCATGCACGCTCTGCATCATGTCCAGAAAAAAAAGAAGGAGGGGGGGGGAAACCCTTCTGTTTTCTTCGGTGAGAAAAAAGGGGGGGTCTGGTCTATAAACCGTATGCGAAGGAGAAAGAGGGGGGAAAAAAAAAAAAAAGAAAGGGTGTGGGTCTGCAGAAGGAAGGAGGGTCATTGGAATCGATGGCCGATGAAAAAGAGAAAAAAAGAAGACTGACCCAAAGGGAGGGGTCCTTTAAAGCTGGAAAATATGGGGGAAAAAAGGAAAGATACGTCCTCAGGAGAAAAAAAAAAAAGGGGGAGACTCTTCTACTGAGGGGAAAAAAAAAAGAGGAAGGGAGAAAAGAGGAATCGCTAAAAACGAGTGGGGGGGAAAAAGTTTCTTCTATCAGAGTAGGGGGGGGGGGAAAAGGAAAAAAAAAGCGATTCTCCAAAAGGTGGAAAAGGGGGGAAAGTGGCATCTATCATCCGTCGCTGGCAAAAAAGTGTTCAGGGGAGAAAAAGGGAAGGGGCGCGACGCGGGGAGAAGGGGTTTTTTGGGGTAGGGTGAAAGATGGAGGGGGGAGGAAGCGTTTTCAGAAAGGAAAAGTTATCGCCTGTTATAAGGCCTTAACGGGGCAGGGGGAAAGGGGGAAGAGGGGGCGTTGGACGTATGCTCTAGAAAGGGGGAAAAAAACGGAGCTCCGGTTAATATCGCAGGGAGCCAAAAAAGGGGAAAGAAGGGGGAAAGGATTAATGACGCTTGGGGGGGTCGAACCGTGTGCTGATTGGGGGGGGAAGATAAGAGAAAGAAGAGAAGGGAGTCTGCAAGAAGGAATCCGGCTATACCGGGGGAAGAAGGGGGAAAGGGGAAAAAAGACGATGCTGAAACGTATTCTCATGTTAGAAGGGACAGAGAAAAGAAATCCGCATAACGGATTGGAAGAAAAACGATCATCGGTGGGGGGTTAGCAAGCAATCAGGAAAAAAAAAAAAAAAAAAGGGAAAGGGAAAAGGAGGGTGGTACGTGCGGCACAAGGAAGGGAGTCGATCGCGCCGCTGTGCGCAACTGTAGAAAAGGGAAAAGCCTAGGGGTCATAAAAAACATTCATTGTGGCTGGAGCCCGGGAAAAAAAGCAAGAACGTTTCGAAAAAAAAGAAATTATTCTCGCGAAAAAAAAAAGTTGGAGGGAAAAAAAAAAAAAAGAAGGTCAGACCGCTGTTAAAGCGGGGAGAAAAAAGGGGGGGGGGCACTCCTTTCATAAGTTCGAAAATCATTGTTCACAAGGAAAAAGCTCTAAAATAATGGGAAAGAACCATCATAGTGGGACGGGAACAAAAGGGGGGGAGGAGAATGTCTCTCTCGCCAGTGGAAGGAAAAAGAAGGGGAGGGGATTCCCTTGCTAGGGGGGAAACGCCATCAACTTCACAGGGGTCGTCTTATAAAAAAGATGGGGGGAGTACTACGCAGATCGAAGTGGTATGAGAAAGAGGAAAAAAGGGGTTCCGAATCACAAAGGAAAAGGGGAAACCGGCGCAAAAATTTTGGTGGCGAAAAAAGAAAAGAAGGGAAAAAGAGGGCTTGTCAACAAGTAGGGATTTTCGGAAACGAGGAACGAAGGGGGGGGGGAACTCTTAATCTCCACAATGTTCGTCCTGTGGATGTAAAGAAAGAGAAAAGCCGTCTACCTCTCCTCGCACGGGGGGAAAGCAGGAAGAAAAGTCCCGTGCTTTGGGGGGGGGGAAGGGAGGGAAAACCAATTCCCAAGACTTCAAGCATTTGGGGGGGAGTTGAAAAGGGAAAAACACTCCATTGCGAAGGGTCTCTCCTTAGCTGGGGAAAAGAATGAAGGGAGGAAGTTTATATTTTCCACAAGGAAGGACTTAAATTGCTAAGTGAGTGGGGCAAAAAGGGCAAGAAAAAAAAAGAAGGGGGGAAAGAGGTGATGTACGCATATCTCGAGAGAGGAAGGGAAACATACTGCAAGCTATCCTCTCTCAAACCAATCAACAAAAAAAAGGGAAAAAGGAAAAGGGGGGGGGGAAGAATGTGCGAAGCGATCAGCTGGGAAAGAAAAGAAAAATTCCGTGACTTCGGACGATCTCTCATCGATGGAGGGACATGGGAAAAGGGGGGGAAAAGAAAAAAAAAAGGGAATTCCTCGTAGTAAAAAGTGGGTGCTTTCGTAATACGCCTCAAGGGAAAATTAGTAGGGGGGGAGGAGAGAATCGAGAAAAAAAAATATTATTCCCCGTGTCAAAAAAAACCCTTCCAGAGGGAAAGGCGTAGATACATAAAAAAAGCCGCATGTCGCCTGCGGTGGAATGAAAGGAAAAAGGAAAAAATGAGGATAGTCGAGCAAGAAAAAAAGGGATCGCTGGCCGAAGTGACAAGCGAAAAAAAGAGGGACGTTGGGGAAAAAAAAAAAAAGGGGTTGCCTGTTGGAGGGGGGGGACAATGTCGGTTCTGGGGAAGGAAGGAAAGGGAAAAAGGATATCTCCGGCCCATGAGGAGTAGTAGAGCCGTTTTCTCTCACACAGAAGTGACGCGGGGGGGAAGGGGGAAGAGGAAAAAGGAGTTTGTGTGTAGAGGAAAGGGGAAAAAAGATAGAGGACACAATCGTTTTTTAGTACTCAGAAAAATGTTTAAGAAAGGGAGTTTATCACTCCAAGGGGAAAAGCGGCTCGCGAATGCTGCTGGGACAAAGTCCGGGAAAAAAAAAGGGGGACGCAGCCTAGAAACCAAAGAGGGGGGAAAAAAGCGAGAAGCATGATTTTTGGAACTACGCACTTGGGGGGGAGGAAAAAAAAAGCCCTCCAAGAGGTTGATTAGACAGGGAGGGGGGAAAAAAGTTCCTCTTTGCCAGATAAAGGGGAAGAAAAGCGTCTGCTATCGAGTTTGCGTAGGGGGCCCAGGGGAAAAAAAAAAAGGAAAAAGATCAGTAGCCAACAGGAAGAAGGGAGGAAGAGGGGGGGTAACCTCCAGGAATCCTTTATGCGGATGAAGTGGGGGGAGGTAACATTGAGGAAGGGGAGGGAAAGAGGGTGAACTGAGGGGGAAAACCCTATATATTCGCTAGCGAGAAAGAATTGGGGGGGAAAAGAGAAGAGGGGAAGGGGATGATTCTTCCAATATGCAGACAAGAAGAGGGAAAAGGTCATATTCGTCTTGCCGACAGCAAACCGGGAATGGGGAGAAAAAAAAAAAAAGACTATGCCCGGGAAGGGAGGAGGGCAACTTTCCAACCGACAGTAGGCGACGGTGAAAAAAAAGGGGACCAAGTAAGAAAGAAGGAAAACGCCTCGGCTTACGAGGAGAAAAAAAAAACGACGCAACATCTCCAGTAGAAACTCGGGGGGGACAAGAAAAAAAGGGGAAAAGGACCAATGCCTAACATCGTGAATAAATGGGGTCAGCCATTTCATTAACCAGAAAAGTGAAGAAAAGAAAGAGAGGCTCAAAGCATCGTGGGGGGGGGAGAGGGAGAAGAGGAATCTTTCAGGGAACTGTACAGGGGCGCAAAAAAAAAAGGAAAAGAGGATTTCCGACAAGAAAAAAAAAAGGTCAGGATCGGCACCGGAAAGCAAAAGAAGGAAAGCGATCCAATTGACCAACAGGAAGCAGAAAAAAAAAAAAAAGAGACAGGCAGATTTGGAAAAAAACCGGGAGCGGTAAGAAAGGGAAAATTAGCACGAGAAGACGATAAAAAAAAAAAAAGAAAAAAAAGAGAAGGAGAGAGTGATTAGCCTGTAGCGGCTCAAGTATGAGATAGCCCCAAAGAGGGGGGGGAAAAAAGGGGGCGCAGCTCGTCGGGAGAGGGAAAAAAAAAGGATGCCGGCTAATAATCATGGGTATGAATAGAAAAAAACGAGGAAGGACATCCAAAAAAAAAAAAAAAAAAAGAAAAGCGCCATTTTTCTCGCTCTCCTGAGTGAGGGGAAACAAGGAGCCACTTTTTTTTTTTGAAAACGAGGGGAGAATGCTAGTACAAGGGGGGGGGGAGAGTAAAGAGAGGGAGGAATGAGCGATGCAAGGAAAAGGAGAGGGGCGACCTACCCCCCTCGCAAGATAGACTGTGGCAGCCATTAAGAAGGAAAAGGAAAAAGCAACCAGAACTTCTTTATCAAAAACGGGACACCGGCCCAGCATGATCATTGGCTGCATAAGTAGAAGGGAGGAGACCACTGTCATGCCATTGGAAAAAAGAAATTCAATCCTATGGCACGCGTATTATGAGGTAAATCAAGGGGGAAAAAAAAAAAAAAAGAAGTGGGCATGCACAAATCGCTCTCTGGAATTCTCAGGATCCAGAGGGACGGGGAAAAGGAAAAAAAAGAGGGAAGGCGCCGGCATGGGCAAGAAGGAAATCAGCCGTTCTATCAAAAAAAAGGTGGGAAAAAGGGGGGGAAGAAAAGAAAAAAAACGGCGAATATGGCACAAACGGAGAAAAAAGAAGCGAGTAGGATAGCCCGAGTGAACGGTCATGCGTGCGAAAGCGCAGCGCGGGGAAAGGGGAAGGGAAAACACCCCCGCAACCTATTGAAAAAACGTAAGGGGGAAATGGAGAAAAAAATGCGGACCGTCAAACCTAAAAACGGGTCGCAAAATCGCTAAAGGGGAAAAAATCGGGGGGGAGAAAAAAAAAAGAAAAAAAGACTCAATAACGAAAGGTAAAGAGGGGAAAAACGATTTCTTCGGGACTATTAAAGGACGCAAGGAAAGAAACATTGCCTGTGAGTATGGAAGCCGGCAGAGGGAGAGGAAAAAACCAGCATTGCCAGCGCACGAGAATAGGCCAAAAAAAGAACTTAGGGGGGGGACAGCGCAGCGGAAAAAAGAAGAGGGGCCCTCATTGGTGGGAGAAGGAGGGGGAAAAAAAAAGAATGTCACGTACGTTTCCCGGCAACAGATAGAAGGAAAACGGACGATGTAGGAAACCGCCTGAAAGGAAAAGGGTCCACCGCCCCCGTAGTTTCGCTGCGCGCGGGAAGGAACCCATTATCTACTTACATCAATCAATGTAACGTAAAATGGGGAAAAAAAAAAGAAGGAAAAGAAAAAAGACTTCATAGAATATATTCATTAAGAAGCAAACGAAAAAGGTCTATATAATTGATCTGCGACCAAATCACGGTCGAAAAAGGGAGGGGAGCCGGAAAAGGAAGAAAAAAAAAAGAAGATCGCCTTTGGAGTAGGGGAGAGAAAAGCGCGATTCCGTTTCACTTTTGAGAAAGTGGCTGACAAAGGTAAAGGGAAAAAACGACTGACCATAATCGCCCAAAAACTAAAAAGAGTGCATAGGATATGGAGACGACAGAGGGGGCTAAAAAAAAGAATATGTGTGAAAAAAAAAAAAAAAAAGAGGAGGGGGCCATTCAGCTAGTTCTAAAGGGGGAAGAGGGGAAAAATCGAGATCTGTCCGCAAGGGACAAAAGGCCAGAAGAAAAAAAGAAAGGAAAAGTGAAGTCACTCAATGTATCCTCTCACAAAAAAAAAAGAAAAGGGGGTGACATTCCACCTCTACGACGAGGACGGGGGGCTAAGTAAAAAGAAGGGGAAAGGGAAGGCGGCATAGATCCTCGATCAAGCCGGGGAGGGGGAAAAAGTGTGAACTAGTATTGGCCATATTCGAAATAATAGGTACGGGAGGGGAATAAAAGGGAAGGAGAATGTTACTATCTGGCAAGGAAGGAATAAAAAAAAAAGAAGAATGATGCTGCTTGCATGGGAAGGGATTGGGGTGGAGCGAAAAAGGGGGGGGGGGAAAGGAACGCCGGGACTTACATTACAAAAAGAGAAGGAAAAGGCCAATTTCTCCAACTTCGAACTATGGGAAGGGGGAACAGAGAAAAAAAGAAAAAAAAAAAAAAAAGCCCGTTTGAATGCCGAGGGGGAGAGAAAGGAAGACTGATATCGACAGAAAAGGGAGTGTTCCGATATCAAAAAGGAAAGGGGGGGAGTGAGGCCGTCTGATATAGAGGGAAAGGGGAGGGATTGCGCGCAATTTTGCTCGCAGGAAGTGTGGGGGGGAGACTGGGGGGAGAAGAGAGAAGCGCGAACGTTTCGTCGGGTAAAAAAAAGGGGGGAAAAAAAAAGAGAAAATTTTCACTAAATGCTCTTTTCTCATAGTATCTACAAGACTGGTCGCGGGGGAAAAAAAGAAAAGAGGAAGGTTCGGTCAGCCCGCGAGACGAAAGAGAAAAAAAAAAATTGCTCGACAAAAAGCGTGTGCCGATAAAAAAAATGCGGCTAAAAAAAGAAAAAAAAGGGGAAAGGAATTTTTTTCTATTCATCGTGGAGAAAGGGGCAACGCTAGGTCCTTAAGGGAAAAACTAGAGGGAAGGAGTCCATCTCAACTATGAAGGTGGGAGGGGAAAGGGCGCACTGACCTATATTTCCCGCGAAAAAAAAAATAAATAAGGTGGGGGGAAAACACTTTAATATTCGTGTCTTGCGGCGGAACGCCGGGAGAAAAGGGGGAGAAAAAAAAAAGCTTTTGGGCCTGGGGGGGGGGGGAGGGAAAAAAAAACCCGGTCCTCCTGCATGGGTGAGGAAAGGGAAAGGGAAAGGGGGGTGCATTCTTATCGTGGGAAAGACCCGGACAGGATCAGGAAAAGCGCATGGAAATGGGGGGGGGGAAAAAAAAAAAAAAAAGGGAAAAAAAACCGCACCTCGGCTATACAAAGGGTCTCCCTCCTCGGGTTGTGGAAGAAAAGGGCGCCGTGGGAAGGGGGCGATTTTCAGGAGGCTACCTGGTGCGTAGAAGACGCTGAGGCTGAAGGGAGGGGGAGGGGCAAGGGGCTAGGAAAAGGGGAGAAGTTTCCCATTTTGATGAAGAAAAGAGGCTGCAGTTTTTCGGCGCGGTAGCAACATGCGGGGGAGGGGAAAAAGGAGAAAAGCTGCATAGGATTGTAATGCAAGCCATAAGAAAGAAAAAAGGGGAAAGGGAAAAAATGTCATTACTGCTATTCTGCCAACTGGAAAGAAGGGGCGCGGGAAAAAGAGAAAAAAAAGGGAGTGTTTTGCGGCGGAAAAGAAGTGGCTGATTGATGCGGATGCACCGGAATACAAAAACGCAAAGTCGAAAGAAAAAAAAGAGGGGGGGGAAAGGCCGCCCCACAAAACAAGAGAAATCTCTAAAAAAGGACGCGTAAGGGAAAAGGCCCTCCTCAAGGAGAAAGAAAAGGCTTCGCCTTCCCTTTGCAGAAAATAAGCCAGGGAAGTCTGCAAGGGGAAGAGCAACGGGGGGGGAAAGAAAAAAAAAACGCCGGTGGGAAAAAAAGAGAAAACCCACATGCGTCGGATTCGGCCGGGGGGGGGGGAAGGGTGGGGGGGACCTGGGAAAAAGGGGGGGGAAAAAAAAAAAAAAAGGAAGACTTTGCATAATACCCCACCAGGGAATAGGGGAAAAACATCACGAAGATTTTGGTCTCGCCCCGCGATCGCGATAGTGAAAACCATCAAAAGGAGGGGAAAAAGGTGGGGTTTATCTCGATAATGAGGACAAGAAAAGACGACGAGGCTATCACTAACTATCGCGGGCTCAAGTCATCAAGGAAATTCGGGGGGGGGGGAGAAAAAAGAAGAATTAATCTCGCTGAGGAGGGTAGAACGTCATTGCGACTATTCGCACAGAGAATGGGATTCTGCGAAAAAGGGGGGGGGGAAAAAAGGGGGTCTCCATTGGGGAGGGGGGGGGGGGGGGAATGCGGATGACCGATTCTCCAGCAGGGTGTTCGAAAAAAGTCCTGACCCGGGGGGGAGGTAATATTGTCTCGGAATCAAGCGAAAGCGAGAAAGAGAAGAAAGGGAAAAGTGACATATTCCCTGAAAGATGTCAGAGGAAAGAAAAAGGCAAAAAAGGCGATTTTTGCCTTAGCGGGAGGGCGGGAAAGGGAAAAAAAAAAAAATTCTGGTTCATATGCCTGGAGGGAGGGTAAAAAGGTTTGCAACGCTGTTTGGGGGAGGGGACTATGGGGAAAAAGGAAGAAAGCGTGTTCTGTCCTCGCCGGGCGAAAAGGAAAGGGCGTCCTTGTTTTTGGGCTGGTGGGGGGGGGGGGGCAGAGGGGAAAAAGAAAAGCCGCCCGCCGGGCGGTGGGGGGCGGGAGCATTACTTTCGGACCTTTTCAAGGGACTGGAAGGGACCGTATGCGATGCCCCAGATAAGGGGTGCTGACCAGGGGGGAGATATCTCTTAATTGAGGCAAAAAAAAAAAAAAACAAAAACGGGAAAAAGGTCCGGGCAAGGGGATTAGGGAAAAAAGGGGTCGTCCGACGCGTCGCTGGGCCATGAAAGGGGGAGGAAAAAAAGAGAAAAAAGAGCCTCGTTGATGCACAGCTTTGTTTCCGGCTTAAAAAAAGGCAGGAAGGGGGGGAGGGGGGCCCCGGTAACCGGAAAGAAAAGGCGTCTCGAACAATTTGCAAGGGGGGGAAGGGAAAGAGAACCTCTCATCCCAAAAAAGAAGAAAAAAATACGGATTCCTTGGAGGGTTACCAAGCCAGTCGGGGGGTCGAAGGGAAAAAAGTGGGACTAACTTTGAAAGCGGGGAACAGGGAAACGGCTTGGAATGAAAACTTCGATCGACATGTGAGGCCCCGGGGGGGGACTGCTCTTTATCTTGGCGGAAAGAGGATGAGTCATAATGCAACGTGGAGGAAGAAAGAAGGGGGGGGGGAAAAAAGAAGGGAGTAGGGGAAAAAAAAAAATGATTCTCTTTGCGACGATGACCAGGAGAAAGAAAAAAAAAGGGAAGAAAGCAACAAGAAAAAAAGGCTGGGAGCATTCGTCGACAGGTAAACGCAAAAGCATTTCCGGGGAAAGGAAGGGGGAAAAAGGAGGAAACTAAAATGAACCTCCCTTGCTGAACAAGAAAAAACGTGTTGTCTCTATCGGGGTATCGTCGAGGGAAAAAAAAAAAGGGAGGGGAAAAAAAAAAAAAGCGTCGGATATCGCCGCGCTCGCTAAATCCGCAACATTTGCCGGGAGGAAAAAAAGAGGAAAGAGTGGAGAGACGACTGCGATGCTCATGGAGAAGCACAAAAGGAAGAAAAGGGGGGGCAAATCAATACACGCCGGCCAAAAATGTGGAGAGAAAAACGAAACGAAGAGGCGGCTTGGGAAAAGAAATTGAGGGGACAGCGGCGGGGTGGCTCTAGAAAGAAAAACTAGGGGGTCAGGAAAAGAGGGAAAAAAAAGCCTGTCTACTCACTGATTCTAGCGGGTTAACGAGGAGTGGACTATAAAGTCTCCGGCATGTTGGGAAAGGTTCGAGAAGGGGGAAGGCGGCAAGATTCCATTGGGCGGGGAAGGAAACCACCTACGCCAGGCGAGAGAGGGGGGGGCAGGGGGGAGAGGAGGGGGAAAAAGGACATGCTAAATCCGAATGAGTTTACGAAAGAAGTAGGAGGAGTTTGATGGACTTCAGCGGGGGGGGGGCGAAAAGTGAGCATGGTAAAAAAAAAGGAAGGAAGAGGAAAAACAACACAACGGAGGAGGAAGGAAAAAAAGGGAGGGAGGAGGAGGCGAAGCGATCGGCTGGTCACCAGAAAGACTATTGAAAAAGCAGATCAGGGAAAAGGGAAAAAAGAAGGGTAGGCATGGCAGTCTTGTTGGGGAAAGAAAGGGGACCATCGCATCTCGATCCGGGGCGGCCAAGTGGGGGGGGGATAACGCCCAATGAGAAAAGAGGAGGAAAAGGGGGAAGCGACGGCAATCCCCCAAGCTCGGGAAGGGGGAAAGGAGTAGATCATCTTCTGTCGCATGTCGCCTTTAGGAGAATCCATCAGAGGGGAAAAAAAAAAAAAAAACGAACGCGTTCGATCGGGCCGAAGTTGAAAAGAAAAAAGAAGAGGGGGGGGGTTTGGCTGGTGTCTTGTTTAAAGTGGTGTCGTTGTTTGGAGTTCGGCGTAGGGGGATGGGAGGAAAGGAGAAGGAACAACGAATGAGCTCGTTTGCGCACACGGACAGGGGAGAGGAGCGAATCCGCTCCTTTGGACGGCATGGGGGGGACGAGAAAAAAAAGGGGGGGGGGGGTTCGCATATGTTCGCAAATGGGGAAGGCGACTCACATGACAACGGGGACAGGGGGAATATGAGAGGGGGGAAAAAAAAGGAAAAAGGATCTCAGGGCCAGAGGGGAGAGGGGAAGGGAAATCATGAGTTTTAACATCGCACTTCTGGTTCGGAATCCAGGAGGGGGGAGAAAAAAGGAAAAAAAAAAAAGGGAAAAAATACGATTTCCAGATACAGCGCGGGACAAACAGGGAGGGAAGGAAGGCAATTGCCGCTCACGTACCAATCAATTAGCCTGGCAACAGGAAGAAGGAGTAAAAAAAGAATAGGGGGGGAAAAAAAAGGGGGGAAAAAAAGGGGGGTATATGTACTTTTCTACCAGAAAAAATGGTAAGAAGCAATCGTATCCTTCTGGTGCGCGACCCAAATGAAGGAGAAGGGAAAAGAAGGGATATGTTTTTCCTTGATGATCTGCTGCAAAAAAAAACAATCCATTGCCGACATCGGCCTGTGATGGCTGTGACCAAATACCGAGCCCGGGGAAAGAAACGGGGGAAAGAAAAGGACGTGCTTTGCGGAGAACAGTTGAACAGTTTCCTACCTAAGTAAGGCAATACCGAAATCGCGGCAAAGGGGGGGGATAAAAGGCATACAGGCACTATGGTCGGCACAGGAAAAAAACAAAGCGGCTGCCGTCGAAATGAGGCGGTGAAAAAGAAAAAGAAAGAAGGAAAAAAGAATTCCCAAGAAGAAAAAGAGGGGTTTAAAAACGCTTCGCGTGTCAGCGAGTAATGAACCAGAGAAAGGGAAAAGGAAAAACTTTCAATAGGGAAGGGGTTTGCGATTGTCGAGCGAAAGACTGGCATGAAGAGGGGAGAGGGCCCTTCTCGCTGAGAGTGGAAGAAATTCCCGACAATTAAAGAACCAACGAGAAAAATAAAAGAAAAGAAAAAGGCTGGACATCGGCATCGGAGGAAAAAGGGGGGAAAAACACTACTCACCGCTGAGCAGAGCACACATATCTGGGGGGGACGGTGAAGAGTAAGAAGGTTAGAGAAAAAAGAGAAAAAAAGAACGATAACAACTAATTGAGGGAAGGGAGAAAAAAGGCTCAAATGATGATGTCGATGAACGCCCAATAGGGCAAATTAAGGGATGGTGCAGCAAAAAGAAAAAAAAAAAAGGTTCGTCAGGCTCCCCCCCGGATGAGGGAAGAGATCAGGACATCAGGAACACACCAGGTACAGGCGGAACAACTGGGGCGCCGCAGAGAAGGGGAAAAAAAAAAAAGAACCGAGGCAACGTTTGCGTTGCCGGGGGGGGAGGAAGAGATAAAAAGGAGTCTGATCATTTAATGTAGGTATGGCGTAGAGCGAGCAAGAGAAAACGCACGATTGTGTGTGGGGGAAAAAGCAGATCGTATCTTCAAGAGGAAAGAAAAATGATCCGATCAAAACGGCCGGGGAGAAAAAAGGTTGATCAAAATCGTTCCGTATGGAAAGGGGGGGCGCTAATACAGTAAGAAATTACAAGAAAAAAGCCCCACGGCATCGGGAGTAGTATGGCTTTAAAAAAAAAAAAAAAAAAAAAAAAAACATAAAGCAGAGGAACAGCAGGTAAATCAGCGAAGCTGAAGAGGAACTGCAGGAAAAAAAAGAAAAAAAGGGGGGAAGAGAGGGACGACGGCCAACTCCATCCAAAAAGGGAAGCAATATTTCCACTAACAGGGGAGTCAGGGAAGGAAAAAAAGACCTCAGTTTAGAGCAGGGAAAAGGCTACTATCAGGCACGCAATTTAATACGAGAGGATAAAAGGAAGAAAAAGACAAGTATCTCAGCACTAGCTTGGGGACCAAAGGACTATGAAAAACTGTTAACTGCTATACGATTCAAGATCAATAATCATGGCGGGACAGGGGGGAGAAAAGAAAAAAAAAAAAAAAAAAGTCAGGTAAAATCGTTTTCCCGGGACAGAAGAAGGGAAAGAAAAAAGCTAAAGGACCGCGATATAACACTGAAAGTGTCGGTGGAAAAAGAAGGGGAAAAAAGCAGATCATTCCTCGCAATTGCCTGGGGAAAAAAAAAAGTAGTGTCGATGTGGATACACGATGGGGGAAGAAGGGGGGAAAGGGGGGAAAAAAAAAAAAAAGAGGAAGGCAGCAGCAGGCGGAAGCAGGGCAAGACCTTTCGAAGTCATAGGTGGGACCAGGGTGGGAAGAAATCGAACGTACCCCGAACTTATACATTAAGAACGGCAATGTTGAAAGGCGTAAAGCCGCGGAAAGGAGGAAAAAAGTGTTTCCGCGGAGGGGGAGGGGAAAAAGATGGGCCCCATTCACTAACGAAGCAAATAGGAGAAAAAGGGGGGGGGGGGGGGGAAAAGGAAGTTCTTCTAGCCTTCATAAAAAAGAAGAAACCCTCACCGCCACGCACAATGCGGCATTCTGGGGGGGGGGAGCATGAGGAAGAAAAAAAAAAAAGCAGGATTTCTCCGTACGGCATCGTGAGGCATTCACTTGCGCTCTTTCCGAGGGGCGCCCCGGAGTGAAGGGGAGAGGAAGGGTTCAGTTGGAGTAATTTGCTGAAGAAATAGAGGGAAAAAGTACATAATCGCCAACCCCATCATCCCAGCAGGCAATCAAGGACGGGTCAAAGAGGGAAGGGAGAGAAAAAAAAGGGGAAGCAGCTCAGCAATATGTGTGAAAAAAGAGAGGGAGGAAAAGAGTCGTGGCCATCACTAGTTCAAAGGATAGAGCGAACTGGCGTCGAAAAAAAAGTAGGAAAAGGAGATGCCGCGTTCCCATTCAGTCCCGCTCGCACGGCGAAGAGAAAGGAAGCACACATG
>Ga0179593_1308449_pt1 | contig 18372 bp, 18 predicted proteins | sample CZODoug2_1_08_16_FD_185931 | JGI IMG/M metagenome (GOLD analysis project Ga0179593, IMG submission 185931) | Vadose zone soil fungal communities from Angelo Coast Range Reserve, California, USA - CZODoug2_1_08_16fungal (PacBio error correction) | ecosystem: Environmental > Terrestrial > Soil >...
AAAGAGATGGGATATCGGTTCCCCTTAGAGAACAGCCAGTCAATCGAGAGACAAAAAAGGGCCAAATCGAAGTGGGGGGGGGAAGCCCCGGTGGAGCTCAAGATATTGAAAAAGCAGTAGAGAGGGGGGGGTCGGTGACCTTCAGGCGGCAGGAGGTGTCCAACTCGGAGGCAACATCAGCGAGGAAAAAGATAGGCATATCTTTGTCACGGGGAGTAGGGGCCGAACGGTGTGAAGGGAACTCCGTGGGTCCGCGTGCTGAGCGGAGCCCAAGTGTGCAATTCAGGAGAGGGGAATGGAATACGCATGGAATGGATTCGGCCTTCGTACCGAAAGGGGGACGCCCAGAATTGCGTAGTTCTAAGGGCCACATTCGGTAGGGATCGCTGGAGGCGAAGTTAGAGATCTGGACAAGGGTCGTCCATATCAGGAAAAGGAGTAGGAGGCGATTTCGACAACCGTCAACACATGCTATATCCGGGATAGAACTGAGTACGGCTCGCAGACCATCGAACATTAGCAACCGGCTTTGCTTAGATGCAGCCTGACCTGTTGGAAGAAGGAAGATCGAATCTGTTGTTCTTCGGCGCAAGAGCGATTGAAGAATGCAATTGGCTTGGAAGATCCAAGGTATCATGAGCAATTCGACATTAAGGGGGGAGAATCGGACCGTGCCGTCAATACGAAGGATCATGGAAATCAGGATAAAGAAGGGGTGCCGGGGTGTAGTTACCAAAAAAAGATGGAATGAAGGTTCATTACACCTCATAATAATCGCAAAGAAATTCTGAAACGAAATAGTAAACACATTATGTCGTGAGCCAGGGGGGGGATGGAGCTCCAAAGCTGGTAGGGCCAGATCATGGATTAACAAGAGTGACCCAAAAGATGGGAGAGGATTTTCTCTATCTTGGGGGGAAACCTAGGGTAATGTCTGGTCAGATCGCGAGAAGAAAATGTGGCTAGAAAGGGAAAACGGGCGCAATAAGGAAAGCAGGTCAGTCTTACATAAATTTAAGGAGTCAGGAAAGGGCAGAAGCGAGTGTAACACCAAGGAAGGAAGTCAAAAAGTGCCACCGGCGGAAGACACTCAAGCCTCTCAGTTGGGAAGGGGGGAGGAGAATGGGTTATCAAGTGTGTGAGTAGGTCAAGGTCGGGGAGGCTCAGGAGGAACGGGTGGGTTCATAATTAAGGATCGAGGAACCTGAATCCTAAATCTTCCGGAGGGCTGCGGCGCCGAAAAGACCGGAAGGCATCCGAAAGGCAGGTTTGCATCTGAATGATTTCCTGAAAAGGATACAAGAATGAACGATCCCGCAGATATACCAACTGAAGGAGGCAACTGTTGGGGGGCCATTCTGGTGAGACTTAGGCGACAAACTGAAGGAGGAAGGGGGATTTCGGATGGTGAAAAAACGTCTTGGGGAGAGGAAAGGCGGGAAGGAAAAAATACGATCAAGTCCGTGGCAAGGAATTCCTCAGGGGAACAGAGCCGCTTCTGTACTAGAAAAAGGGTCTGGAAGAACGAGAAGCCTCTATCACCATAAACGAAGGGACCCGTCAAAATCCAACCAGTTAAACGCGCATCGATCTACCAAAGCGAATCGCATGAAAAGAAGAGTCAAAAAAATGGGACTCGCCTAGTTAATGAAACCCTAAGAAGCCGCGATTTCGGGAAAAAAGGAATACAATGGGTTACGATTTTGGGGAGGAGATATTGCGGAGAAGGGGGGGGTGCAGTAGACAATATCGGCCGGGGCAGCTGTCGATATCCGACAAAGCAGAGAGAGCCTAAAGCGCTAGTGGTATAATCTATCATGGGACGGGACTGGGAGCAGGGAAGTCTGCGGAAAGTGGCTGCCCTCAAAAAACGGTTCTCTTCGTGGTCTACACAAGAGGAATCAGATATGTCAACCAAACCGCAATAAGGGAACTTACGGGGGGGTCGGTCTTGCAAGGACTAGCCCGGAAGGGGAAGGTGACGAGGTTTGATATTTGTCTAAACACTGGATTGTTTGTTGAATGTCGAGAGGGATTCTTTATAAGTCTTCGAACCATACCTCACCCGTTTGACATCATCAAGAAATGGAGGGAAAAGGTTTATCCAGTCGAAGCTGAGACCAACAAGGAAATGGGTAGTAAAAAAATTCTAATGAATCCATCTTAAATACATGCTTTATGGAACGGGCTTGGGTCCTTTTTCGCCAGGAGACATCATCCATTCGCCCTCAGAACAATGAACAACTGTCCCACAGATTTAACGAAACAGTAAGTCTGGAGGAAGCAGGGACCCATATAGAGACATGGTCGTCCTTAGGCATTTAACGATTCCAGGGCTTGAATGTCGTGGTAGCTGCGGGTGTCGAGCGCCAGGAAACGTCAATCCGATCGGGGTAGATGCCCCGCCACTGTACGGTGTGCTACAGGGTTTTTCCACACTTGCACCACCCTAAACTTCTATGTAGGACAGGCACCAGCTAACGGTGAGGGCTTCTCTGCAGCCCATACAGGCCCTAATGAAGGAGATATATACTGCTGCTAATCTTAGGGTTTGGTTCGTCTGGAAGTCAGGTTTCTGCAGGGGGCTGGCACGGGGCGCCAGAGAAAGGCCCGATTAGCTATCAAACAAATTAAAGCCATCTTCATGCCTTCCATCATGTCGGCATCCAAGATCGACAACGACAATGGATGAAACAAGCCGACTTTAAAAAAAAGCGAAAAAGACAAGTGCGGAGAGGCCGGGAGCAAAAGGCGAGATCAAGGAGACCTTAGGGCGCGTTTGGTCAGGGGCAGATATCGCTCTGGATGGGTACCAGGGACGAGACCATTAATAACGTTTGTGATCAGGAATTTAGTAGGGCAACGCCCAGGAGATCGCAATTCCGTAGGATACGTGCAGGAGAATGATCATGGATTACCGTCATGATAGGTTCTGGGGTCGATGAAAAGCCGGACCACAATCCAGCGATTGGAAGGGCCGGCGCATGAAATGATCCCTACCGCAGCATGTTTCTTGCAGCGTCTTTAAAATCGCCCCCACACCTCCTAAAACCACCTCAACCCACACAAGGGAGCTAGTGTGTCAGTGGGAGAGTTCGGCGGGTCTTGTGTTCTCTCACAGGGTGGAGAGAAGATCGCTGCTGGACTGTTGGTGGGCAGTTGCCGCGGCCGCTCGCAATCGTGCCCCCGGTGGTTGCGGTTCGTCATTCACTTCATTGCCCGGGTGGATGCCGTACCTTTCTCCCTGGTCGCGCAGTGAGGCCCTTGGCCTGGAACAAGCCAACTTATCATGGGAGGTGGTTCGATTTAGCTTTAGTGGGCAGCGGGTTGCGAGATTCGCGAGCGCAAGGGTTATACAATAGGCAACGCCCGCCGGGCCCGAGATCCCAAGGCGCAAGGCCAAACAAGAGGGGATGCCCGAGTTCCATCTTACTCAGAAGGGTGACACAGGGGGGATGGTGAAAGTAGTCAGTATCTTTGTTATGTAGAGTTGGAATGTCCCTGGGGGGCGCTCACATGTTGGTTCCTGTACTGCTCGTTGTACCTTTTTCCCGTGCGGGCGCTCTAGTTACAGGATCGGGGATGAAGACTGCGTTGAAAAAAGTCGACTTCGGCTCAATGGGCCATGCCGAAATGCCGCTCTCTGAAACGGGAAGGGGAAGTAACAACAACGCTTCTGACGAGACGATATTACAAGAACACCTCGGAATTTTTCCAAAACAGATCGTCCCTGCCAAAAGGACAGGTCGAAACCGGGTATGTAGCTAAGGGGGTGTAACCTCTGGTCCATGCGATTCTTTGTCAAACCTAACACATTTGGTAGCGATCCTCCGTCCCTTTGTCCTCCCGTTTCTAGCCCCTTTTCGGGTTTAAAGATGCTTTGTTCAAAAACTCGCTGATTGGCTGAGTGCAGCTTGGGATCTCTAGTGATTGCCACACAGGAAACTATGGTTTAAAATCAATCCCCACACTTAACAGGGCTGAAGAACGGAAGGAATTCTTGGTTGTGCTCACGGCGGGACTGCGCAACCCTTCCGTTCTGGGGGACCGGCTCCCGGCGTAAGCGAAAAAGGACTGCATTTTCTATGGACTGTGCTGGGGAATAGTTCTCTTCTGATCTCTTTACATACCTGTCTTCGGCCAGAAAAGCTCAAAAGGTAAGTGTGGAAGCCTTTTAGTCGTGAGGGTACAGGTATGAGAAGAGTAAATCAGTCTCGAGGCAAAGTGTCAGAGTTGGGGGGGTACATCGTAAGCTCTCGCCTTTCCTCAGAGGAGGTGTTCATGCGGTGCTGTCCTAGTCTAGGGTGAAGTCTCGGGGTCTACCTGCGTTAGGCAATAGGCGCTCCTCCGTGGACAATCTGCGCTCCCGATTAATGGGGAAATGACATGGTATTAGCAACCCTGGGTCTTTGGAGTTCTTGCCTTATCACTGGCCACAACATCCATTGCAGAGGAGGGTTTCGGCGAGCGTCGGATTTGCAAAGGGGTAACTGTACGGCGCCATCCGCGTCTGTCTAAAGTTCAAACACTATCCTCTGCATGGACGCTCGACATCCATATCCTGCACGGGGTTGCGCAGCTGTAGAAGATTTCCGGAATTTCTTCAGAACCGGGTCGTTCCTCTAGGACGTCCGAGCGGAAGGGGTGGGGGTGGAACCCGCCCGAGTCTGTGGGGGGGAAAAATTGCCGGAGGGCTGTTCCGCTTTCTTCTCGTCACACAGCGAGACCTGGGGCTCTGGCCCAGGATACCTTCGGCATGCTGATTTGGATCAGGGGGCTCTGTCGCTGCGGGGAGATCGCTCGTTCTGTAGTACGAGGAGTCAATAGTGCGCCGGATCAAGTCCTCATCTACAACCCCAGCCCTTCTGCTTACTTAAACGTATGAGAGATGTCAGGGGGGTACAAAGTACTCGTCCATAAAGATTCGGGAAAGATGCCATCTCGCATCTGGAACTCGGTAAAAGGGTGGGAAGTATAGCACTGGTTTTCTCTTCAGCATATATGCGCAAGCATGAATAAAAATTTTTTTCAAATGGATGCCTCAAGAATGAAGAACGGACTTCACCAATGCTGTCAGCGAAAACTTCCGCTGCCTATAGTTCACTGATCTTGGGAAGGGAGGATCGTTACCGAGGGATCGTGTAGCGTTGCCGTCGCAGGAGGAGGGGGGGGCTTGCGCTTACCCAACGTTCAAGTTCTATTCCTATCCACCGAATCTGCATGGAATTGGGGGGAAGAGAATCAAAATCCCCGAACTTGTTCGAGAAAAAGAACTCAGAAGTGGAAGGACCAGTTATGGGCCGCTGAGTATAGGATAAAGAAGTAAAATCGGTACAGCTACTTCTCACCTGAAAGTGATCTTTATTTTCTCAGACGTGCAATTAGCCTATTCCATCGATGACATACTTTACAAAAGGCTCGACAATAAAGAGGCCCAGAATGGAAACCGGCTTTGGCGGATAGTTCATTCCAGCGTACAGTATTGAAGAGAGGAGAGAATTAGCGCAGGACGTGGCTCAAAGATCGGGGGTGACCCTCGCTGATGGCGTAATTTATCTAGGAAACGGCAAAGCGCAAGTACGGGCATCACGTAGCCGGAGAAGGATGAATAACTCATTCATGCCGGACGCCTCCGAGAGTTTGCAAGGTGGGAATTTTATCGCAACTTCGACCTGTCATTCAAATCAATAATCGTATAGATAAAAAATGAGAAGAAGCACCTTCAAGGGGAAAACCTGGATGGAATTGTACTGTACATTATTGTCTGAAGTCCAAATCTTGGGTAGAAAAAAAGGAAGGACACGGCCAATAGTGAACACATTTCACAAGTGAAAATAAGTGCTTTGGTGACTGCTGGGGGGAAAAATAGAAAAAGGGCTTTAGGGTGGGTCATATAGAGCGTGGGAGTCGTCGCAAAGGGAGGGGGTCTCCTATCTTCCAGGTATTAAGGAAATTATCAAGGGGAGGAGTGTTGAGAGAAATTTTAAAAAAAAGTAAATATGCCTCCGGCCCTACTTATCCTCCAACCGTCTCGTTGGGTCCTCTGAACTCCCCGTGAGGAGTGTTTGATGTGACGGGGCCGGGAAGGCTACGGCGGCGTTGGGGACTTCTTCGACCGTCTCCGATTACCCCGTCTCATACCCTTGAGGGGGAGAATTGAGGGGTCGAAAACCCTTTCTCATGAATCCCGGTGGGAATTCATCCCCTCCAGGAACCGTTTTTCCGGAAAAAGCGATTTCACGACGTAGCACCTTCGGGTCGCCGCAAAGAAAGTACAAATACAACCATGCGACGTTGGGGAAAGGTGGCGTAATTAGGAGGGGGGCTCAAAAAGGAGCGGGACCGCTTGAAAAAAGATCATAAAATCACTGAGGGCCTGGTAAAGGTGGAAGGAGGAAACAGATCTATAGAACTTCATTACTCCTGAGATCATCAGGGAGGACGAGATCTGATGAATTGAGCCCTTTATGGACACCCTTTCCATCGAAGAAAAATAAACAATTCCGAACTAACTCCTTCCAAAGTCTACCGCAGCCCGGCATAGGGTGTCTCTCCATGCTACAAGAATCTAGCACTCAGCATCTTCCTCATCAGGTTTCTATGGCAGGCGATTATTACGGACAAGCAAGGATAACGGCCATGGGCTACGAAGGAGATAAGAAAATGGGTCGAGGTGTGAGGAGGAGATTCAGTGCCTATGGCTTGGTGCATGCGATACGCGTGCCGATGAAATTGGCGGACAGAAAAATCAGATAGGCCTCGCTCGTGGTAATGGCTCGGCAGAGTCAAGCGGGGGAAGGGAAAAGGGGGGGGGGAAACAGGCTGAAAAGGGGGGAGGACCAAGATCGCTTGCATGGTCTTTGTATTGCAAACAGCGCGGTCGAGGACCGCCATAAAGGGCTTCTTGAGAGAGGGACAAGATCAGGACGACCTTGGGGGGTCAGGGGGGAGATTGGGAGGGGGTAAACAGGCTTGAAAATTTTGGTAATGTGGGGGAATGGAGGTATCGAAGGAGTCCACCCGCTCCCTCACAATTGGTGGTTTCAAACAGAAAAAGAGGAGGGGGGAATCAAGCAGACTCGGAAACAAAAAAACGGGGAGGGAAAAAGGATGCTAAATAACCCTTAAAGACTACTGGCTAAAAAAAAAGGGTGCGGGAGCGGTGATTTCGATAAAATCTCCCTTTCCACCGTACCAAGGAGAAAGGAACTTCCAAATCCATCGCACAAACTACAAACCCGACATGGCGTAGGATAGAAAGAGCTGCAAGCAATTTATGTCTTTCAGCAGGAGAAGAAAGCGTTGTCGGGAGCGACCAGAGCAAAAACCCAAACTTGGGCAGCAACTTCGGGTGTTACCACGGCCGACAAGCTAGACTTCGATCTACGTACACCCGCAAGGCGGCAGTGGGCTTCGTGTAAAATACGCCAGAAAGGGCACTATGCTATTAAGATGCACAAGCCCGAGGTGAAGGGACAAGGAAATGCCGAAAAGAGCAAGGTGGGGAAGGGCAGACTTCGCTATCTAAATCGTCTGCGCGGCTGCGGAATCGAAATGGAAAGACGGCCGAGAGAATAGCGGAAGAGTTTCTTAGAGGAGACGGGGGGAGAGAAAAAAAAATGGCCGGGGGACGTTGGAAGGCGGAGGCTTGGGGGGCCATGGGGCTCGCTTGCTCGAGTCTTCCTCAAAAACGCCGAGGCTCGGTAAGATCATATATCAGGGAATTATGAAAGGAAGAACGTGGCTATTGCTGTCGATGAAGCAAGTACCTCCACGCAGCCCGAACCGGCGCAAGGTCCGACTTAGTTGAGCAGCGCTGAAAGCAAAAAAGAAAGGAAGGGACGAGGGCTGGGCTAGCAGTTGGAGCTCAACAGCAGGAACGTGTAAATAAGGGAAAAAAATACATCGCTGGTCAAAAACTTCCTGGAGGGGAGGGAAGGACTGATTGATGCGACTGTAGAACCCTGTCCTGAAAAAAAGCGAATTATCATGGAAAAATGAGAAAAAAAAATGCTAAAAACGGCGCGCCGCTCGGCAACCTGCACGTGACGCAAACAAAAGAAGGAAGTAAAAGATACTGGAAAGGCGATTGGGATTTTCCGCCCGGATGCGACGGATAAAGTCATTGCACAAGAGTTCCTCTCCTATCTCTAATTGTCTGCTGAAAGGAAGGAGGAAAGTGCCGCTAAACGAACGTCCGTTACGACAACTCTGCGGGGACGATCGATCTGACCAAGACATACACTCATAGTCGGCCTGTAGATAAATCTTGAACGTGTTCCTCGACCCGGCGGCCTAACCAGCTTTTTAACGATCCGCAGGAGGGGACGCCCGGGGCCGGGGGAGGGGGGAGCGGTGCGGGAGTCACGGGGATCTCAGTCGCGGTCGGGAAGGCCCCGGTGGGGTACAAAAACAACATGCGAGGCGGAGCAAAAATCCAGGTCTTAGGGGAGGCAAGCGGGGAAGGGAGGAGTCGAAAGGTCCTTCAGGATTGGGAATACCAGCTCCTGCAAGGGGGGAAAAAAAAAAATCTATCTGGGGGGGCGGGTGTCCACTGATGGAGACGAAGACAGCGTCCTCGATCTCTCTGGCATAGGGGGATGAGGAAGAAGAAAAAAAAAAAGGGGCCTGTCGAGGACTTTGCTAGCCGGGGCCCGTTCATGTCGGCCAAGGCTATTAGCGGGAGACATCACGAATCAATGAGGTGAACTTCTGCAAGGAAGATGCGATCTCTAAGCAGGGAAGCGCGGCGCCTATCCAAGAATTCCCTGGGTAGTCGGAAAAACGTTCGGGTGGTGATGGCCTGATCACAGGGCCAGGAAGGATTTCTGAACTCGGGGGGGGAAATTGCGCCGGGGTAAGGCTCCTACATGGAGGCTAGGAGAAGGTCACCGAAACCGAGAAAAGACGCCTCCAGGGGAAAAATCCTGGCAAGAGGGGAGAAGCGGAATGGGCGGGGAAGTCCAGGGTTAGGCCGAGAAAACATCGGGACTCCAAAGCTGTTTTCGTCAAGGGCGTGCCTCTATGCGGAGCGAAACAGAAAAGGGAAAGGTCAACAATACGATAACTGCTGGTTAATCGCTAGAATGGTATGGAAAGTCAGGGAAAAAACAATGATAACGAACGTCCATAAAAAAAAAAAGGGGGGGGGTAGGAAGTATAGAAGGGTGACCGGACTCGGTCGCGAATCTGAACGCAAAAGTTTCACCAGGTAATTGTTGGGGAACGATGATCCCGGTGCGTAAAAAAGGTAGGCACGCCAACATGACTAACATAGGTGGGGTCTGATAGGAGGCCGGAAGAGATTAACTGCCCTCAATGCAGCGCACTCTGACTCTCTCGTGCAGGATCTTGCCTTTCTGAGCGTGAAGAAGAGGGGAGTGAAAAAGGGGGATCTCCCATTAGGAGGGGCAGGACCTGGATGACGATATAAAAAAGAAGATGGGGGCAATAGTGATCAGGCAAGAACTAGAAACGTGTCGAATACCATGGATGCGCAGAGGGGAGGAGCTGCTTCTTATCCTGGGATCATAATGGATATAGGGACCGTATGATCGGGATCAAAGAATTTGGGGGAAAGACGTCCGGGTCTCCACCTTGTAGGCCGAAAGGGGGGCCCAAAAAGACTCCTGCTAAGGAACGGCTCGGCGGGCACCTGCGAAAAACGTGCGCGTCTGTGCGGAGGACGGGGGCAAGAGAGATCGCAGATATGGAGGAGTCTCATATCAAGTGAAACAGCCGGCAGGGTTTCGCTGAAGGAAGAGATCTAGTGGGCACAGCAGGAAGAGCTTCGGGCAAACAGCAAGGAATCAAACCAACCTCGACCTTCTTTCGCAATAAACCGGTGCATCCCGAAAAGAGATCAAGCGAAATCCAAGTCGAAAGAAAGATCAAAAAGATAGTACGGTTGGGGACCGGGGGAAAAAAACAGGGGGAGCGCAAGAACACGGACTGGAGTTCTGTAAAAGAAAGAAGGGGGAAAGTATCGAGGGATTGGGCAATAGGGGGACAGCATCGTGGTTGCTTAACGGACGGAGGGGAACCAGAGGGGTGCATTCCATGAAAAAGAAAACAAATTCGACTAGTGAGAGAAAAAGGGAGAGTGTCACAAGGGAACTTAATAACCAATAAGGAAGGGTGAAGGAGAGAAGGAAGTGGAATCGTGTTTGAGACACCGGAGAGCGGAGCGGCAGTGAGGGAAGGGAACGGAACTGGCCGCGTGTTTCGGAGTGCTTAGCTCCAGGTCGCCAGGGATCCCTGTGGAAAGGGATAAATCCGGACGGTCAGAGGGGGGGAGGAAGGGACAAAGGCGCCAACGTCCTTGCAATCAGCTAAAGGAAGACACCGGAAAAGTAACGGACATTCGGGTTGCTGAGCTCTGCTAAAAAAGGAAGCGGACCTCAACGTTCGAGGAATACGAGCGTTAAGGAAGGGAGGGGCGTCATCGACAAATCGACGATCATGCCGTAGGGGGAAATCTTCGGCACCTATCAAAGCAGGCGCACGGTCGGACATAAGCCAGGATCAATCACCAGGCAAGACGGCCGAAAGGAAAAACGAAGCGCGCTCGCGACCCTAGAAAAGATCTCGGCAAGAAGAATTGACTAGGGAGGGGGTAAGCCATTCCACGAGCATCAGCGTGCGCTGGTTGGAGAGGAAAGGATTCAAACTTTGAAGTGGGTGGACGGGGGGCGATGCTTTAGCGTCATGCCGAAAAGGTAGTGTGCAGTTAATATATCAGCCTTGAGATGAGTATCCGTCCAAAACGAAATGCCTCAGCGACGAGGCTTCAAGAGCAATTCGCGGGTCCAGGTGTAACCGTCGCCACTAAGGGGCGCAAAGAGAGGTATGCGGAGGGGCATGTAGGCGACAACCATCTGACGAGAGGGCGGAACCACATGAGGTAAATATGTGACAGATCGACAAGGAAGGGGGGGTGTAGGTGCGAGGGCTTTGAACATCGGTAAGGAAAAATTGGGTCAGTGGGGGCGGGGAGTCGAAGGCCTTCCACAGCAGGAAAAAAAAAACCGGGATCATCAAATGGATAAGGGATGGTCTAAGCAAACACACAGAAAAAAAAGAAGAAAAGAGACCGTACTAGAGGATCTGACCGGGTGCATATCGGACACGGACTTCGTAGAAGAAAGTTCCCAGCGAGGAACCATGATCAAGAGGGTTTCCCGCCCCAGCCAAAAACGACCCTGACCAAAAAATTTTGGTGGCCCCACAACAACCCAAAATGGGCCGGATCAACGAGAAACGCGGTAAAGAGGGTTCAGCAGAGAACCGATTGGTGTCGTATCTCCACCAAGAAACAACCGATCTAACAACTACGGTTACAACTGGCACCCCTCTAATTCGAAGACCGACTAGCAGCGCGGCGGCTATCTGTCTTTGGGGTCTGCCGGATATCGAAAGAAGAAAAAGGACCAAAAGGATCATTGAAAGATGCAAGAAAGGCGCCGGGGGGCAAATCGAAGTTGGGAAGGGAACGACTGCACATCGGAGAGGGGAAGACGTGGGGGAGCGATACATCTGATCGACAGATCATGGGAAGCGCGGGAAAAGAGTTTCTCGGGGAAGTGCGGAGGAGCGCAGCTGCTGTCTCCGGGAATTTGCCCTTACGGAAGGGGGGGGGGGGATAGGCAAGGGCGTGTCGGCAACCCTTTAGATTCCGCGAGTGCGAAAGTGGGGATGAAGAGCCGGAAGTATACCGCATGATCAGGTCGTCGGTCCGGGGATGACAAAACAAGAGACGTTGCGAAAGGGCGCAAGGGTCCCTCCGGCAAGGGGGGAAAGCAGGCGGTCTTCTCAAACGAGGGCCAAGACTCTTTTCAAGGGGGTGAGTTAAATTAAGCTCTCCGAGTGGGAAAGAAGGGACCCAAAACATGAGCCGCTGAACCGACCGGGAAAAAGTTATTAATGAAAAAAATATGCAGCGAAAAAAAAAGGGAAGCTCCGCCCTTCCTAAAAAAAATGGGGCAAGATCACGCAAAGGTCCGAAGGAGACGTGAAAAGTCCTTAAACGGCCGCCTCCTGCAAACCCGCAAAAGTCCTCAAACAACCAGGCCATCTTCCAGGGGGGGGGTGTGCATAATCCTATTCCGGACGGCCATCGGGGAACATGGCCGTTAACGCCATCGGCGAGGTCTTAGATGCATGCATCCGTCTCCTCCTTACTAAAGAGGAGCGGGGAAAGATGGATCTGACCAAAGGAACGAGTCGGGGGGGGAAAACCAGATGACGCTCAACCAGACACGGGGGGTTCCGCGGAGAAAAAATAGCCTACCATCTCAGAAGCAAGGGATCCTAAGTGAACATTGCTGTTCGAGTCAGTCGCGGAAAAGAGGATCTTAGGAGGGGCATGCAGGGGAAAAGGAAGCTTGGGAAATCACCCGGCAAAAAAGGTCTAAAAAATGAGACGGCCGGCCCTTGGAAGGCTCAGACGGCACTTCGCAAAAACGGACCGGCAGGGATCCGGCTCTTCCGTAGAGCAGCGAACGAGGGGCAGGGGCATCTTGGAAAAGAAGAAGCATAGAGCTGGGAAGAGAGAGGGAAACTGCTCGCCATAAGAAAAGGGCGAAGGTGGGAGGGAAGGCTTGCGTAGCAAGTTACAAGGGAAGGATAGAACGCCTCAGAGGCGATATGGTACTCGAACTACTTAAGCAATATGGGGAGGGGCCCCGAAGGGCCGACATGCTGGAAAGCAGGGGAAGGGGCCCTTATCAAGAGGGTTCAGGCCCGGGAAGAGCACCAGTCGGGAGTGGGCCTTGATCACTTCGGAGCTTGGGGCAGACGCCTCGCAGGGCCATGGGGGGGGGGCTCCTAAGATAGATGAGATTAAAAAAGTGATCAGACTCCGACACCCTTCAATATAGGGAACTAATTCTAAGTATTTCAAGAAGTGAGGGAAATTCCATTTCTATCCAGAGGGGTAGCGGCCTCACCACCGGCTGTGGTCTTATACTTACTTATTCAAGGCAGGCAAAACTGACCAGCTTTGGAACTAGGTCGAGGCGGTATTGTACGTTTCATGGAAAGATCTAAAAAACAACAACGAAGTGAGAGGAAGGGGACCAGGAATACTTCCATCGTCGACCGCATAGACATCGCACAGCTTTCGTAGGGGGGAAAAAAAATGATCACTGAGACCGCTAAGAAAAAATGAGGAAAGAGAGGGGGTGGAATATGATGCAGTAATAAGAGGGCCGAACTGTCTACATTCTAACAAGCTAGAGCATCTAAAGGCGAGATTGCCTAAATGCGCTTCCGGGAGCAGGGAGAGGGGACCTTGCATGTAAGCCGCGAGTCGCATACACCCAGGGGAAGAGGAGGAGATAAAGGGACTGCAGGCAGGTCCAGGGGAAAGAAAGGAAAGAAGACCTGGTCAGACAGGAAAAAAGGGATAGGTAAGGGTTCTCCTGGTCGGGATGAGAAAGAAGGGGGATCGCACCGTCATTAGCAAAATGAGGCGTGGTCGAGGGGGAGACCACCAAATTCCTCTTCTAGACCTCGCTGGGAAGGAAACGCAACAAAGGAGTAAACGGACTTGGGAGGATCAGGACCATCAGGGGATATATAAGAGGAGATGAGTAGCCGCAGCAAGGAATTACCTGCCGAAGTTTAGAGGAAGAGAGGAGAAATCTAAAGGGCAGTACCGTTTTTGCTCGGGGGCCAGGAGGGGCCGCAATAAACACAAAAAGTGCTCCAGCGACGTGTTGCAGGGGAGGGGAAAAGAGAGTCGACACTCCAAAAGAAAAGCTATAGCTCGAAAGAACAGGGAACGAAAGGAGAGCCTGAACCCAGTTGAGAGTCCAAAAGTCTGGAATTAGTAGTCCCATCTTCAAGACACAAAAGAAAAAGTAATATGGAGAAGGAAAAGGGAAGAAAAGGAAGGGTTGTCAAAAAAATGTCTTTATTTTTCGACGGGGGAGTACAGCGGGGGGGGGAGGAAAAGGAAGTGATTGCGGCAATGGGCATGCCATTTCGATATATGAGAAAAAGAAAAGCGAGTGTCACAAAGGAGAGTAAAAACGCCTCATCAAAAAGAAAGGTAATCGAAGGAGATGAGGGGGGGTTATCGGGGGGGGGGGTATGACCTTGCCGAAGGCGGCGTCCGTAGTTGCATGGAAGGTGAGAAACGGGCCTCGCAACTTATTAAGCGTTTTCTTAATGGGGGAGGCGCTCCCGGGAAAAGGAAATTTTTGAAGATCGATTTGGAGCTGAGGATGTCCGGGAAAGGGACTCCACTCCTTCGGGGCTCGCCACGGAGATCAATGGAGGCGGTTTCTCAAAGCGGACGCTGAGACAAACTGCAAGCGGGACGGGCGCCGCTTAACAGAAAAAGACGCGTAGGGCGGAAAGCGACAGAGTTTTTTAAGGGACATCGGGAGAGGATATATGATCTCCGAGCCGAGCTTCTAATTAAGAACGGGCTTACAGGGGAAAGGGACCATCCTCTATCAGAAGGTCTCCGCAAATAAAAAAACGCGTTAGAGGGCCAAAAGAGAAATAAAACTGTCCCATCTCTTTCTCGCCGATGGGGTAATTCGATCAAAAAAGGAAAGGAGACAGCAGCGCGCGAGGGTTGCTGTCGGGAGCAGGCAACATCCAACTTGTCAGTTTTGGTTGGATAGTTAAAAAAAAAAAAAAAAACTGGCGGAGAGGAGAGGCATAAGAGAACTTTTCCGATATCAACGGCCAAGAACGCCAGAGGACGCGCGGCGACGTGTTACGACGACGCGGGGAGGGGGAGGGCGGAACTTCGCCAGGTGCTCAAAAAAAAAGTCTTGCAGCGGGAGTGGGGGGGGGAATCGCACAGAGGCATAAGGGAAGAATAAAGACTTGCAATCCTGCGCCCATTCAGTTTTTCAGGGTGCAAGGGGGGGGAGTGGGCAGGACGTTTGAAAATAATGAGATCTAGAAGGCACACCCACTACCAACGCACATGAAAAAAAAAGAAGGTGATAGGGGAGAGAGATCAAAAAAAAAAACGGAGAGGGTTAAAAAGAGAGAGCGATACACATCAAATTCACTACAGGACTGGGGAGGGGGGAAAGGTGAAGTGTAGCTTTTGACGAAGTAAACCATTTCCAAAAAAAAAAAAAAATGAAGAGGGGGCCGCCCATGCAAATACAACACTTACCACCCTGCAAGATCATGAAGAGAAACGGGAGTAGCGGTTCAGCGATGGGTCCTATCTCCAAAACGAAAAGCAAAAGAAGATTGGCAAAGCAGTACGTTACAAAGCACGAGAAAGAGAGAGGGGACCTACGAAACTCTCACGGCACGGGAGGAGGAGTGGGACGATAGCCAGACAAGGCCGATTAGGCTAGACGATGGGCCAAGCCCGAAGGCAAATAAGAAATCGCCGAAAAAAAAAAGTGTATTAAGAAAAGGAACTTGAGAAAAATCGCGGGAAAGCAGGCTGAAGAGCTGGTCGATCATCGGAGTCAATGATTCCGGGAGAGCGAGTTTCATCGGGGGCCGCGAGAGGCTTAAAACCAAAATTGCAAGAAAGGTCGGCCTGTGATGATCGAGGCATGGCGTGCGTCACGAAAGCGAGCATTGAAGCCGGCTTCGGTGCAAGATATATCCTAAGGAAGGCAAGAAAGGGGAGTAAAGGAAAAAAAGAAGGAGAAAACCACGCGGGTTCTGGACTCAACTTCAGGTCCGAAGGAAGTTTGAGACGCTCCGGAAAAATATCGCAAGTACTAGGGCAAAGGTGTTAGAAGGAAGGCTTAAGCACACTCAGGAAGGTTTCTCAAAAAAGAACCTTCAAAAGTCCTGAGGGGATAATAAAGGGGAGTCATGGCGACCGTTACGAAAGCCCGAAAGGGAAGAAAGGGGTCCGAGGCGCCTTTCTAAGGAGGGGCAACTGAGGGAAAAGTCCGCGTCGCGCCTCAAAAAAAAATGAAACAGAAGGAAAAAAGAAAACGGAAGAAGTTGTTGATTCCGCCAAGAGGGCCGGCGTCCGCGGGAAGGGGGAACTCCGCTTCGCATAATTTCTTCTCAAGGCAAAGCCCTGGACGGAGAGGGAGAGGGAACGAGGAAGTGACAACAAAAGAATCGAAAGGGAAAAAGTCCACAGAGGGGTGAACCAGAAGTCAGGCCCAAGTGCGAAGAACGGTCAGTTCTCACTGGGAAGTTGACGATGACGGAATAAAAAGCGTATCCGCATCAGGGTAGAAAACTGAGGAATCTTTTAGATAGTTCTACTTTGATTTCAGCTGGAGGAGGGGGAGGTGAGGTGCATGCACCTACGAGCGTTTGAAACGTCAAAACTTCAAAGGCTAGCACGGCAAGGACTTGAAAGTATAGCATTACGCAAAAGAAAAACGTCCATAGCCTTTGGGGGGGGAGACGTCCTTGCCGAAGTCTAAAGGGAACTCTAAAAGGGATTCACAGAAGAAGATAGCTGCGATCATCTTTCGGCTTGGGACATGAACGATCAGCCAAAGCCGGGGGTCACAGGTCATGCGACCGGGGTAAGCAGGCGCGAGGAATGATATGCATCTTCTGAGGTAACCCTAGGAAACGTCCGAAGGGGGGGGGATTGCCAGTCTCGATTTCTCATTCAAACGGAGTACGAAGCAGGGCATACCATAAGTCCTGCATGGGTCAAAGAAAAAAGGGGGGTGCTGACACTTCAATGGAGATGCTTTGGCCTCGGATCGCGATTGGGTTCTGATAAGAAGGGCTGAGGCCCACTGGAAAAGAAAGAAGAAGGGAAAGCAGAAGCCCGCAATCGAATCAGCCCGAGGATGGGGGGGGGGAAAGATGGGCTTTCCTTTCAAAAAAAAATTACGTCCCATCGAAAGACAACAACGGGAAAGGAGTGCGGACTCTCTGCGAGCTAACCGGTGTAGAAGGAAAAAACTTTCATTCAACTCTGGAAGGGAGACTCAGGGAGGGAGAGTCAAGGGGGGACCAGTATAGAACTCCTGCAACACAAAGGAGTGGGGAAGAAAAGATCCTGTCCCCTGAAGATCCATCATGAGGCATGCACTCGGGGGAAAGACCTAGAGTGTTGCCCTGCCACTCGGGATCTCCTCATAGAAACGATCATAAAGAGGGGGGGGGAGTAGTCGCCGGGAAATAGAGACTTTACTTCCGCTCACAATGGCGGACATCGAGGGCGTGCATCAGCATGATCTTGAAGGTTCCACAGGGGAGAGGTGGAAATTCAACTGATAAGCCTCTTTAGGCGAAGAACTGTTCAATGCGAGTATTATATCCAAAGCACTGAAATGGAAGTGGAGAAGGCCTCAACCCGAAATGGTTCTAATAAGAAAACGGGATAAGGAAAGAGGGCGTATCGCTGATAGTAGACGATCGGGAAAGACAGCGGAATCATTTATGACTTCAGGGTCGAGGGAGACAAAGCGGAAAGGAGAGAAAAGGAGAACGGTACACGGAAAGCAATCCTCTCACTCTAAATGACTTGGGGAGGTAAGGGACATGGCCGCAGGTCCGATCATAGATCGCTCGATGCTCGCCGAAAGATCAAGTGGGAAAAGGCATGTGCTCTGGCGTCATAACGGAAGAAGTTAAGGGTTGGGGGCCAGCTTTGCGAGGGGTATTCCGCAATAAGAAAAAACTTACTACCGCACGTTTGCCGGAAGGGTAAAACTCGTCGTCATGCCACCTCGAATATATCCTCGAAAAATCCCCGTCAAGAACAGCATCAAAGGCAACCAGAATACACATTTCAGGAAAAAAAAAAAAGGAGGACGGGAAGAGGAGAGAAAGGGGCGAAAAGGGTTTGAGATATCCTTTGAGACGAGAAAAAGTTTTTCAACGAAAAGGGAGGATGTCAGATCGTGCAATCTCGTTTTTGGTCGTAAAGGACTTTGAAGATCGATCTAATGGCTTCAGGGCATTTCGGGAGTAGGGGTGTCCAGTAAAGAGGCAGCAGAAAGACGACATCTCTTTGAAGTAGAGGAACTAGAGGGGGGGTGGGGGCAAGACGTGACGTGAGAGGCCGGGAGGTAGAAGACGCCTCGGCAAGGAGCCTTAAAGAGTGCAAGGTCGGCGAATCAAGGAGGACCAATGAGACGGGGAAGTTCTCCCGACCAGGACCGGTCGGATCGCAGGGGAAATCTCGTTGCCAGCACGAACATAACACGGCAAAAAAAAAAGAGCCGTGCCGCGTTGCGCAGGAAGAACAAAAAAGGGGGGGAAGCGCTTGCAAAGATCTTCAGAAGGAGGTGAGGCGGACGTACGGATTCTCTACATTCCTGTGACAGGATATATGAGATCAAAAGACCACCTGAATCAAAGGAAAAAAAAGCGGAGGTGCCAAGCAAGACATGTCAATCTATCATCACCGAAGAAAAATAAAAAAAAAAAAAAAAAAAAAAAAGAGGGGGC
>Ga0179593_1359170_pt1 | contig 18371 bp, 24 predicted proteins | sample CZODoug2_1_08_16_FD_185931 | JGI IMG/M metagenome (GOLD analysis project Ga0179593, IMG submission 185931) | Vadose zone soil fungal communities from Angelo Coast Range Reserve, California, USA - CZODoug2_1_08_16fungal (PacBio error correction) | ecosystem: Environmental > Terrestrial > Soil >...
GACTCAAAAAGCGTCTGTCATTGCCAAAAAAAAGGAAAGGACGGCAGGTCAGAGGGTGTTAGGTGATGCGCGTAAATTCTGACCAACTAGTACACATCGAAAGGAGAAACATACGTCAAAAAACGAGGGCAAAAGAGCTTATGTGATGATGGAATTAAAAAGTGCGCGGGGGAATTAACGAGGGGGATCGTTCTAGAGGGAGGGAAAGGAATGGAATTCCGATCGCTGCAAATCAAGTGAAAATGGACTTTAAGAAAACGAAAGTCGATTAGGGGGTGACGCGCCAAAAGCATTGTCAGAGAAAACAGAGGGAAGTCTTCTGTGATGTAAAAATAAAGGAAACTGAGAGGAAAAAAAATTGGCTTTTCACGCGCAGACTCGTAAGGGGAGGAAGGGGCCTGAATTCAAATACGAAATTTATGGAAATGCAGAAAAAACGTCCTCATGACGGGAGACCGACATCGGGTTTTCGCGAAAAAGAGGGTCAAAAGGAAAAACTGCTGTAGACTAGAAGAGCTGAGAACTCCTCAATGCAGGAAGAAAGGGGATAGAGAGTCGTTGACAAATGGCATGGAAGGGGCAGAAGCCCTTGCTCTACAAAAGGTGGGGTCGGGGTCCAAGATTATTAAGAAATTGCTCGTATCTTTAAATCAATGGTCCACAAAAGATCCGAACGTGCCGTTCAGAAGACCATAACAAAGGTGATAGGGAGGGTCCACGAAAGGAGAAGACTTGCAGGGGCGACAACTGAACAGGAGAAGCACGGGCTGCCGATCTGTTGGAGGGGAAAAAAGTCCATTACAGGGGAAACCGACGCGGGAGAATATTCCCTTCTGAAAAAAGAGGCCAAGAGGGGAATTATGATTTAGACTAAGAAGAAGAGAGGGAAGGCGTTACACTACCAGCCTCTTGTGCAGGGTTTCGGGAATGGGGGGCTTTCGAAAGTCAAAAGGAAGAGAGCTGAAAATGACAAGAGACAACGTCTGCAAGCCTCGCAAGTTTGGTTACAAGCTGTCTGCGACTGAAGAATGTACGCGTAGGGGGCGGGGGGGGCGGAAAAAAAGGGGGTTTTACACTGTGAAAAAGTAAAGAAGAGGCATCGGTGGAGTCAGATAGAGGGGGGGGGGGGGGGGGGGGGGGGGGTCAGCGGAGATCAAGACAACACACTGCAACAAGACGCATTCAGAACCTGGGGGAAAAACCAAATTCCGCCGGGACCAAAGTCTCTCTATCCATGTGAGCCGGGAGAGTCTAGGTGGATGAGGGGGCTTTTGGGCGAAAAAAGAACCGCCTCCTCAGAAGGCTTGCGGCGTTAAAAAGAAGCCTACGATTGAATCGCAAATGAAGGCCTTCAGGGGGCAAAAAAAGAACGAGATTACAGACTAGCGGATGATCTCCCAGCAGCGACGGAGGTCTACGGCGAAAGAGGACCAAAGTAGAAGGGAATAATGTCTCTTAAGAAAAGTTCACTGCCATTTCCTCTCTGTGGGTGCACCGAGAAGCAGAAACGCACTGTAGAACAACATCGTCGATTTTAGAAAGCCCAGCTCGGACCGTTGACGCACGAGGGTATGGGCCAGATAGGAGTCCAGGGAGGGCCGAAAACGCAAGAAGGGGGAGTCAGCTGAAGGAAGCCCGAAGTCTTAGGGAAAGAGGTTGCTCTTGAAATTGGGGTTCCGCACAATGGGAGGTAAAAGCAGAAGCGAAAAAACGCACCAATAAAGACCGACCACACAACAATGACAACAAAAGGTTGTACGACAGCAGTTACGACGGCACTATCAAAATGAAATAGAAAGAAAGATGAGTGGGGAAGACGCCGGAGGTGTTAAGGGGGGGTCTAGAAGGATAATGGGGCCACTGGTATGGTCACCTACCTGAAGCGGTGAACTACCACGAGAGGGTAGCATAGGAATGAAGTTGTGTGAAAAAGGGAGGACCAAAGCGTAATCCGATAAGATAGAAATTGAGAGAATAGCCGTGATACGACAACGAAAGGGGGGAGCTCGGCATGCTATTTGACACAGAAAAAGTCCTAAGAACCCACATAAACCCGAACCCGTGAAAAAATCTCGCCGGAAAATCTTAGAAAGGAAGGATGACGGTAGACGGCAAGAAGGGGATCGGTATACCGCCAGGAAAAATTGGCGCAAAAGACTGCGGAAGTTCACCGGAATTGAACCCGGAATGCGAAGCCTGGGAAGGTTGCTTTTCATCGCGCTCCTCTAAGGAGGGGGAATAGGACAAAGGGGGAGCCTCGCTCTCAAGCGAAAAACAAAAAATATGGCGGAAAAGATAGAGAGGCCAATTGTCCGATCAGGCCATTAGCGACAGGGCAACAAACGGAGAAAACGGGCTTCGTCATGCACAGGGCAAGAATGGGTTGAAAATAAGTGAGGAAGTGTGACCGCCACGCTAAATGGGGGCCGGTATTTACCCGATCGTGGCGCTGCAGGGTCTAAAAAAAAACCAGCCGGGCACGAGATGTTTCGAAAAGGGGGAGGGTGGGGGTGGTCCCCGGATGATGTTGATTGGCGGGGTACAAAGACGCCATAACGAGAAAGCCTTTCGTGACGGGCACGGAGTAGAGCCTCTGATGCTATAGTCTCGATTACAGAGAAACATGGGAACAAAGAGGGATGCTCCGCATTCGTCACAAAGCCCGTGGGTGTCCGGAAAAAGCTCACATTTCGGAAAGGACCATTTGCGACCAAATCTAAACAGGAGCCGCGTCTCCAAATTCCTCGTGAGTCGTTTGAGCTGGAGAGATTTAGGGAGGAAGTGGAGGGTGGCAAAAACGGCGGGGGTCATGTGGGTGTGGGAGAGGTGTGTGGAACTGATAATCGAGACATGGGGGGGGGGGGGGGGGGGGGGGCGTCCCATTTTTTTGCGGAACAATTCAAAGACCCCAGCCGGCAGATAGAGTCGGGAGTAGTAGCGGGGGGGCCGCCCGCGTTGCGGAATAGGACCGCTAAATGGAAAAAAAAACCAAAATCATCTGCACCGCAAATACAAGTCGAGCAAACGGCAGGATCGGTGAGGCGAAGAGACGATGCTTTCTACAGGGTCTCGGCGCTGCATCGCGCCTCGAGAAGAGGCGGACATTTTCACTGAACTCACTTCCCATAGACGTATTGAGGAAAAAAAGGGTGCTTTACTGGCGCCGGCTAATCAGTGAGCGGCGGTAGGGATAATAAGAATCGGGAAGGGGAGGGGAAGGTCCTAAGAAATCCAAGCCGGTCCTTGGATTGCGAGGGAAAACGTGGGATCGGGTGAAGGATGAGCAACGACAAAGCAGGATTAGGATTTCGGTAGAGGGAATGCAAAATCCGGAAGGAAACCATAGGAAAATTCTCCACATGGGGAAAGAGGTAAGGGCCGGGGGGACCGCTTTGAGGAAGGAGCGCGTCATCACCGCTCCTGCAGCGTCTGGGGAAAGAGTGTCTGGGGCGAGAATCGTACATCTCTATAGTAGGCCAAAAAGTTCCGAGTAGTGGATATCAAAAATTGGAAAAGTAAGACCAAACCGAAAAGAGACGAAATCAGAAGTAACGGCGCCGCACAGTCTGATTCTGTAGACACCTTGCGCGGCTTGGACCCATTGGAGGGGTACGTTTGGGACTCTCATCTCGTAGGAATAACCAGGAGAAAAAAACTGCACGAGTAAGAAAAAAAATTCTTAGGGGTCATCGCGTCCAAATCGGTGTGTTCAGAGAGGCGATCAGCATACTGCACCGCTGGCCGAAAAGAAGACCGGACTCAGAAGTGAGCCTCGAAAAAAGTCCCGTACGCCGGAGGTACAACTCCACAATAGGACGAACCTCGTCAAATTCAACCCCGGTGGAAGGGGGGGGGTCGAACATTGCGGCATCCTGTCGGGGGACAGGAAGGAGAATAAATCAAAGCTGGTCAGTTTGATAGGCTGACGGCCCTTCTGAAAGAATGGTCTGTCCATCTGCTATTCGCAGACTCTCAGACGCCGAAAAAAGGGCGTAATCCTATTGGAATTTTCTCACTCGCAAAAGGGAGGAATACGCAAGGTAGGCGCCAACGATCGAGCTCCCTGCTCCGCGTGGCAGCGAAAGGGGTTGTGGTGGTGGTTTTGGGGGTTGCGGGTGGGTTGTTGGGGGGGGTTTGGGGGGGTGTTGTGGGTGGGTGGGTGGGGGAGGGGGGTGTTTCGCCCGCTCTTCGCCGTGATCAACAAGATATTGCAGGGGGGAAAAAGAACCTTGGAAAACAGGGCACCCGCTGTCGGAGGCACTTAACATGACTGACTTCTCAGCATGGTCAAATCTAGGACTAGGGACGTATTGCCGAAGAAAGGCATTTGCGAAGAGGCGTAAGCATAACTCTCGATTGCCCGCCGAGCAGAGGATGGGGCTCTCGACTATCACAACGCCTCACACCCTGCTGTTACGGAGACCCCAAGAGTGGGGAGAGAGAAACAGACTGCGAGCTGAGTTAGCTGTCGCGAACTACCCCGATGGGGGACGCGAGGCGCCTTCACCGGTCCTCGAATTGTGCGGCTTGAACGAGCAGGAAAGCGAGACCCCTCGGTCAACCCACAATACGCAAACGGTGCCGGCAAACTGTTGGCAACCCGATAAAGCTCTATCGCAGTGACGAGGAGACCGTTTCGGTGGACGAGGGGTCAGCCGAAAAAAAAGGAAAGTCTTGGAAATACTCCGAGGATCTGCCGAGCGTCGGCAGTTTGGGGGAAGGTGAATCGAGAGGTGAAAACAGGGCGCGAGAAGAGACAACAACAAAAAGGGAGGGAGAGAAAGAGAGCTATGGATGCTCCAGACGTGGCCAAGCACCGGTCGAGCAGGACACGGCCAACTCGAAGAAAAGCTTCAGGATACGAGGGGAGGAGGGCCACGAGAGATTCTCGTCGATGCCCCCTAGAAATCAACCTAACTCGGTCGACTCGTAACCTGCGATAGGCGGTAATCTTTCTTGCAACATTTAGGGGAAAAAACGGGATTAAAAGGGTGGCGGAAAATTGGTGAGAACGTAGAGGAGATGGAGACTCAATTCTAGTCAGGGGCCGCGAGCGCGTCTGCAAGCTTTGTCGTTCATCGACATAACCGCGAAGACAGAGCCTAATGTCGTGAGCTCACCAGAGTGGGGGAGAAGAAGAACAGGCCGAGATGGGGCCTAAGGGAAAGACGATATCCAAAGGGGGGGGAATCCAGAGAGAGGGGGCAATGCGTGGTTCTCAATACGTAGGGAGCAAAGGGAAAATCAGGGAGCTTCTTAAATGACTTCACTTTTATAGAAGGACCTGTCAAAATCGAAGTTTGGAAGGAAAAAGCCAGAAAGTAGGGGTGACGGGGGGCGAACCAAGGTATAGGTGCAAATGAAATATCTCAGGGGCTGGTGATCTACGCGAAAGAGCTGACGAACTCTTCTCTCCTCCTGGGCAGGGGATCGAGATAGGTTGGTGCGAAAAGAAAGGGGATTTGGGCTAAAAAAGACGTTAGAAGCCAATTTGTTTTGTCGGGTCACAAAGAAGCCTGGGAGGGCGAAAAGGGGTCGCATCGCCGATGTTAACCCCAGGGTAGAGAGAACTTTCCTGGTCGCCGAGACAGAAAAAAGAAGGTTGGATAGAAATAGGATGTAACATAACATATGAAGGAAATTGAATGGGACACGCTGCCCCGGTGCGCTTCACGACACGATCGAGGTGGCCTTATAGGGGGGTTGTTAACATTGCCAGTCCGGGCCTGTCGAAGGGAAAGGAAACTCTTTAAAGGATGAGGCGTCTGGACCTCGGTTGCGTATGATGACGACGAATTAATCCGATGGGAAAGGGGGAGAAGGACAAGGAAAACGAACTATTGCCGGGTTGGAAGGAACGGCGTCGTTGAGGACTGACTACAAAGAGAGGAGAACAAAAAAACAACGATCAGAAGAAAGGGAAAAGCATCCCAAGGTGGCTACGAAAGCAAGAAGGTCTTGGCGGTCGCAGTTGCAACGCGAATGATCGAGGGATGGGGAGGGAAGTATTGGCTAAGAAGGGTGCAAAAGGGTTTGTCCCAGAGATGAACTGTAGCATCTGAAGGGGGACGCTTCTCGAAAGAAAAAGCTTCGTCAACAAAGACGAATAAGGAGAGTTGCTGGGGGAAAAGCGCAAGCCGATCAAGCGGGCCCAGGCCTGCTATATCTCAAGAAGTGGCGAACGGAGAGTCAGGAGGAGGACTTGGGGAATCCCGAACGCCCTCCTCAGAACTGAGAGGGGCGGGCGATGCAAGGAAAACAAAAATACTTTCAATACCTAGCATCAAAGGAACCTTCGGATCTCTTAGGGACATCCTTCAGTAAGCAGTAAGAGCGGCTTATAAAAAAGAAAAGGCTTCCGAAGGCGAAAGGGACATCCCCTCTCCTAGATGTAGCATGGAAGTAATCACTGAAAAAAAACGAAGGGGACTGGAGAATGCAGGTTCTCCCTACTTTGGGAAGAAAGGAGTAGAGGTCTCCGCCCTCGCTAAGGAGGATAGGGGTCTTGGAGGTGTAAGATTGGATGATGAACGAAGAGCGTGAGATACCTAAGATCATTTTTGAGGCAGCTTGTACGAAGCGACGAACTTAAAGCGAAGAAAAGAATGGGTCGTTGATTTGGTTGGTTCCTCACAAACCTCTGTACGTGTGCTCGAGGAGACCTCATCGACCAAAGAAATCCGAAAACCAGGTTCACACGCCGGTGATACCCCGGCAGTTAACGAAACGGAGATCTGCAGGCTTCCCCTCTAAATAAAAGAGAAGGTGTATGACGCGCGGAAGAGTTTCATGGTGGTGGGAGATGACTGGCTGGACCACGGTTAGGTCAAAAAAGGAATCTTGGACCCCCACGAGGCCAGGGGGGTACCATGCAGATACTGTTACACATGGGTATAAGGATAAAGAGAGGAGGCAGATGAGAGCGAAGGGGCATCCGCAAAAACAATGCTCTAGAAATAAATGCCGTCTTTGAAAATCCTCACCAGGAGCCTGTCCAAAAACAAGAAAGGAAACCAGCATCGAGAAGCAATCATCCTGCCAATTGCCCACGTAGAGAGGCAGGAAAAAGGAATCTGTAACCTGAAATGTACCAGGAGTGCCAGGGAAGAACGGCCGACAAGTGGAAAGTGGTTGCCAGGGACTGCAAGGGCCGTTTCTCCATTGGGGGGAATGATCGAGATAAAGTTTGTCTTAAGGGGGGAAAAGAGAATCACAAAGACCAGAAGGGAGAGGAAAGAGAGAGAGACCAAGTTCCGATCACATCCTGACGGAGTAATTCGCGAAAGAAAATCAGAAGGCTTTGAGTCAGGAATTTAAATTCATTTTAAGGAAAGAGGAACTGGGGGTGCCAACCCCGCGGACTTGCAAAAGGGGAAAACGATCGGCTCTTAAAAGAGAGACAGCAGCCGGAAGGGAGGGGGCCGGAGAAGGGTGACGAAGCTGTGGGGGGGGGGTGGGGGGGGGGAACGTGAATGTTTGGAACTTGTATCACCTCCCGCCATTAAGGACACTTTCGTTGGGCGAAGCGATCGCCGAAGAAAGCAGGGAGCCTGAGTCGAGGACTACCATGGTAACAAACACGGATTTTTCTGAGCATATTCGTAACCAAGGGGGCCTCGTGGGAGGGTCCGGCAGAGAGAACAGTCGTTTAATAAACCAAGTGGCTCATGATCGAACAAAAATGAAAAACATATGGGGCCGACTCTAAAAAACTGCCATCTGTCACTTAGGGGTTTTAATAAGAGCTTGACATCGTACAGGGCGGTAGAACCTGATTTTCAACTTTGGGTTGGTGAAAACGGATTGTTGGTGTGCGCAGAGGGCGCGACGGAAGGGATTGGGTGCGGAACATGAAAAGCCAAAAGCGGGAACTGAATACGGGATGCTGTCAGAGACAAAAGGAATCGGACACACCGATCTTTATACCATCAAAGAAAGGCACCCAAAAAAAGGAAACGAGCCAACGGCGAGATCTTGGGAGGGAGGAAGGATTCTACCAGGGTATGGGAAAGACTTCACTCGAGGGGGGACTAGACGCGGCAGAGGTGGGGCAGTAAAAAGGGAAGTCAGCAGACATATAGGAGGGACGGGGGGACTTAAGGGGAGTCCTTCAAACCGAGAGTGAGGGAGTAACACTCACCTCTTAAAGATCGGGGAGTTCCATGCAGAGTCAAGGGAAAGGAGGGAGGAGGACAAAGCAGGCGTATCTTATGAGGGGAAAAAGCGAAAACGGATGAGGAGTCTCTGGGGGGCCAAAAATCCGGCCGGCAACGATACTCGCCCGGAGAAACAGGAGATATATCAAGGAAGGGTCCAGATTTCGGGACGTTTTCTAAGCACCTCGAAGCTCGTCTTTTCATCCTCTTGCATAATAAGAGGACCATACGCGATATGGAAAAAGGGATGAAAATATGGGAAGAGAAAACCGGGTCAAACGGCTTCGGGGGAAAAGACCGACGAGAACCGAGACGAGATCAGCGGAACGGCAATCACGAGCTTCTAACGAAACTTGGAGCTTGGACAAAGAAATTGGTTGTCAGAGCTAGGCTGAAGAAAGAGAAAGCCGCGAAGGACAAGAAGTCGTCAGGTGGGGGGGAAGAGAAGACCGCGGGTTTAAAAGGAGGCTAACATCAGGCACCGCTGAATCATAAAAAAAGTCAGATTTATAAAACCGCTCGCAAAAAAACTTAGAAGGTAACAAACACCCCATAATAGTCCGGGGGGCCAGCGATGAGGGAAAGTGAATCGCAACAAGGCTTGGGTCCAAGAAATTTCTAAGAAAAGTCTGAAGGTAGATAGACCCTCAGAGGGGACCTTGGGGTCGAGGGGAGAAAGGCACCGGAGAGAACTTTTCTTTCCATCCGTCGAGTGAGACAAAGATGAGAGGGGGAAAGCCGCTTCTACCTAGTTGACCCGACAAACCGGGGTGGAAAAAAACAATGACTTAAATACGCCATTACGCACGATCAGAGGAAAAAAAATAGCCGAAAGCGGACGAGGGCTCAAGACGTCGGCCTGTCTAGACACAGAATATAAGTGGCATTTTTCAAAACCAACCGTTCGAAAAGGCACCATATGGAGGGCCAAATTAAATACTCGTTCGAGGAGGCCAGAGAAAAAAAAAGATTAGGGCGGAAAGCGATCAGGGGAGGTGAATGGTGTGCTCCGTCGAGTAGGGGAGTCACGAAACTCGAGAGGGAATCCTATCCGATGATGTTTAAGACGAGATCCCTAACTAGGAATCCATCCCTTCTGGGGGGGGTCTTCACAAGATTTTGTGGGGCGCGGATACATACAAGGGAGGGAAAGTAGTGCGGTTACTGATCATTGTAAGAAGCTCTTGAAAGAATAGAAGTCGGCGGAACTCGAAAAAAAGAAAAGAACCTCGGGAGCACAGCGCAAGAGTTAAAACCTGCACGAAGGGGTGCATCCTCGAGAAAAAGAGCATCGCAGGGACGAGTCGAAGAAATTTGATGTAAAATGTAGAAGAGAGGATCAACCGCTCTGTACATCTGACCTGCCAAGGACCCAGAGTCCAGGCGGTGGAAGGGGGGAAGAAAGAGGAAGGTGGACAAAGTGGCGCCGATCTCTAAAAAAAAACTTATTATTAGGAAGAGATATGGGAGGGGGAGAAAAGGGGAGACGGAGAAGGATCACGAAACAGCAGGGAGCGGTAAAACGTCAGGATCCTGGGGTTGGAAAAAGAAAAAGGAGAGGTTGGTGACTCTGCGGCTTCCCCCGAGGCCTCCCAAAAAGGAGATCTGGGCACATGGGCGATGCCTAGGATCGTGTGAGGAACAGGTGAACTAACCTCGGCTCTTTGGTGACGATGGTTGAGACGCTCGTCAAAAGCCAATTCGAGGAAGTACCTGAGAAAAAGAAAAAGAAAGGAGGGAAGGTCGCGACCACCGAAGAAAGCAGGAGAATTGCTTTTAACGCAAGGCTGTGGGGGGGGGCGCCGACACCTGGGGCCGGAGAAGGGATCTTCAGGCGAGGCCCAACTCGGCTCGATGGAAATCACGGAGGAATGCATAAAGAAGGAGCGAGAAATTCAATCGAGGAGTAAAGGAACGGAACTTCTAGATTGACCAGCATCGAAAGGGAGGAAAATGGCCGGACCTACAGCGGGGTACGGCAGACCAAGTGAGGAGAGGGGGCAAAGGGGAAGAATCTGCTGGGATCTCCGACGACGAGAGGAGAAATCGGATAGGAAAGCATAAGGGGGAAGAGATACTGGAAAAGAGGCCTTAGAACTGTGGCGCGACGAAAAGTGTTTTTTCGGGGTCAAATAGGGCGGAGCGGCTTCGGAAGAAGCGTCGCATCGCCGGGGGGTGTCGAAAACCAAGGTGCTCGACTAAAATTCGCAAACCAAGGAAAAGCGAAAAGGAGGGGTTAGAGAGGGGGTCCCAGAAAAAGGAAGACGCACAGACTGTGGAGACACTCACCCCGGGAGAGGTCCAACTGAAATTAATACCAGGAATAGTTTTTATGTGACGTACTGCCGGCCGGGTTGCAGAGCGGAGGAAAGAAGGAAGGCTGAGGAGTCTGGGGCTTGACCTTTATTCTCCTATTCAGAACCTGGACTATTAAACTACACCAGGAGGTGTTGGGAAAGGGTTTTAGGAATGCAGAAAGTTCGCGTTCTGGTCAGCGGTAGAGGACGCGAAAAGATCAACCTGGAAACCTAGCAAGTTGGAGAAGAAATCAACGAAGTGCTGTCGCAAGTTCCAGAGAAGTAGGATGAGGTAGCGGGGGGGCGGGGGAGGGGGAGCGGTTTGCCAAATGGTAGATCCCAGACAAATCTTTCGCATCTATCGAGATGGTTCAGAGACTGAAAATCTGCTGCAACAAGGAAGAGGGAGAGTTGCGAGCGCATCCGGCAGCAAGCGGAAACCGGGATGAAGAGTCAGAACATGGGGCCGAAGGGGGGGATGTTTTCGTCAGGTAGGGGGGCCCCAGAAAGGAAACATCCTCAAAGTTCGGGGAGGTTTCTGATACTCAAATATCCCTTAATTTTCCTCAAGGGGCCGGCTGATCGGGAGCAAAAGAAGAGGGCTTAACAGAGGAGAGTAAACCGCAGCTCTGCGTCGAAGGACGAAGCCCCAATATTGAGGATGAAGTCTGCACGTGAAAGCTGAAAAGACGGGATGACAGGAAGAGACCGAAGTAGACAGCATCGTCGATTTCGCCCGCAAAGCTATGCCTGTTCTCGAGGGGGGCTTCTGTTGGTCATTATAAAAAAAAGTATCCAGGAGAGGTCCAGGAAGCACAACGGAGGGCAAGATGGCCCGAAGACAATACTTCTAGTAGCCCTGAGGAGGGGGAATGGGTGTCCTCACAATCGGGAAGGGTCTCTAAAAAAACAAAAAGAAAAAACACCACAAAACGAGAGAAACAAGGCAGGATAACGAAGGAAAGTCATAAGCAGCATCCACTACTAAAAATAAAACAGTGGGAAGCTGGCGGAATGGGGGTCATGGTTTTCGATCCTTGCTGGCCCTGGGGAAAACGAAGGAGAGGAACGCTACACGATACAGTGTGTAAGCATGCTGAGAAAGAAATCTTTTTTACCCATTGTGGCACAGGAGGAAAGCAGATTATAGCAGGGAAGTCTATAGAGGGGAGAAGAAAAAAACTAAATGCTTTTAAGACGTCTTTGGGACCCAGCAGCCCAAGTGACTAGAAGTACACCCCAAACCAAAAAAAGAACCAGGAAAACATGAGGGACAGAGGGACCATTTAAGAAAGGAGACGAATCGCTTCCACCTATCTGTGTAAGAAGGGGGCCATTGCAGGAGTTGCGGAACAACGACTAACGGATTTCCGGATTGTCCCTTCCTGAGAAACTTAAGGAAGGGAAGGGAAGGGGAAGAGGCATTCGACTATTTGGGAAAATGTGGGGGGGGTAGATCGATCACTAACAACCACGGGGTAGGAAAAAAAAAAAAGTAGGGAAAAGGTCAAAGCCGATCAAATCGGCGATAATGCGCTCTCACAAAAAGGAGAGGGTTCGCAGGCTCGTCAAGGAAGTGACGGATCCGTTTCCCGGCCAGCGTAAAGGGAATTTATTAAAACTATCTTCGCGTGACGGACAGAGGCAACTGCCGCGGAACTTGCAGGAGGAGGGAGACGTTTTAGTTGGGGGGGTCCCGGATGGGTGGAGGTCGTTTCAAGGGACTAAAGACCAGTCGCCTTCGGGCACTTCTGATCGTCAGGGGGGAGTAGGGATGTATTAAGCGACTAACCATTTTTCAAATGTTTCAGCAGCATGCGAAAAACTGGGGGGACTCGTGGGAGAAAAATTAATGGAGGAATCCAGTGGCAATGAGCGAACAAAAAGGAAAAGAAAGAGGGAAAGTCGCAAGAACTTAGGCACGTTTGACTGACTATCTGCCGTCGTAACTGTCAATCAAAAAAGGGGGGAAGGGGGGACACTTGGGGGGTGTTAGGCTTGGGTGTTCTCGGCATCTTGGAAGAAAAAACCGTAAAACACGAGGGGTAACACCTAAAAGCCCCGGGACAAAGGTAATGTCTGCAGGCAGGAGTCCGCAAAAAAGGCTTAGGGCGCACAGCGACATCATCAAGAGGGAAAAAGAAACATGACCCAGGCTAGACGAATGGGCGAAATCAGAACGAGGGGCTGGGGATTCAGGCAGGCATCTCGGCATCGAGAAGCTCTTCAGGGTCAGGAAGACTTCAAGCTACATTTAACTTGGCTGGGCAATTCAAACACTCCCACGATCGCCGTGGGGATGGAAGTAAGCTAAGAAAACCAGGGTCAGGGGGGAAGGAAGAGGTAGGGGATTAGGTATGAGCCGAAGAAGAAGGCTGAGTATAGTTATTGACAAGCACCGGGGACAAAAAATTCAAAGAACACAATGGAATATAGCCACAGGGGGGAAGGATTTCTCCTTATCCGCCAACTAGATAGGGCACCGACTTGTCGTCTGAAGAGAAATCGATATAAGATAGATATCCGTCGGATTTCAAAAGCGGGCCCGAAAGAAGACCTCTACTAGGCAGATGAGAGCGAGGCGCCAAAAAAAAATTGAGGGAGGAGGGAGAAACAATAAACGTGCTTGGAAACCAACCTTTGTTTTGACGGGTGGTTGTTCAGAATTAGAGAAATACGAAAACAGGGGGAATGCAGAACCCTGCAAATTCTGCTGGTGGTAAGGTTGAGTAGCCCCAGAGGGGGGGGAAAGGGCTGGAACAAATACTGCAAAAGCTAGACTAGAACCTTTCTAGAAGTGAAAACGCGCGCATAAGGCCTTCCGAGTCAAATCACCCAGATCTGGCAAACTCTAAGGGGAAGAAGAGAAAACGGGCAGCGGGCTCCAACATTAGGGGGGCGGCAGAAGGTGCGGACATCGGATATAATACCCTCACTGTGAAAATTGTGCTCGTTCTAATATCACTGGGGAGGAAAAGGGACGAGGGGAGAAGAGGAGAGAAGAAGAAGCGGCTTCAGCCAGATGTTACAAGAAAAACAAAAGGGGCGTCTCTCTAGATTCAAAAGCCATGTATGCGCAAACAGTTCCTGACGCACAGGGAATAGGGAAGAGGGAAGCGTCTAAAGCGCAGATAGGGCAGGTTGAAAAGCGACGGTGGTCGCACAGGAACATATTCATTCGCAAATGAGAGACAGTTCACAGTTCAGGAAATCTCTAATGGCCGTATTGAAGGAGCGGGGGGGGGAGGAGGGGGAATGGAGCCCGCGCGTATGCACGACTCCGACGCATTGAAACGCAACAACGAGGATGGGGCTTCGAGGGAAAAAAGAAAAACGAGAAAAAAGGCCCACATACCGGGACGACCCAGCTGTGGAGGAGAGACAAAAGAGGAGAGGGAAACGGGTTGAACAAGCACGCCCGCCCGGGGGCACGAAGTCTCGACTCCTCGCATTTCTGATGAGACCGGGAACGCCCTCTTGAGCCAAAGGAAGAGGACCTCAACTCCAAACGATAATAGCGCAATCGGGGGGGGAAAGGAAGAAGGGTGTTGTGTAAGGGGAGTGGGTCAGCCGACTAGAATTCAAAAAAACCTCTCTGGACAAAAACCACGGGCCTGCATGCATAAAGAAGAGATCCGTTGCCTACTCCATAACGTGGGACACGCGGGGAGGAAGGATTCTCCACAACCACTTAAAGAGGGGAGCGAGAAAGCGTGGTCAAAAGAAGAGAGGAGACACGGCAAAAAAAAGCAGGAAGCTGCGTCAGTATCGCGGCGCTGTAAAAAGTAAAAGGTTTTGCAAGCGGCGGCTTAACACCAGACATCCCCCAAGGTCGACATATGGGGAACCTGCCGAGGCCTAGTCTTATCTGGGGCATGGGCCGGACCGGGGGGAGGGGAGGGATCTCGTCGCGCCGACGTCAAGACCTCAATGCGAGGCCGGCGCTGAAAATCTGGGGCAAATTTTTGGAAGCCCACAAAGCAGACGAAAGTGACGGGGCCGGGGGGGGCGCAAAAAATTGTGGGGGAGAAAGGACTTCGGTAAGTCGTCGGGAGAAAAGTAATCCCCATCCTCGACAGGCTATTAGTGACGAAAAGGAGAGTCAAATTCATCTACGGAAAAAAACGGCACTGTCATTGAAAACTGACCGAAGGGGAACCGGAGGCGCCCGGAAATAGGGCCTGTTGCTACCAGGTGGGTCTGGGCAGGGAGGTCAGCTTCCGCGAAGTCGGCGAACGCGGCGTCAGCGCTAGCGTATCGAAGAGGGGGCGAAGCTTGGGGGGAGCAAGGATCTCCTCCAGTGTTTTGGGAAGTCCCGACGGCAAGAAGCCGGCTTCGCAGGCGGAGGCCGATGGCAGAACCAGTAGGACGACAGGTGCCGTTCGAAGAGAAAGTAACAGATCAGGATGGTTTGAATGAATCGTGTCGCCGACAGGTCCTCCTTTCAAAATTTGCCACGAAAGCAAAAAAGGAAAAACGGCCCGAGCTGCCGATCTGGGGTGATGTGACTGTGCACAAGGGGAAGGAAGGGGGCTGGGAGAAACGAAACTCTAGGCAGGCGGAGGCGGCTTAAGCAGGTGGAGAGAGATACTACAACGAAGGAAGGATGAACAGAAAGCCAGGTGGCAGTTTTCAGCTGAGATGGAGAGGTCCAGCGAGGCGGGACGAGGACACACGACCCGAAGGTGACCGCGCAATGGTGGGTAACTATCTGGGGCGCAAACGGGGGAAGCGATCATGATCGTCGGGCAGGGAGGGAGAAGCACCGGTTTGACAAACGGTGGGGCGATCAACAACGAGATTAAAACATCTATCGCGATGTGAAATAGGAGGAAAAAAAAAATCTGCGGAGGAGGGGGCTGGAAAGAGAGCAGGGAAGGACCAAGGAATGAACTAGTCTCCAGTGGGCGACGCGGCGATTGGGGTGGCGGAAACCGGCTTTTTGGACACCAAAAAAGACCTAGAAGGATTAGGCGGCGATCCTGACCCATGCCTAGGGACCGCGGAAAAAGGACCTGCTGATCGGGAAGGCATGAAGTGGCAGCGGCTCAGGGGAGGAGCCAAACGACAAGAGAAGTCGCCAAAGGAGCCAGGAAAAGCACTGTGTGATTGCTTCTGGAAACATTCCCCATGAGGAGGGAGGTGGCCGGGGAGTCGACACAATGTTAGGAAGAAATCAGGAGATTGTGTCGGGAACCCACAAAATCTGGACGGCAAGGGGGTGTGATTGGGGACTATTATACTCACAGGGGTAGCGGTGCAATCCGAAAGAAGGGTCAAACTTCCTAATACCGGAGGGCTGGGCCTGCTGTGGAAAAAAGTTGGGACGCACGAAACGCGGTTACGGGAATCCTCATAGAAAAATCAAGTCAGACAAAAACAGAAAACGAAGGGGGGGGATACCAAAGATAAGAGAACATTCAATATCCAGCTGCCACGAACGGGGAAAGAAGAGGAATCTGTTTTCATTGGGGTCAAGATAGCAGTTCGTATTCCCAAAGAAGAGGACGCCTCACACGAGCCAGTGTACCTAGTGCGAGAAGCGGTGTGACAAATGGGTGCCGCAGATTAGAGAATGCAGAGGCGATCGCCGTGCCCGCCAACGGAAAGATGCCGTCGGTGACAAACAGCATAAAAACAAGACCGTGACAAAAAACCCTAACCCCGTTCGAAAATCCGAGGGTCCGGCAATCATCCCGGGCCGGTTAGCACGTAAGAAGCTCACCACGTAATACCGGCAAGCGAGAAAAAGACTAAAAGGTATGCAAGGGCCTGCAGAAAGCAGGTCAACGGGGGATGGATCAGCGCATACTCGACGCTTTTGGAAAAAACAAGGGGACGGAAAGAGAGAGAACAAAAAGGAGGGGATGAGAGAGAGATGCGCAGTTACGATCAAAGCGGCGAGGTTCAACGGAGAAGGAGTTTCGGGAAGGCAAAAAAGGAGTTCCTGGTGCGGGTGCCGCCCGCGGAAATGGGCCGGTAGAAAACGAGCTGCGCGACCAAAGCATACGGCACGGTATGGACGGCGAGATGTTCTTGGGTTGGGGGGGGGTCCCGGAGCCTGGGGTGAAACAGCCAAAGGGAAAAAAAGCGAAGGTTCAGGGGGAACGGGAAAAACTTCCTTCTATATCATGGACGCGGGAATACCCTGTGTCACACCTTGAGGCTCAGCATTAAGCCACTGCCTCAGGGGGGTAGGCAAAACGGGAGGGAGATACCAGTGGCCGCTATGATCGAACAGTAAACAGCCGATTCATACAACTGCAAGGAGTAGGGTGGATATTCGATCTTGAAGGAGGAACATGGGGGGGCGGTGAAAAGGGAGGGGGTTAGTTGGGTGTGGGGTCGGCTATTTTGGGATAGGCAGGAAATCACCGGTACCCGATTTGTTCGGAAAGAAAAAGCCCATAGGGGAATGATCAGGAGGAAATGAGGCCGAAACGGCAGGGGGCGGAATGTACACGGGGGACTCAACATCGCAAAAACACCCATTGAGGAAGAGGTGAGGAGGATCAGGGAAATCTGAAAAGGAGGGCTTCAGAGAGTCATCGAGACGCGGGGGAATTTCATTGAAAGACGGCCATAGGGACGGGGCTGGTCCTCAGGAATCAAATCTGGCTGCTCAGACTCGATAAGGCTGGGGAGATCGATGGCGAGCAGCGCTTCCTTGGGCGAGTTAACTCGTCGGTATGGCTTTTCGCCACAGCAGGCCTTAAAAGGGCGAGGAATGCCAAAAGCCTCCTCCAACAAGACGCGCAGGAAAAATGGAAAGTACATGCCGGGGAAAGACAGGGACGAGACGCTTCATCCGGATCCGTGCATCTTCTGTGCATCTGGCGGATAAGCGCGTAGATGCGAGGGAAGCTTCTGTGGGGGGAGGTCGGGTCAACAAGTTACCCAATAACGGGGGCCACTAAAGGACGAGACATACGGAGTGGGAAACGGAGCAGAGCCCTGCTGGGCTTCGTATACTCAAATTGCGCTGCTTGGAATGCCCGTGAAAAAAAAAATGTTGTCGCATCAAAAAAGATAACGAGAAAGAGATGGGGCCCGGACAAATTCGAGTGTGTGGGATCCGTGGGTCGGATGAGGCTATCACCAAAGCCCGGGGCACGGCGAACGGCTATAGGGGACGAGAGAAAAGAGCCGGCCGGCAGTCAAAAAACCAAAGATGCTTCCAGCACTCTAATCGGCGATTAAAAACGGTGTCGCCCTTCGCAGCCGGGGGGCAAATTACATAGGGGGGACGACGGAGGACGTGGGTCGCGCAACTTCCGGAGAAGAAAATGGGTCTTGTTCCATCCGGATTCTAGAAAGGAGCCTGAACGGCCGTAAAAAGAGGACAACAACCCTGGGGGAGCAGAAGTGGAAGTCCGCATAGCCAGGTAGGAAGACAAAGAAGAGTAGAGGCTCATGCTTAAGAGAAGGCGGGAGCCGCTCGTCCTTATAGGTATTGCTGGCATCCCTTGGTCAACAAGTCACAATGTAGGGCTCCCTGAAAGAAGGGGTCGAGGAGTTAAGACTCGAAAGTGGGGCCGGAAAGGAGAGAGGGGGGGGACCGCGCTTACAAGAACTGTGACTATAGATGGGCCTCTCTACTATAACGAGACTAAAAAAAAAAAAAAAGGTTTCAGCGAACCAAATCCAAAGACGAGGCTGAGTAAGACGGGGGCAGACAAAAAAACCTGCCACGCTAGAGCGCCGAAGCGAAGGAACCAGGGCTTAAGAACGAGCTCCTCACAGGCGAAAAGCGGTGGTAAAATCCGGGGCAGCCCCGACAGCTAGCATCGCTGACGATGTCGCCTGGTGGAGATGTATGGGGGCTAATCTGATGAAACCGCTCGGGACGACAACGCAGGGACCAGAGGGGGGGGGCCCAAGTGCGAGGCCGGCCGACAGCGACGGGACAGTTTTAAGC
>Ga0179593_1610990_pt1 | contig 18371 bp, 13 predicted proteins | sample CZODoug2_1_08_16_FD_185931 | JGI IMG/M metagenome (GOLD analysis project Ga0179593, IMG submission 185931) | Vadose zone soil fungal communities from Angelo Coast Range Reserve, California, USA - CZODoug2_1_08_16fungal (PacBio error correction) | ecosystem: Environmental > Terrestrial > Soil >...
AGAGGAAAGAAGCCGAATTGGGGTGGGATGCGAAGAGAAAAAAAAGAAAAAACACCAGACAAAGCGGCTGCGGTAGCACGTCGCATCGGAAAAGTTAGGAGATCCTGCGAGACTAGGAGGGACCAAAGACAATCGGACCTCGACCCAAACGCCTGGACGCAGCCTGGGAGACGGAGCCGGGGAAAAGAAGTGGGGGTCCGGTATAAAACACGATAGGGAGGGGAGAGGGGGGGGATAAACGCGATCTGCAAAAAAAAAGACTCAACGCGCGCAATCAGACGGATTCAAAGAAAAACGGGATTTGGCAAAACGCCTTGGGATAAAAAAACAAAAGGAGGGGACAAAGCGATACTGGTCGCATCCGGACGAGAGCAAAGGGGGGAAGGAAAAGAACAGGGCGTCGGCCCATAAAGAAGCAGGGCGCCGGAACGCTCAGCGAAAGTCAACCAACGTCGGACTAGGAAACGAGGGAGAACGAGAAAAGACCGGCCCAGACCCGCTGATGGAAAAAAAGCAGACGACTGCGGTGCGCTAGGCCAACGGGGCGCCTCGCGCGACGGCAAGAGAGTGGGTAAGACAAGATTGAAAGATAAAAAGAAGGGGGGGGTGGGAAGGGGGGATTTCACCAAAAGTTGGTATCTCGGTTGGCGGGTAAAAATACGGGGAAAAACGATCCACAAGAAAGAGGAGCGGACCGGACGAAACGGAAATACCGCGGTCGGACGTGGGAGCCGCGAGCGCGGAGTGAAGCTACAATAGGCTGCCTGGCGTGACCCAAAATCACGAGGGGAAAAACGGTCCGCCGCTGCATCCTGGGGAAGGGGAAGGGGAAAAAAGTATCTGAAGACAAAAGGGGAGGAGAACAAAGGGAGATACCGGATGACTGGCAGGGGGACTGTGAGCTAAGTAAACGCAGGAGAGTTCAGAAAAAAAATCTGAGTTCGAAAAAATCGGAGAAAGGAGGAGGAGTAGCCAAGGATTTCAAGGACGAGGTCTATACAACGCCGGCAATCACTGGGTCAAAAGGGTCAGCGAAGGGAACGACTGTACACCCAGGAGGCTTGGAAAGGGGAATGGGAAAAGCTTCAAGCCAGTGACGTGGCATCAGGGCACCTTGAGGGTAGTAGCCGTCGCATCTAAGAAGGGGTTGACCGGAAATTGTGAAAGGGAAACTAGGCCTCTCGAGAAGCTCCGGGAGGGAGGTTCTGGAGGCGGAAAAAGGAATCAGAACACACCGCGAAACTGCTTTCTCTGCCTAGCCTCCTGCGGCAGACGATGTTCACCAACCATCTGAGGGCAGCCGGGGAAAGACCTGGACTCATTCCTCAAAGGGTGGCGATGTAGGGAAAGAAAGAATCTCGTTGGGGAAGGGGGGGAGGGGGAAAGGGGGACAAAGAGACTTCTTTCTCAAAGACAACGATTCGCCGGCGATTTGAGGCGACGGCCATGGATTACCGATGTCCTTAAATAAAATCGAGACTTAAGGCCCGGTGGGGCCATAAAAGAAAAAAAGAGGAAACGCAAAGAGGAGGGAAAAAAACGACCTGCTTCTGGAAGGTGAATCCTGTCCTTCCCGGACGTCTCGCGTCGAGAAAAGACTATCGGAATTAAAAGGGGGAAAAAGAGGTTCATCCGGGATCGGCGACTGTACAAGGAAAAGATCGAGGCCAAGGGGAAGGGCGAAAAAGACGAGGCAGGCATCGTCCTATAGAAGAAGTCTTGCGGTCGGCGTGCGAGAGCGGAACCACGCAGGGCGTATTTGTAAAAAAGAAAGTAACGCTCATAAAAACGCGAACTTGAGTCTGAAGGGGAAAAAGGGGCCAATCTAAAAAAAAAAATATTTCCGATATGGGAGACAGGCTACAATGTCCGACTAAACAGGTTTTTCCTATCCAAGAGGGCCACATCGGTCGGGACGCCTAGAAACGCGGGAAGCGAACCCCCTACGAGTCGCGTTTGAAAAAGGGGGAGGAGAAGAAAGGGGAGGGGAAAGACCATGAACAAGATGGCCCGATGATGGGACGGAGATGGCGCCGCTGCGGCATCGGGATACTCCGACGGGCCGGAAAAAAGAATGGGAAAGACTTCTATAGAAGAAAAAAACTCCGGACAATCTCAAAAGAAACACAAAACAACTGATGAAGGGGGGAAGAAAGGAAGTGTGTAAAGAGGGAGGAAGGGGAGGGAATTAAAAAGATGGTGCGCCGTCGAGGCGAGTCACGATTACGTCGAGCGGGACATCCTCCTAATCAGGATGGGGCCGGATGGGGGGGGCAGATCAAAAAAGGGGAGAGTGGGTCAGGCTCTCCGGTCGGAAAAAGAAAAAGTTCGAAAGGGGGAATCATAGGGAGCCCGCTTGGCAGCGGAAAAAAAAATCTGCTTAGTCGGTTTTAGGATGGCATCGAATGGTTAATTAGCAAAGTTTCGTAGGGACAATAGGCCGGAAGGAGGATTGAAGGGAGGTCACGATGGCGATCAAAACAACGTGATGCCTTCCCGTGGCGGGAAGAGTGGACAGAACAAGCCGAAAAGGAAAGGGGGGGGTGCCCAAGCGACGATGCCCGGTCATCGAGCGTGGTGATTCAAGCAGCTGGAAGCGCAAAAAGATCAGAAAAATCGCGCACCAACAGTGCATGAAAAAGCCTATCACAGAAAGGGGGTCCGTTAGAAAGCCAAGGGTAGGTGAGATGTCGGCGCGGCGACTGCGCAGGGCAGGACAAAACAAACCGCACGAAAAGAAGGGTCACAAGCGGTGGTGCGTGAGGTGGGGAGTGTGACGTGATTTTTCAAAGTTTTCAAAAACAAGCCAAAACACCCGGGGACACAGGGTGAAAAAGAAATTTCGCGCATAGAGTCACAGCCAGCTGGTCTTGAGATCGGAAGCCGGTTGTCCTTGGAAAAACGACGTCTCGTTTGCGAAATTTTGACCACGCATGAGAGCGACGCAAAAAGCGAGCAGAGGTGGAACTAGAACGGAGAGTTGAAGGCGGAGGAAAAAAAGTAAAGGGACGGTCGCCAAAAACACGCCCGATATTGTTGTGAAAGAGTGTAGCAGCAGCGGCGAGCCGCGAACTGCAAAGTTTGGGGGGTGATTCTGTGGGGAATTGAGCGGAATCATGCAAACGGGAGAAGCCGGGAGCCGAAGGAACGCGCGACACCGGAACGGGTCCATATCCGCCGAACAATCGTTGATATAGAAGCACGGCCCCGCAATAAGCAGCCTCAGGAAGCCCGTGGGGGGGACCAGAGCGCCGGGCAAAAAAATCTCGTAAATTGCGAAGGGAAGTGCTGACGAAAGGTTAGCGAACCCCAGCTATAAAAAAGTAACTCGGGCGGGAAATCCTTTGGCGAGGAAAGCCAAGACATCAAGTGAAGAGGACGGGTGTCGCGGAATCAGAAGGCCGGCGGGACTTCGCAAGCCCGACATACAGAGATCGAAGGGGACCTTTCTGGCCAGTAATAAAAGAGCAATTCAAAAGGAAAGGGAAAGCTTAGAAGGATTGGCAGCTCTTAGAAACGTGATCGGATGAGGGGCACGATTCCAGGAACAAGGAATTGTACGCCGGCACCCGCGACAAAAAAAAAAGGCGCACGTCGAAAAAAGAAGAGGGGGACGGAAGGGACCGGGACTTCAAACCGTAATCAGCGAGCAAGCAGGATTCTGATAGGTGGGACGGGGAGGAAACATTTTGGATACTGAAAGGGAAACAAGGTCAAAAGGGCGGGGAAAGCCTGACGATGCCGAGCGGGGGGGGGTTCAAATATTGCCGAAACCAGGGGGAGTCGCGAAAGGCAGCAACTGGGACGACTATCGCAACGGAAATTTCTTCGCGAGCCAAGCTTGGGACCGGAAAAGACGGGAAAGAAGTCCAGGACCTGCGACGTACGTGGGGTGACCGCTTATAGGGATGCCTGCGAGCATCTGGTCTCGTCTGATGAGAAGGCCGGGTGCAGCGTCAAAGAAACAAAACAGTTTTGCCGCAAAGGCGAATAATCGAGCCACGGAAAAAAAAGGATAACGTCTACAGGAAATAAAAGGCGGACGTTGACCCTGAGAAGTGAAAGAAAGGATAGAATCCCAGTAGGATTGAAGGGACCTTGAGCGAATCCGCAGATAGGGGGGCTAGCGCGAAGCGGTGCCTAGAAAAATGAGAAAAAAAAAGGGGGGGAAAGAAGGCGAAGACGTCCAGGGCGTTGGGTCGAGGATACATATGTCGGGTAAAAAAAAGTTAGAAGTGGGAAAAACGAACATATGATTGAAAAAAAAGATACTTTCAGCAAAGGGGAATCCTCTGCTTCGGAAGTTGGGGAAATTAGAACGAAGAAAACAAAATTGGAATCGGCATCGAGAGGGGAAATCAACAAAAACAACAACTTGGAACAGAGAGAAGAACGACCTATTCGCATGAATCGGGAGGGATTCGTTCAAAAAAAAAGGGAGAGGGAGCAAGTCGCAGACGAGGGAAAAAGAGGGGGAGACTGAAGGGATAAGCTCGGGAGCAAGCTCTAAGAGGACCATGAAACAATCTGATCTCGACCCAAATCAAAGGAACTGGAGAACGGAGACTCCTTGAAGGGGGGGGAAAAGGGGTTAAGCCTATGCACCGCTTCGAGAGGGAGAAAAAAGCCTATCCCGAAGAAAATCAAAAGAATGACTGGACGTGAATCGACTGCACCTCTAAGGAAAAAATGAGGAAAAAAATTCATAACGTCGAAACACTGAACTCCGGCCTCAAAGAGATCTTCATGAAGGACATGGGGAAAGGGGTAAGCCAAAGGAAAAAAACTGCAATAGAAGAACATGAGTTCGACGGAAAAGCATCATAAAAAAAGGAACGACTCTTGCCTGACAGGGGAGGTTCGTCTCGGTCGCCAGCTGCACCCGATGATGCGGGACGACGAAGTGCGACGGCCACACGCCTGAAAGAAACGGCAGGAGGGCTTGAAGCAATCTACCAGATAGGGGGGAACTACGGAAAAAGGTCAAAGGGTTGTAAACGGGGTTTGGCGTCAGAAACAGGAAAAAAACGATCTATAAGGAGGGCAAGGGCAGATACGAAGGAGAGGGGGGGAACCTAGAATCGGTCTAGGGATTCGCGACCAAAAAGAGCCGCGCGGGCGAAGGGGGAGGGCACAATGAATCGAAAATAGGACTATCGGACAATCCGCCGGTCCGTGCCTGCCCGAGGCAGCCGTATCGGTGAAACGGGGCTCAAGAAAAAATCGCCAGGATGTTAGGGGAAGGGAAGAGTCAGGCTAGGGAAGGGGCAGCGACACCTAAAGAAGCATCTTCATTCTGATTCCGAAAAGGATCAAAGAAAGTCCATCGAAGGGGGGAAACAAAGGGCTGGTCTACCACATCGACCGGCAGCAAAAAAATGATGAAGGGAATAAGAAAAAGACATCCCGAGGCTGGGGTCCCGGCGCTCTACTTGGTCGGACAACGGCAACGGAGAAGTGCATCAGGGGGGGGCGGGGAGTACCAAAAGGAGAGAGGGGGGGTTTCTCGAACGGGGAAGTCCAAAAAAAGGAGGAATTCAAAAATGTCGCTCTGAAACAGACGAAGAAGATCCTCCTAACACAGAAACAGAAAAAAAGGCCTTCTCCCGCAGGCTGTCAAAACAAGCACAGGAAAACCGGGAGGGGACCGGGGGGAAAGCCTTCAAACCTTTTCTCAAAAAAGGCAGCGAGAAGTTACCGATCAAAGAGAAGACTCTGGGAAAAGTCGCCTCGAATGTCGTGTCAAAGGAAAAGGGGGGGATCACTAGACGTCGGGCGGAACGGACACCGGTATAACAGGCGATGGGGGATCCGCGCCGAAAACCCATGGGCTAAAAAAGAGAAGGTGAAACTTCTTCAGGCAGAAAAAAAAAGGGCACATCAGGAAACGAAAAACTCACGAAAAAAAAGTCGGGAGTGACAACTAATCGCGACCTGCGGGAGGGGGCTGGTGAAAAACCGCCACCGTAAAAAAAAAATCGCGGCCCGATGCTTCTACAAGGACCAACTTCTGATCCGTGATCAGGCGCCGAGGTGGGCCGTCTGATAAGCTCTGCAAAAAAAATTTGTAAAAATTGGAAGAAAAAGGCGGCGAGGGCGTCGGGAGGGAACCACGCCAAAAGAGAGTCCGGGAAAAAAAACGAATGTGGTGTGCCATGAAAGATTCGCTCAATCAACGCGACTTCGAAAACGACAAGGTGTCAAAGCGAAAAAAAACATCAAAGAGAGTCGACCGGCCGGAAAATTAAAGCGGGCAATCAAGAGAGAGCAGACGCCCTCGAGAAAGGAGGACCTCGGCGCCAAGAGCGTAGGGAAAAAAAAAAGAGGCGAGGGGCCGAAGAGAAAACAGAAAAATGGGCGGGATGGGACGGATGCGGAACGAATGCGAAAGAAAAGAGCCAATCTTGGGAAAAGGGGGGAATGTTCTCGAACTCGCAAATGCCAGACTTCCCGCAAATCTCAACACCACAACGAAGGAGGGAAATTGCTGAAGGACCGGGGAGGGAGAGAAAGTGCAAAAAAAATGGGGGGGGGGCAGGAAAGGTGGCGCAAAACGGGGGCGGAGAAAAAACTGCAAAAAGGAAATCATCTGGGCCACTGGGGAGGTGCCGCCGGGCAGCGGATGGAAAAGCTCCTCTTAGTCTGCTGTCACGACGCGCAAAAAAAAGTTCCGACCTTGGAGTCCGAAAAGGAAGGAGGGGGGCACGCTTACATCGAACCAGAAACTAGGAAGGGGAACCTTGGCCGTGTCGAGAGAAGGGGAAATATTGATGTGGATGGAGGTTCGATTGGCGAACAGTCGGCGTCCGTATCCCGGAAAAGTGAGACGAGGGCGTCAAGAGGAAGAATACGGCAACGGAACGTGGCGTGCAGAACGAAAAAAAGGAGGGACCAGAGTAAAGCCCTGCCAGAGAGTGGTGAGCAAAGGCAGTGTAAATCAGAGACCAGGCGCCCGCAAAAGGCAAGCCCAGGAGCGCCGAAAAAATCAGCAAATGAGGGGGAACTTGGGAGGCATCTGCGAGAAGTAGTCGTCGATCTCGGGAACGAGCGAAAGAAGGACGGCAGAAAGACAGCCGGTCAGGGGGAACCTCCGCAACTGTTCGTTGTTTCGAAAACGGGGGAAGGAAAGAAGAAGGCCAGGTTTAACCGCCTCTTCCAATTCCCAGAAGGTGGAGCACGACAGACGGGTAGGTTCTTTTCGGGTGAAGGAGAAAAAAAATAACCTGTGAGCGTTTGGCCCGACGGGCTCTGGGGAAAAGGCCAAGGGTGGAAAAAAATTCAAGACACGCATACCCTAAGGAGAGCAGCGGTATGACATGAAAAAATTCTATAAAACCTGAGAAGGGAGGGAAAAGGGGAAGGAAAAAAACACGCCGAGCTTTTGTAAAAAAAGCGCGTAGCCAGGTCTCAGAAAAAAAAGACCCGATCTTTGATCGGGAAGGGGAAAAAGAATGTGTAAACATGAAGTCTATCAAAAAGCTAAGGGAACGCCAGGCATCTTCGACACATACACTTTAAAATCAAAGGGACGTTGCCACAACGTCCTACGCAAAGAAAGGAGCTAGAAAAAAGTCAAAGACATGGTCTTGAATCAGGGTTTTGCCAGTAAGGAGAAAGGGCCGCCTCCTGTGGGGAGAATTCTGGGAAGAAAGTAGGAGGCGATGAAGGCCGCTGGTGTAGACCGTTCCAAAATCGGGCTCCGTGAAAAAAAAGCTAGGGGGCGACATGCCGATTCAATCAGAAATAAGGAGTAAAAGGGGAATCAGAACGGGACTGTCGAAAAAAAAAGGCCAAGGTCGATCCGATCGGAAGGGGGGGGGGAAATGTTCGGGAGATACGGAGAAAAGTCCTCGGGCACCCTGAGGATTATGGAAGCTCGTAGGGAGAAGGGGAGGCATTAAATTAGCCGATTGGGGGTAAAGCGCCTCCTCTCGTTCGCAATCAATCGACCGGTCCGAGAAAGGCCTCCTTGCGGTCCTACAGAAAAAATCTCATGAATGGGTTGTGGAGTCAGACCTCCAGGGGGGGGGCTAAAGAGTACAAAGGAGGTGAAATCCCAGTCTTTTAAGTAAAAAAAGGAGAGAGACGATTGAAAAAAAAAAAAGGCCAGAATGTCAGGAAAACAGGCAGGTGCCTAAGTGGAGCGCACCGGGCATCGTAAAAGAAGCTGCCTTTGAAAAAAAAAAAAGAATAAGGCTGCACAGGAGGAAAAAGGAAAAGGTGTTTATCACGACGCCGCTGAGGAAAAGGTCGAACGGAAGAGACTCGGGAGAAGACTCAAGGGCCCGGAAGAAGAAAAAGCCCACAAAGGGTGCCTTCATGCCGATCGAGCGACCGGAGAGACAAGGTCGAAAAAGTCACGGATGAATTTTGACCGACAGGCGAAAGAAACATTCCGATAAAGGCTCCAAGAGTGAATCGCTTAGAGATATCGTGGGGAGAAAAAAAAAGATGTGGAGAAGCAACCGCCCAAGAAAACGAAAAGGTATAGGAAGGGGAGACAGCCTGTCGTAAATGGCGTTGGGTCGATCAGATGGGGGGTCCATGGGGAAGAAAGCTGACCGGTAAAGAAGGGAAAAGAATGGGTCTCGATGCTAAGTTTGCGCCAGCACCGCTGGGATAAGGGGTGACGGAGCGGAAACATCCACCAAATGCGATTCGGCAAAGTCGAAGATCGGGAGGAACAACAGGAAAGAAAACACCGACCTATGCTAAGATCGTGGGGGGGGGAAGTGACGTAATCTACGGGAAGAACCACAGACAAGAATCTGCTGGCAAAAAGTCTCATCGGGGGAGTAGGAAAGAGCCGTTGGCCTGAATGCAGAAGAAAGAGAATGACAAGAAAATCGAAAAGGGACGACAGGCTGTCGAGGAATTACCGGTGGATCGTGCAAGAAAGAAAGACCTTCTGAAAGGTCGCGCGGAAAAACAAAGGAAAGAGCAAAGCTCTGTCAATCCTGACGGAGGGAAAGGACTGAAAAACGAAAAAATGTGAAAAAGAAGGCAATTGTGGCAAATTCATACACGTCGAATGGACGCCCGCAATCAAGCCGCGCTCAGAGAGGGAATGCAGAAAATGAGAACACGTATCGCCACTGAACTACATCAACGATGCCGTGAACGGAATTCCGCTCAGGAGGCGACACAGGCTCGGACGGGGGGGGAGCTCAGTTCTACAGGGCCAGAAAACGAAGACAGAGGTGCGCTTGAATCCAACTTCCGCCGGACTCTAAAGGGGGGAAAGTCAACAAGGAAGGGGGGGAGGCAGAAGGAAGTCGGAAAAGCGCCATGATCAAAAACTGACTGGGAAAAAGAAGGTCGAAAAGTGGAGTAGACAATCCTGTGGAATATCACGGAAAACAACACTATCAAAGGAAGCTCTAGCTGATAGGAAGGGAAAGGAAAAAGCCTCTGTCTACTTGAGCGCGGGGACACGAGGACGCTTCCTGGAATTTTAGGGGGACAATAAGCCACACGAGTTTCAGAAGAGCAAAAAAATCAGAGTGCAAAAGGGTATCTAAGACCAACGGTCGAAAAAAAATAAAGAGTCGAAAAGGAGGGTCAGGGGTTGCGAAGTCCAAAGCCGTCTTCGGTTCAGGAAAACACGAGGAAGAGAAAAGAAATTCTTATGCAAAGAGACTATCTCAGGGAAGGGATTAACTCGAGGTCTCACCAAGGGGGTTATAAAAAATCAACATGATAAGAAAAGTTCCCGAGGCTGGGGCCCTGCGCTCTACGGTGGGCAGGGCAAAGGGGCTGAAAAAACGACGGTCATCAGTGAGAGTTGCTACGGAAGCGATTTGTCACGCGAGTGTGAAAGGGGGAAAAGGAGGCGGAAGGCTAGAAGAGGAAGCGATGAAATTATCCGCTAAATTTCTAAGAGAAAGGAAACATCAAACAGAAGGGCCGCGCCGGAAAAAAAAAAAGAAAGGGGTGGCACCAAAGCTCGGCGTGCTGGGAACTTCAAAGGAAAACATCAGGCATCGCCGGGGTCGGATTCCTACCCGCTGCTCAAAGTCAGGGTTATGCGTCGCTCGAAGGGGCGTGCAAGCTCGCAGGAGACTCGGGGATCAAAAGGGAGAAAGCAAGACCAGAAACTGCTGACCGATGTCAACGACAGAGACTTTGGAAAGGAAAAATGAGGGCCGGCCCAGGAGGGGGGTACATCACGTCCCCGAAAAAATCACGCACCACGGCTCGAGGACCCAACTAAAAAAAAAAGTTCTCAAGTTTAAGAAAAAAAAAAAAAAAGGAGAATCACCGAGACGCTACGATCGCCGCAAGGAATGGGCCGTGGCTGGAGATGCGGGCCGCGATCAGGAGCGGAGGGGAATGCGCCGATTTGCAACGGACTGAGTCTAGCTGCATGAACCAAAGAGGAACCAAGCGGCAAGGGATATTCGAGGAAAAAAGGGGGTAAAGGGACGTTCTGCTATACGCCACGCACCACGGAGAAGGAAGGCCTTGACGAAGAGAGAAAAAGAAAAATGCAAAGGCAGCCCGCGACTTTCGCAGGGAGCCGACCTGTTCGCCAATCGGGAGCTAAACCACATAAGGTCAGGAAGGAGAAGAAGGCCAAACGAAAGAACAAAGCTGGACACGCGCGGGACGGAAAGATCGAACGAGGAAAGGGGTCGTACAAAGGGAAGGAAAGCAGAAAAAGAGACTACGAGGCGGAGTGGGTGCTCCTGCCGGGGGGCCCTAGTATCCAAAAAAAGATTAGGGAGAAAAAGATCTAGAGGAAAGAAAAAAAAGAACGAAACTTGTGCTGGGCTACTTAATCGGAAAGAAGCCTCCATAAAAAAATGAGCGGAAGTTTCTGTCATCGGAGGAGAGAAAGTAGCCCAGCTCACCAAGAGGGGCAAGACACTCACTGCAGACAACGATGCCCCTCGGAAAAAAACGTCCCATCATCGGGTAAGAGAGATGACTCGGGGCAAAAACCGCGAAGAAGGTGTAGAAGGGAGTGCCGTCGGAAACGTGTCCGACCTTTTCTCAGAGTGAATAGGAAGATTATGGGGGAAACCTTTCCGGGAGCGTGGGAAAAAGGGGGGAATGTCGACGACATCTCTGAATAGTGAGATTTGCGGGAAACAGGAGAGACCGAAAAAGTGTGCTGATCGAGCGAATTGGAGGGGGCGATCACCAACGGCTGAAAAGGGCCTTCCAGGGAAAGGGGAGGACGGATATCGAAAGCCCTCGGGGGAGGGAAGAAAAGAGGCCCTTGTCCAGAATTAGCAAAAAAAAAAAAGAGAGACAACATCGGCGCCCTCACCAGCCCTTTTTTCCCACACTGAGGCCGCCTGAATCCGGCATCGCCAACTGGAAATTCGAAAACAGGGGGAAAAGAGGGGAGAAGATTCGGCGATCTCTAGACGCGCAGGACCGAGGAACAAAGGGATAAAAGAAGGGTCTCGATAGGTTCACCCTCGAAGGCCGTTTTTAGTCGTTTCGGGGGGGGACACCTGGCCGGGGGGGAAAAAAAGCAAAGTTCACGTCTCAGACCATGAAGTCTGGGACAGAATTTTCTGTGACTGTCTGTCGAGGATAACTAGAAGGAAAAGCCGGCGGGGGACCCGACGGAAGGGAATTTGGAAACGAAGTAGACAAACCCAATGGAGAGAAAAGTGAGAATCCGACAAGCCACGGGGAAGGTTGGGAAGGGCCCAAAAAGTCGCAAAAAAAAGCTGGTGGGTTGAACTCGGTAAAGCCGCGAAGAAGGGGGGGGATAGAAGGGGGATCTTCTCGAGGTTGGGGACAGGAGCGATCATCATGGCGTCGGCATTGCTCGCCGGCGCCGAGGTCTAACGGGGACTTGACACATTAGCCAGAGAGAGCAGAAAGAATTGCCAGCCACGTCGTTCCATGGCTTGAAGCCGTGAGACACCAGAGAAAAGGAGCCTCTGGAAATTAAGAACTCAGAAAGGGGGACAGCAACGGAGCTTGTGAGACCTAAATTGGCGATGGAAGATGCTCTTGAGAAAGGAAGGCAGAAAAATAAAGGGTAACGCGGGGAGGAATCAAGCGGAGACTGGACGCAGAAAAAAATCCGATCAAGGGGGGGGAGAGCCCGTGGGGCCGGAGATACGGCGTCAGGACCTCGGCAGCCCGGATGCAGCGGATTAAGCTCGGAGAAAAAAAAGGAAAATCGCGGCTGGGCGAAAGGGGGGGTGGGAGAAAAAAAAAAAAAGAGGGGTCAAGCGCACACGGCGACCGAGTCGGAGGCCGTACAGTAGGGGAGCAGGATTTTAAGGGTGGGGGGGATCTTGTCTCGGAAAGTATGGGGCGACGCCAAACGAGTACAAAAGGCAGTGAAAATCAAATCTTTGCTCTAAGGACAGGGTCACGAAAGGGGGGAAGGGACCAGGTGGCCGGCACTCACAAGGGGCAAAAAACCGGCAGGGGGAAGGAGCATCAGCGGGTGCAGAACAGGGGGGCCAACAGACGAAACTCCTCGCAATATTCGAAAAGCCGTGGATCGCAAGGAAGGACTTCGAAAAAAAAAAAGAAAAAAGTCTCAGGAGGACGGCCGATAAGAAGGAAGGGCCCCCCAGAAGAAAGGAGCCGAAAGCTCGAGCGGGAAAGGGGATTCTACATGATAAGGGAGGTCAAATTGAGGGAGGGGGCTCCATCAAAGGGGGACTCAAGAAGCGCAAGTTGGATCAGAAAGAAAAATTGGGAGGGGAGGCTCGTCGCAAAGAGGACGCGTTTGCTCGCGCGCCAAGCGTTGGCAGCATTGCGTGATAACAGGAAAAGGGACACAGGGAAGAGAAAAGCCAAGATCAGTCCAGGGGCGTTGGGGTCGAGTAGAAAGGGGACATGTGACGTGCACGGCTCTAAAGAAAAAAGGGACGGGGCTCGATGAAAAGAAAAATAACCGCTGCGTCACGTAAAGGGGGGTTGCTGACGAACATCAAAAGGGGAAGTAGCACGCAGTAGGTCAAAAGGAGGGGAAAAAAGGATCAACGACCTGGCGAGGCCGAAATCATTGGGCTTGAAAGAAGAAACACCATAAAATCTTAGCACGGGAAAAGGAGAAGAAAGGAAAAATGGGAGTGCCTGACTGCAAGCTAAAATCTACATGACATCTTATAATAGGAAAAAAACCTTGAGCACGCGCTTGGAAGGGGAGGAATTGGTGGTCCGATACAGAGGGGTCGCAGAGCAAGACGCTACGAGCTCAAAAATTCAATCCTTACTGGGACGAGATCGACGGGTTCAAGGGAACATGGGGCAGAAGAGGCGAAACTTAAAACAAGCAAAAGCTCATTGGCGCCTGAAGCTGTGGAAAAGAGACGGAGAAGGCCCGCGCGAGGAAGGAAGCACGAGAACGAGGTTAGACGTTCATGCAAAACCAAAAGAGGTCGGCACCAAAGGGCCGAGAAAAAGGCTTAGGTAGAAAAAAGATAAAGGGACAACGCATGCGCTACGAGGCCGGTGCACACGGAAAGAAAAAGAGACAGTGCAAAACGGAGGCGTGGTCTGCAATCTTAAAGCGGCATCTTCAGGAGCACTGATTTCACCGACGTGGGGGGTACTCGGTTGGGTCGAAAAAAAAAAAGCCACATCAGGAAAAAGAAAAGGAAAAAAGCGGAAGGGGGGGGGCGGAGGAGCGAATCGCCTGACAAAAGGAAAAAAAAGGAGAGAGGGAAGGGAGACGAACGTTCCTGGAATTCGTCAAAAGGAGACGCTCAAGAGGGGAAAGAAGACATCCGATAGCAGTTCCGAAAGAGAAAAGACCACAAGGGGGAGAGATGAGGGGAAAGTGAGTGCGGTACGCCGGCCGCTTAGGGGTCACGACACCGCGGTTCGCATGATTTCTTAGGATGGAGAAAAAAAAAGGATCAAGGGAGAAAAAATTTACAAAAGCCGCTACACCGCCGCCGGAGGGGGGATAACGGCCAGAAAAAAAGACTGAGCAAGACCGAGCTTGGAAAGAGGACGGTGTCCGGCGCTTAAGGCAAGGAAGAAGGAATCGCTTGGCCCGAGTAGTGGCAAAAGGAGAAGGCGGATTGGTGTAGGAAAAAGGTTAGGAAGAAACCGAAAACGGCGAGAATTCCGCCGGGGGGAAGATCGCGCTGAACAGAAATAAGGATCCAGACCGATCAAAAACCGAAAACTCATTGCGCTTGCCGGAGAAAAAAGAAGGGTACTGGGGCACCAACAAAAAGACGAAGGGCGACAGGAAAAAGGCAGAAAACCTTTTCGACGGCCTCCCGTGGGATGTCGGATGCTCAAAAAAGACGGGTTGGCGTCCCATACGAGCTCCGCTCAAAAGGTTAGGGGAGTCAAAACAAAAAGTATGACATGGCGATGGGATCCTCGACAAGAAAAGCTACTGAAAACGAGGACCTGGGAAAAAGATTGAGGTCTGTGAACCTGCCACTGAAAGACAATTCGCAGAAAAATCCACGTCCCCTAAAAACAAAGCACCACGGCTTCGATGGACCAACGATAAGAAGAAAGGGCTTTCGGGCAAAGCCTGCCCTCAGAACTGGACGCGCTCCGCGATAGCAGAGGGAAATCGCCAATGACAAGATTGGCGCTGAAATTCGGGGGCGGGGGCGTCGATCAGGAGGCGGCAGCGAAAGGCCTATTGAACTCTGGGAAAGGGGGATATCGCTTCAAAAGCAGGCTCCAAAAAAAAGGCAGTGAAGACATCCTCGCTGTAAAAAAGATAGCGAGAAAAGAGAAGGGCAAGGAAGGCCGCTGTGTGATCGACAGAAGTCGCTCAATCAGCACGCGACGAGGGACTATCGAAAACCGACCTGTTTCGCCAGGACGCTCATCACACATTTCCGGAGAGGAAAAAAAGAAAACAGTACCTGGGGGGGCCCGATTCCAAGGGCGAAGGATCGGAAGAGAAAACGGAGGAGGAGCAGGGACGCGCGTCTAAAAAAGGCGACTACGATTCTGCAGGTAGCTTTCCGTGCCTCTGCGCAATCCCGGAAGATGGGCCAAGGGGGAACGGAGTTAAAAAAAAGTAAATCTTGAAGACGAACGCCGTCTCCCATCGGAGTTGCGGGGCATTAGGTGGCCAAAAAAAAAAAAAAAAAAAAGAAAAAAAAAAAAAAAAAAAAACAAAAAGAAACTAAACAACAAAAGGGAAGGTGATAAGGTCGGAAGTTCTTTCCATCTCAAAATATAAATTATCCCAGCACCAAGCAGATGGAAGGCTTTCTCTATCACTATTCAGGGTACGGAACATCCCATCAAAGAAAAGGAAAAAAGCCAGGGGGGATTCAACGGCAGCAGTCAGAAACAAAAAGTCAAAAAAAAAACTAGGAGGAAGGCAAGGGCGGTTCAACCCACCCCCTACCTTTTTACAGCAGGAATTTCTACTGGGAGAAGAGCGATGATTGCCAAGGGAAAACATCGCTGGGGAGAACTTGTCGGGGATCTCCATAATACTGAAAATAGGGGGGGGCTTGAACAGTTCTCTCGCTGAAATTCTCGTGTGGGGAGACTAATTGTAGAAAGAACCAGCGGGGAGAATTCCAGCCGGGGGGGGGGAATAAGGGCTAACATCCGACCGCCAGGCGGAGCGACAAAAGGGGCAGCGATCGTTGGGAAAAGTAAAGCTGGAATCGCAGAATCAGCCTGCCAACCGCCTCTAAAAAGAAAGAAGACTAATCAGCTGCCACGAAGGCGGGAGGAAAGGTCATCGGAGGGAGGCTGCTATCTAGATAGACGCACAGGAAAGGAAAAAAAAAAGAAAGGGAATATGTGTCACGAGCTTGAGGTTTCTGTTACTTTGTAGGGTGCACCTGCCGTGGACGGCCCTGAAGGGGGCCAAAGGAAAAAAGGGGGGAAGAAGGAGACTTCCAAGAAAAAAAAGAGAGGAAAAAATTGTCTTGGGGATCGGGAGAACATCAGGGGCACTGAGAAATTGAAAACAAGCATAGGGAGCGAAAAAGTGCCACCCAATTCGTAGGCAAGAAAGGGGTAAAAAAGGAAGGGCGGCATCGGGGAGGAATCACGACCTCGGAAAAAAAAATAGGGGGAAAAGGTGAAGGCTCCGGGCCCGCGACCGGCTGGGTGAACTCGGGGTAGCCGCAGTCGGAAGGGGGAGGCCGCGCCCCTGCGAGACGGTGTAGAGTGGATCTTCAGGTTTTAGCGCGAAAGCAATCCTCGGAGCAGGCCGCAGGGGGGCCGCGTCGAACCGACACTTTAACATTCCAAAAAACATCAGGGGCGTAAACTGTCCCAGGAAAAAAAGGGGAAGAACTTCGGGGCGGGAAGGGAAACGTATAGAGAAGGGTTCCAAGCCTAGGTGGCGAATGATCATGCTGACTTACCAGGCCGTACGGGGAAAATATACCGCGGCGTGAAAGAAGAAGAAAAAGGAGAAGGACGCGAGCATCAAAGAAAGATTGGCGGAACGCGGTGGCGCGGTACTGGGGGAAAAAAGGACTTCGGGAAGTAAACATCACTGAGAGGAAGGAAAAGGGCGCGACCGGGGGTCTTCAAGTAGCAATTCACGAAAGGAAAAAATGAACGGAAAAGGGGACCAGAGCGTCGAAACTCGGGGGGAACTTCTTGTGCACGAAAACAATTAATGCGGGGGGGAAGCCACGCACCGCGCAAAGTTATCAACCGGGGGGGGAAGAGGTCGGCCCCACGCCAGTCCGGCCGTATCATCTCTGGCGTAAGGAACGGTATTTTTTGGGCGGGATCCTCCAAGGGGGGGAGGAGCCAAAAAGTCGGGGAGGAAAAGTCCGGTTGACTGAAGATGCCGGAGCTGTTAAGGTGTCCGACCACGCCCTAAGGTTGGCCTGCACGGAAGAAGAGAGAGTAACGTGGACCGCCGAGCGAACCGGCAAGCGTCTCGCCTCAACTTTGTCCGCTTTCTGAAAAAACTCCGAAAGGGGGGAAAGGAAAAAAAAGGTGATCGACGCCGGAGAGGCGAAAAAAGTGCTAGGCTGATGCGTGCCGAGGATCGTTGGAAGGTCTCTCAGGAAAAAGGGGACCATGTGGGGAAAAGGAAAAAAGAAGCAGGTAGACGGAACGAGCGAAGATGGGGATCAGGGGAGGGGAGCTCAACGGGAAAAAAGGAAATAGAGTCCCTTCGGATTGAAAGAAAGGGCTATCAGGAGGGGGAAAAAGAGAACAGAGTGGTGCAGCATTCTGAAAGTCCCACAATTGCCCAAACCGGTAAGACTGACCTTCCCCAGCCTGGTCGGGTCCAGGGGGGGGGGGGGGGTTGTAGATATATTTGGTAGGGCTTGAAAACGGAAGAAGGTCAACCTGAATTGCCGTTCTCGGGATGCTATTGGCAATCAGAAATGCGTCGTCGGTGGCCGGAAGGAAACAGAAACCAAGCGATTCGGAATTACGCATGTTCGGGATCTAATCAAAGTATGAAAAAACTATGAGGAAAATGCAGGAAGATGGGAAAATACAGGAAAAACCACCAACGAAAGGAAGGGCTGCGGGCGCAAAGGTCGCAGAAGAAAAAGGAAGTGAAATGGGAAAACGTGCAAAGGAAAAAAAAAAAAGTACAATCTAAACGAAAAACCAACGCAAACAGAAAAAGGAGACGGGAAGGTTCTCGGGCAATTGGGGGTGGGGCCGGCTCAGCCTGCTGAAACACTGTTCTCGAAGCACACGCGAGACTGCGAGAAACTCCGGAGGGAGGGGACTGTCATGCGCGCGGGTCACGCTGGCGAAACGTAGGTAAGAGACGATCTGGTGAAAGACGGGCTCGAGATCAGGAATGAAAACTGGGGGTGCAGGAAAAGGCGAAAGAAAAGGGGGAAGTGCAGCATCAGACGAAGATTCGAAGAAAAGCGAGAGCGGTCGACGAAGGGCCTGACCTAGGAGTAAGGATCTTCGACAAAAAGGGAACGCTGATAAAAAAAAACAGCCGGTGCGTCTCTGAGGACACGGGAAAAAAAAAGGGGCGGGTCGGCCCATCTTGGGGGCCCAGCTCGCATCTTCAGGAGAAAGAATTTATGGAAACGACTTGGTGTACTCGTGGGGGGAAAGGAAATCCTTTCGCGATCAAGAAAAAAACTGAAGGACGGGGAAGGACGCTTAGGAAGACCTCGCTCGGTCGAACGGATTTCGCGACCTGGAGGAGAAAAAAAAACGGAAGGCGTTCCGGAAAGACGGTCCTGGGGGGAAAAAGAAAGGACGAAGGGGAGACGAGCTGGGAACAATCCAGGACCGAAAGAAAAAAGAGGAAGGAAAGGCGCTACAAAAAGGTCCGATCGGATAATGATGGGAGGCTTTTAACCTCAGGAAATTAAAGACACCTCGTCGCATATAAGCCGCAGAAAGGAAAAGAGGGAGGCTTCATCACAAAGGGTTCACCGCCTAGTACCATCCCGTCAGAGGGAAAGTCAATGAACGGGAAATCAAAGGAAAGA
>Ga0179593_1369025_pt1 | contig 18370 bp, 20 predicted proteins | sample CZODoug2_1_08_16_FD_185931 | JGI IMG/M metagenome (GOLD analysis project Ga0179593, IMG submission 185931) | Vadose zone soil fungal communities from Angelo Coast Range Reserve, California, USA - CZODoug2_1_08_16fungal (PacBio error correction) | ecosystem: Environmental > Terrestrial > Soil >...
AAAACTCCCGGAAGTCTTCACCTTGGCGCTCAGGGGAACACTCTATCTTCCCTGGGGGGAGGAAAAAACCCAAACATCCCGGACCATCCAGCGTAGCGCTTAGAAATCGCCCGGCCGTACACATTCGGTTCATTAAGGACCTCGACTCTCCAAGTAAGGGGCGCAGGAAGCTGTGGACGCCAAAGGTCGTTCCACCTTGTTCAACACAATCGCGTCGGAACCTGGGTCCACAGCTTTTTTGGAAACCCTCAACTCACCCGGAAGGGAGGCAGGGCACGGGTCATTCGCAGAGGAAAGGGGGCACACACGACTAAAAACGACCTGGATCTCGTACTCCGGAATGAACGCCCAAGAGAACTGGGAGTGGCAGAAAAAATGCGAAACGATCCACACGAGATGTGACAGTGGAAAAGGGGAGGGAAGGGGGGTGGAGCGCCACAGGGCTAACCCTGCGAGGGGGGCCGAGAACCCTCAGTGCCTAAGGGGCAAAGAAAGGCAAGACGTCGAGGAATGCTTTGTTGGCAAAGGGAGAAAGAGGAACACGGGGTGGTGTCGGGGTTAGACAAGGGTAAGACAGGGGAAAAGTTAATGAGTAATGAGCTGTCGCTATGGGGGAAAAATACAGTTCTTTCCTGGGGCCGGAAAAAGAGGGGAGAAGGGGGTACTAATTGTCACTTCGTGTCCTCCTGCGGCAAGACTGCAGTTGAAGAAGGAGTGCCGAGCAAAATCGGAAGCTCTGGTTGCGGATAAAAACGACGCGTGGAGGAAAGGATCGAGTTAACACGCGTAGTCCTTGCCCCGCCATAGATAGCTGATGAAAACAGGATTCGACGGACAAAGGGAATTACCAGTCGGTTGAGGACGGTCAGGCCGAGAAAAAAAGGTTCCCCTGTTAGAGGAACACAAACCAGGACAGCTCCTCACGAGAGAGACACACGAAAGAACTGCCCACGGGGGAAAGGAGAGGGGTCCGGCCAGACTCCGGAGCAGCAAACCTGTATCGTTCCGTGGGAATTGCAAAAAAAGAAGGTAGTGCATCGCCGGGGGGACCGGAAGGGGGATCACGACCCGAACCAAAGGTTTCTCTTGGGGTCCATCGAGGGAAAAGAAAGCTCGGTAGGGGCGTACCGTGCTGCTCACCTGGAGGGGCCCCAAAGGAATGAAACCTCTTCTACAAACAATTTGACCCCAGACGGTCCACACAGGTCTTGGACAGAAGGAGGGCGCAGCACCGGGGAAAGGACCCGAGCAAGGGGGGGAGCTTGCGATGAAATCCTGAGTCGTACCTATCAAAACTCAGAAGCTGCTGAAAGTCATGGCCGCCGGTTCATAAACAAACACCTATTCAAGGGGGAAGAAGGCAGAGACTACGGTTGTTCCCACAGTCTAGCGGACGAGCTGCGGACGGTCTAACTCGAGGCGAAAAGAAAGAAAACATACATCAAAGGCGAACAAAAGGGAAAAGAAAGTTCAGCCTCGAAGAGCAAACGCCTCTTTCACTGCGGGGCCACGGTCGGGGAAGGGCACCGGGGTGGGGACCAGGAACTCCTGCGAGCAGGGGAGGAGGGGGGAGAAACTTGGTTAAAAGAAAGTCAGGATCGACCCTATTCTCTTCTCGAAATGCAGACATAAGCGAGAGGGGGGCTGATCGCCAGGAGCAGACGTTGTCTTGGGGGTTTGGTGAACCGGGAAAAAGGTGGAGGGCATTAAAGCCTACAAATGACGGCGATGATCTCCAAAGAAGAAACGAGGTCCGGACTCGTAAGAAAGGGGGAAGTCTACTACTTTGTGGAAAAGGGAAGATTTGGGTATAAGGGCGTGGCACGGAACAAGGTGTCGTGATCGCCGCTCGAACCCGAATGCGACCAGGCAAAGCAATGGTCATCTTGGAGATCCTTCCTCTTGTGGCCAAGCGGGTGCGGCATGAAAAACCTTGTCACCAGCAAAAAGGTGTCTCGACCGGTGATCTCGAAGGGAAGAAGCTAAAAACAGGAGGAGAATATGAGGGACAGGACGAAGGACACCTCCTTGGGGTAACTAAAAAAGAAAAATCCACCCCGGTCAGAGTCTCCGGATGTCCTACTCAGGGATACCCCGGATGGGAGCTGAGGTCAGACCCTCGGCTCCGATATTACCAACTTTTAGAAGACAACCTACTCAGGTCAAGCTTGCCCAGTACTGTCCTCCGGCCGCTAAACTGGAATACCCAATCAACTACAAAGTCTAATCGAGGAAATCTAAGAAACAACAGGAAATGGAGAGGAAAGAAGAATTAAGTGGCTGAGGCTGCGAGGGGATTAGCAGGTCATACTTCGGGAAGAAGGAGGAGGGAAAGCTGAGGCAAGAAACGGAACGGCCGGCATTTGGGGAACGCTGAAAGAGACTAACCCGTACGAAAAAGAGGAGTATCGCGGAAAAGACTCTGGAAGTTTGGGAAGGAGGAGGGGGAACGGTCGTCAAGGAAGGAAGCGCGTCCTGGGAACAGGAAACTTAGGTGTAGCAGCGAGGAACTGCGAAGGTGGGACAGGCGTTCGAGGATCTGGCTGGTGCCCCGAGGAACCCGCGCAAGGGGGTGAAAAGGAAGGGAAAAGAGGAAGAAATGTTGTACCGCGGCTGGGCAAACTACTTCCATTAATGACCCAGACTGGCGGAAAGGGCCCAGCGCGAAGGAAGGGGGGCCGGGACAAAAAAACGTAACGTCCACCAGAGCGGAGGACTGCCGAGTAAACCCGTGCCTTTAGAAGAATATTACTGGGCGCACTGGAGTGGATGCAACTCCTACCATGTCCGAGACCCAACCACTTAACAATGCTTACGAAGCTGCCGCCAAATTCGATCGGTCGTGCCATGGCGCCCTCGAATCTGTCGAGAGCACTAAAGGGGCCGAACACAGAGTCCAGAAGGGAAGATTCCTCACGATTAGATTCTTAAAAAGACAAGAAACCGCCCATCCCGTGTAAACTCGGTAAGGTCCTGGCTGGCTCATCTAATCTGACATCGAAGGGGAAAAGGCTGCCTGGTCTGCGGGTTCTAAGTTCTACACAGGCCTGAAAAGAAAGACCGGATTGGACTTGTTAAACCCAAAGACCGGGCCCGCCCGAGCAGATAAATAACCTTGACATGGGCAAAGAGAAGGAGCTAGTTGGCAAAAGATCGAGTTCACGTACGTTTCGCCTACTCCTAAAGGGGTGAACCGGGAAAATTAACATCACCGTGGGAAAGACGCTGCGTGGTGGAGGGAAAGGGGCTGTAAGTCCGGTTGTGGACAGATCCTTGACGGTCAGAGCCGAGGAAGTGTCGACGTGGTTCGGAATGGGGAGAAGAGATGCGCCATCAGTCGGAAGGAAAAAGGAAAAGAGGTAAACGAATGCCACTCGAAAAACGGGTGGGTGGTTCGGGACCTGCGGGGAGGGCGGCACGGTGGCGCAAGGACGAGCAAAAAGGAAACGGGGGGAAGGACTATCACGTCGAATGGAACTGTGCTGTGGCGGAAAAAAGGGAAGAAGGAAGGCGGCGTTTATAAGGTCCTGGTTGGGAAAAGACAAAAACAGGGGGGCCGGTGAAAAAAACTCTAAGCCGCAAAGGATCGCAGTGCCTCTTCAAACTACAAAAAGGTTTCCGGGGAAAAAATCTATGTGTGGCTGGGCCGACACAGGTGGGGACGCTATGAAAAAAAAAGACCGGAGAGACCGGTCCCAGCAAGGAAGCAAAACCGCCTACCAGTCCAGCAGAAGGTACGCCACCGAAAAAGGAACCCGGACCTGCTGAAATCAGTCGCTAAAAGGGAAATAATGGTCTGACCAAGGGATCGGGCCCGCGAAACCTGGGCCTACCCACATCAGGAGACTCCGCCACTAAACCTGTCGGACAAGCTTGAAAAACGGTCCGGTTCGATCGAAAAAACAAACCTGGATGACTTCGTGCAGTGGCTAAGTCGCGGGAAGAAAGGGAAAAAAAGAGGAAGGAAGCAAACGCGCCTTTTGGGTGCACCAAGATTCAACAAACGAAACCGAACGTCACAAAAAGACGTAGGGCCCGATAGGCGAGAACTTCGGGGGAATTGACAAACAGTGGAAGGGTCGTGACACGCGGAGTACGATAAAGGGGAGCTCGTTTTCCGAAAGCGACACTGACCATAAGGGCAGGGGGACCGCAGGGGGAAATCGTTTCTGGCGGGACTGAGAAGAAAAAACGCTGGTGGAATGCCAGGGACGAAGCGACGTCTTGGACCAAGTGGAAAAAAAAGGGGCTGGTCCGCCCGCGGACCGCAGCCAGGAGTCGAAAAAGTCCAGTCGACGAAAGGGGAAAAGGCCGCTAAATTCCGAAAAAAGGGAGGGACGTTGGCTGGTTTGGGAAACAGCAACATATACGATTTGACAACTGGGGCTACAGGGAAAGAGGGGGGGTCTATCTGTACCATCTCAAACAAAAACAAAGAGGAAAGAGAGAAGTTGGGTACGACCCGCCGTCATGGCGCTCAACCGTTGGTTCAACGAATGGGGGGGGGGGGGGGGGGAGCTTGGCGACAAAAAGGGAACATAATGTAGCTGCGGCGGACTCCCAAGTCGAAGACCCGTTCTGATGGAAAAAAGGGGAAAATCCTCGGAGCGTGCGAAGCAGTCGACAACGTTGAGTAACAACATAATCAAAAGGTCGGGGTCACCCGAAGGGAGAAAAAGGGGCACTGGGAACTGTTCATCTGAACAGAAGAAAAAAGGGGGAAACCATCTGCTTGGGAAAGCTTTCCTCTGTGGAAAAAAAGCCAGGTGTGTCGGCAAAAATCGCCCGACTGGCGGACAAGGGGGAAAGACCAGAAAATGCTTTCCACGTGACAGAAAAAGGATCTGGAAAAAGGGGTGGGTGGGATTGAAAAAATTCGGGTTGATCGACGGAGGAAGGGTTAGGGGAGAACGCTCGTAAGAGTGGAAAATTCTGACGTGAAAACGAGCAAGAAAAAGCCGAGGGTGTACAATCGACATCGAAAACACCACGGGGGGGGGGAGGAAGACTTATCTCCCGCGTAAAGGGTATGGGTCAGAGAAGTGGTGGCGGGTCCAGAAGGGAAGAGCGGAATTAAGGGTTAGCTCTGGAAACGGAGGAAAAGGAGACAAAGCAGTGCCGGTATGGGCTGGTTTCTGGCGCTACTGCGGGCAGAAGGGGAAAGGGGGGTCTTGCAAAAACCAAAGGGTTAAAAATCTGTGTCCGGGCTGGTGGAGGGGCTGGCAGGCTCGTCACATGCAAAAACCCTTCACCGGCCAACAGTTAATATCTTTAATACCGAGAAGAATCCTTACAAAGATAAAGACCAATCGACTAAAGGGAAATGACATATTACTGGCTGCCTTTGTTGCAGGGAGTTGGAGATCTTTGCAAAAAAGGTACCGCCGGAGAAAAAGTCTGCAAGCAATCAGAGAACCCTCTTCAAATGCACCACGTCCATTTGCGACTAAAAAAAAAGGAAAGCCCTACCTCGGAAAGTCACATGTACGGGGGTGGACTCGGAACGAACTCTCCACCGTGCTGGCAGAGTCTACCCGGAATGTAAGCAAAAAAAAAAGGAAAGCTCGTTGGAAAAGGCTAATAATCTATCAGTGTAAAGTGTCGTGGGGGGGAGATGTCTCACGGGGGGGAGGAGTGAGATTCACGGCCATCTAACACTGAGAAATAAGGAGAAACGAAGGAGAGCCGTTCCAAAAGGGGGTCGAGGGGAAGAGGTCCTAAGCCTCACGCAGCAGAAGGAAACTGTATCTGAATCGTACGGTGGAGTACCAAACCGGGAGTCTTCGCTTACCCGGGAGAATCTCGTTAAGGAAAAGGGGGAAAACGTTGTCAGTAATCCACCACCGAAGGGGACGGCCCTCACGAGTACAAAGTCCACTAATACCGGGGTCGCGGGGAAATAGCCTCTGACAGAAGAAAAATGAACACGCAAAGTTAGGAGGGAAATAGCATTCAATCACATAGCCTCAGAAAACGACACGGTCGGGAAACACACCTGTCGGAAGAAAAACCGAGAAAAAGGCTGGGCATGGCACGCGGGGAAGGCTGAAAAAAAACCAGTCCGAAGGGGGGAGTCAAGGGGAAGACGATAACGGACGTTTCTTGATCCTCTTAAAGGAGAGTGGGGGGAGGACGTTGGAAAGAACCCGGGTTGACTTTTAGAGGGGAAAACAAACGCAAACGCCTTGGAGATGAGTGGCACTAAAGGGCCGCGACGGTACCCTGGCCACTTTCGGGGGGTTTTGGCATGTCTTCACGGTGTGTCTTGCCCAGTAGGAAAATCGGCCGTCGGACAACGAGAGCTCATCCAAGCAGTAGAAAGGAAAAGGAGGGGGGTCAGTGTCTTCGGAAATAACTTCCTAAGTCCCCAGCGCGGGTCGCACAACAAGAACACCCATCAGAGGGGAAGAAAAAAGGGGGAAGAAAGGGGATCTCTGACGCGAAAAAATGACTAGGTAAGTAAAGGTACCAGTACGCAGAGGCCGAGATGGGAAGGACTCGTGTCAAACCGCGAAAGAAACCCGTGACTACTCGCTCTCACGTAAACTACTCTAGAAGGAGGGATGCCGGGTAGAATGAGGAGGGGGGGGCTATTCTCCCGGAAAAAACTAGCAGTACGATGCCCCGCCAGCGGCAATAGTCGGTCTTCCCAGGTCTAAGCCCCACTCCACCACCGCGAATGGAAGGGACCGTCATCAACCAACGAGGGGAATAGTATGGCCATGCAGAAGAAGTAAAAGAGGGGGAGGTGGCGTGGGGGAGCTCAGACTTCGGGGCATCAACTTCTAGTTTTCCAGAAAAACGGGACTGTACCCAGTTGGAAGACGCAGTGCAAAAAGTAACGCAACCCAAAATGGGTAACTCGCGGATCAGAACAGGGGAAAGGAGAGGAGGGTGGCCTCGGGATTGCCAGGGGAAAAACAGGCTTTCGGCCCCCTACGCAAGGCAAGCGAGAAGGTGTAGAAAGTGGGGGGGAGAAAAATGCCGGAGGGACGCGACCCTACGGTGAGACTAAGAAAAGAAAGGGGGGGAAAACAGATGGAAACGCAATTACAGCAAAGAGAATGCTATGTAAAACCACTTTGAAAGAATCACTGGGGGGAAGCAAATGGGATGAACGTAGGGGGTCACGAAAGGGGAGAGGGTTAAGCCTGCACAAGCAACTTGCCTACCACAGGACTAGGAAACACAAGCAGTGGGCTAACACTGGTAACTGCAACGAAATATACCTCGTGCCCGGAAATACGCCCCTGGGCACGTGATTGCTTGAAGGAAGACTAAGAATGGACGGTAAGACCCGAAAAGAAAAGCCTCGGGACCATGCAGGGAGGAAGCTGGATACACACAATCCAAGCTGATCGGAATGGCGAAAGCGCCCTCGATCTGGCGATCAAGACAACACTATTTCGGAGAAAAAAGGGGGGAAAGGGCAGCCGACAGGGGCCGGAGGCCCATTCAACTGAACGTTACAGACCGGGCACGCGCTTGGAAAGAGGGAGAGGATTAAGAAGCAGCGGGAGAAAACGTTCTTTCGCGGCGGGGTGGGGCGGCATGGTGTCGCTGTCAAGATTGTGCAAACTTCAAAAGGCGTGGACGTGCAAAAACCAGGATCAAAAAGGACGAAAAAAGTTAATCATTGGTGGCTTCTTGAAGAAAAACGGAAAAAAGGAAAGCAGGGAGAGCTCAAATAGAGTGCCCAGGGTCCTTGCTAAAGGGGCCGAGGAGGGAAATCCAAGAAAAACCGTTTTCCTACGAGGACAGGGAAGGGGGAAGTCCTGGGGGGTTCCCCCCGTTGGTTACTTTCGGTTCAGTCTCCCTAGGAGGACTGGGGGGCGAGATACACTCTTCTGGAGGTGGAGAAAAAGCGACCAAGTCCTATTAGACTAGGAGAGTAAAAGAGAAAACTGGGCTGCGGTTGGAACATAGGTTCGAACTCAGAAATGAAGAGGCAAGGAGGGGAAAGGGGGCAAAAATCCTCTACGATGTCAAGAATTCGGTCCGGGGAGTAGGAAACCTGAAGTGGTGATGGAGTAAGAAGCTTGGAGCTCAGGGGGGATACCCGGGTTGGTGGCCAACATCACACTCAAGGGAAGAACGCCGTTCCTAAAGACCGCACATTATGAACTTGGGGAGAGGGAAAAGGGTAAATATACTATATGGTTGGGGAAACGATATATTAGCCCTTTGAACGAGAGACTTTTCCCTCGAAAATAGAAAAAAAGCAGGAAGACCTGGCACGCTCGGAAACCGAGGGAACGAAACTCACTATCCTACTTTGACAAGGAACTGGGTACGCCACAGAAAAGGCCTTCCCCTTCTGGACAAATCATATCGAAGAAAAAATACAGGAGTTCAACCGCAAGCCGAGAGGTTCCCTTCTTAAAGCGGATAACAAAAAAGAGGGAGCAATACGGTCTCAACGCAGGCTAACCGGACCAAAAACCAGTGCAGTTTCGATAAAAACACCTGCGGAGAGGGGGTCTTACTTCGTGCGGGGGAGAAAGAATTGGGGGGTCCCAAACGGCACTGCAGGTACCGACAACTCTCCTTTGAGACAAAATGGAAAAGAAAAACGACGAAAAACGCCCCAACGTAAAAACAGAGGGGCAAGATGGGCGCGGGAGGTGAAAGGGACAAGCCGTTTCTCATGGTCGTGGGAAAAAAGAACGAGATCGTGGAGCGGTTGAGAAAAATGAGGAAAGACGGGGATGCCCGCACGAAAAGGGCAACGCGGGGCGCGGACGTAGGGGGAAGGCAAGAACCAAAACTCTGGTGGAGACCAGTGCCGAAGAACGAAAGTGGAGACGCCCCGGCTGGCTGTGTGGCGAGAACTTCGCCCGGCTTCGAACGGAAAAGAGGTCCAGTGTCCAGAAGAAAAGGGGGGAGAAAAGGGAGGGAGGAAGCCTGCCTGGAATGTCCAGGTAGGGGGGGGTGTTGTGAAACCGTAGAAAAAGAGCGCAAGTTTCAAGCGATCGTTGACTGTACATCTCTAAAAAAAACACAAAAGGGGAGAGTAAAAGAAAGAAATGGGGGGGGAAAAAAAAGAAGAAGGCTCGGTAAAGTGCGCTCACCGGTGGAATATATCTTCCTCTTTGATGGCACCACAAAAAAAAGACCAGCGTAGCTGCGGCGGAAAGAGGACCGAAGGAACCGGTGAGGGGGTTCTGAAACCTGACCATAGAGAAGTCATCCGGGGCGAAGGGGAGGAGAAACGGAAAAAGCAATAGGGGCGTGCGGAATGGTCACCAACGGTAGAAGGTCAGTAAAAAGCGTGGGGCCAGCGAAGTCCGCGCCCGCACGTGCAAGAGCATCTGTAGGGGGAATCGGGGCCGAGGAAGATTCGGAGCTAGGTTATGTCACTATCGGGCCTCAAAAAGACAGGACGGGTCCCCGAAAAGCGGAGGAAAAAAAGGAACCCTAATTACAAGCCGATCGCCAAAGAATGGTTAACGGGGAGGATTGGACGACATTAGAAACGATGGTGCCTTAGACTCTAAAGGGGGGGATGCGCTTAGTATACTGAAGACAGAAACTGCAGCGAAACTGGGGTGGTCAAAATCGACATGGAACAGAAGGGGGGGCACACGAATGGGACGAAAATGCGTGTCTCGGATTGCGCGAAATGAAGACGGGGAAGGAAGAGCGCGTGCCAAAGGGAGGGCGTAGGCGAGATGTTGAAAGACACATTTCCGTCAGGTAGGAAGGGGAAAAAGCTGAGAAGAATCAAGTTCATTGCCAAAAAAGTCAAAGGGTCAAGAGGGGGGCAGGCGGGTCCCCCCAGTAGGTCTTTTCCGGGAGCGGGGCAACGTAGGAAAGAACCATCAATCGAGGAAAGGTGTCCCGGGTAACAAGGTTCAGAACTAGCAGAGAAGACTCCTTGAGGGCAGGAACGGGAAGTTGTTTCAAGTGCAGGGGCGCGTTGCACCACCAAAAAGGATGCCTTAAGAACAAATCCAAACACGCTCTACCGGAGCAGGGAAACACTGTCCATGCGACGGGGGGAGAAACTGAAAGCAAGGAAGATAACAAACTCTCTTCCAGTAGAAGGGGGCCCTGAGAGCCACCGTACGAGGTCATCTGTTAGAAAAAGTATAGACCATCCCCACAAAAACAGCCGGTTCGCTGTAAGATCGAGCAAAAAGGTGAACTGTTCTGAAAGTGGAGCACACGACCCAGGACTATTAAGGGAACCACAGGCTAATCAAAAAAGAGCAGACAAGTGGGGCGGGAAGAAATAGCCAAAGGGCGGAAACCACTTCTCCGAAGGAAAAGTCACCTAAGAAGCCCCTAGATGAAATCAAAAGGAAACGTTCATTCCCTCGAAAGGGCTAAAACATACACCGGGGAATCTGTGTACTGGAGAGGACAGGACCTTTAAAAAGGTGTCTTCATCATCCCACCGGAGAGTGGCGCCCCAGGAGTCTCCGGTGCAGAAAAAGAACGACTCGGCGGATTCTTCGGACAGGAAATCTCCTAAGAGAAAAGGGACAAGTAACAGGGCTCAAATGCACATTTCAGAACCTATACTAGAAAAACACAAGCCCACAAAGCTTTCAAGAGGACAGGGACGGGGAATAACGGGGTTGAGTTGGAATCGTGACCTAGATCAAGCTTAGCAGGAAAGCGTGCGGGGTTTATCAAATCGGCTTCGAATTTTAAACATGCTTCCAGTGATATATCTCTGATCTGGGTCTTATAAAGAGAATATAGCAGCATTTAGAGGGGTGTGGGGGGCAACCGTTACCGGGAGTCCTACCCCCTCGAAGCCCCCGGTTAAAGCTAAATGCACGGATCTTAGCCAGGCAAGGGCCCAATGTGCGAGGGCCTCATTTTGGAAAGGTCAGTCCCCGAGGGTGGGTTTGGGTAGTAAATTAATGGCGGGGCATCTGGGTCAAGGTACGGGACGTGTCGCCGCTCAAGTAGGCAGGGCCTAACCAGCCGGATGGTCACAGCTTAGAGAGTGATCCCCAGGCGGAGAAAAAACAGTTTTACCAATTCCAAAAAAGAACCGGAGGAGCGCCGCGTGAAAACGCGAAGCAGTAAAGTCGAATACAAAAGGGGACGGGGGAAGGACAGTACTCGGCTGAGGCCGTGGGAAGACGTGGAAAAGAAGAAAAAAGAAAACCCCTCATCGTAGAATTTCAAATCAAACCGCATACTAGGAAGGAGTGCGTAAGGGGTAAGCATCGAGGATCGAAAAAAGGGCACAAATGGGAAAAATAATTCGTCAAACCGCGCGGGGAATTGCGTGCTGCCCTACAAGGCTATCTCCTCCAAAAAAACCCTCCCCGCATATGTCCAAGGGAAGAATCTCTCAACAAGGGAAAGAACATAGATCATCCCAGGGGGCAGGCGAGTGCGGGCGTTTAGGGAGAGCCGGTCAAGCCTTTTCGGGAGGCGGGCGAGGTTGGGGCCGCCGTGCCTAGTCGCCCATTTGCAGGCGGAGATCGCTGTAACCTAACCTTGCCACGCTCCGTCTGCGATTTTCCGGACAGCAGAAAGACTGCACGGTTTCCTTGCGCGGGGGGGGGAGAACCACAGCGTCGGGAGAAGAAAAGAAGGGGAAGAAGTGAACGTCGTGTCTCGTGAAGCGAGGTTAACCTGCGCTGAACAGAAGGTGAAATCGGCTGGGGCAACCACAGGGACGAAACGGAAGGCGCAAAAAAGTGTTTGAAACGCGGGGGGAGGGGGAGAAAACTGACCATATTTCATAATCACGCACGGTGGAAAAAGGGGCTCAAGTCCGGCCTAACAACGAGACCTACAAATCTGAAGCCGGGGTACCCATGAAACTAGCGAAGTGCCTTTCCTGTCTCCCAAGGAAGGGGCCTCGGGAGAAGGTGGGGGACCTACACGTCTACCCAACAAAGAAAGCAAATACGAGAGTCGAGCGTATCGCGAAAAAGGAGTTAGGCTAAACGACTCGGAGGGACAAGAACGGAGCAAGTAGGACCCCGATAAAGCCGCCAAAAACCGCTAGCAGGGGTCTATTCTTCACCAAAGGCCCGGCAAGAAAGGTGGGGACCAAGAGAGGCGAGCAGGATCTCGAATCGTACTTCTACGAGGGACGCTCTAAAGGAGGGGAGGGGCGATCGGCGTCCGAAGCGGCCTACGAAACAAAAAAGAAATAGGAATTTTACGGAGGAAACCGGGCGTCCTCAAAAAAAGGGCCGCCAGGAACTGGGGAGGCGGGGAAGACACCGGACAGGCAAGAAAAGGCAAAGAAGGGCCAATCTACCGGTGATACAGTTCTGCCGGAAACACGGGGACTTGGTACTCCGGCAAAGGGACAGCCGTCAGGGACGTGCTGAGGGAGTGTGCCGACGTCAAAGGAAAGTGTCCGACCAAAAGGTGCAGCGGGTCCAAAAGAGATGAGTGAGGATTAGAATGGGGGGGGACCTGGAGGTCACGCTGGTTCGAGAAGCGGACGCAACGGAAAAAGAGGAACGAGTTCGCGATCGGAAGCGAACCGGGCGGCAGGGGTGGGGGGGGGGAGGAGGAAATACAGCGAAATCGAGAAAAAAGGTAAGCACGGTTAGCGAAAAAGGGACGGCCGAAATACCTGGCGGGAGGGAGGGGCTCTCGCAGCGCCCCGAATGGAGGGGGGGGTCTCGCGGGAGCGGTTAAAACGAAAAGAGAGTTGAATACACAAGGGTTAAAAACTGACTCCGCCCCAAAAAAAAGACCGGGAAAAGGAACGAAAAACGCACAGTTGGCCTTCTCTGCGAAACCTGTGACCGTGAGAAATGGTTTAACTGAAGCTGACGATGGAGGTGAAAATGTTCCGGAAGTGTGAACGCTATCTCTTTACATCCCGCCGTCCCAAGCGAAAAGGGCGGAATGTTTTTTGCAAAAAAAAAAAAAAACCAAAAAAAAAAAAAAAACCCAAAACCAACAAACCAACACACCCTAGGAAAGAATCCATGAGGAGAATCAGTGGAAGGGACTCCACAGAAGCAAGGCACTGAGACTACGAAAAAGGGGGACATACCTGGTGAAGGAAAACAGCCTTTCAGAGGAAACAACAAAAAAAAAACACAGCGCACTCAAAGTCCCCCCAGAGAAAAAAGATCGAGAAAAAATTGCGGGTATCTAAAGGAGAGGAGCCAACAAGGCAGTCGCTGGAGTGAAGAGAAACTTCACGCCGAAAGAGCAGAGTCCGTATCCGTCAAAAAGAAGCCCCAAACCCGAAAAAACGGACCATCGAGGTGGCTAGAAGAGGGAATGAGGGGACGATGCAAATTTCCCTGGGGGGGCACCAGAGGAAAGTCCGTGAAAAGAAGGGCGACAGCAACGGCATCGCGACCCCCAGAAAAAGGCCAAGACAAGTTCTTCGGACGCGGAGCGACTTAGGGGGAAAAAAAGGCAAAAAAGGAACAGTGCCGGGGGAGACGATGCATGGAGAAACGCCCCGGCTTCGCTTGATCTCTTCTCCGACCTTCTCAAACCCAAGAGGGGAACCTCGCGAAGGGGCTTTCGAAAACCGCGAAGCAGTCCACCACCAAAGAACGCCGTAACCGTACAAGCGCCACGCGCTACCACTCTGGTCAGGGAGGGGGGGGTGCCAAATCAAAGAAGGAAGATGGGAAAGTGGGGGGGGGAGCTCCAAGTTCGCCGGATTCGTAGTTTGAAAAAAGGGAAATCTTAAACAACAACAACGCGGGAAGTGAATCTGATCACGAAGGGTAAGATGCGAAAAACCCGAATCGAAAGGGGGGAGATAACCGTTTTATCCACCTGACACGTCTGGACTGCAACCACGGTGCGGGCACAACCCCCGCGAAAGAACCAGAGAAGGAGACCTCGGTCAAAGGCGGACACCGGGCTCGACCGAGGGCGGGAAGAAGCGTAAATAACTTGCGTTCTTAAAAAGGGGGTGCACGGGAAAACTGAAAGTCAAAACGAAGGGTCTCGAAAAAAAAAAAACCAGTGCAACAGCATCGGAAAGAGGGGGCAAGTCCGCTCCGAAGCCGTTATGGATGAACAAAAAAAGAAGACGGTGCTTACCATGTAAAACAAAAAGAAGGCTGCCCAAAGAAAAGGGGGCGCTGTGACGCACCCCATAGTTTAAAAAAAAACCGAGGGGAGTCCCCCTTGGGGAGGGGGGATCGGCGGTCACTTCAGATCTGATCGGAGCAGCACAGCGGAGTGCTCTTGGAGAATTCGTGCCCGGACCACCTTCTCAGCCATAGATCTATAATGTTGGCCAACAGGGCTAGACAGTAACGGGGACAAGAAATGCACCGAGACCATTGCCGGAGGGTCAAAACCATCGACATCAGGTACCTCGAACCACTCACAGTTGTTCTTGGAAAAACAGGGGTAACCGGCTTAGAAAAAATAGGTTGTGTACACAGGCCAAAAAAAGATCGTGAACTAAAGATCCTGGCCGCCGCGGAGGGCAAGTGGTCCTGCCCTCCTTTATTCGGACAGGACTGCAACAGCCGTTAAACTGGGAAAAGTCCCCGACACACACCGCGGGGACGAGGCCCGTCTCAGCCCGGGGGGGAGTCGGGCTAAAGAGGGTTACCCATAAAAGAGGATAGAATGACAAAAAGGATGACGGGGGAAAAAGGTTCGCACTGAGCCACAAGAGAGCAGAAGTAAGTGGCGGTAGGGGGGAAAAAAACCGGCCGTTGATGTTCGATCGTTGACAAAAAAAAAAGAACGCGTATCAACGGCGCCAAACGCGAAACAATCTTCGCCGACCGAAAAAAAAGGAGTGGGCACGGGGTTAGGGCCGATCCGAAAGCAACATAGGAGCCGGTGCAGCGGGTGAGAAGCGTCCACCGGAACTTCGAAAGAACCCTGACTCAGCACCACACCGCGCGTGGAAGACTCGATAGATCCTGCGGTTAAGGGGAGACAAGCCCGACTAGCGGTAAACGATCAGAACCCCCAGTCAAACAGAGACAGAAAAAGGAACTGCGACAAAGGGTGCCCTCAGTATATCCGGCCAAAGGGTAAAAAGAACAACAGGGAAGACCGACGAAAAGCACCAAACACCGAGGACGGTTATCCGTTATTGCGGCCGGAGGAACCAGTAATGAGACCGTCCGGCAGGACCGAATTTTCTCGGGGTCGCGAAGGACCAATTCACCTTTTCTATCAGCAAAAACGAGGAAGGACTGGGCCTCCGGAAAGAAATTGTTTCCTCAAAGGAAAGAAGTATAAAGTCACTAGGATCGGACAGCCTAAAGATCCGGAACAAACCTTAGATCACCTATTCTTATTAAAAACGCGATCCAGCGCCATCGGTCAGAAAGGGGGGCTGGGGGTGAAATTCTTGAATACGGAAGAAGGGGAGAGGGGGGCATCAGTTTTCTTCGGGGGGGAGCCTGATCACCAGGAAATGGGGGACTCACGGGAAAAGAGGGGACTTAAGAACAGTGAAAAAAGGGTGAATAATTGGGGCTCCAGAAAAAGTGGGGGGCATCAAGCAAACGAATAGGCGCGAGTCGATGAATTCAGGAACGCATATGAATCAGGAAGGCCAAAGGAACGGGAGACGAATGGGGCCCAGGAGGAATATTTTGTTGTACCCGACATGCGGAAGCCGCAGAAGCCCAGCTCCCCAGCCGTAACGAAAGGAAAGAGAGGGGACAACAGGGGGAGGGAAAAGACACTCGTTGCGTCAGCCCGAGCGCGAAGGGGCACCGCAACGCAGGCTCACCGTCGGGTAGGCATGAACTGCCATGACGCGAACAGAAAAAGGAAAGCCATAGTTTCCGGGAAAAGACGGCGAGCAGACCTCGTGGGAGTACGGGCAAATACAAGGGCGCACCCCGGCGTCTCGCTTCGGCCGGAAAAGACACCTGCTTTAAGGCCGGAAGTAATATGGGAAAATCAGGGGGAGATCTTCTCCGCGATGCCCCGGACAGCATACCGCTGAAAACGCGGACAACAACGTGCGAAAGAACATGCTGAACGGGAGGGAAAAAAAAAAAAAGCACGCAAAAGAGAAAGGAAAGGAGCCATTCCAGAAAAACAAACGAGGAGTAGGAACAGATAAGGGAAAATGGGCTTCTATCTGCTAGTGAGTGGGAAAGGTTATAAGACAACTTTAGGGGTCCCGAAGGGGAAAGCGCAAAGAAGGTCTGCTGTGCCCAGAAGGGGGAAGAGAATCTCGATTCAACAGAATCACTGGGGAGCCGAACCGGACCGGCAGCGACAAGAAAGGAAATGCAAGGGATTGCCACGGTGAACCAGAAAGAGAGCGCCTGGAGGGCCAGAAAGGCGGTTTCTCGTCATAAGGATATGACCTGAAGTTCCACAATTCGAAACGACGGTGAGCCTGATAGGGCGGGGCACCGTGTCCAAAAGAACGGGAACCAAGCGCTGGGGGACGCAACGAGGACGATTCGAAAGAAGGAAGGCCGTCGCGCCAGGGGAAGACGCCGTTACTTTCTAGGCCAGCTGAGGAGAGCGGACAACACTAGAACAGACCCTTCGTCGACAGGGGCGCCCCATGGGGAAGAAATCGTGCACGTCCGAGATCGCAAGGGAAGAGGTATATTCCCTAACACATTAACGGGGAGACACCAAAGGAAACCACTGACGCTTCGAAAGGGAAAGAACCAATAAAAAAAGTCGCTGAGAAGACCAATGCTCTGGCAAACGGGGGGAAGGAAGCATGGAGAAAAACACGCCGCCATGACAACCCTGCAAAGAAGGCAAAGCACGGTGCAGAACGACCGTGGCCGGGCGCAAGACTGGATCGCGGGCGGAAAATGAGCGGACGGTCGAAAAAAGGTCAGAAGCTGCGGCAACGGCAGAGAAGAAGGGGGTCTGACACCGTCCGACAACGTAAAAAAAGTATGGAGGGAAAAAATTGAACAACCGGCGGGCCCGGCAAAGTGAGAGTGTCAGTAACAGCCACTTGCCTGAAAGGAAGGCAGAGACAACCGGGCTAGCCCGTTCGCCAGTACGAGGACGGGACTGGGTCAAACAAAAAAAAATGCCCCTTATCAACGTGCCATACTGAAAGGTAGGGAAAGACGTCGGCGATTCCTTTTGGTCAGACCCAATGGGGTAAGTTCTCTTGTTTCAACTGTAGGCCGAGGGTTCGAAAGGAAAGGGGGGGGAGCATCGGGTCACGAGGCGGTCGGTAAAAAGGACTCCACTCCCCAGGCAGAGTAAAGCCGATCTGCCAAAGGAAACGGAAAGGAGGGTGGCGGTGACATCCGGTGGCTGAGGGTCCGACGGCACGGTGGGAGCTGATAAGGAAACAGCCGCTACCGGGGGGGGGGGGGGGGGGGGGGGGGGGGGGGGGGGGGGGGGGGGGGGGGGGGGGGGGGGGGGGGGGGGGGGGGTGGGGGGGGGGGGGGGGGGTGTGGGGGGGGGGGGGGGTTGTTTTTGGGGGAGAGGTTTTTTACAGGGTGGTTGTTCGGGCACGGGGTTTCTGTGTTGGTGGTAACTCGGTCCACAGAAGTCTTGCTACCCCGTCGCACTTACTTTTTGGCGGTGGGCTATTTTTGAGCGCAACTCAACCCAGATCCGCACATAAAAGAACGTCCCGCAACTTCCGCGGCCCGAAATTGGCTTGAAGAAAAAGACGTGCCCTTGTACTGAACAGGGCAGATCCAGCTTTTCCCTTTGAAGCCTCGGAGATTCTAAAACTCAAATGACCGTGCACATCTCTTACGGGGGGGGGGGGACACTAACTGCCCCCCAGAAAAAAAAAACTGTTCGCAAAGGGCCGAAGACTTGACCTAACGAAATCAAGAGTAGTTAAAGGTACTTTCCCTCCATAAATCCCAGAAAAAGCCTGGAGAGACAAAACCTGCTAGCACCGAAAACTGAGTAAACACGCCGAAACACCCGTGACGGGACGACTACCAAAACCAAAAAAAAAAAAAAAAAAAAAAACCAAACGGCCTCAAGAAGGAACTTCTTCATCCAAAGATTTTCCCCGACACGACGGACCGATCCGGACGAAAGACGGTTAACATGGGGAAAAAACAAACGAGGGCAACAGGAAAAGGGGGGCCCGAGTCGGGGGGGGGACTTGGGCCAAATCTCGGCTTGTAACCCCACGATAGAGATCCCGTTCGGGCGCTTGGACGAAAGGAAGCGCTACCAGTAAAAAAAAAAAAAAAGAAAAACCGACATCTGGCCCGGTGCGAAAGAGATGGTCAGACCACGCTTGTTTGAAGACATTGCCGACTGCGAAAACGTGAACGGTGGACGAACAGCACGGCTGGTGGACCTCAACATTAAGAACGACCCGGCTTCGGGGCGGCCGGAGAAGAAGGGGGGGGAAACCAGCGAACCTGTCCGGCAGGAGTCGCGGAAGAAGGAGCGGTGCTGAGGTTTGAAGACGATACGAGTTACACAACTTGGCGCCAAGTTAGACATTCGGGCTTTTTCG
>Ga0179593_1410626_pt1 | contig 18370 bp, 19 predicted proteins | sample CZODoug2_1_08_16_FD_185931 | JGI IMG/M metagenome (GOLD analysis project Ga0179593, IMG submission 185931) | Vadose zone soil fungal communities from Angelo Coast Range Reserve, California, USA - CZODoug2_1_08_16fungal (PacBio error correction) | ecosystem: Environmental > Terrestrial > Soil >...
AAGGGTAACACAAGAGTGTGAGGCGGGGGTGGGGAAGGGCGTGGAGGGGGGGAAGCGTATGAAAAAATAACTAAGGAAGAGGATCAACCAGCAAGGGTCTCGCGTGGAGTCGGGAATTAGCCTGCTAGTGGTAGAGACGTAAGAAAAAAAAGAAACGAGGAATAAAAAGAAGCCAGCGTAAGACTGGGGCTAGTGAGGAAAAGAAAAAAAAAACAATACAGTGCAGATCTCAACGGACACAAGAAAAAAAACACAATGTATTAAAAAGAGCTATAAAATTTTTAAAAATGAGCTAACCGTGATCCAAGAGACAAATAATGACACCGACCACAATACGCAAACCTCGACGCCCAGCATCGCCTGATTTAAGACGAACGACATATTATAGAAGACGTAGGAGAGGGTCGGAAGTGACCGTTACGAGAGGTCGTAGGGAAAAACATTTAAAAAAATAAAAAAGGGAAACGTGGCAGTGTCGAACGCGGGAATCTCACAGCATAAGAGAACGGAATACACAGTTGAAAAGTCGTCAAAAGCCAGACGCACAACAGACGAGCAAACCCAGGCACCCTTGAGACACGAAAACAAAAACAGGGGAGAAAAACCAACCCTTGAAGAAAAACCAAAAGAAAACATGAAGAAGGGTACGGGCGAGGAAAGTGTAGGTGGAACGAAAAAATCGTGGAGGAGCAAAAAAAGTAACTGCACAGACATGAGTTGTGGCTCCTTGCAGGGGTCTCGAGAAAGCGCGAGACACATGTGTTCGAAAGAAAAAAAACAAGGGGACATGCAAAAAACATGCGACCGTGCGCAAACATCCGAGCCAACCTAGGAAAAGAGGCCTCATGTGGGGGGTCAAAAAAGTCATCGTAGACCTACTTTCTGCGGAGCGGGGATAAAGTAAAATAAAAAGACAAGGCACGTCAAAATAACGACAAACCTGCCATGGGGTCCAGCGCTAAAGAAAGGATCGCAAAAGTTCGGAGCCGGAAGCAAAACAGACAACCAGAGCATGGAGCTCGGACCATGCGGTAAACCGGGATAGGGCTTTCGTCTGGAGAAATTGCACAGCTGCAGGTGAATAAAAGTGGACGCGACAGACAAAGCCGTGCCAAATGAGCGCAGGAGGGAGAAGGTACGCGATGAAGGAAAGCTTCCACAAAATCGGGAAAAGCAACTTATTATACTGGAAAGAAAGGACGCGGAATCAAAGAAATTGAAAGAATTAGTAGAAAGAAAGAATGACAGAAGGGAAGAGGAAACGAAAAGACAAAATTCTTTGAAGGGGAAATCGATCAAGGAATCTGGTGGGGAGAAGGACAAGCAGGCTGAAGGGAAGCCGACATATGGAGAGACAGAAAGACGTCGAAAAAAATCAACTCACCGGAAAAAAGTCAGAAAAGGCAAGACATAAACGCCATAACGGGACTCAACCCTCTGAAAAAGGGCACTCCGGCTCAGGAGATTTTCCGGAGTAAGCGTAGAAACTCTATAATGGGAGAAGGATAAACCGACAATAAGAGAAAAAAAGTTTCTACCCGGCGGGTGGTGATCAGCAAGAGAGGAAGAAGGGGTCAATCTATCCAAGAAGGGAAAGACCGCAATTCAACTTATGTCAAAAAAACGGTTCGAAAGAGGAAAGATCATCTGGGCCGGGGAGATGGACGAGAAAAAAAGCGGGGCGCACGGGAAAGGGTATTGCTGCTCGACTCCGGCTCCGACCGGGAGGAGAAGGCACATATGCTCAACTCAAAGAACCGGGATCGGGAAGGCAGGGCGCGGGAGGGAAAAGAGCAGTGCAAATACGAAGTTTCTGCGAAAAGAGGTTTGAAGAAGATCGTCAAAACTGGGGTCAGTCAGCAGCATAATCGGTCGAGAAGGAATACCAGCGTACGAAAGGCTAAAAAAAGATTGCCTGCCTAAAAGGCGAATGCCCGCCTAAGAGAGGATGAATCACGCCAGGGGGCCAAAAGCGCACGGCGCAACATCGCAGACGAGGTAGGGCGAAAGAAAGCCCTGAAACAACCAGTAAAAACGAAAGATGAGCTTTTAGGTCGCTGTGTAATCATATGTACATGTCAAAAGAAAAAGCAGCCCTCTGAGGGATGAGACCGAGCGGTGGAGGACTTTCGCCCTAAAAACAGTAAGAGTGCATGTGAGCCGCCCCGGGTCCCACTAGAACTCAGAATCTGACGCTCGGCGGGACGTTTCTTCGGGGCGAGACGCGAAAAGCATCGGAAAAAGAAAAACATAAAAAGAAATAAAAAGGATCTCTGCTAGGAAGAGAGAGCAGAACTGGCTCATGATGAACACGAATAATAGAGCTCGACCCGCTACTCAAATCTCACAACCTATACAAATCATACAACAAGAAAGAAAGGCTAAGAGGCAAATGGCGCACGGGCGGTACAAGAGGGGAGGCGGCCAGAAAGGGACGGGAGACGAAACGCTCATAGAACAGACCCGACCGGGAAACTGGGGGCACGGTCTACAAAGAAAAACAACAAAGATAAAAAAAGCGGACTCTCAAACAACAAAGAACAATTCTTGATCTTAGATCAGTAGAATTTGGTGTTGGTGAGGGCAAGTAAGAAAAAAAAAGATGTGCCGTGGCCCCCTCCAGAGGTGGTGTACATGAAGCCGGCGAGGGGTCTATGAGATTAGGAAACCGGTTCTCCTTCCCGTTCAGGAGTAAGGCTAAGAAGCCGCGCTAACGAAATTTCCCAAAAAGCTCGTATAAAGAGAGGAATAGTCTTCAAGGTGTCGTACTGAGGACTGGGTGGAGGGAGGGTTGGGGGAATTTTACGGGACCAGAGTCGCAGGTCAATGAGAGAAAAAGCTGCGAGAGAGGGTTGTGTGTTGGCATAAATGTACATCCTATAATTATGAACGACTTGTGAATAACTGACGGAAAAAAAGTATAAGGAGCAAAAAGCTACAAGAACGCCCGGAGCGCCAAAACGTCGAAGTTGAACAACGTGCAGAAAAAAAAGCTCGGGGGAGAACGTGGCGAAAAGACAATATAAAGTCAAGGCAGAGAAACTCCCTATGTAATCGCTTTCCTGGAATACGTCATGATGTATAGCCATACCAAAGGAGAACAAAGCCCAAAAAGAGGGGTAGGAGTAGGTTATCATGTCAGCGGGGTTGCAGCGCTTGTAAAGGGACAGGGGGACCTACTTAGCGCTCAAGCACGTAAAACGATAGGGAAAGGAGTTAAGACGGAAGAATAATGCAAACAAAAAAAAGGAAAAAGGGGTCCGGGAGATAATAAAATGAATTAGTCCCGCCGTGAATAGTAGGAAGAAAAGAACAAAGGTCGCGGACTCTCAGGGCCTAACGGATCCAATGTCCGCCCAGTAGCATATCGGCCGTAAAATCAAAAGGAAAGGAAACCAAGACAAACCCTCGGGAGAGCAGGGGTGAGAAGAATACATTGTGTAAGAATCAATAGACGTAATAGGAGAAGGGACTGGGAAGAGCAGCATCCGATCCTCGAACCCTCGCAATTACTGTAAAAAAAAAAAACACAGGAAAAGAATTCTCAAAAGAATCAAACCGACGCGCGAAAAAGCGCGATTTGAAGGCAGGGGAAGGGCGGAGCGCCAGTCAAGAAACCCATCATCTATAGAAAAACACAAGTCCCTTGGAAGCAGGTCCAAGGAGAGCCAGAGAGAAGAAGCGTAGGGGAGCGAGGAGCACTTCATAGAACCGCACAATGCTTCAAATACCTGAAAAGAACGCCAAAAGAGTATTAGCGGAGTGCGGTGAGGGAAGTAGAGAGCCACGTAGGTCGGTTTGATGGACTTCAAAGGGTACAGTAGACGCGGAAAGACCTAGGGCAGCGGGGGAAACAGGCAAGGTGGCGGAAAAACTGAGGTGACTATCGTTGTCCTCGTGCCGCGGCATGAAGTCGGCAGACCAAGGGCAAAACCCCCCAGTGAAAAAAAAAAAGCCGTACAAGTGAGGAGGAGAAAAAAAAAAGAGAAAAAAGTCTTGTCCCATAAGGCTGGACAGGAAAAGGAGGAAATGGTGTGTGTAAAGTCTAGCATCACCAACTAAGTACCAAAAGTGTAGCGGCGTAAGGGAGAACCGAGCCCGGTGAAGCGCGAATAAAAGGGTTGTAGAAAAGAAGGACCCAATTAAAGCGGGATTAGGCTCTCATCAAACATCGCGACCAGGTGACGGCAGAGGTCGTCTCCTTCCAACGGTAAAAAGGCTGGTAAAGGCGGACGGGACAAGGGATGAAAAACAGCGACCCCTCATGAATCCGCCCAGACAGATAATAAAAGCTAGAAAAATCAACGAAAAGATGCCGGACTAAAAATAGGTAAAGATGCCGCGGAATAAGGAAGGTGTCGGGAAGAACGAGCGGCGGAATCAAATAGGGAGGCGCACTAAAAAAAAAACAAACGAAAATCCATCTAGCCCAAACAAGCAAAAGTCAGCAATCGGGACCAGGGAGAATGCTCAAGGAGGATAGATCGTCTGGAAAGCCTCAAGTAGGGACTGAAAACATCTGAAGGGAACACGAAACGATGAGAAAGACTTTCGGGACTGGGGAAGAAGAGGAGCGCGAGCCTAATAGTAAAAATCATGAGAGATTGGACCGTGGGGGGAGTCCCGACACAAAAGACAAAGGAGGAGAGTGACAAAAAAAAGGAGGGCAGAAACAAGAGAATGTTCCGCAGGAGGGGATAGGGAGTACCAAAAGAAGGAAGAGAGAAAGTGCGGTTTTTCTAAACTATGGGATTGTAGAGCACACATCCAAAGAAAGAATGCCGAGGATTTATATCCACTTTTTGTCTGGAAAGGTGTCCCCGGGGGATGAACAGTCTGCGTTAAGTTGAAGGAAGCACCAGAATGAAGGTCTAGCGTCAGCGGTGTGGGGGAAGAACAAAGGGGGGTAAGGAGAAATTGGAGTATCGGATCACGTTATCAACTAAGAGAGCATCCAAGGAAAAACATATATCTCAACACGTCCCTGGAAGTGGGGATAGAGGCTAGGGGGAAAAAAAATCGGAGAAGAGAGAAAAGGGTACACTTTCTTATAGGAAAAAGAGCGATCTCTCTCAACCAAACGTTATTAGGGGGAATTATAATCGCTTTGTATAAGAGAAAAAAAGGGGGTAGGATCCGTGACGTAGAAAGTCAGTTATCCTACCTGGTCAGAGAACCTCGAAGAAAGAACCGGACCGGGGGGATTCAATTTCTGAGGGATAACGTCGAACGGAAAGAAAGAATAGGGCTCGAAGGGAAAAAAAATAAATCAGCAATTAGAAGGCATGAAGCTGCAAGAAAATGACACTCTGTGTCGATCCACAACAAGGTTACAGTACAGAATAAAACGCGAAGGAGAAGGAACCTGCAACCTCATGACGGGTCAGACCCCAAGGCAAAATGAACCCTTCATTAAGGGGGCGCTCAGGAAGGGGTCAGGACGGAATCCGGGGTATTAGGTAAATCTACACCATAGTTCAGCCACCCGCTCACAGATCTCTGTTCATCTTGGAACTTTCGCGGTCAGAGGACCAGAATTGGGGGAGGATCAACCACCAGTATCAAGCCCGGAGCAAACGCACAGGCAAGACTTCGAAATCAGGGGACGAGGGGGAAAGGATAAAGCAAAGCCGTGACGGGGGGTCTGGTCGAGAGATATGAACTAAAAACCCCTCAGGTAGAGACTAGCCCCCGCCATGGTTGGCAATAGGCTGGGGAAGGAAGGCTCCCTGATAAAAATGATAGGGGGAGACGATCAAGGGGAAGAGAGAACATGCTAGAAAAAGTAGAGACGGAGGGGTCCCCATCAGTATGGGCGAAAGGGGGGAAGGTGGGGAGTGGAGCAGACAGGAGGAAGTGGAAAAGATTATCTGGTACTTGAGTACTGCGGGATTAGGAAAAATCTGTTCTAAGGGGCCATCAGGAACATCAAACGAGGCCGTCTAGCAGAGGGAGAAGGACGCAGTGATGAACTCTAAGTGGTAAAGAGATAAAGGGACAAACCCTATCATTGGGCTGGCGCAACCCTTGTGTCTCGCAGACAGGACCCGGGACCACACTAAGACCCCGGAATACGGTAATAAACGGCGGGAAGGAAACACTAAAAAAACAGAACTCCATAAACATTATTGAGAAAAAGAAAGTAAAAAAAAAAATACACGACGAATGTAGAAAAAGACTGTCGGGTGAAGGCCTGCCGAGGCACAAAAAAGGACCGTAACAGATAAAAAGAGAACTCCAGGTGACTAATTTGAAGGGACCACAAACAGAGGCGGGGACCTTCTGGAAGGGAAGATCAAAGGAGACCGGAGACAGGAAAAAGAAAAAAAGAAGGAAGAAAAAACTGACTTCGCAAAAGGGAAAAATCGAACTAAGCTCAGCATGGCAGGGAGTTACAACGAACCAAGAACATGTGGCGGCTCGGAGAGGAGAGGGCGGGGATATCCGCAGGGCAGTATAATCTGTATCGCGAGACCCGGCGAGAGTTGTAATCTACATGCTGCCGTCAGGGGCTATCCTACCAAATTGCAAAGGCCGCATCGACGTGCGATCGGAAAAGAGAGGCTAAAGAGGCTCAGAAAAAATTCCAGGGTTTTCTGAGCAGAATCGCCGGGATAGCCGGTCGCGGGCATGATCGGTGCTGCTCGGGTAAAGCAAAGGACGGCGGTCTCGCACAAGGAGAAATCGAGGAGAGACGGGAAGGGGTTGAAGAGACGTAGGGGGGAGATGGGAGTGAAAAAGAGCGAAGAAGGACGACCAGGGATACTGGGGGGGGACCAGAGGACATGAGCCCTGTGCCAGAAGGTAAGGAACTACGAACCGCACTTAATCATAGATGGGGAAGCGATTCAGGAAAATCTAGAACAAAAACCGTTCTTTAAGTACGCGCGCGTCGGAAGCCCTAAGGCAGAAAAGGGAAAACGGGAGACCAAAAGGAAAAAACAACTACTGGAGGAAGTCGGAGAGACCGGACCCTGCTTTACAAACGAACCGAAAAAAGCAAAACGCACAAAGTGCCCTGCAAAACCATCCGCCTGATAAGAGGGAATGCAAGCGCTTTGAGGAAATGTTGTCATGTGATCTCCAGACACGCCTCAGGAAGTGGAATTTGAGAGCAAGGACGCAGGATAGGGACGTATCAACACAAAACGAAGCAGTCGCAGGCAACAAGGCGTGCAAAATAGAGCCTTGACGGCGAAAAAATCGAGCGTGTGGGCAAGGGTTCGCTAACGAAATCGACAGCTCGGAATGAAACATACGAAGGAAATGCTGGGAGGAGGGTCTCAGAGGAGTCGTCCGGACAGAAAGGCGAAAAAAACGAGCGCAGAGGCAAGTGAACGAGACTATTGATCGGACCAGGCTAAGCCCGAAAAAGGGAAAAAAAGCGCACAAAGAGGAAAGAATACACATGGTAGGGGAAAGGGAAGACGCGGAAAGCAGGACAATAGGAAAAAAAAGTCCCTGGAGAAAATGTCAACGGAGATCGAGCCACGAATAGGAGAAAGTAGAAGCAAGGGCACGGGAGAAGAACAGAGAAGGAGTCCCAACAATCATCTCGAAAAACAAGCGAAAAAACAGAGGGAAAGAGAGGTGGGGTGTGATCGCGCGCGGCGGCGGACCTGGCCCGCAAGATGTTGGACATGAATCCGTTGATGAAGAGGAGTCGGAGGGACAACTCCGGACCGTGATGCCGATTCCTGAAGAGGACAGCAAAAGAGACACATGGATAAAAAATGAGCAAAGGTGAGGGTCAAGAAATGGTGAAGCTTGGAGTAGCAGGTCGAGCCAGGGTCGCCGGCAAAAAATCACACAAAAGAAGAAGGCGTTTGAAGATTGCGCATTGAGCAAAACAGAAGAAAATGAGAAGGAAGGGGGGGTAGGCCGAAAAGCGCCCGGGCGGGTGGCAGACGCCCGGGAATCGGGCAGAGAAAAAAGACACAGGAAGACAAAGGACAGGAAGGTTCAGGGAAGCTCGATCTGAAGTGGAAGGGAGGAAAAGGCAAAAAGGACGTTTCATTAGATAAGGGCTCAACTCATCAAGGAGCCTTCTTTGAGGCGGCTCCATGACGAGCGCAGAAAGGAGGAAGGGAGGGGGAGCAAGAAATGCGGTTTTTCAAGGGTCAGAGTGACAGGAGGAGGAGAGTGGACTCCTGGCGGCTGATCGAAGCCTGTAGGAGGATGCAACTGCAGCGAGAAAAGAGAAAAAACGTCTCGGGCAAGCAAAAGGTGGATGAACTGAGACGCCGATAAGAGGGAGCGGAAGTCCCCAAGTCGAGAATAGAGCAACGGGGAAGAGCTAAGCCGGCGCCGGAATTAGCCCCTTAGTCCAAGAGGTCCTAGGGGAATAAAAAGGATGAACGGGAACATATGCGGCCGGGGCGCCTTCTAGGGGAAAGAAGAAAGGAGAGAAAAAAAAAGCCAAGGCCGGCGGACCATGAGAGGCAACCTAAGTCACGTAGGGGACGCGCCGAGAGAGGATGATGACTTCATATGCCTGAACGGACAGACAAAGGGAAAGAAAATAGAGATAGATAATTTCATCTAGCAACACAAAAAAGAGGGCCGGGCGGGGCCGCATCAGAAGGCTACATGTGCAAAAATGGAAAAGGGGGGTTACAATTTCAGAAAAAATCTGGCAGAAGGAGGAGAAATGGGGGGAAGAAGAGCATCAAGGTTGTTCACCGAAGGGATGCCCAGAGGGGCCAAGAATCTATACGAACACTATACAGCTCTCGGAATCGAAGAGCCTTCGGAGACGCAAACCAGGCTGTAGGACGGAGAAAGCCATGACTGAAGAAAAAAAAAGAAATGGCGGTAGGAGTTGCGAAGCAAAAGTTCGGAATTTGCTGGAAAAAAAAAATGAGAAAAAGCCGGCTTAGAAAATGAAGTCAGAGGAGATACGGCCCACGACGGTCACAAAAAAAGGGCGCTCGTTAAAACAAAATGAAGAAGAGTCTGAGGCCCGCGGGAGAAAAAAAGTAGGAGGGGATTTCCAAGGGTCAAAAAGGGGAAGGGAAGGGGGAAATCCATCCAAAAAGGAGGACTGAGGTGGTAACGGAGTGAAAGCTATGGGTGAAAATGGGGGTAGGCGTAGGAGGAGGGCAGGGTCATCCAGGAAAGTTCAAGTTGCTATGAGAAGGGGAATTGGAGGAGGAAAAAGCCCGAAAGAACTGTGCAAGAGGACGGTAAAGGTAAAAGGGGTGGGAATAAAAACGCCGTTATCGTGGGTTAAATCAAAAAAAGAAAGTCCCATAAAGTCAAGAAGCAGCGGGGAAAGGCCGACTTAACTAAAAAAAAGCGTGGGGGAGGTCGCGAACGCTTCCCTCCAATCAAAATCCTCCAAGACAAGAGGAGATAATAAATTGCACACGAGTAGATCCATGAGGGGAAAAATGTTGTGTCAAAAAAATGGACCGAGCGTTCTTCGAGTGCAATCGGGGATAGGCGCGAAAAAGATGTAAAGGAGGAAAGGAAAAAAGATGGAGGGTCTCGCAGAAAGGAAAATGTCGGAAAAAAGGCAAGCAGATGAGCGCTTCCAGCAAAAGAGTTATCGGGAGTAAAGGCGGGAAAAGGAAGCATGAGTGTAGCTAGTCATAGCGAATGCTCGGACGGAAAAGAAAAGGGGGAAGCGGAGGCAAAACAGAAGGGAACTAAATAAAAGGATGTGGGGATAACAACGACCCCATAAAAAAAAGCGTCGACCGCGACCGAACAAGAAAGTACACAAGAGAAAGGTCAAGAGGAGTGGACGAAACGAGGGTAGAGCACAAAGGGTTCATTAGTATAAAAAAGTCCTGAGGGGGAGAAGGGGTCATTGGCTGACAAGGATGCACTGTGCAGTTTCCTTCATAAAAAAGGTCGATATCCAAGGATAAGGCGGTTCAGAGGGGAGTATGATGGCTGATTGAGACAAAGGGAAGTAATGCCAAGCGAACACAGCAGCACGAGATCACGCACGCTAAGGCAGGGGAGAGGGTCTCGCGGTAGGAGCCATCTAAAAAAAACAAGCTGATAAAAGGGAAGTATACTGAACACAGGGTATCAAAGAAATCGAAAAAAGAAAAGAAAAGGACGTATAGAGGAGTAGGCTCAATGTGTGCGAGAAAAGAGAAAGAAAGGGGTCCGGGAAGACTCCACCGGAGCCGGGGAAAGACTGCGCCGTTTTATCGATAGTCACCGGTGTGGAGAAAGCTGTCGGACGGACGAAAGACTAAAGAGATCGAAAGAAACAAATATCAGGAAGGGAGCAGAGGAACTTCTCACACACTCTGAAAAGAGGCCAGGGAAGGGAAGGGAGGAAAATAGGGGTCCAAACCCCAGGCCGAAGAAATTCATCGAATTCCCCTTGAAAGGGAAATGCCTTCATGAATCCGTGAAGGGTACGGTGCTCGTCCACAAATCACCAACAAGAGCGGAGCCTATCTCAGGTGTTCAATTATCTGGGAGCTTGAAGGAGGAAAAGGAATAAAAAGGGGTCGGTGGAAGAAAAAAACAAAGGGGCCGCACTGCGCACCGGAAGAAGCAGCTCCGGAAAAAGTGACGTACTACCGGAGTGGAATATGGGCGCCCGGAGAGACCGACGGTGCTAAGGCACTATCTAATGCGCGTAAAAAAGGTCCCTGAAAAGCTCGACCAACCATAAATGGTGAAAAGAAAAAAGCTGAGGCGGAGCCGGACGATCAGAGGGAGGGAAAAAAGAACGCACAGAGAGCTTAGGGCAAAAATACGGAGAAGCATCAAGACCATCTCGCAAAAAAAAGAAGAGGAGCGAAAAAGCTTTCGTCGCTAGAGGTACTGTGGAGGGGGAGAGCGTAAAAAAAAAAAAGAGACAGAGTCGGCGGAAGACCGGGAAGGGGGGATAAGGAAAGGCCAGGTGTGCCGGCCGTAAGGAGCGTGGAAGCAATCTCCTTATAAGATTTGCTGATATCTGGCAGAAGACCCCTATCATGGGCGAACGGAATAGTTTCTCAAAAAAAAGGAGGAAGAGAAAAGGGAAAAATGGGAGTCGAGACAAAGGACGAAACAGACCACTTTGGAAAGGGGATCTTGCGGGAGGATGGGGAAAAAAAAGGCGAAAGAGAAAAAGAAGGGGAAGCATTAGGACAAATTCTGGTAATAAAAAAATTTCGGCCATCAAAAAAAAATAACGGTAAAAACAAAAATGGTGCATGACAAAAGACGCAAGCAGAGGGCAAAGAAGCCGCTAAGAGGAAAACGTCGGACCAAAAAGGAAGGGTCGACAGAAAAAGCGCGAGAATGGACGGAGCTGGAAGAAAACAAAGGGGGAACAGAAATCGGGAGATCAAGCCTGTGAAAGAAACATCACTCAAGAACCGACGAACTGAGCAACAAATCAGAGGCCTGCAAAACATCATGGCAGGTTAGGAGGTTGGGAAAGACCTGGACAGAACGAGTTCAGGCTAGGATGAGTGCATGGCGGATAAGACAGCTGATGGGAGAATGACTAAAACTCCGAAGGAAGAAAGGCGACACGCATGACATGGGTTAGGAAAAGAAATCAGGAGGGATCCGGAGAAACAAAGGCCTTGCCCAGAAGGGCATGCGCCTGCAAGCGCAGAGGTGCTCACAGGGGCGGCATATAAAGAAGCAGGAAGTCCGGTTGGAAAAATGGGAAAAAAAAAGTGAATCAAAACGATCAGAAATTCGCGGGGAGAGCTGGGATCGGAGGCTGCTCACGGGAAAAGAGAGGAAAAAAAAATAGGGCTAGATAGAAAAATGAGACACGGAGCGCAAAAAGGTAGGGTAGGAGGGCAATATGCGGCGGGATTCGGACAGAAACGAAATGCTGGTGACAGAGGAGGAATAAGGGTTGAGGGAGCCTATAAAAACTTAACGAGGCCGGCCGGAAAGAAGAGAATCAGGCGCTCATCAGAAAGACTCGCAAGGAGTGCCTCGCGAAAAATCGACCCGCAGAACGGCGGAGGGGAAGGAAAGCCGCCAAGTGCCCAACGCGACCCTCAAAAAAAAGCCGCCCCGAACGAAAACTATAAACCAAACCATAAGCAGGGAAAGCGATTTCATGCTAGAAGCAAAAGAAGACGCCCGCTAAGGGAGGGGAAATGCAAGTTTGGACTTTCGAAAACGTAGATCGAGACAGCGCGGAAATCACTAAAAGCGGCGCGAGGAGAGGGAGGCGCGGCGCCTCAGAACCCCGACAAAGAAAGTAAGCAAGGAGCGGCTGAGACAAAAATGCGCAAAACAGAACACAGAACAGGGCTCATGAGGAAAAAAGGCAGCGAGGGCTCAAAATAAGAACTCTCCCAACAATCAAGCGCGAAAACGTCAATCAGAAGCAGGTTCGGGGGGGGCCTCTGAGCATGCAGGAAAAGACAACATAAAGGCCAGAAAGGTAGTCCCATCCAGATATAGACAAAGAGGGGACAAACACCAAGGAAAATAAAAGGCGCCCGTCTATCAACAACATAAAAAAAAAAAAAACAACGAGGAAGAAAGGAAAGAGAATTGTTGATACAATCGCAGGAGGAAAGCGGAGAAGTGCCCAGCCGTCGGGGTGTTGTAATGAGCCGGAGATGAAAGAGGAGGGAGAGGAGCCGGACCGTCTAAAGAGTCAGGCGCGAGCCGCCGAAAAGCGCCATGCCCAGAAAAAGAGAATATTCTTGACGAGGAGATTATCTTTTTCAGGGGGAAGTAGCGGGCGAAAACTAGTTAAAAACTCCGTGGAGAGAGCCATGTGGCTGCAGTTGCCGAGGGTAAAAAAAAAAAACGATCCTTGCTGAACGGGGGGGATCTTGTAGCTAAACGCCGATGCTGGGAGGAGCGCCGCGAAAAAAGAGAAGAGCAAACATTGGCAGCAGGTGGAAAGAGCTCTGACGTGGGTTCGAAAGGCAAAATGCAGGGCGCGCACTCAATAGAGGGAGGGAGGATGGTGAGCGCTCCATTAAAAAAGGACAAGCGCCGGGTTTAGGGGTCGGGGACGGAGTGTTTTGAGAAGCTTGTACGGAGCGGTGGGAAAAGCATTGCTATTCATCAGGTACTAAGGGAAGTAGGGGCTTCGTACGCGTCAGGGCACGCAAAAAAAAAGAAAGCGATTGGATGACTGAAAAAAGCTGATGAAGGCCACAAGGGGATCCGAAAATCATGCCGAATACCCAGTAAAAGGAGGCTTCAAGATCCCTCGCCTGAAAAACGATTAAAGCTCGAAATTGGAGGTTGCTATAACCAAGCTTCGGAAAAAAGGCCAAAATCCCGTGAAGGGGTCAGCCACTCTAAGGGGCGATGAAGGCTACTTCTTTCAAGCACAATGTTAGAGAAAAGGGTCAGTCAAAAGGGAGGCTTCCTCAATGAGGGAAAATTAGTGCAAGGTCATGATCTCCATGAAACGCAGGCAACATAATTTCTATCACAAACACCTGGGCAACATGCGAGCAGCTCATCAGAAAGGTAGGGTCTAGAGAAGCACCAAGAAAGTTCGTCGGCAGAGAAACTCGCCCCATTCGATAGGAGTTAGGGAGGGGGAAGGAAAGAAAAAAAAAAATGCGTTTTGAGGGAAACTCAAGGATGTATTAAATCGCCGGCAGCCTCACTCGCTCGGGGAGGGAAAGGAGTGTCCAAGGAGGTCCACCTCGTTCTCGAAAGTGCCAGTCGGGAATGCCAAGTAAACCCTAACATCCGTCGATGGGGAAAGGGGAGTGTTCCCATGGCTGTGCCCGGGTTGCAAGAGTCAAAACTAAGGGAAAAAAGTTGCTTTTGGCACGCGCCCGGAGGCCTACTATGCGCCAAAAAAAGGTCGAAATCTGACCATAACCGACGGCGGCCGTTCCACGTGATGGAGGGGGGGCTCGGGTAGCGCTCACTCAAATGCACTAAAGACAATTATCGAAGAAAGAAGGCAAGGTGCGAAGGGGGTGGAAAACGGCTAATGTGGGCGGAGGGCCTAGTAGCCGGGAAAAATAGTGGCGGAGAAAAGCGCAACATGCGGGGGTGAGAGCATTAGGGAAAAGGCCGTGGGGTCCAGATATCGTATGGCAAGGAAAAGTCTTTCTCCAGTGAGCAGGAAGAAAAAATGAAAAAGGGGGGGTAACCGTGCTTCGCGCTCGCGCGGCTTCAACTGAACGCTTCGATGGGGGGGGGGGGGACCGACCCAAAGAGACATACCAGCGAAACAATAGATAGGGGGGGAATAGGGGGGGAGAACGATTTTGTCTCAACTACAAGGAAAGGTGGGCGAAAGAGGTCCTGAGGGGGGATTTAGGGGTGCTGGTCAGGGGGGAACTCAATTTGGGGGAGTTCGGGAGGAAAATGTCGCGGCCTAGGTTTGGAAAGTCGGTTCCGCCGTTCCGATCAAGTAGGATCTGATCAAGGTGAACCTAAAAGGGAACAGGCCAGAAACAAATCGGACACCACTGAGCCGGACCTTGGCGACGAAAATCTTTACTGGGAGCATCTGGCCTCCAAGGAGGATCGAACAATATCGGGAGATAGAAACAAACACCAAGAAGAATTATTAAAATAGAAAGATAATGCGCTCATGTTCTAAAGAAAGGATTCATTGCCGCATAGAAACAGAAAGATCGCGCCAAGGACAGGATAAGTGGAATCTATATCAAGTTTCGGGTTAGTGCTGTTACGAGGGGGGGGGGGAGGAAGAGCATACCAACAATGGTTCTGCAAAGGATTATAAAAAATCATTCTCGCTCCCGATACTTACTTACCCTAAAATTGAAGGAAGACCCCAGCACCCCGAACTGCAGGATCCCTTCAAAGGGAAAGGGGGACTTGTTCAAGCAAATCGTTCGCCACAAAATCTGAACCTCTCGGGTTTTCCACTGCAGGTCGCGGTAGGCACCGCTTGAGCAAAAAAAAAGGGAATGCGCTGCGAAGTGCAGTAGCGCGCAACGTCAAAGACCTCATGGGTGGCGGGAACAAAGGAAGCTTGATACCGTACGGGATTCTGTCGAGAAGATATCTGCGCCCGCACGGTCCCAAAAGGGACTAACACGGTGGCCAAGCGCTGGAGGCAAGCTCGAACAAGATTCTAGCCATCTGCGCGGCGACAAAGGCAGGGGGCTGATCCCATCGTTTCAAACTTGAAAAGGCTGACGTCGATTTCTAAAGGGAGCTTCTGAGGTCAAAATGAACCGGGACCCGAGGCGGAAGAAAAAGAGCACGGGACGAAGGATCACAAAACCTCAAAAAAGCTCTAGCCGCATCCGGGCGCGGGAAACACGCCGCCAATTGGGGGAAAGACTTCGGGGCGGATGCAACCGAATCCCTACCAGTGTACCATTAAGTGAGAGGGGGCCAAATAGGGGAAGAGGTCATGGCGGTCGGGCAAAGGCCAGGCCGAGAAGGGGAACCGGACGAATACTTTCGAACCCCGCCGCGTGAACTGAATTTCACGTAAGCAGAAGGAGAAAACCACAACGCCTGACTGACGGCTTTCTAAAACGCTACGACTCCGCAGGGAATGGCGTTCTGGAGAGGAATCCCTGGGCTCGAGGACATTCTCCGGCTATAAAGAGCTGATGAGCGGCGCAAAGTTTCAAAAGTAGGTGATCGCAAGGGAGGGAAGAGGCAGGCGATCTCCGCAAGACGCCGAAGCTGAGACGCGGCGCGGGGAGAAGGGAGGGGCCATCGGTAAGTTTGGGTCTGGACGCAGAGAAGGAATTAATCGCAATGGCGGAGAGAATCGGATTTATGCATCAAATCCCGCCGTGGCGGGGGGGTCCACCTAATACCCGAGAGAGGAAACCGGGACGTGTTGCCGAACTTAGGAGAGAATGCCTACGGGAGAGGCATGATCCTGTGAAACTGGCGGGGTCGCGATTTAACGTACTGAGATAATCTAGAGTCGCAAGTCATAAAATCGCTGACCGCGCGGTTCAGGCCAAGGAGGGCGCAGTCGTAAGCAGGAAAACTGAGAAGATACAGTTGGACCCCCTCTCCCGCGAAGACGACCCGCAAACAACCTCATGGTCCCTCCAACCCTCCGCCTAGATTAGTACTGTGGGGGTCAGTGTAAGGGGGAGCCATCAAGGCAAGGGAGTTGAATATTTCCTGTACGCCCACTTCAGAAAAAGAGAGCCGAGCAAGCTTGCAAATAGGACTGACTCTTCTCCTAGCGGCGTTTTGGTTATGGCTGAGTCGGGCTCAAAGCGCTAGAAGAAGGAAAGAAAGGTAAGAAGAGAGAGATGACTCAAACCTCATAAACTGGAGGCTACGAGACTATTGTCTTCAAACAGACTCCAAAGCTCAAAAAAAAAAAATAAACGTACAAATCGAGGAGAAGGGAGGCCAGGGCGCTCGGCGGCATGCAGGATCTGAACCAGAAAAGATAACGGGAGAAGCTCAAAAAAGTCAAAGTACAAGGGCGTCTGGGCAAGTCTACAAATATCGAGGTCTCTCTATCCAAACAGAGAGCCTCCACAACAAAAACTGTATTTAATATTGTGTGGGGGGGAGAGCGAGCGTCGAGTGTAGACAGGTACCCCTCGTGGTACCTTAAGCCGTTGGAGAGCGGTGCCCGACGTTCTCCGCCGGGTCTTGCCTATGGACTGCATGCCGCGACGCAATGGCCCAGACCAGAGAGATATGGGGTTTGCGCTATTGAAAGATTGGAGGGAGGGAAAAAAAGGGGCCGGTTCAGTCATTATCCAAGGTCGAAGGATCGTTAACTTAGCAGGCCGCTCCTTGCTAAGGGCTGTGATCGGCGGGAGCGACTGGAAAGTCTTCAGGGACCGCGACAGAAACTCCTCTAGCGACGAGAAGGCGAAATCTGGGAAATTGCGGCGCGAATCAACGTGGGCGAAAGGCAACAAAGTAGGCATATCTAAATAAAGAAGAGGCAAATCTTACGTTTAGTTCCGCTACAACATGGACAATGACAAAAAAAGGAGTCTAGGGGGAAACGTATAATGAAAGGCGGGAAGATTGTCGGGGGCAAAAAGGTTTGAAACTCATTCAGTACCCGTTAGAGGCTTCGGACGCGCTCCGTTACCATCCCGGACTAGGTCAGCGATGGGGATTAAAAATTAAAAGAATTATGGAAGGAAGGAAAGGCCAGAGGGGGCACGAAATGATCATGGCCCGAACGGACCAGAAAGGGAAACAATGCCTTCCTATCAAGCGCCGGCAACACGGAACGATAGATCTTGATAAGGTGAAGGAAAAAAGAGACGAAACGTTTCACAATCCTATAAGACAGAGCGCCCGATACCACTCGATTAAAGGCGATCTGCGTCCAGACAAACCTTGAAGGCCCTCAAAAGGGAGGCGCTCATCACTTCGTTCACGGTGCAAAGGTCCAGGGCCTGGCAATGACGAATGACCCAAATCATTTAGATACACACCAGACACTGGGTCTACCAAGTGGAGGAGAAGAGAAGCGGATCGCGGATAGCGAGGCATACCACACCAGAAAAACCCATGCTGATCCGAGGGCTGGGGATAGGAGAAACACTTATATGTAGTTTAGATTGTCTCTACGCTAAAACTCCTGACGAAGGAAAGCGCGCGGAAAGAAAAGGACGGAGTTAAAAGTACGGCATGGCCATATCAGGCCAGTGCAACACAGAAATCCTATTCTATTGTAACAAGAAGGGGAAAGGGCGGGCGGGAGGTAAGACCGCGCTAGTCAAAGGTGTCGGCGGGGGTGGCACTCTCAATACTTCAGAAGATAAAAGGGTTGCGCCAAAGTTTGATATATCGAAAAGCGCCGCGGAGCCGGCCACGGCTGAAGCGCGGGGCAAACGCTCCCTTCAACAAGCCGCCAAGCCCTAGACGACTCACAGCCGGCCCCCCCAAAAAAAATGAAAAAAAATAGGGGGGGAAGCCGAATGGGAAAAACGGCAGCCGAAAAGCGAAAACAAATCGTCTCGCAGGAGACGCCAGCCAGCTAAAAAACTTTCTTGTCGAGCAGAAGAACTGGGGAAGGGGAGAAGATAGATCGATAAAGAAGCAAAAAACGCGGGAAACGCCGTACGCGCCACAAAAAAATATTGTCGGAACTTTGAGGTCGTCTCTCCTCGCATGCCGTGAACATAACACCTCTTCCGTTGGATCAAGAAAACAAAGTCACGTGGAGAAAATCCTTCAAGATTAACAAAGAGATAGGTTCAGGGGTGCGAAATGGCAAACGAAAGTTCCATTAATTTAGTCCCGGAAGGGGGGGATGGTGTTGTGGAAGGGAAAAAGTTGCGTCTCTACATGGTAAGCGCCAGCTTGGGTAAACGCGTGTGCAGAAGTGACCGGATCATGGGAAGGATCGAGATAGGTTGCGACATCCCGGCTAAAAACATCCTAAAGCAGGATAGATGGACAAAAAACGAGAAAAGGTGAGTCGAAGCTAAGAAGGAAGGCAGGAGACAACGTGCGGGAAGAAACAAGAGCG
>Ga0179593_1592886_pt1 | contig 18370 bp, 22 predicted proteins | sample CZODoug2_1_08_16_FD_185931 | JGI IMG/M metagenome (GOLD analysis project Ga0179593, IMG submission 185931) | Vadose zone soil fungal communities from Angelo Coast Range Reserve, California, USA - CZODoug2_1_08_16fungal (PacBio error correction) | ecosystem: Environmental > Terrestrial > Soil >...
GGGGCTACTATATGCATCAGAAAGGGATCGTGGAAGGGAAAGAACATTTGGTATCGTAAGCAAGAGTGATTACTTTACGTAAGAGACCGTGTACTGCAGACGGACCTGAATTTGTTGTCAGTAAAATTTGTTTGAGGAGTTAGCGGATAGGAAAAGCGGGGTTTGGAGTCAAAAAAGAAAGGGGTTGTTGAACATACAAGTCACAGGCCATGTAAGGGGGGTTACACGGTTGTTTCTGCAACGAAGGGTTCGAGTAGCGCGTAAGGGGGAGGTGTAGCAGAGCGGTACCGGGGACCCAGGGCAAAAGCCCCACAAGAAACGTACTTGTTGAATGGTGGTTTCCCGAGGGAACACTTTTGATCGAACAAAGATGATCGGTTCGGAGAGGTACGTGGTGACCGAAATGACGCCAGGCTTAGGGACCGGAACAGATTTCCGCCTTCAAAACGTCAAGGTTGAAAGTTTTTTCCGTGGGGAGTCCGTGGATTTGCGAAAAAGACCTGGCCGGCAGGGTTGATATGTCCACCAACGGTTACGCGGCGCTGCCTTGTTCAAAAACGAACGATGTGGCGAGCACAAAGGTCAAAGTCCCCCCCGGGGAAATGATTGCAAGGAATCCGCCTTCGCAGGCGAACGGTGGAAGCCAGTACAACCAGATGGGAGGGGGTTAGGTTGAAGGGTCGGACGTGGTAGGGTTGGGCGTGCTGGGACTACTAACGCGGTTTTCCTTGACAACTTGTACAGTGGGACAGACAGTCCCCAGGTGGAAAAAAAGAAACCGGTGGGGGAAGTGTAGGGTTGTCGGAGATCCCACGCGCGCTGAACCCGGGGAAACCTGAGGAGGTAAGTTGAACGTTGCGGGGGAACGGGGAAGGTCACGTGGGGGGGAAAGCGTCCAACAAATCCAAAAAACCAAGCCCCGACCACCTGAACAAAGTCACCGACCTTTAGAGCACAAGAAGGGTCAACAAAATTGTGGTTGATTTGGGATTCCGAGTAGCCGGCACCGGGAAATCCGGTCGGGGACCTCACGCGGCAGGCGGGAGCCGGGTTTACGAGAGAAAGAATGCCAACAGGTTTTGCGGGGGGCCCAGCTCCCGTCGGAAAAGCCATCCAGTTGGAGGGAGCCCGGGTGTTCGGCAAAGCAAGGGCCGATGAAAGGAAAAAAGTTCGTATGAGTGGGTCAGGTGTTGGAAGCGCTCGGTAGAATTGGAAAGTGAGCGTCCCATTGGGGCGGTGAGGACAAACAGACGCGACCTAATGGACAACCGGTTAAACCCTGCACGGTCCGCTAAAAAAAGAAAGTAGGGGGCGTGTACCCAACCAGGGACGGCAGAGCGTAAGGTGACACCACCGCAGGGCAAAAAAAAAGGTAACAAACTACAAGGGGGACCAGTGTTCGGGAAACGGACCTTGAATAATGGCGAGGGCCTGTACAAAATCCCAAGGGTGACAACCGCGGGGGATGAAATGTTTGCACTGGGTGTCTAAAAGAAAGGAGTGCCCGGCTCAATGTCCACCTGTGGAAGGGGAGGGAAAACCTCCAATGTTCAGGGGTACACCCGCGGGAGGAAGGACGTAGGCCATCCGTGGGTAAGGTCAGTTTTGAAAGGGGGAAAACCCAGCTGAGAAGTAAAGGTAAAAAAAGGGGGGATAAGGCGCAGTTTCCGGGGAGTTGAAGATACTATTCGAAAATCACGAATCGCCATGGGGGAACGACGACGGAAGGGGAGGGGGAGAGGTTGGGGGGGAGTGGTGAGAGAAGGAGGTGAAGTCGAAGAGGGGGGAGCGGAGGAAAGAAAGGGCGATAGGAGCAGTCGTAGAGCCAAGAGGAAGAAGGAGGAGGGGGGATGGAATGTGAAAGGGAAGAGTAGAAAAGTGGGGGGGAAAGGCGGAGGGGGAGTGGGGGGGTGGTAAGGGGGGTGAAGCAGAGGAGAGGAGGGTAAGGGTGTGGGGTAGGGAGGAGGGGAAGGGGGATGGGGGGGGAGGTGAGGGCAGATGGGGATAAGGAGTAGGTGAGGAGGATCAAGGGGGCGAGAGGGGGAGAGTGATGGGGGACGGGGGGAGGAAGTATGAGAGTGAGAAGGGAGTGTAAGTTGTAGAGGGGGAGGGCGAGAATAGTGACGGGAGGGAAGGAGGGGGGTAAGGAAAGGGGAAGGGGAGGAACGGGGGAGAGGAAAGTAGACAAGGAAGAAGTGGGGAGAGGGAAGTTGCGAAGGAAAAGGTGGGGGGTGGCGTATGGAGGTGGAGATGAGAGGAGGAAAGAAAGGGAGGAGGTAGATGGGAGAACAGAAATGGGAAGAAAGAGAGGAAGGGTGGGGTAGGGAGAGTGGGGGCGGGAAGGGGAAAGTAGGTGAGGAAGAGGGTGGTTAGGAAAGGGAGGAGGTATGAAAGAAGGGGGGGCGGAGGGAGGGGGGTGGGACGGAAGGGGGAAAGGAATGGGAAGCTAAAGGGAAGAGGAAAGGGTGAAGGGAGGGAGGGTGGGGGGTCAGAGAGGGAAGGAGGGTGCGAAGGAGGGGGGGGGGGGGGGGGGGAAAGGGGGGGAAGAGAGGGTGGAGATGTAGGAGTAAAGGGAGGGGGGAGAAAGAAGGCGGTGAGAAGAGTGGGGGGGGAGGGGGGGAGTGGGGTAAGTGAGCGAGGAAGGGGGAAGGGGCAGGGGTAGAGGGGAGGAGGAGGGGGGCAGTAGATGGAGGGGGGTGGAGGAGAATGGGGGGGGGAGGACGAGGAGTAGTAAAAAAAAGGAGGGGGGGGAGGGGAGGGGTAAAGATAGGGTGAGGGAAAGGAGACGATAGGAGGGACCGGGGAGGGGAGAAGGGAAGGTGCGGAAAAGGGAGAGTGGGGAAACGAACGGGAAGTATGGTTGGAAGGGGGAAGAATAAGGGGATGGGAGGTGAGAGCATGATGGGGGAGGGGAGGAGGGTGAGAGAGCAGGGGGAGACGAGACAGAAAGAGGGAAAGTTAGGGGGGGTTGTGAGGGAAGGATGGAGAGGGGGGGGAGGGGGCAAAGGGGTGGGGGGGGAGTGGGGGGGGAAGGGGAAGGAAGGCCGTCCAAGGAAACATATGTCCAGGGTAATGCAGAAGGGCAGCGGAAGTTAGGAATCAGGTCCCTTACCAAGCGAATGGGGGAAAAGAACCCACAACTGGTTCTGGAAATGGCGTTTTCAACCCGGAACGTTGGGAGGGACGACAGAAAGTTAAGGAGACCCGCCAGTGTACCCCGAATAAAAAAGAAGATGAAAAGAAATTGTGTCAAAGAAACTCCTATCAAGCGAACTTCATCCAGAAAAGACCGCCTTAAACGGGGACCTAAGAGACCCCTCCACAGAAACAGGTGAACTGCGCTGGGAAAAAGAGTTTTTCCAACTGAAGTCAAAGGGGTGTGACAGAATAAAGGTGCAAGGAGCGAAAAAAAGAGTTTCCCAGGGTTTAGGGGGCCGGATAGGAAAAGTTGATTCTTCAGGACCTGGCTGAAGGGGGGCAGGTGTTGAGGGCAGCGGTATCGAAAATGACAAAAACCCGTCGAAGGAGTAAAGATCGTGGTTCGTCGGACTGGTACCCGGCACAATAGAAAAACTTGCCGGTGTTGCAGCGGACCTCGGTACTGGAAGAACGGGTCCGTGCCCTTGAGTGGGAAAAAGTGAAAGTAATTAACGTGCCGTACGGGGGCGTGAGGGACAGAGAAAAAAAAAAAAAAGAATGGAACAAACAAAAGGCGAAATATGGCACAACCAGACGCCAACAGGACGGCCACGTGGATGATAACCGGCCGCACATCAGGGCACGGACCGGGTCCCGGATAGGAGGAAGCACGTGAACAGTGTGGGAGTCTGGGTGCCCGTCCCAGTTTACAAGAAACTGACAAGGGTTCGACTTTTCGGAAAGAAAAAAAGCTCCTTCGGGGAGGGAGAAAAGGCCCACGACCATGCACACAAAAGAAGAAAAAAGCCAGGAGTTTGTGGGCGACTAGCAATCAGGAACGCCCCCCCCTAACACTGGGGGAACTCTTTAAGATTATTTTCAAACCGGACAACGGAAAAAACCAATGATATCAACGGGAAAGTTTCAGGAACTAAAAGGAAATGGGTTTCAAGGGTCTCTGAAGATTACGTTTTCCAGGAGGAGGTCAACGGGATCGTTGAAGTGGACTAGCGGACGGGCAAAGGTGGACGAAAGTTTGAGGGGACAGAAAAGATTGTGGACATCGGGGGCGCTCAATTCACGTAGGGACCCCATGATCAAACCAGGATGGCGGAGTACAGATTTCAAAGAAAACATTGTGGTTAGAAAAAACAGGTGTCTGCAGCGACGGGAAAGTTGATAATCGGGACGTTGTCCCGCAAACCCGGCCAAAAAGGAATGGACAATAGAAAAAGGGAAACTATGTGGAGGTGTGGGAAGGTCGTTAAACGGGAGAGCGGCCTCAAAAAGAGTATCCGGAGACCTCCCAGGAAAATGCCGAAGTGAAAAGAATCCAAAATTCACTCCAAACAAGGCAACCGGGATCTCGTGGGTCCACAAGAAAAAAACAATTGACCTTACAAAGAGGGGCTCCGGCTCGGGCTGTTCCCAACCGGTGTAAACTCGAAATGTGCTGTGCTAATAACAACAGACCTTGAGCGGGAAGCAGGGTGTCCACCAGGAAAGCAACATTTTGGAACAGTAAAACAGACGGTTGTGGGGGGGAAACAACTAAGGTAACAATGAAATCACGGGCCCATCAGCTCATCGGCGGGAAAACTGTTGAAGTTTGGGGGGGTAACGTGGAGCGACCTTCCCGGCCGGAAAACGGAGGGTAACGCTCGTGCCACAAGGGGTGTATCTGGGAAAAAGGCCAAAAAAAAAGAACTTGAGCGGAACAAAACAGGACCGGTGTCAATTACGCGTCGGGAGTCACCCGATTCACACTTAAAGGGGGGGGACGAAGGAAGGGAAGTTTTTCACTCAAGGTCTAATACGAGGGAACAAACAAACACCTGGACGCATAAAAAACGTACCGGTACCAATTCTAAACAAAGATGAAATACGCTTTCAAACAAGAACGGGGCTACAAACATCCCAACTGGATTGAACAAGACGGGAGCAAAAACGCACAGACAGGTTATTGCTGGATCGTAACAGGCGAACAAGACACCAGCCCAGGCCGAGGACGACCGGCAAGGGCCGCTACCAATCCAAACATCACATGGCGACGGAACTCGATGAAAAGTCTTGGCCCCAAAAAAAAGGTCTGGACTTAAAAGTCAGGGATGGTCCGCTGGGGGGGGGCGTGAAATGGGCCGTGGACGCCCCTTGAACAAACGTGGACAAGTTTCAACAACAGAAAAATCAACGTTCAGGAAAAACGCCCCAGTAAGGGGGGTTTGCAAGTTTAGAGCGTGGCTCAAAAAAAAAGCAAAAAGGCACCCGGTTTTCAAGGGGGCGCTCTCACAAGTGACGGACTGGATGTGAAGCACGAGTACAAGTTAGAACAAACAACAAAAACGGAAGTTTGTTCCCCCAGCGCAAACCCTACCAAAACGACGACCTTTCACCTAACAAAAAAAGGCTTGGCGGTGGACAAAAAATACACCGTCCAGCAGGCGAGAGGGAGCAGGCCAATCGAAAAGACGTTGAACGTAAGGGGGCTGACGCCAGAACTCGTCCGGGGGGGTCCAGCAACCCGTAACGTGGGGGGCATTCACCCGAAGAAGCAAAGGTTTCGTATTTAGGGAAAAAATCACGGGGACAGTAGAAAAATACATCCTAGGGAATGACGGAAGCTCTGGTTTTAACGGGGGCCAGCACCTGGATTAGGTCCCACCGCAGATACACGACACAGGGGTGAATTGCTTTAAAAAACAAGGAGGGAACCACCAAAGAGACACGTACGGAGGGCGGACGGGGTTTGTGAAAAGAATGGGAACCGAGGGATGATAACGAAACAAGAAATGAAACGGCGCGGAAAAACGCAAAAGACCTAGGGGGGGGCGAACTGAAAGTAACCAGGTGGGGAACAACGGGGACCGGGACAAGTCACTGTTGGGCAACGTCGGGTAAGCCAAAAAAGAGGGTCGATTCCAAGGAAAAATCAACAAAACACTACGACAGAAGAACGGCCTGAGAAAACGGATGTCTGGGAGAGAAAAAAACTATATTTCACCAAGAAAAAAAAGACAGTCACAGATCCAGGAGGCATATGAGGGAATCCATCTAAACAACACAAAAGGGGGGGAGTAAGAAAAAAAAAATGAAAAAAAGCAAGAAACAGTGCAAGCAACAAATTAGAGGATCTGTTGAAAGGTTGGATCGGGAATCGTAAAATCGGTCGCCAAAGAGACCATCCGTAATGCAGGACGTTTTGAAAAAAGGTTGTGTCCGTATGTAAAATTGTGGGTTGTCGATGGGGAGCGGATCGACAAAAGAGTGGGTGGGCTGAGAAAAGGGGGTGTGGGGTGAAATCAATGGAAGTCCATGTGTTGAAGTGTTTTCGGGTCCGTATGTCGTTAGAGGTAGATTGGGGAAAGGGGAGCAGTTATCGGAGACAGTACACGCCCGTTCCACCGGGAAAAAGAAGGGTGTTATGGGGAGGATCTTTGATCGAAAAAAAAGATGATCGTCGTGGGAGGGAGGGGGTGGACCGGAAAAGGGGACAAATGGAGCATGAAAAAAACAATTTCCAATTCCCCGTAAAGGGTAGATGTAGTTTTGGGCAATGGAGGTCGGTTGCGAAAAACACAATTGGGGGGGCAGGATGGGGGGGCACCACCAAAGTACCGGAGCCTGCTGGAAAGAAAGTACGAGGTTAGAAGAACACTTTGCCGGGGAAAAAAAGGCCTTTGATCGATGGAAGGGGATCCGCTCAGCAAGAGCGGTAGAAAGATTGGTCAAAAAGGGGTAGTGAAGTAAAGAGGCTGGGTAGGTACGGGGGCCTGGTCGATCGTTTTTAAATTGGGGAACTAGGGCATACAGCAAGAAGGAAGCGACAAGTAGAACCAGCGGAAGGGGGGTGTAGTCTGTCCACCACGGCGAAATTAACTGAACCCGGGGCATGAGGCGTGAAGTTAGTGGGAATGCCGCTGCTAAACGGGAAGGTCACGGTTTGTTGGTCAGGACCACGAACAAAACGCCAACAATCAAAAACCACCCTGAAAACAGTCCCCAGACCTGGGGGGAGGGGGCACCAACCTGTCTAACAGCAATGGGGAGGGGGGAATTAAAAGGAGGTAAAGGGGAAATCCCTTGAAATTTTACGTAGATTCAACTCAAGCCCTTAAGTGTTTTCGGACGGGTAAGATCACAGAAGGAATGCTGCGTTGGACCCGTCGAGGGGGATCCAGTTGGAGGATCCGCCGGGAGGAAAACGCGGGGCAGCAAAATGGGGGAAGATGTCCGCGGTAAGTCGTATTGGAGTTTCAGTTGACGCTCAAAGTAATTAGAATGGAAAGCGTTCAACCACGGAAAAGGGGGGAAAGGGGAACGCCCACTCGACAGTGACAACCGGTAAGGGACCCCCAGGTCGAACGGGGGGCCGATCCACCCCGAACGATCGTAATCGCACACTCTCGACCGTGGAAGATCAAAAAAGGTAAGACAAAATTGACGGGTGGGGGGGACTCTTATTCTGGAAAGGGGGGGGGGAGGGGGGACCGTCTTCGCATTAAAGATGTACTGAAATGTTAATTTCCAGTTGTGAATAAAGGACGTTGCCGCTCAATAAGTGTGGGATTCGCCCTACAAAAAAGGTACACCCGCAAACCGACCCGAAGTCAGGGGGGAGGGTAAGGTTCCCAAGTTCTAAAAAAGGCAGTATTTAATCTTAGTAAGGTGGATAAGGCGCCTGTTGGCGGTGAGTTTCCAAATCGTGCTCCAACGCACTTGGTTAAAGGGAAGCGTGGCCGTCCAAAAAAAAATTCCAACAAGATCACAAAAATAAGTGTCCGGAAAAGTTCACGAATCACACAATTTCAGAGACACGAAAAACCCAAAAAAAAAAACCGGGTAAACGAAACCCAAGGGGGAGGTATGGAAGGCAAACTGGTTAAAACAACACCATCAACGGAACGTTATCAAAGGTCACTCTCAAAAGTTCGCCGCCATGAAAAAAACGAAATAAAAAGGGAAAAGAATTTAAGTTTCACGGGGCCCCGCAGGACATCGGTGCTCAGTGAGGAAAAAAAGTATTAGGACCTCCAGAACGCCCCGAAACCCATTTCCAAAAAAAAAAACGATTGGATAGTGAAAGGTTCCTTTGAGGAGGGTGACATCCGGAATGCAAAAGGAGTCGGCCAAGGAGTTTGAGAAGGGGGGGTTAGGGGCAAACTTCAAGAGGGGAAACTCCCTGGCTTTAAGGAAAGTGTGCCGTTTGCAGCCGGGAAAGGACCACTTATCCGTCCGAGAAGGGAAAACGTCCCCAAGTATATCGTCGAAACCCTGGCCGAAGCACACTCAGCTCCACACGGGAGGGGGGGGGAAGAAGGACGCCCCAAACGGGAGAGGGAAGTGTGCCTTGAAGTGCGCCGAGGGTAATAAGTAAACGTGGCAAGTTGCGTCGGTGGCCATCTCTCTCACAACAACAAAAAAGAGAGAGATGCAAAGGGGGCCAACAGGGAAGGCGGGGGGAGGATTAAACAATGGACGTGAAAAAAAAGGGCCGGACCACGGTTCAGGGGCCCATTAACCTGATGAAAAGCCCCCTGTGAGCTGGATTGTGATACAAGCCAAGTGCGAAGCAACGAGAATAAGAAGGTTGACTTTACCCTCCTTTCCAAGGATAAAGCTGCCCCCAACACCGTCAAAGGGAAGGTGTTCCCGACGATCGGACGAGAATCCGCATACCTGTTCAGGGGGAAACTCCTTTTGGGAAGTAGGTCAATAGTTGAAAAGGGGAAACAACATATCCAAAAAGGAAATTTAAAACTTCACCAAGGGAAAATGGGGGGCAGGGCGTTGGGTCTCGTAGGGGAAAGGGGGGTCCGTTCGGTCAAGGAGATCGTTCCACTGGACAAGAGCGCGGATGAACGAACTTACCACCAATTTCTTGAAAAGGATTGGAGGTGGAGGTTAGAAAGGTGGTAAGTGTGACCGGAGAACGTGGCGTGAAAAAAACCATGATCAACGTACGGCTTGGCGGAGGGAAGACCCCAATTGCCAGAAACAGGGGGGTGGTTTTGAACAAGGGGGGGACTCTTAAACCAGACGGTGAGGAGTGAACTTTCAAACACAAAAAACACGTATGCTACGAAAAAAGGAACAGGGGGGAATGTTGTGACGAACGCGGGCAGGGCTTTACAGTTGAAATGATCAAAGAAAGGTTGACGGATCAACCCGACAAACAATAGCGCCTTTCCCATGAGCCCGAGTAAAGCCGAACGATTCATCTTTGGAGACGTCAACCTTGAAAAAAACAATCACGGGAAAGGGCGCAGGGGCAGGAAAAAAAACTCCGCAAGGGGGTAAACTACGACCAGGTGCGAATCCACATAAAGAGATGCACTAACGGGGGAAAACAGGGAAAGCAACATTGGGAAGGACAGCGGTGTAAACGAGTAAAGAACACGGTACAGCAAACTCAAAAAAAAGGACAGCAATCCTCGGAGGTAAACCAACTGTCCAAATTCTTGTGGGGGGGAAAGAGCGGAAAAACCTGTCCGATGAGGAACGAGTAAAGCTCCGTGAGCCGTTAAAGGCAAAACGCCAGAAAAAAGTACTTGGAGCGAGACCTTGGGACACGTTAAAATTACGGTCGCGTGACGGGGGGCGGTCACCAAAGACACCGGGGACAGCGAGGATTTTTTTTCAGGAAAAAATTCTAATACGAGCAAGGGGTTCCAAACCCGGAATCCACTAAGCAGGGTACAGGACAATCGGCACCAAGACAACGGCTGCGACGACAAGAAACCATCCAACTGGATAGTGTCCTCGACGGAACAGAACATACAAGAATTTTCGGAAAGAGTAAACGGGGGCGAAAACAAAAACCGGCTTGAGTGACCCGTAACCTGGTTCAAGGTGCCGCTAGCGGAATTCCACAGAACAATTGCGCGGGAGGGAACAGTCTGGTGCAAAGTACGGGACTTCGTCAGGTGACATGGATGTGGGGGGCGTGATTTGTGGTGGAACGCCCCCTTTCAAAGGTGACCCTACAAAAGTTCAACAAGGAAAGCGGAAGTTAAAAAAACAGGTCAACTGGGTCAAAACCAGCGTTGGAGGCGTGTGGGCTCATGGAAGGCAATTACAAAAAAAAAGACCACCCGGTTTTCTGGACGAGCTCACGGCCCGGAAGGGATGTGAAAGTAACAGAAGGAACAACTCGGGGGGGTTTTCCCCCATCAACCGTCCAAAAAAACTACCAGCCGACAACCTGAACGACACAAACGGGAAAGAGGGGTACTTGGATGAAAAAAGTACAAACCTCGCGGGGACGAGCTGTAAAAGGGGGGGGGAAAGAGATCAAATGGTGAAAATGGTGCTTGAACGCTAAACCGAATTTCCCAGCAGAGCCGGTGACTGGGGGGGGAATTAACCCTATACTGCAGGAGGAATTTCGCAAAAAAGGGAAGCAATAAAAAAAAAGAGAACAACTTATGAAAGAAGGAAGCGGAAACCTTGGGGGGACGGTCCAGCAGTGGAGTGAAGTAAAACCACGGAGGTCAACGAAAAAGACCGTATCCATAAAAGGAAAGTATCCACTCAGGTAAAAGTTAAGGGAGAAGAATGCGGAACTCCGAAGAGGGGACCAGGATACTGCTAACAATCCCCCCAATATAGAACACGGCGCCAAAAAAAAACATCAAAACTGTTGCCTAACCAAACAGAAAGGACAAACGAAACAAACACGGGGAGAGGGTTCAAAAGAGTTCGGTAATCAAGATTGTCGATCGAAAGGGAGGGAAATCAGACAACAAAAGAAAATACGACAGTCAAGAAAAAAGGAAAGGGGAAATACCGGGGAAAAAGAACAGTAGAATACGAACCTAGGCACTAATACCACTAAGGGCCAAAAAAAAAAAGAAGGGAAACAAGAATCCAGATATGGAGGTGGAAAAGACAGTCTCAGAAACAAACAAAACAGGAAGAAAGGGGGGCTGTCCTTAAGTCATAGCATCAGAGGAGGGGGGACTGATTTTTGGGGGGCCTTGGTAGAGAAGCATAGGTTCAGGAGAAAGTAACCCATCCGTGGAGCAAACGTTCTGAGGGGGCGGAGTAAAAATTTGTTTGTTAGTAGCGGATCAAAGATCAGGGGGTTGAAAAGAAAACGGAACGCATGGGTGTTTGAACAGTAGGTCCCAAAACCAATGTTGTCCACGGTGGACACGTTGTTCCGAAAAAACGAGGTCGAGTTAGCGCGTGTAAAAAAGTGGGACGGTTGGAGTATCGGTCAGCAAGGTTACAAACACAGGAGCAAGAAAAAGAAATTGCATGATGGGGGCCGTGGAATCCTTGAATTCAAAAATATGATAGTGGAGTGTATAGTGGGGGTGGGAACGGGAAGGACTTGAAGGCTGGGACCGTAACAAGAGTTGTCCGCTTCCGTGACACGGGGGAGTGTAGTGGTTGGTTGGGGTACGCTTGATTTGAAAAAAATCCTACCTGAGCTCGGGTGAATGGAAGAACAACAGTTTACCTCGCTTGGGGAAATTGCCCGACGAGTTTGGAAATCAAAGCAACAATTGGGGGAGGGAAAGGCCTGGGTGGAGAAAAAAAAGGCTTCCGCCATAAAAGAAAAGCGACGGGGACTGCAAACAAAGGTCCGTGTGAGGAGGCGGAGTGATTGCGTGGGAAACATAAAGAGTTGGGGGGAGCACTTGTGGCCCATAGGAATCAAAAGAAAAAAGAAAGAACCATAGGAAAAGGTGCCGGGTAGGGGCGGCACAAACAGGGGGGGAGCAAACCGAATTAAAAACGCGAAACGTGGACGCGGAGTTGAACGTGGAGGAACTGCTTGTTGAGAAAAGGTTTCCCGGGGGGGAAGCGTCAAACACATCCACGACCAAAAGACAAGCGACCCCAGAACCGCGACCCAAATCAATGAGGCAACCAGACTGTCAAGGAAAAAAAACGCAATTTGTGAGGGGAAATGACGGAGCTGAAGGGAAATCCGTTAGACGAATAGGGGCCCGGGCTTTTGGGGGGGTTCAGCCTTTTTGAACATCAATATGCTTCAACCGGTTTGCGAAAATACAACGGAAAAAGGAAACGGCGGGGGGGGGAAATGGGTGGTCAAAGAAAGGAATAATCGTGGTCAGAAACAAAGGTGTCAGGGTCCCGAAACGGCGTAGGGGGATGTTCAGGGAAACGAAGACCGGGTATGCAATTGAGAATTTGATGCTTAAGAAGTTGAGTTGAAAAGACGCGACCAGTTGGGTTTAAATTGGGATCCCTGGCCAAAAAAGGGGGTGCAGGAAAAACACAAGTAGGGGAGCCCGATCCCAACACGGGAGAGCGTAATCTGTGTCCTCCGCAAAGGGCGCCTCCAAAAGGACACAAAATGAAATAAAAGGGGAAAGTGTTTCGGGGGACCGCTGATGAGGAGAGGGCTGTGGGGGACACGGGAAAGGGACCCGCGTTTTACAAAAGAAAAACTGGCTGAAATGGGGGGTTCCAGTGGAATAGAAGTGGACGAGGAAAGGTAGGGATTCGCACCGCAAACCATAGGGGGGGGACCCGCACGGACAAGAAAAAGAAAGGGGGTTTAAAATGTGGAACCACTAGAATCGAGGATTATTCGGAAGTGTAGCGCCTGAGGTTTTCCGAACTATTCGTCGCGAAAAATCGCCATGGGGAAAGACAGCGTGCTGATGAATTCCAGTATCGAAGACTAAGTTGCCGTGAAAAATCACGAGATGACAAAACAGGGGAACCGGGGGCGCCGCGACCGGGGGGGGGGTGGGTGGTGTGGGGGGAAGGGCGGGGAAGGGGGGGGGGGGGGGGGGGGGGGGTTGGAACGAACCCCCAGGGGGGTTTTCTGATGGAGGGAAAAACCAGCCAACTTTGAGAAAGTGACTTGCTCCCAAAAAAAAGGTTACCCGAGAACAAAAATCATCTGAAAAGAAAAGGAGGTCAACTTTTGGGAAAAAGGCCGAGCCAATAGGAACGAAAAGTGAAGACAGCAAAAAGGATGGGGAGAACTCCAGATCCCAAAAAAAAAATTTCCCTGCGCTTTGGAAAACACAAACTTGAATTTCCGGGCATTTTGTGAAAAAAAGAAAGGGGGGGAAAAAAGGCAAAGGGGAGAATATGACGACAAAAGGAGTTCCAGGGTAGCGGGCGGATGGGGGAGCTCCGGAAACGACGTGCTGAGGGGAAGAACGTATCTAAAATCATAAAAAAACAAACCCCTATCCGGAAGGAGGTCTAAGAACACGGTCCAAAAAAAGAATCTGGGAAGGGAGGAAACTTGGGAACGGCACAATCCAGGAAGGGTTCGACGTGCTTGGGACCATCAAAAAGTAAAACGAGGGCCCTTGAGTGGCGCCGGGGGGAAACCGTGGGCCGTTCCCTGGATGGACGGGTTGTTGCCATCGAAAAAAACAAAACAACGGATAGAGAGAAATATGGAAAAAAAAAAGGCACAAGGGACGAAGGAAAAGGGGCTTATACCTCCGTATGGGGCAAGGGACACAGGGTCCAGGCCCAGTAAAAGGGGAAAGCACGTCCGACCAGCCCAATTGTAAAACGGGGGGATGGTGCCCGGAAGGGGGTCGACGTAAAACGATCTTCTGAAGGGGGAAAGGGAAAGGGTCGGGCCCAAAAAGAAACAACGACCGGGATTTTTCCTGCCCACGTCAGGCCTTCCCAGCCCGGAGAAAGACAGACGAAAAGTCAAAGGTAGGCAAGCACCAACAACACTGCCCTGGGGGAAAATCAGGGAGTATGGGTCAACGTTTGCCAAAAAAAAATTTCACAACTGATAAGACAGGGGAACTAATACAAGGAAACTGGGGTTTCGGAGGGTACCCCTCGGGGAAAAAAGAAATACGTTTTTTTTGCAATGGACGGGAACGGTTCACGATTGCCAAGCCGGGCAACTTACATTCAATTTGGGCAAAGAATGATGGGATGGGAAGGAAGCGGGGGAAAAAATGGCGGGGAAAGGGAAAAAAACGAAAAAATGAATTCCGGCTGGCGGGTAACGCCATTCCAAGAAACATTTTTTGTGGGTCTGGTGGAAAAAAAAGGGGGGTCGACGGAAAGGCGGAAATTTTGGAGGTGGAAAGTGTTGCCCCCGCTCAAAAAAAAGGCCACTTATGCATAAAGGGACTATGTGGCATTTGGGGAAAACCGGCAAAGGGAAAAAAAACACAGGTACTTACATTTGGCGGATCGAAAACGAATAGGAGGGGGAAACCTTCCCAGGCCCGCCTTAATCAAAGGACCAAACTCCGAAATTAAGCCAAAAAAGGAAGAGTAGAGGGGTCAAAAACGTGACCGTAAAAAAGATGGGCTCGGTCTCAAAGGGGAACCTCCGCCAGGGGGGGAAAGAGGAAAACATTGTGGGGGGAGGAATTCCACAGAACGCCACGAAAAGGAAAAAGGAAACTGAAAATAAACTGTTTCATGTACGCCCCCGGGAGGAACCGACCACGGTTACAAATCGCGCAGAAGCAAAAAAAAAAAAAGGACAAGGAAACGCTATCGTTTGTAGTTTGACAAGTGAGCACGGACCTGAACGGCGGAGGATTTACCTCTGAAGCAAAGGGTTGTGGAGCAAAACAGGCTGCCAAAGCCCCCTGACGGGGAAAAAAGACCGGGCAAGAAGGTGTCAATACAGAAAACGCGTCCCGGGTAACAGGCACACCCGCAAACTGGGGGAAAGGAGGGAACGCAAAAGTTCAAAAAAAAAAGGCCGGATTGTCAACTGAAAACTCCAAGGACGACGGGGAAAAGGGGGGGTAAAAAAAAACCTGGGGACACGGCTTTAAAAAGAAAAGCGAGAAAAAAAAGCAAAGGTGGGGGGTCCTCGACGTTGAGAAAAGACAGCAAAACCGCAGCAGTGCTGGGGGGAAGGAAAACCACGGCAGTATCATGTAAAGCAGTTGGATCACAGGAGATTAACCGTGGGGTAAAGGTGTGCCGCAGCGGAAAAAGCAACCCATCAAAAGAGACCTTTTGACATTAAGGGTGCGCAAGGTTCCAAATAGGGCACAGGGTGTCCGCTGGAGGGGGGGGGAGCTTTCAACAGCAACTGACCTTCAACGTTGAAAAAGAAGAGGCACGTTTCAACAAACAAATCACTCAGGAAAAACGGGTTCAGTCAAATAAGTCGCAATGTGCTAAGGTGGTTGCCGCAAGAAGACACTCCGCAACAAGGGTGACACTTATGGTCAGAGGGAACAAGTCGGGATGGATGGGAAAAGGGGGGTAAAATTTGGAACGGCTATGTACCCACGCAACCAAAGACAAGAAACCTTTGGGAGAAAATATCCTGGGGGAGGGGACACCTATCTGGAAAAAAAGCTTAGGAGGGCAAAAGCAGAGTCAGGAATGTTAACTGTTAAGGGACGCTAAACAACAGATGAGCGGGAAAGGGGTAACGTGTGGGGGTCACCCTATACGGGAAAATGGGATTAGACAAATCGACGGGGGAACAAATCAACAAAAAATCTTACACTTAAGACTTAATCGTGTCAGGGTGTGGAGGTATAGAAGCAAACGGTGAAAGTACGGAAAAAGAAATAAAACAAAAACCCTAGCATCTTTTAGGGATCAAAGAAGAACGAGGGAACCCCAAAAGAGGGGGGTGAACGGGAGTGTGAAATGAGGGGAACCCTGATAATAAAAAAAAACAGACCCAATTTGGCAGGACCTGTTGAGGAAACGGACCAAATCGTGGCGGGGAAAATGAACAACATACAAACCTAAGGAAAAACTGTGAGCCTGTTACGAAAAAACAAGGAACGGTTGAAAGAAACCAGATTGTCCGAGAAGTCTAAATCAGACCGTTTTACCTACGAAAAAGAAGAAAAAAACGTTCCAGGGGACACGGGATGGAGAAGGAGAAATACGACCAGAAGATAAGGGATTCAAATCGGATTGCCATAATGAGACATCTAGCAGAAAAAAACAACAAGGAAGGAAAAAAAAAAAAAAGAAGAAGAGATGTCGGCAAAGACATCAGATCTTGTGACTGGGGAAATCAAGAAGAGTAGGGCAGTCCGAAAGGAAGTGTTTACTGCATGGCTGATTTGTGGGTCGTAGGGGTTGGGGTCTTGAAGGCGATGCGACAATTTCAGGGGTTGGCTTCCCAAAACAAGGTTGTGGTTGTAAACAGTGGGAAATCAGTCCAGGCATGTCGGGCACGGTGTTCGATTCGATGCAAAGAAGGAGCGTGAAAAGGGGGGAGGTGTATAGCGGTCCACGAAAAAAAGGACAACGCCCCGGGTGTCAGCTGTGATATTGTGTTGCCGAGGGGAAAAAGAGGATCGTAGTCAAAAGCAGAGGGTTAAAAAGTGGTGGACCGTAAAACCAGCCAGGGGGAACCTAAAATTCCGGTCCGTTCATACGGGGGGGTTTTTTTCCGTTAAAATTACGTGGATAAAATCCAATGGGGCAAGCGGGGCGGGTGGAATCACCCCAGGTACCGGTGAAGGGCTGGAAAGAAAGGAGAAGTTGGGCGAAAGAAAAGTGACGTAAAAAAAAAAAGTCCTAGAAAATGTTTGCAAGCAATTCGACGAGTTGCAAGTTCAATGGTTTCAGGAGTGAATGGAGTTCCAGGAGAGGTTTCCTGTGGGGGAAACATAGAAGTGTGTTTTCTGGCAACTTTACGGGGCACAGTACTCCATAAAACGTAGCGACCCATAGAAAGGGGGGGGCCGGAAGAGTGCGCACAAGGAAAAAAGACTAAAAGAAAAAAGGAACCGGGAGAGGTGAGTGTGAATGGGGCGCTGCTTTGGTGAAAAACGTGGGGGAAACGTTTTGTGGAGGTCCACGGACACCAAAAGCAAAAAGTCAGGAAAAGCCCCTAGGGAAACAACGACCTGAGGAGAAAACCCATAGAATCGCCAATTGATGGTCAGAGAGCTGAAAATCCTTACGAGGTACTCACGAAAGGGGGAGGGTTGTGCTCAAAAGGTAAAAAAATAAATGCTAAAGGGCCGGTCTCTCAAAAGGTCGGGGAGGACACGGTCAAAGTTTTTGGAAAGGGGGTAGCCCGCAGGGGGGGGCAAGAAGCGTGTAAAATGCCCGGGAGCCGGGTACACGTCCCGTAGTGGGAGTTCATTGGGGGACCTTCCGGAGAAGTAAATTTGTAAAGGTGGAAGAGGTAAATAGGGGAGGGTGAAAAGGACCCGACCGGGAATACCTTGAGTCCCTGCCAAAGCCGCCTCCAAGTGAGGGGGGCGTGCCGATTAAAAAGGAGAAAAAGAAAGAGGGGAAAAAAAAAAAAAAAGAGAAGCCTGGAAAAGCAAAAGGGTACAACTACATAGGGACAGTGTTCCTTGCAGAAAAGGAGGGCTAGGGAAAATGGGGAAAAAAGGTGTCGGATCAGGGTACACCGCTGTACTGGGGGGGGGGAGGTAAAGGGGAATCATGAGCAAAGGGGGGTTTCTTGGGATTCGCACCATTAAAATATTACACCAGGAAAAACGCCGAGCCGGAGCAAAGAGGGGATTGTTCTTCCAGGGGGGGAGGGAACCCAACGGAGGAAGACGAGGCAGAGATGATGGAAAAAAAAACAGCCTTTTTGGAGTCACCGTCGCCTCAAAAGCGCCCGATTGTTTAACACGTGCCTGTCAAAAAGTACAAAAGGGAAGTGCGAAGGGGACATAAAAAAGGGGATCGTAAGTTCGAAGAAACATTTCCCGTAGGAAACCTAAACTAACCACAAACTGGTTTCTGGAATGGCCTACGCCAGCCGGAAAAAGGGGGGGAAAATCATGGTCAGACGGGGGAAAATTTGAGCCGAAAGTACCCAACGAAAAGGAAAAAGGACATCGAAAGAAAAGGAAATAAATTGCGAAGCAATCTTAGGACCATCGTTAACGAGGAAAGGGAAGACCGCCCTAAACTGGAGGAGGACTCCGAGAAAAGCGAACCCATTGAAGAGTGGGAGAGTTCCACCTGCAAGGGGAAAGGGGTATCAGTTGTGAAGAAAAGGGGAAAGGCAAACGGGGGATGGTCTGATAAAAAAAAGGGGGACTAAGTTTTATGGACGGGATCCAAGGCGTCGGAAAACGAACGGGACTGTAAAAGGACCGGTGGGTAGAAGAGTTCAGAAAGCAACGAGCGGAGCGAAGAAAAGGAACAGACTTGTTGGTCCAAGTTAAAAAACCGCACAGAAACACTTGGCGGTGGGAGGGGATTCAACTCCGGGAAGGAAAAAAAGGAGTGCCTTTGAAGTGAACCGGTATAAGTTTAAACGTGGAAAAAAGAAGTTGCGTAACCTGGGTGTGGA
>Ga0179593_1720413_pt1 | contig 18370 bp, 23 predicted proteins | sample CZODoug2_1_08_16_FD_185931 | JGI IMG/M metagenome (GOLD analysis project Ga0179593, IMG submission 185931) | Vadose zone soil fungal communities from Angelo Coast Range Reserve, California, USA - CZODoug2_1_08_16fungal (PacBio error correction) | ecosystem: Environmental > Terrestrial > Soil >...
CCTCCGTTCAACGTGCTGTCGAAAGAAACAGTACGAAAGCGAGGGCAAGGAGGTGCCCACGATCAAACGCCTTTTCGATCAAGACCGGGGAACATCGAGGACGTCAGCAGGGAAAATATGTAAGAAAAGGGACAAGGATCATCACAAGCGGAGGGGGCGAGGGGAGAGGCCACGAAGCGCGAGGCCGAAAGGAACTTAAGGACTTGTTATTTCAGGGAGGAGTACATCAAAAGGACCGCGCAAAAAAGTTCGGAAAGAAGATGTAGTGAAATGTCTGCAGAGACCTACCCGCAATTCGACGAAAAAGAAAAAACTGATGACGACGGAAAGTTCACTATCCGATACGAAAGAAAGAAAGAAGCATTCCAGAAAAAAACGTTGCGCGAAGGGCGCGAGCACACAAGAACGCTGCGTTAACCCAAATTCAACTCAGTCGCCGTCAAAAAACCGATGGATAAAGTGGCTCAAGAAAAAATCTGAAAAAGCTTCTAAAAAAGGGAGGGTCTCGAAACAGAGAACGCCTTGGGGGTGACCCGCTAAAACGGGACGCGCTGAATGGCGCGGCAGCAGAAATGGAATCGGAGGGGGGACCAAAAAATTAAAAGTCGGGAAAATAAATGCCACCGAACGCCCTGCGAGGGAAAAAAACGTAGCGAGCCGGCGGCCGTCCGGAGAGAGCTCAGGTCAAATCGAAAAAAGAAGAATGCAAAAAAGTTTTAGCAGGAGGGTTCACCGCAGTGACAATAAAGGGCGGCATCGTGAAAAAACACGGACGTCCCCTGCAGTACGCAGGTCAAATTGGAAAAGGAAAAGGACAAGGAGGGAGCGGCGAAAGAGCGACCCTCAAAAAGGCTGCGGGGGTCCCTAAGAGGGAAAACACCCGGGATGGTCCGTACCTTACGCCACATATTTGGGACAGAAAAGGCTCGGGGAGGCTTAAGGAGGGGTTTTAAAAAACTTTTGGAGAGGGCGTTCAAAAGGTCAAGAAAAAGGACATCGTCTCTAGCGCTCGCGCGCAAAGGTTCTACTTCCTTTCAAAAAAAGGACGGAGCGGGTGAGCTATCAAGTTAGAAAAGGAGACACCAAGCTAGCGGAGGAAGAAAAGCAGAGCGGCGAAGAAAAAATCTCAAAAAGAGGAAAAGATGGGTATGAAGAAAGAAGTTGACAGGAAGCAAGGTCGTCGCCCGATTGGCCAACAAAAGTGCAGGGGAAAAGCAGGGAAAAAAAAAAGGCTTTGAAAGAAAGAGAATGGGAGAAAAACGTTGTAGAAAAAGGGGAGGTAGGGGAAAAAAGCCCGAGCGCTGCGACGAGGAAAAAAAAAAGTGAAGGGGAGGGAGAGGAGGAAAGAACCAAATCAAAAAGGGGATCCGGGAAAGTAGCCCCTTCCGAAAAAAAAAGATATAATAAATATAATTGGAATTCGTTTCTATGTATAGCCAGTTGTTCAGAAAGGCTAAGAAAGATTAACCGCACCTGGAGGGTGCTTCCCAGAGGGAGGTTCGGGTTTCGTTGTTGTCGCAAAACGAGGCCAAGAGACTCACAGGTGACTCTGAAAAGGGGGTCCGGGTTCAAGGGTCCGGGGAAAAAAGGAATAAAGGCCGGGGTTGGATTCATAGGGTAAGTCAGAGAGTAGGAGGCTCTTGGTTTCATCGGTGACTAGAGAGGATCCTAAAAAAAACCTTAGAAAAAAGCCGGAATGGAGCCAGGCCGACGGAGGAGGAAAAAGGAGGAACGTTAGGCGCTTCGTCGGACGTCCTGCTGCCTCGAAGGTTCCAAAGAAAGCCTTTAAGGAAAAGAAAGGGGCCCGAGGAGGGAAAAAAAACTAGAGGAAGGGCCTAACATACCACAGGAGAGTACGCAACGATCGGGGGAGGAGAAGGGGAACCGAAGTTGTCTCTCAAAGAAAACTTCCTATGAGGGGTCATTTGGGGGGTGGAAAAAGGATCCGTAAGTAGGGGGTAGCACTACTGAGGAATCAGCCTATACTTCTGACGTTTTCAGAAAAGGAAGGCGCGAACGAAAAATCTCGACCTCGAGACGACCCATGGCTCCGCCTCTGAGGAAAAGAAAAAAGAGTCAGGGGGAAATACCTTCTCCGTAACAGCGCAGGGGGAAAGGGGGGGGACGAAAGGGTCACTAAACTCAGAGGGCTTGGGGGGAATGAGGAAAAAAATTAGTTTTGGGTTCAGCCTTCAGGAAAGAGGAGGCCAGGCCTGGGAAGAAAGGAGGACAACAAAACGATGACCGAGATATTTCTTACTTGAGGGGGAAGCGTACAATCTAAAGGATGCTTCGTAAGATGCGAGAAGGGTCCGAAGGGGGGAGGCGAAAAAAAAAGATCAAGCTCTAGAAGGAAAAAAAACAGTTGGGACGATGACGAAGGACCCTGGTTGGATCGCTCTCCACACAACGGATATGAACGAGAGAAGAAAAAAAAAGCAACCCCGAGGGAGAATCTGAAAGTCGCCGGGAGGAAGTCTGCGTGCAAGTCAGCGTCACCAAACGAGCCCGAGCATAAGCGAAAAAAAGGAGGGCGGTTACTCTTAATCATCATTACTAAAGCGGAAAGGGGCGTTCCAAGAATTCTATAGGCCGCAAGGGGAAAAAGGGTTTTCCTAAGGAAGTGCCAACAACTCTTCAGAGGAGGAAGGCTTCGGGAGCGGGAAAAAAAAAACGTTAAAGAGCGAGGAAGGATAAGGGGATAAAGGTACTATGGTTTCTAAAGTACAAAGGAATCTCGGGGGAAGGGGTCAAAGGTAGAACAAAGTAAATAGCCTCGGGACTGCTATTTGCGCTGCATAAAGTCAAAAAAAAATACTCAAGGGAAGAGAGAAACGTCAAGTTGGGCTCAGGAGAGAAGAGAAAAAAACTAACCCAGAAAAAAGAGGCCGGAAAGCGCTTATCAAAGATCGCGAGCATTCCAAGAGCATCGGAAGAAGACCTAGGAAATTTTTCACTGAAAGGGATACCGGGGCGTATGAAAGGAGGTAATTCATAGAAGGTCCTGGCGGGTGACTAACTAGATCAAAGGAACTCAGGGTCTGCAAGAGAAATTTCGAAAGGCGAATGAGAAGGCTGTTCCGACGTAGAAATAGACAAAAAATCCGAGGAAAAGGGAAGGTTCTACTGAAGAAAGCCGAATCTGGGGAAAAAAAAGAAAAAATCGCTCGCGCAAGAAGACGCCCTTAAGAAGGATGGGGGGATGTCCAGGAAAAAGACATCAAACGACAGAGCCCTGAGGTAATAGATCTGGAAAAACATCTAAACCTGTGAGGAAAGAAAGATTAATGTAACTAAACGCGGAAAAAAGTTTTCGAGGCTCAAAAGGAAGGAGTTATGGACCTTTAGAAGAAGTAGGGAAGGACATAAAGCCACGAGAACATGTGACGATTGATATCACTGAAAAGAAGGGTTCTCAGAAGTGGAAACGATCTCGGAGAAGAGGCTTGGAAACTTCAGAAAGAGAAGGGAAGGTAGCAAGGATCATTCGCCAAGAAAAAAGGTCGTTCTAGGCCAGGAAGGGCTGTAGGGGAGTACAATCGGTAGCTGGAGAAACCAATAGCTTAACGAGAGGAAAATTCAAAAGGAGACCTGGGACATCTCATCAACACTCTTAGGTTTCTTATGCGGAGCGCAGGGGAGAGGGGGGGGATCCTCTAAGGTGAAGGGACTGTGGAAAGGGGAAAGGAGAAGTTACATCAAAAGCGAGGGAGTTGGGATAATTCCGGCGATGCTTGAGAAGATTAAGGAAAGGTCCCGAGGAGGAAAGCCCAAATAAAAGGGGAGACTCCGCCGGAAAAAAAAAAAAAGAAAAAAATGCGCCAACATTAAAACAAAAAATTTCGCTCAGGATATGCCTCAAGGGAGCGATTTTCAGGAGGGGTAGGGCTAATGGATAAATCTGAAAGCGTTTTTTGGGAACGAAAAAAATCCTACTTCGGGAAAAAGGTCAAGGGGGGGGGTTTCCAGGAGACCTATAATGTCCGTACGCTGTCAAGGAGGAGCCTGGAAAAACAATCCCGCGTACGTCAGTGTTTTAAGTCGTTGGAAGCCGAAAGAATATGACAAAAGCCTGAAAGAGACTTGGCAATGGAAGGTCCATTTAAAGACTTCGTCGGGGGGGAGGGGGGTGAAAAAAAGTTCAAAGGTCTTCGGAAAAAGAAATCGCTAAAATTCGGGTAGAAAAGAGGGAAAAGGGAGGAGGAACGTAAGAGGAAAGCCCATAGAAGCAAATGTTTAAAAAGAGAGTCAAGAGAGGGGGGATTTCTCGAAGAAGAGAAACGTGGTCGCAGTTCTTTTCGGTCTTTGAGGATGGGAGGAATTTGAAGAAGGGAGGCACTGCAAGGTTCTTAGAATTAGTATACAAGAAACCTAAATAAAGGAAAAGGAATTGTGAAAGGGGGGGGAGAGACCTCTAGTCCCTTCTGTTGATAAAGAGGGAAAATATGGGAAGGGAGTAAATACCGAAAAAAAACCTGACAGGAGAGCATTATCTCTCATCACAGGGAACTCCCTCTAAAAGAGGACAGCTTTGGGCCTCAGGTGGAACGCCAGTCAATGATGGGAAGAGGATGCGCAAGAAATTCTTCAAAACAAGTATTGTGGCTAACTAGGGGCCTTTCGGAAAAGGAGAGTTCTAGGAGCAAAGATCGGAGAGAGAAGAGGGATCCAGCCCCTCCCGTGCACGATTGAAACGTGCCGGGCAACGCCAAGAACCGAGCAGTGGAAAGCCGAAAGGAAGGGGGAAAAAAGAACTTGGAATCTCTCCAAGGGGGGAGAAAAAAAAAGAGAGAGAGGAAAAAAAAAGAAAGAGTTCCTCGCATGCGGCTTTAGTGATACGCAAGAGGAGCCATCAGAGAGCACTGTCCTCAGAAAAGAGGCGAGAGGAAAGCGCCCAGATACAAGCATCAGTACGGGAGGAAAGAGAAGACCCTCTTGGGGGCCCCCGGGAATTCGGGAAAGAAAGCTTAAAAAAAAAAATATTTGAGAGGGAGGGGCTTCAAACCCGTGCAGCTTCTTCATAGAACTGGGGTGTCGAAAAAACTCACGGGTAAGCTGACTGAAAGGGGGTTAAAGGGTGAGAGGACAAAAAGAGGGGAGGGTACATCAAGTACGAACGAGCCCATATTCCGCGAGGCAAAAAAAGGGTAGAATCAGTGTTTGAGAGGAACGACTAAGGGAAAACGCGAAATAAAGAAAGCGGGCTGAGCTATCTTTATTAAAGGCTCGAAAAAAAAATCCATAAAGTCTAATGGATCAAAGAGAGAGAAACTGAAACTGAGAGCACCGGAAGGAGGAGGGGAAAATTTCTAAACAGATGCGATGGACTGGAAGGTCTTAAGTGGAATCTGAACAAAACTAAGAAAAGGACTCTGATGGGCAAGGGGGCCCGAAGCCTTTGATCTCAAACTTCATAAATGACACCATCAGGCCTGACGAAAAGAAGGGGAAGGAAAGAGGCTTAAGGAGGCGTCTCCTTCCGGGAGAGGGGAAAATCTATGAGTGCTTAACTTAGGGGGAGTGTTGGTAGCCTCCTGACCATACAAAAAAAGGTCGTCTGGGTATGGAGGAACCGGAAAGACTTCGTGGCTGAAAGGTGAAAAGGAAGTCCGACAAAGGGGAGGAAACAGTAGGTCATACTTGAGAAACCCTAGGGAAGTGCAGGCCTTAAATCCTCCATAGGAAAGCATGACGAAATTGATTAGATCGGGGGGGGGTTCTGCCGGAAATTTTTAGGGGAGGCGGAAAGAGATAGAGTCTTTCACGAGGAAGAGAAAAAGAGGACGCTCCTCAATCAAAACGGGGGAAGCCCAAAAAAGGGCCCAGCCGGGAGGAAAAGTTCTCGGTCATCTACAGTAAAAAAGACGAAAAAGGCAAAGAGAAGCCCCCTGAAAGGACCTTCATAAACATCTCTCGAAGGATGAAAAAGAAAAAACCTCGATGGGGATTTCAGCGAGAGAGGAAAATCTCCGAGAAAAGGGGGCCTCCGCAGGGGGGGAGGGGAAACTGTCGCATAGTTGATCGTACAAGAGTCATTGGGGAAGGGCTCGGAGATTGGCAAAAAGTGCGCCAACTCAAAGGGGGGGGGAATGAAGAAAAAATTATAAAAATGGAGAGGTCGCCTCTGCCAAAAAAGACGTCGCCCAAAACGGCAGTGAGAAAGGGATTCGGGGACAGGGGGTCGAAAAAACAGCAATGGGAAGGGTGTGGTTACTGCCTTGAACGGATGTTAAATTTAGCCAAAAAGCTCGTCAAGAGACTAAAAGGGGGAAGCTTGCGGTTCCTTTCATAGAGAAATGCAAATTAAAGGACGAGGACTCAGGAAGAACTGGGCCGGGGGGGGTGGTCGAGGGATGGAACAGGTGGACGATCTCGCCGACAAATAGACGGAAATCTCGGGCGGAAAAAAGAAATCCTGTGCCGAAAGAAGTGATGACGGAAGGGGGAAAAGTACCTTGCGATATCGAAAAGGCTGCTGCTGCCACGATCTGATGGACCCATCAAGAAGACCGGAAAAAAAAAAAAAGCTGTGGAAAAAAAGGTCAGCAAGAGGGCAGGGAGGGGAGTTCGCAGAAAGGGTCACTTACTCGGGTCGTTTCTCGAGAAAAGCCTCCCAAAGAAGCATTTGCGTTTGATTATTGGATGAAGGAAGTGTGCACGGGAAGAAAGAAAACTTTGGGGGGAGAAATGGTCTGGGGGAGACTTTGTGGCAGAAGCAGAAACTCCCCATGCCGAGAAAAGTGGGGGAAAAAAACATCGCACTCGTAAATGGAAGGAAAAGAAAAGTGTCACAAAAGGAGGCCTTTACCCGGCGCCGGAAAGAAAAATCGCGCAGAAAACCTCGACACGAGTTGGAAAAGGTTGTAAGGAGGGGATTCAAAATCAGCTTGAATGAAAAAAAACGGAAAGGCGTATTTTGGGAGCGGAGAAGGGAAAGCTGCAGGGATTCGGCGGAACGCCGGAGCGAAACTCTCCGAAAGCAGCCGGTTACGAAAAAGGGGTTTCTCCGCAGGGGAAAAAGGTCTCGATGAGGACTTGGGCATATCAAGAAGCCCAGCTTCGGCCGGAAGTGAATCCCCCACAACAGGAACAGAGAAAACTCCTCGTCAAAAAAAAGAAGGGGGGAGGGGTTATACAGAGTGCGCCTAGGAGAGGATCGGTCAGTCACCGTGAATGGAAGAATCTGAAGAAGTTCTGGTCAAGAAAAAACCAAAAAAGAACGAAAAAAAAAGATTGCAGAGAAGGGGGGGCTGCCAATGGGAGCCTGGATCTGTTTCCTGCCGAGGAAACGCCATCTTTGGAGACTTCAAAACAGACATCATAAATGTTCGAGGGAAGGGAGGCTCGATCCGAGGACTGTTTCAGCCGGGTAAAAAGTCGCAGACTAGGGTAAACCAGGTGAGGGGAGAAGACAAAAGAAAACCTCGAAGGGGGGGGTATTTCGGGACTGGTTCGGCTGAATAACGAAACGCATGGATTATGGGAGTACAGATATTAAAAGGCACGAGACAATCCTCAATCCAGGGGAAGCGCAGAAAAGAAAGAAAGAATGGCATAACTAGCGAGTCCACATGGAAACCTCTAGGAACGACTTGGGGAAAAAGGAGGAATTATGCAGAGGGGGGTCTGCTTCTTATGAGCTTCAAAATAAGTGCAGCGAAGATAGAGCTCTTATGGATTTTCAAGTTCGGCAACAGGGAGCCTGAATGACTTCCTGCAACTCAAAAGGAAGAGGAGGACATAATCGGTTCAAGAGGGACCGGCGGAGAAGAGAGGCGAGAAGGGCGAAAGACACAATAAGATCTGCAAGAAAAAACTTTGGCAAGGTAAAACCTCAGGGAGGAAGGCTGAAGGGGTAAAAGAGGGGGAAAAGTTAAACGGACCCAGCGCCACGGCCGGTAGGGCTTCGAGGGGGTCGCAGACCTACAAAGAGGGAAAAGAATCACACAGGGAAGGGGAAAACAATTGCGGGGGCCCTTGAATTTTAGAACCCTTATGCGTCCACGCAGAGAAAGTTTAAAAGGGAGAGAAATCAGGTCGGGAAGGGGTTGTGATGTTTTTGGGTGGGGGATATCGCTGGGAAAGGAAAACTGTCAAGTCCAGGCGAGAGGAGGCTGGAAAAAACTTTTTAGACACCCGGAAAAAGAAGAAGTCTGGCAATCCCAGAAGAAGCCCGGTTCCATAAAGGTCCTCAAGCTCGCTCGGGAAAAGAAAGAAAAACATCTCTCAAAAACCGAGGAAGGGTTGTGATAAAAAAGGGGAGCTCGCCTCCGACTGGTAGGAACTGGTCGAAATAGAGGGAGGGTCCAAAGACTTTGGGGGTTCTTGGGTTTGGAAAAACTGGGGGAATTGAGAGGTACGAGCATGTTGAAAAGGTATAAATAATCTGTGCAGGATAGTCTCCCCGAAGATCTCATAGGAGAGGATATTTAGAAAAGGGAGGGGGCGAAACCGGGTGGAAGGCTAAACGCAAGAAAAAGGTTGACTGGGGAGGTTCTGGGGAACTTTTGGAAAAAGGAAAACCTCAAGGAAAATCAGGTGAGGGAAAGGGTCCTTTAAGATTAAGAATAAGCGGCTTCTGAAAATCGCGAAACCCTCGACGGAAGGATAGCGCTGCGGAAGGGGGTGCAAGTTATCGAAAAAGTCCGCCTCAGGATACCAGCGAGGTCTCGGGATACGGAAAAGGGGAAGGGTTCCTGAGGAAGTGTTCCGGAAAAGAGAAACCTCAACAGAAATCTTAGAGGAGGTGTGGGTTGGTACCTCGAGAACAAGGGAACTGCTGAGAGCCAAGGCAAAGAAAAAGGGCTCGCGACCGGGGATACTTGAAGCAAGACGCTGTGGGGGCCATTCCAGCGATAATCAAGACGACTCGTTGGAAAAAAAAAGGGATGATCAATGCGGCAGGAAGTATGGAGGCTCGCGGCTGAAAGAGATGAGGGAGGTCATCCCCGATTCGGGGGAAGTCACGCAAAAAAAAAACGCTGCAAGGGAAAATCTAAACGGACGGCGTTTTAGGGCCCACGCCATAGGCAAGGGGTCCTGACGAAAAAAATCCCGATAGAGAAAAGAGGGTTTGACGAAGGAAAAAACCAAAACCCTATCGCAAGCCAAAAAAAGCATCTTCGACTTCATAGAGAAAAAAGTTCATAGGAGGAAGAGGAGAAAAAGGACTTTTTTAAGGGAAAAAATCCGCTCTTCGAAAAAGGGGGGAAGTACTCTGGCTACATCAAGAGTGAATCTTGAGGGAAAAAAATTACTCTGGTCTCCTCCAAAGCCAGAAATCGATTCCATGCGGGCGCTATCAAGAGACCTCAGTGTTGACGAAAGAAAGTGATCTCTATCAAAACATAAAGAAGTTACTCCTACCATTCTAGGGAAAATCGAGGAGTGCGCATGACGGAAGAATTCAAACCTCTCTGGGGGGATCCAGCAAGATCGAAGAAAGCGTGGCGTTCCCAAATCTTAAAAAACAAAGGGGGGTCGTCCCGACACAGAAGCTTTCAATCGGGGAACATTCAAAAAAGGTTTAAGAAACAACAAAAGGGGGAAAAAGGAATCAATAACAAAGGCTTGGCGTCTGGGGAAAAACGACGTGCAAAGAGCGACGCCGGGGGTATGTACACTGCGGAGGGCGAGAAAGGTTGGGGACTAATCAAACAGGGTCGCACTCGAGGCACTGGGGTAAAAAAAAAGAGCTGCAATACAGGTCCGAAGAAAAAGTGGCAAGCTCGATATTAAAAAAGGAAACTACACGACCTTAAAAAAGCTCCCCTGGTCGTATCAGTGGCGCAGAAAAGGAGGAGAAAACCGTAAAAGAAGCTAACAAATCTTGAAAGGAAAGAAGTCCGGGGAGGGAGGGGTCTTAAGTGAAATACTAAAAGCCCTTTTCTTGTTTCCCGGGAAACGCTTTGAACCGCACCGATATGGGAAATTGTGACCCTAAAGGAAAGAATGAGGCCTTCAAAGGCCTATCGAAGGAAAAAGAAAAAAAGGCTGGCGGTCCTTCTCTAGCCAAATGCGGAGGGGGGCAAAACGTCTCGATCGAAGGAAAGCACAATCTTTTTATGTCCATCGAGGCCCAGCACGCGACTTTATCAAGATTGAACGGACCTGGCAGAGAGCATCGTAGTGATGGGGAGGTCCGACATCTTTAAACACAGGCCGAGAAGCCACCCAAAAAAAAAGGAAAAAATTGCGGTCCCGGCGCCTTTATAAAAAAAACATGAAACCCCTCAGAAAAAACATTGATAGGTCGGTCAGGGGAAAAAAGCTAAGTGAAAAGGTCAGGGCAATAGCTAGAAGGGCGATTTTATCAAAAGAGGCTGTCACACCGTCCGAACGGGGGCACGAGGACTTGGGCTCAACAGAACCGAGAAGGAGGGGGGTCCTATCAAAGGGAAAAAAATTTTAAAAATCACCAATTCCGAGCGAGGCCAAAAGAGAAGCGCTCAAGCCTAAAGAGAGATTAGGTTTTGGGTTAAGAAAAAGGGCGAGCGGCCCAGGGGAAAGCCGCTAACGGAGGTGAGACAAAGCCATCGACAAAAAACACGGAGCAGGCCGGGCGGGGGGAGTAAAGGAAGCGCCTAAAGAGGCGAGTGCCGGAAGTTGACCGACAGCCCTGGGTATGGAGACCACAAAAAGAAACGAAAGATCTCTCAGGTAATGAGTCAAAAGGGGAAAGGGTCATTGAAGAAAGAAAAAAGGGGTTGAAGGGCGGGCCTAAACAAGAGGTCAAGAAAGGGCTTCTCAAATAGGTTGGGGTTCAAGACCGGAAACTTAACTAAAAACGAAAAAAAAGATGGTAAGGGGGAATTTCCCGAATGCCGAAAGAACCGATCTGTCGATCAAAAAAAAAATAACGCTGGGGGGATGGGGGTAGGGGTCAGACCTACGGTCATCGCCAACTAAAAGCGGCTAAAGTCCTAAAAAGTGACCTCCGGGAAATCTAGATAAATACCGTGTGCGACCTGACGGGATCCGGGAAAACCATAAAAAAGGAGACCTGCTTTCGTACAAGGCTTTGAGAAAAGGAAGCGTCTCAGACTAAAAAAGACAAACCCCTATCCGGGCCTCCTCTCCAGTCCAGAATCGTTTGGAATGAAAAGCGTAAGAAGGCGCCACTGAGGAAAAGGTCTCCGGCGGGGGGGAGGAAAGGGTGAAGCTGAGGTATCGAGCTATGGTAAACACACCTTGAAAAAGAGGCGAAGCACTTATGGGCTCCGGAACAAAGCTGCGAGGTGGGGGAAAAAGAATCGCGGAAAAAAATTGAGTCAGACATAGGCGATGTCCGGAAGAAAAAAAAGGAAAAAAGGACCCCGGCTCGAAGAACGTCTTTGGATCGAAAAGGTTCAAAGGGGAAGTTTTGGAAAAGGAGGCAAATATGCCAATGCCGCGCGAAATCTTGAAACCAGAGCCGGGGGTTCGGAGTTGACCCGTACTTAAAAGGAAAGACATCACAGAGGAGACTGCTCGGAAAAATGCATCCTGGGACGGACCTTGCGTCTCAAGGAAGGCCAGCGAGTAGAAAGCCTCAGGTGTTAGAGGGGTTTGATCCTCAAAATGATGAAGAGAAAAGAAGGCGCAATGAGGAAATCAGTAATCGCTAAAAACCCATCGGCGAACGATGGCGGAGAAAAAACGTCACCGGAAGGGAATCTAAGCCGCAGAAAACTCTCACACGTCACTAAGGGGAAAGCCATCGGGACAATCCTGACCAATGCAGAAAGAAAAGCGGGCCGAAAAAAGGGCAGCTTTGCAAATCATTCCAAGGCTGCGTGGGGAACGGGAGGAAAGCCGAGCTCCGGTTATGGAAAGAGGGGGGGGAGAAAAGGTACTAAGGGAAAAAGCAAAAATTCGACCTGCAGCAGGAAAGGGCGCCTGGGGGGCTTACTAACCGGCATGGAGAACTAATTCAGCCAGTGATAACTAGGGAAAGGTCATCACAAAGCATGACGCCCTGCGGAGCAGGAGAAAAAAAAGGGCGCGAAGCAAAGGCCTTGAAAAAAGTACACACACTTCGACCGCTGCTGGAAGAACGGCAAACGGCTGCTTAAGTATGAAGAAAGTCATCCTTGCGAGACTCAAGCAACGCGAAAACTAGAATCCGGGGGTAAATGGAGGCACCTCGGCGGGAAGTCGGCCTATGGATCCGACGAAAAGAGACTATAAGGAAGAAATCTCTAGCCCGCGTCAGCGGGGGAGAAAAATTATCGATCGGGACCGACCACTACGAAAGCAAAAAAAAAGACGGTCTTGGAAACACCGTCCTTGGAAGGGGGAATTGACCATCCCAAAAAGGAGGACTTCGAGGATGGGGGAAACGACGAACGTCATCGAGGAAAGTGCGGCTTGCGGGAACGCCCGACAAGGAAAATCGCCAGAGAATCTTTGCTAAGGAGCGCGCCTGGGGTTACGTTCTTTAGCGGCTAGAAAGTTTATGAAGGTGAACTCTGTCACTCGCCGTGAACCAAGCGCTACTCAAACGGTTTAAAAGGGGGAGAACACTGCAGAGGAAAAAAAGCTTTGATCCATCTGCTTCGACGGGAGCAACCACCCAAAGCGTAACTAGAGGAGGAGCTCGCAAGGGAAGGGCCCGAGGAAGGAAATCTCAACAAACAACGGTAAAAGGAGAGGGAATGGCACTAGTTTCAACTCGTACTCAAGAACCTGGGCAAACGAACAGAAAATCCGGGCTAGCTCGTTGCGAAGGAAAGGCGTCAAAAAAAAGGCGCAAAAGGGCGTTGGAACCGAGCAGTATAAAGGGAAACCGAGAGTCCACAAAAAAGAACTTCGCCAGAAAACTCAGAGAGATGCGATGGGACCGGTTTGGAAACATAAAACGGAGCACATTCTCGAAACGAAAATCTAGGTTCAAAAAAGAACGTCGGATCAGCGTAAAAAAGTGACATCAATTAAGAAACTAAATCTAACCGAAGGCGCTTTCAAAGATGTCCGGGGGAGAGACAGCAAAAGACGGCAGGTTGGCAGAGAAGTGGCACTGGAGAAAAAAACGGAGCCAGAGAATAGCCCAAAAGAAGGGACAAGCCTTCGAGGTCCTTTCGGGGACCGACTTAAATTCCGGAACGCAATTAAAAAAGCGGAAAGAAAAAAAAAAAGACGTCGTGAAAAAAGGTGAGATCGTCGGCACAGCAAGGCAGGAGAAAGGAGCTCCCGCGGGTCAAAAAATTTAAGCAAATCTTCCTCAGAAAAATACGCAGCGGGAAAAAGACGGTGGACCCGCGTCAACTCAGATGGGGACACTCCCCCCCAAAAAGAAAATTCTCCGGAAGAAAAAGGCTGGTGGTCTAACAGGGGAGATAGGGCAGTGCAGTCGGTCAAGACCGAGGATAGGGGTAGCAGGCGCAGGAGGGCGAGAAGCGGTCGCTTAAAAAAAACTGTGTCCGGAAAATTACCGCCGACCATTCCGATCAAAGGAGAAAGCATCGGGGGGTCCGCGAACAAAAAAAGGTGCATAATCGGAAAGGGGGTGCAGCAAATAGAGAAAAAGTCAGCGGATGCCTTGAGGCGGAAAAAAAGAAATGCGGAGCGGCACTCAAATAGTACAGGGTTCTGGAGGAAAGACGGGATAGAGGAAGCTGAGCGTAAAAAAAAACAGCTGTGACCTTGCCGATCCGGAAGAAAGATTCAAGCTGAAGGGTTGACGATGAGGTTGATCAAAAACACGGATGAACGCCGCGAAAAAAAGAGGCTTCAGGGATAAAAAGCAGGAATCGCTAAAAAAGGAAAAAGATGGGAGACCGGCGGCATAAAGAAAAAGGACTCTAACCAACTGCGGAAAGCGTACTCGGGGGCATTGCCGCCGCTGGAAAAAAGGGGGGGGATCGGTGCAAAAAAAATCAAGAGCTGAAGCATATTTGAAAACAACAAAGTCATTAAAGAGGTGGCACCAAACGAGGCGAGGACGACGAAGGAAAAAATCCGGGATACTGACTTCGGATAAAAAGTAGCGGCTGAAGACCTTCAAAAAAAACTAAGCCCTGGGGTGGGTCCGGCACAATAACGGGAGGGACGACTTCGCGGCAAGGTCGAAAATCGAGGGGGGGGAAAAAAAAAAGCGAAGAAATCCTCAAAGAAGCAGCGAAAGGGACGTGGCGCGCTCAAGGGAAAAAAAAGAAACCTAGCTTGACGCGCGGCTGTCCACAACTGAAAAAGCGAGGAGGGGGGGGGGCTCGGAAGAAAAAAGTATGACCAGCGGGAGTCATCGAACGATGTGGCCAAAGGAACGAGAAAAAAATGAAAAAAAAAGAGTGGGGTTGGTGGGGGGGGGGGGTTTTGGGTGTTGGGGGGGGTAATGGGGTGGACAGAGGTCCCAGCGCCGGGTAAAAAAGGTCACCGCAAGCATTTCCAGAATCGAAAAATTCCTCAGAACTGCCGACGACCTATAAAGGAAGGTCGCGGGAAGAAGGAGGGGGAAAAATCCTGTCGAAAACCGTTAAATCTGCTAAAAGAAGCACGGCAAAGGGGATTAAAAAAAGACAAAAAAACTAGAAGTCACTCCTAAAACATTGAACCCACCCATCTAGAGGCCTGCCGAAAATCGTATATGCAGAGGGTTTGCCAAAAAATCAGCAAAAATCAAAAAAATAAAGAAGGCTTAAGGCCCTCCTTAAGGGAGGAAAGTACAGGGACTCATGGAAGCGCGCAGGAGGAGGCAGAGTTACGGCGGCCAAAACTAATCAGGTTATCCAGAGGTCAAAGGCAAACGTCCAATCCGAAGTTGCTGAGCGGAGCCAGACGGCACGCTGGCAAGGAGCTTCGAGCCCTGGGGCGTAGCCAAAGAGAAAAGAAGCTCGGAAAAAAGAATTCGTCAAAAAACATCTAAAGGATGATGAAGTTGCGCAGGAAAGGACTTTTCGCGCAATCGGGGAAGCCGGAGCAGTTTTTGGGGAGTCGAAACCATAAAGGAAAGCTAAGGTGTAATGCTTCATCAAATTTTTTGCCTTGAAATCTGCACAGGTACCGAAAGGCCCCTTTTCCGGAAGAGAGCCAAAAAACCGAAGGGGATGTAGCCAAGGGATGGTGGGAATGTCGGGGGGACAGTTGCAAAAGAAAAAAAAACGCAAGAAGTTTGCGGAGGGCGGGTGTTCAGCGAAAACAAGTTCACCAGATCGTCTAAGGTCGACGAACGGAGGGAAGGTCCGGTTAGCCATAAGGGGAATTGGGGAAAATCTGACGCGACGGCTGGGGGACGCGCTCAATTTTCAAACACGAGGAGGCCACGACGGGGAGCTGCTAGAAAAACGCTCATCAAAATTCTAAAAGGCATTGTCGTCGGGGGGTGAGAAAGGGCGCTTCAACCGGCGAGCGCAATCAGAGCGGGGGGACCTTCTTGTGTAGAAACTGCCAATGAAAAAAAAGCTCAAAAAGGGAGCATCCGAGAGAATCAGACCGTCAAAAAGATACTCAAAGTCGGAAGCGGGGGACGCAATGAAGGTGGGAACTCGGTGCATGGGAATTATCCGAATCAGAAAAAGGGAGATCGCTTCATTTGGGGGGGGGGGGCGGGGCCTGGTTGGGTGGGGGGGGCGGTAGACGTGTCCCTGTTTTTTGGGGGGGGGTTCGTGGGTTTTATTTGGTTTTATTTTAGTTGCTGTCAATGTTTGTGGGGCGTTGGGGCAAAGGGGAGGTTGATTGTTTGGTTGCTGAAAGAAGCCCCGAAGGAGACCCGCTTCCTGAAAGGGTGGGTAAACAGTAAAAAGGGGAAAAGCTTGAGGCGAAAGTTTTGAGAGACCGGAAGAAAAGAGCCGCAGGACACGCCAGGACGAAACCTGTTGCAAAATCGAAAAAAAGCACGAAAAGACACAAAGTTGAAAAAAAAGGACCTCGGGGGAATCTGAAAAAAAAGTAAGCAAAAGTAAATTCTGCGGCACCAGTCGAATGCGGAGGGAAACGCAACGCACGAGGAATTAGTCCAAAGGTAGGGAAAGAGCGGCTAAAAAAAAAAAGGTGACGTAAAGAAGATCCTCCCGGGGCTCCGAGCGATTAGAACCGCATGTGTTGAACTCGTGTTTGGCGAGAAAACGTGAGGGACCGACTGCAAGTCAACAAAACGTCCCGGCGTCAGCGAGACGATGGCGGATAAACGCAAGGTCAATAGGGGAATGGGGGGAGGGCGATCCGAGAGTCGATCACGAGATCTTACAAACCCTCGGGCGAGTGAAAGGGACTCTTTTTGGACTCAGCCTGCAAGCTTTACTAGTCTGCATTATGCGGGGGAGGGGAAAGAATTCTGAACAACAAGCATTCGTGACGGGTCTATATGGGGGAGGGGGACGTTGGGAGAAGACTGCCCCGAAGGATCTACTGTTGTATTTCGAAGACAAAGAAAGTGTCGTGGGCAGAACATGGCCGGCGCAAAACTGGGGACAGCGGCACAGGGCCTGGTTTCAAAGAAAAATACCCGCATGAAAACGAAGTCAGAGGAGGAAAGTGTCAGTACAAATCCTTTAAAAAACCTAGAAACGCCGGCAAAAAGACGTAAGAAATTGGCGGAGAAAGCTACTACGGTCCACCGGAAATGTCGGCGTGAAAAAAGTCCTACTTTGGGAAAGTTGCTAAGCCGATCTAGCGTCGTCAGGAAAAGGCCGAAAAAAAGGAATCGAAAGTGCTGCAAAAGAAAGACGAGATCAAGAAAAGGCTGTGAAGCAAAGGCAGCGCAAAATGCAAGGGACCAGTCAGACGAAGAAAGGCAGGCCCTCAGGCCGCCGCAAAAAATCGACGAGATACGAGCCGGAGACGAACGAGATCGTAAAAAGCGAGCCGCTGCAGCGGTCGAGGGCTTGGGGAAAAAGGCAAAAATCCGCGGGGAGCCTTTCAATGGTCCACACAAAGTCCGTGTCGCTAGTTCGAACAAAAAAATCAAAACCTTGTCCGAGCACCGACTTTTGAGCCGACCGCAGTGCTGGAAGCTTTATGCCCGCTTTGAAAAGAAAAAGGAGGGAACTCGCCCCACAATCAATGGGAAAAAAAGGAGTAGGGGTCGTCGGGGTGGTTAACGGGGCAATAGCTATCTCGGGAAGGGCGCTCTGTCACTCGAACAAACAGATTTAAGAAGGAAGAAAAAGAAGGAAGCCAAGCTTTCTACAGTCCCAGCCGGCTGGCAAGCAAAGGAACATCTGCCAAGGGTCTTCAACAAAAACGATGGGGAGATCAAATCTAAAAGGGGGAAGAAGAAAAAAATCAAAAAACAACAACGGAGGAGAGGAAAAGGTTTTAAGAAAAAAAAAAAAAATAAAAAAAAAAGAGAGATAAAAAGATAACAGAAAAAACAAAAAATAAAAAAAAAAAAAAAAAAAAAAAATAAAAAGACAAAAAAAAGAAAAAAAAAAAAGAAAAAAAAAAAGAAGGAAAAAAAAAAAAAGAAAAATCAAGTTGGCCGACCGCGCCCGGAAAGTCGAAGAGAGGCCTTTGGGGCCAGTTCAAAGGTAAATCTTGGAAAGTTGCAAAGCTCCGAGAAGACTGAGAGTGACCGCAGGGGAAAAGAAGGTATTAAATCGGGGCCGCCGGAAAGCCGCGACAATATTCATCAAGGGGGGTGGCGATGGGTTCAAAAAAGACCCTCCAGGGCCTAGAGGAAGGCCTCCTTTGGGCTGCCTAAGTGCTCCTAGGGGGGAACGTTGGCGGAATCACTGGATGGTGTTTCAAGGTCACGAGAAAGAAAAAGTCCGAGAAATTTGAGCGCGACATCAAAAAAAAGTGGCAGAGGCTCGGGGGGAAGATCCGCACCGTTATCGTGACGGCCGACTAACCGCGCCAGGACGCGTCTGGGAAGGAGATTTTAGAAAAAAGATTAGAAAGTCAGCTTGCCTTACAGAAAGAACGTCTGCTAATCGCGGGTCCTTCTTGATAGAGGAGAAGTCTTGAAAAAAGAAAAGCTAACTGGAGCACAAAACGCGGTCGATAGGCTCGGAACAACTTTCTGGGGTCCTTTAAAAAGGTGGAAAGTGGGCATTGCTCAAAGCCACTGTCCTGCGCGGCGGGGCGTTGAGGGGGGAAGTGCTCAAAATATCGGATGATTCGGTCAGAAAAGGAAGACATTGCGGTGAGCCCCAAAAAAACCATTATTCGCAAACCTCGCTGGACCTTCCAGGGCAAATGTGTACACAAGGAATAAGGGACCCCCATCGAGAAAAACTTCGAGAACACAGAAAAACGGTGGGATTGCATAGCTTAAAGGGGCCTTCGGAATAAAAGGAATGCCGGATGCCAGGACAGGATTGGGGGAGCCACAGAGACGAAGTCTGGTACCGGGAAAGAACACTCCAGGGATCGATCTTCTCGGAAGCCGGTGAAAAAAAGAGAAAAACGCCTCGAAGAGGCCTGGCTTGGGAAAAGGTGTTGAAAAGTAGTG
>Ga0179593_1321713_pt1 | contig 18369 bp, 17 predicted proteins | sample CZODoug2_1_08_16_FD_185931 | JGI IMG/M metagenome (GOLD analysis project Ga0179593, IMG submission 185931) | Vadose zone soil fungal communities from Angelo Coast Range Reserve, California, USA - CZODoug2_1_08_16fungal (PacBio error correction) | ecosystem: Environmental > Terrestrial > Soil >...
ACATGGTAGGAAAAAAGACGGGCGGAAGATCTAAGGGGACTAAAAAACGGGTGGGGAAAAAATCAGAAAACCTTCTAACGCAAAAGAAAGGAATCAGAGAAAACAAAGGCGGGGCCATCAAAACAACCTGAAAAAGCTACGCAAGTAAGCAGCACCGCCCAAAGTCCCGTGGGGCGCAGGGAGGGGGGAGAGGAAGAACTAAAAAAAGGAAGGAGGGAACAAACCGGCACCCCATGCAAAGCAACCTAGGCGAGCGACAAAGTCAATCAGGGCACGAGCACAGAATACACAACTTTCAACCGGACGTACAAAGGAAGCCAGAGGAGCCAAGACGGAAGATCACACGGGAATCATCAGGAGACGAAGTCTGGAAAAAGAAAAAACAACACCAAAAGCTCTCACCTGCAGAAAAGAAAGAAGACTAAGGAGTCACGCCAGACCGCCTCGACATCCAGACAAAAGTAAGCCAGGCCTAGGAATAGAAAGCTGCAAAAGGGACAGTGCGAAAGGACTAACGACGGGATGGGAGGGGACGCCACTAGGGAAAAACCAAAAAACGGTGGGTGAGAAGTAAAGAGATTCAAAGGAAGAAACCTCCGAAAAAAAAAGAGGGCACAGGCCAAGGTTGGGAACACAAATCGGCTACAAGCACAAAAGATCGCCACGAACGAGAAAGGGATTAAGGAGTTGGTCCAAAGACATAAAAAGGAAGCGACAAGGGAAAATAACAGGATAAAAATGACTCCTTCGTAAGACAGGCACAGGGCAAGGGCCAAAGGGGGAATCGTGCGGAACAGAAGTTTCAAACATCCAGCGAACAGAGTCAAAAAAAGAAAAGGGGAACACAAAAAGAGAGGGGAGACGGGGTAAAGAGGATACACCCAAACCAGGGATTTCAGTAATATCAGATTGCTGGGGGGTCCATCCGAGAATAGAAAAATAACCAAAGGGGGCATACCGACAGTGAAAGGGGAAGCCGAGGCGTAGAAGGGAATCAGGAAGGAAAAACCAAGCGAAAATCATAGAAAAAAAGGATTTCGGATGTTACCATGGATTCACTGAAAGAACAAACCGGGTCCACAAAAAAAAAACTCATCGTTCGACGGGAAGAAAAAGGAGAGCATATGAGCACTTTTCCAAAACGAAGGCAGCCAAAAAAGAACCTCAGCCAATGGAACGAAGCTGAGGCCGTTCTCCTCATTATAACGAGGAGCGGTGGATAGTCAACAGGGAAGACTTGAAGGAAAAAAAAAAGGAAATCCGTTGTTTCCTAAGCAAAGGACAAAAAGTGCTGCAGGCATAGCGAAGGCTGGAAGAAATTGACTGCACGAAGGGAAAGAAAAGATGGAAGAATAATGCGTGATCGCAGACAAAAAAAGGGGAGAAAGGGGAGGCGCAGGAAAAAGGAAAAAAAAAACGGATGGGACCGCGACAGGCAAAAAACGAGAACCTAAGGCAAAAATGAGTGCAACCGAGCCCAGTAAAAAAAAAAAAAAACAGGCGCACGAAGAACGAAAAAAAAATCTTAGGCAAAGGCGCCGGTAACCCGATGGAACACGCAAAGACGGCCTGCGCAGAAAGAACCGAACAAAAAGGAGGAAGCCGCCTGCGTACAACTGGTGATCCAAGGACGAAACAAGCAAAATGGAAATGAAAACGATCTCACCAGAAACTCAAAAATCGAGCCCGCAAAAAGTAAGTCGGGAGCGCTTGAAAAGCACACCGCCGGAAAAAGCAGGCGACGCAAGACCGAAAAAAAAGTTACACTTTGAAAAGAGAGGGAGCTCTTGCTATGCCGAAGAAAAAGCGAGTAAATCGCTCCTAGGCGCGTCTCTCAAAGCTTTATCGAAGCCGCCGTTGAAAGAAAGGGGGGAGCAAAAAAAAACAGAGAAAGCCCTCTGCGGAAAATGCAGCGAAAAAGGCGCTCAAGTCGGGAGGAAGAGGATAGAAGAAGGAGTGGGGACAAAAGGGAAGAAAAGACCACGAAAAAAGAAAGCAAAACAAAAAGGGAAGGAGGAAAGAGAGAGGGGAGGGTGGAGAAAAAAAAACGAAAGGAAAAAGACACCCTCAAGACGCGAAAAAGAGCAGCCTTTGAAAAACCAAGTGAGAGAGAAACCGGTGAAGAAAGAAACCCTACAGAAAGGGCGAAAAAGGAAAAAGCAGCTGCCCCCGATTCCGAAGGCAACCAGAAAGGAAACGTCCGAGAGGAAAAAAAAAAAAGCGAAAAAAAGCGTGGCCACGGTGGATAGAAGCTGCGTCGTTCGAAGAAGGGGGGAAGGACGGAGAAAAAAAGAAGGACTGAACCGCGGGCCGCTTCACAAGTGACGAAAAAGGCGGAATCAGGCCTCAGGAAAGGGTTTAGACATGAAAAAGCAGCGCGACGAAGAAGTGTAAGCGGGAAAAGGGAGAGAAAACCAACGTATGCAAAAAACAGGAAATGTCGGAAGAGGCACGAGCGCTTCGTGCGCTCTGGAAGAAGGTGCGAAAAACGATGAAGCAACTGAGGGGGAAATGGGCAGGGGAACTCAAAAGGTTGAAAAGTGGAAAGACCCCCTAGACAAGGGGTAAAAAGGTGGGTGGGGGGGGTGCGAGAAAACGTGACAAAAAGGTTGGCCGGGCAAGTAAAAGAAGAGAGAAAAGGACGGAGGCGAGGAGGGAGAAGAAGGGTTCGCCCTGAAGAAATTGCAAAGTCCTTAGGAAGAAGAAGTTGAGACGTTTTGGGGAAGCCGGGTCTGTGGAAAAAATGGAAGGGCTAAGAGGAAGGAGGGGAAGACGACCAGCAGCCGAGGAGGTGGAAAGGGGGAGCAAGAGGCGATCTTGGTGCACTGGAGGGAAAAAAGGTCCGCGAAGGCAAGTGGGACCTGTAAACGAAAACGAGAGAAAGAAAGAAACCAGGGAAAGGTCGGGACGGAAAGAATACAGCGAAAAAAAGGAAGGGTAAGAAACCCGCCGATTGGAATCAAAAAAAAAATGAGCATAGAAGAAAGGGAAGCACAAGGCATCAGAAAACAAAGACAAGCCAAAATCAAAAGAAAGGTCTGCCACGGATGAAATTTTTGCAAAAGGAGAACGAGAGGAAAGAGGTCCCACCGCTAGCCTATCAGAAAGGAACAACCGCACACAGGCCAAGTGAGGAATGACCAGGGAAAAAAAAAAGCTAGTCAGACAAGGATAAAACCAATGACGAAGGTAAGAGAACTGGATGGGGAAAAAAAAAAAAAGGGAAAAAAGAGAAATAGACATAACAGAAAGGCACTCTGAACAAGAGAACTGAGACCGAACTGGACCGAGTGTGGGGCTCCAAGGGGATAATCTACAGTCGCTAGGCGAGTTTCTTAAAAAAACCCAACGAAGGGGACAAGCGAGCAAACCGGGGGGCTGTGACAAGTTGGGTTAGGGAATACAAAAGGACGTGGGCTAATCCCCGTGAAAAAAAACCGAAAGGCCGGAGCGGAAAAAATAAAAAAAAAAGCCCGGAGGGGGGTCGAACGGATCCCGAGAAACATCCACGGATACTGCCAAGAACCAAGGCAGAAGCACGAAAAGACTCGGCAAAACTTCACGAGATAAGGACGTCGCAGAGAGAGAAGGAGTCACGGGCCGATCAAACGGAAGAGAAAGAGGAACCAGGACTCACGGGAAAAACAGGGGAAGGCAGCGACAGCAGCGGGGGACGTAGGTTAGCGCGGCACACAGGGGGGGGGACGTGCAGGAAGAGTAAACACACGACGACAAGAACTTATCCTTGGATATCGCACAAGCTCGGGGCCCGAAGGATGGACAATCAGCGGAATCGGGGCCACTAAGACTTAAAGCATGAGCGGGGCGGGGGGGAAGGAAGATGACGCGGAAAAGAGGAAGGTGAGACGACGGACAAGCAAGTATGCGCGAAGAGGCAGAGTAAAGCTATAAAGGAGGAAATCAAGACTACGTGGACGGTGTGATTGACACCTACTAAAAGAACATAAGGGAAAGTCAACCAACGAGCATAACAAAAAGAAGCTCAAAAGAGGCGGCAGACGGCCGGATGCAAAGGTGAAGAAACGAGGGGGGGAGTAGTGACAAATACAATCGCACAAGAAAGTTGCACATAAGCATCGAGACGGCAAAACTCGAAAACCAAAGAAGGAAGGAAAAGAAGAGAGCAAGGGGGGCTTTGCTATAGTGTAGAGCAAGGAAGAGGGGGAAAACTAAGAACAAATCGGGGCGGAAAAATCAAATAAAAACACTTCGAACGAAAATCGGAGAAAGCAAAGAAGGCAACAAAAAAAGGCAAGTCCCAAACACAGAAACGCTCGCTGAGACGCAACAAAGGCCAAAGGTGGAGGCTCCGCCGGCCCGAGCGCCGCGCACAAACCAAAAATTCAGAAAGAAAAAAGAGCGGGAGAAAAAAGAAAAGAGTCGAAAGGCACAAAAGAGAGCAACAGGGCCCATGTAGCGCAAGAAACTTCGCACCATATGAAGGAAGGGAATCGACGAAGAATTATTGGGAGATAAATAGTACAGAGAGGGCAAAAAATTCATCAAGTGAAAACCGCGCAAACAGGATACACCTGCCCGTCCGAGGAAACGGAAAAAAAACTTCAGGGGAGGTTAATGCAGAGCGGGTGAGGAAATCAGCGACCACCATCACGGAAGCCCGGCAAAGAATAGACAAGTGAAAAAAAACAAAATTAGGGAAGGAAAAGGACGGAGTAATCCAGAACGGTAGGTGGGATGGTTGAACCTCTGACGGAGACGGAGGAGAACACCCGACGGGAAGGGGGTTGGAAAGGATGGTTTGATACCTCCTGAGGAGAACGCAGTTTAACCTTTTATGAGGGAGCCGACAAAGAGGAAGCACAGGGACCGTGGACAATGAGTCTACAGCCGCAAAAAGAAGTGACGTTCGGAAAGGAAGAAAAAGCCACCACTGACGATGTCCAAGAGACACACTTCCCACGAACTGTTCAGCCGATACACTGGGAAGAAAAATGGAGAAGGCAGGAGTACCTTCGCATGTGACAGAGGTCAAAGAATCGGGACGAGGCTCATCGCAGGGGCCCCATCACTACACAACGAAAAAAGAAAAGGACAAAAAAGGGGTCATAGGGAATAAGACTTCGGGAAAGAATCCACAGGGGGCGAGGACGGGAACTAATCAGTGAAGGGTCGCGTGAAGGCTAATCGACGAACTGCTGATAGGTGGACCAGGAAGGAGAAAAACTGAAGCGTGTGCGGGAAAGGGTAAGCCACTCAGCTCAACACTCGATTGAACGAGGAAAAATTCCAGGCAGAGGTCGCAGTAAGAAAGCGAAGCCAATTAAATGAAGGGGGGTAAGGCTCAGAATCCGCGGACAGGGCAGAAAAGAAGAAACCGACTCGTTCGCGGTGGCGCCGTGGGAGATGATCCTCAGAGGGAAAGAAGAGGGAAGGCCCCAAAAGGCCTACCAAGCCCAAGCAAACCGACAATACCCGACATCTAGCACCCCACCTAAAGAGACACAAAAACGGGGGAGTTCTGAGGCTACGGCCGGTACTCCTGAACAAGAAAGTTCCGCCGGCGGGAAAAAAGACAGAACAGAAAGAGAATCGATAAGCGAAAATCTACACCATAACAAGCACCTAGAGAGAAGAGAAAGAAAAGGGGAAGAGGATTTGGTGCAAACCAATTCACTCCTGGGAACGGTGTAAGGAAAGAATACCACACGGAGAGACCTGCTTTCACGTAGTCAGGTTCCCAAAACAAATCGAGATGAAGAAGAAACCGGGAAGGGTAAGGATAAGGAATATTTCAACTCATCCAAGCTCAAGTTCGGGAAAGGGCGCAAGATGCGGACCGGCCCAGAGAGTAGACGGAAGGAGGGTCTTCCCGACGGAAACGTCACTCGCCGGAAGGAGCACAGGTGCAAAGACGAGCCGACCAGAGACGAGACCCCGAAGGCAAACAGGCGGAAAAGAGGCAAAAAACAGTAAGTCGGACGAAAAATAAAAAAAGCCACCCTCCGTAACAAACCGAAAGGAATACACCGTTGCACCTGCAGGCAGGGGCAGGCATTGTTTCAGAGAACTGAAAGAACCTCGCCAAAAAGGGGAAAGAGAACCGAGAGACAGCGCACCTTGCACGTGAGCCGAACGGGGTCAGGAAAATTTAACGTGACGACTAATAAGAGGCGGTGACGAGCCGCAGCAAAGAAAGAACGTTGACTAAAACGTCAAAGAACTTGAAGCGGCCCTTTTTGCGGCGGGTAGAGTGGGAGAGTACCGGGAAACGGCGATGCAGAAACACAGACGACTCACAACACCAACGGAGGGAAAGAAGAAGGGGGAACAAAGAAAACTTCCTGGGATAAGGAGGAACCGCGCATCAGCCCGTCGGCAAAACGGAAGTAGGCGAAAAGGAAACTTGACGTGAACGTACTGCTGTATCGTAAGGAGGGGCCAGGAGCGAACCAAAAAAAAGACGTGTCGGAACAGGCAAGAGACTGACCAAGTCGGTTCCAGCACGCAGACGTCAGGAGGAACAGCGCGAGGACGCAACAGGGCGCACGACGGGACAGGTTCTTATGTGGTGAGAACGCGGCGTCGAATGGGGTGTCGCGGGGAAACGGTAGCATAAAGAGTCGAAAACCAGCGCTGGCCGGGGGCTCTCAACCTGGGGGGGGGAGCAGGAAGGATGGCGCGCCTGGGGCGGTAGGGTCAGGGGCCTCCATCGGTCAACGCTAGTGAAACGCCAGGGAAGGTCGTGGGAAGAACCACGACGAGGGGTGAAGGGAGGACGGGAGAGGCCGGCATTCTAGTAGGGTCGGAGGGAGACCGAGAATGGGAGTCGAGGGGAGGGGAGGCGTGTATCCGGTGGGTTCGGGGCTGGCAAGTGAAGCCGTTGAAAAGGTTACGTGGTTTAAATCCGAGACGTGGGAGGCTAATGTAGAAACCGGGGGTGGGCCGCGGGGAATGCAAAAAAAGAAGCCCAGTTTCAAACGGAGGAGCGTTGGGGCGGTCCTCACTGGACTCTTGGCGGGAACACTGAACGGGGCGGACGGGGGGGCAGCAGAGGGAAAAGCGAGGGGTGGAGCGGTGAAACAACATGGAACTGTCAAGAGTAGGAGGGCAAAGGGCGGGAGGGATAGAAAGAAACGGCGAGGGTGAAGGGATGGTGAAAGAAAGCAGATTAAGGGACTGGGATTGGTGAAGAGGGCGGGGGGGGACACTAATATTCAAAACTGCAAAACCTCGAAAACGCCGTACGGAGCTGGGGAAAAGTGTAGTGAGGGCGGTTCGAGGGGAATTGCGTGATGGTCAAGGAAAAAAAAACCCGAGGGGGACACGAAAATGTAAAGGACAAGCGGGCCAGGGGTGGATGGGGAACGCCTGCGCAAACGAGCATTCCGGCGACGCCCCATGGCAAAAGGGCGGACCAGGCTGGGCACCCACCCCATGGTGGCAGAAGACGAGGTAGCCGAAAACAAGAAGTAAGCTGTCAACGATGGAAGGGTTTGCCGAGACACCGGGGGCAGGTAGAGACTAGCAGGGTAACGCGAATCAGTGGCAAGTGGACCAAGGTGGTGTACGCCGTGAGAGACGAGGTGAAGAAACGGGGAGAAAAAAAAGCGGATGGCAAAGACACCAAGGATGAAAAGGACTAAGAAACTGAGGTGAGGTTTCTCCAGGGGGGTAAAGGGGCGAACAGGTGCAGGTAAGGCATGAGCACAATAGAGAAAATGGGTTGTGGAGAACTTGGAGAAAAGGGTGGCGCTCAAGATGAGTGGACCAAAAGGGATCTGAAAAGTACCAGTTTGGGGGAAAGCCGCAGAAGGAGTAAGGGGCAGGAGCGGGAAGAAAGTCAACTAAAAAAACCGGACCGGCGTGGGGGGCTAGGCGGAGAAAGGGTGAGAACAAATCCAAATCCGCTGGTCTGACGATCATAAAGCTGTGGCGCAGACGTCACGCGGCCCAAAAAAAATGAGTGGGGTTCCGGGTGACGGGGGCTCGAAATGGCTTGGCCGCCGGATTCCGAAGACGGCAGACCGGGGAGCGTGCGTGTACAATGGTCGGGTGGGAAAGGGAGAGCAGTGGGACGTGCCAGAAACCTGCTGTAGACCGAGAAGTAGTGGGGAAAGAGGCGGTCGGGGGGAAAAGGACGACCGGCATCTAGAGCGAAGGGATGCTCGGAAGGAGGCGGCATATGGGAAATGGGAGGGGCAAAACGGATAGCTGTTGTAGGGACCGATGGCGCGACGGGAGAAAAGAAAAAAAACGAGGGGCAAGGCGTATTGCAGGCGTAATGGGGGGTCGAAAAGAAGGGTGCAGAGCGGTCGCTCTAAAGAGGTGCGGCAGAAGAATAGAAAAAACGATGGAGGGGGAAGGTGAACAGAAAATGAACAACACGGGAATGTACACAAAAAAATCTGCACACACAAGAAAACAACTAAAGAAAGAGCACCGGAAGAACGAGAAGTACGGAAAAACAGAGAGAAAGGGCGTAAAGGAGAACGTAGAGCAGCAGAAGGGGGAACTAATAAAAAGTGATAAACAAAAAAAGAGAAGCCGCCCCAGAAAATAAGATCCGCAACAAGGCGGTAACCCAAGAAAAGCAAACAGCACTGGCTCACGCCCGTAAAGCCGGGGATCGTCTCAGACGAAAAACAAAAAAACACAAAAAAAAATCAACAGGCACAGGCAAGCCCCAGGCGGGCAACCGGAAAGAGGGGCCACCGCGCACCGCTTTGACGCAGAAAAAGGGCGGGATCCTAGAGGCATAGATGCGAAGACACCAGTCAAAGGCATAAAGGAAGGAGTTTTACAGAGTCACAACCCCATCACCCAGGAAAGCCAACAGGAGACATACCGCCTCGGGTCGTCGGTGCTGAACGGGCGACAAAAAAAAAACGGCCCGGCCAGAAGGAGACCACGCGGAGAGGGGAGAGCAAAAGCCGAAAACGCGCTTGGTGAACAAGGCGAAAAGGGAGTTGATTGGGGGGTTGAGCGCCAAGAGGAGCAGCGAGACCCAGGACGGGGCGGGGGGGGGTGAACGTTCAAAAGGCGAATGATCAAGGTCCTGGACTGCGGAAAACCAAAAAGGAAAAACGGCACGGTGAAAACAAAATATTCAGGCCAGCCAGCAAACCATAGACAAGCGCGCGCCAAAAAATTTCAGAGTTTGTCAAGCATAGGCAATGCCAGACAATTTTACGCCGAAAACAACAAAGGAAAAAAAAGGAAACATCGAAATCGTAAGGGGGGCCGATCACCTAGTTATCGAAGTCCTGAGGGGCCCCATCCATCGCCCATAGGCAAAGGCTCCTAGGCAATGATGCGCAAGGCGGGGAACGAATAAAAAAGCACCACAAACGGAAGGATCATTACGTCGGGCGCTGGCAGAGGCTCGGTCCCTCTTGAAAAAAGAGGGGCCACCAAAGGCATGAAAATGGGCCAGGGAGGGAATTGATGCAGGAAAAACTGAAAGGCAAAAGGAGCAAGGGCGGGGTCAGGGAGCATGGAAACAAAGAAAGAAAAAGGAAACGACAACGAAAATAAAAACGGACGGACGGGAGCGGGCGAATATTGACAGGGAAAAGAGGGAGAACAAGCACGTACTCCAATCACAAGACCCTCAAATAAGAGCTACCGGGATCCCCTCCCAAGCCCTCAAAAATAAACCGCCTGGGGGAAGGAACACGAGGCAATGAAAGAAACGAAAAAAAAAAAACACAAGCTGAAGCGAAAGAGTAAAAAAGGTCAAAACCAGATGGCGACAAAACGAAGAAGAAAGAAAGGAAGGTGGGCTATGTGTGGCACGTCACCGAGAGAACGTGCAAACGACGCCGGAACAAAAACGTCACGGGGACAGAAGAAAGGGGAGTCAAACACAGCCTTCACCCTCGCAACAGAAACGCGAACGTCGACGACACCGCGAACGCCATCTAACTAGGGCAAGCCCGGAAAAACAAAGTGACGGCGCCGCACGAACAGAAAAAGGGTCTTCAAAGGACCAGGTCGACTTCGCAAGCTCACAAAAGTAAGCCAAGGAGAAAAAAAAAGCCCAAAACTGCGAAATAGCAAACGGAGTAAGTCAGAAGCCTTCCCGGACAACAGCGCCCCCACAATGCCAAGAACTTCGACGAAAAGCCAGGGATACACGTTGAACCTGCATCGAGTAACCGAAGAGTCCTCAAGGCGTTCAGATAACGCGCCGAGAGTAGGGGCACGGCCTTGCCTCGCGTCCTCCGTGGGTTGGGTCGAGGCAACCGGATGAAACTCGATCCAACAGCGAAGCAAGAAGTCATAGTAAAAGGAGAGGGATCCGTCAGTTCTATGGTTTTTCAACCGGACAAGGTGAGAAGAAAACAAAAAAAAACACAAAACAAAAAAAAAAAGGGAGGCAAGAATATAGTGGAGAGTCGAAAAAAAAACCGGGTTTCGCCGCAAACGACTTCATCAACCCGCAAAAGAAACCGCCGTAAGAGAAGCGACAGGCGGTTGCGCCTAGTAACGTGACTCGTCTCTGGTGGATCGGAATAAGATGCGCCAGAACCGATAAAACCTGGGACTCGAGGGGGTTTAAAACGGCAACCAAAAATGAACAAATCTGGATCAACACACAGGGGCGCGTCAGCAACAAAAGGGCACACACACTCAGAAAAGTCTCGACATGGCGGCATGCAACAGGAGGGTTTCAACGTGGAAAGAGAAGGAGGCGGACGACGATTGGGGCAAACGTGGGGGGTACAGACTCCTGACCGAACACGGAACAAGCAGTTTGGCCGATTGGAAAAAAAGTGATGACGACGAAAGTGACCTTGCGCGGCTTCGACAGCTCAAACATAGTGCACAGAGGCGAACAACCTGGCGGCAGGGAAGACATAACCTTCGGTCAGCTCCTGCGCCGAACGGGAAATCGATACGGATTACAAGTACCAGAGAGTGCTTAACAGCAGCCGCTCGAAGTCAGCGGTGGCGTGTAAAAACGAGGGAAATTGGAACACACGATAAGAAAAGACGTGTGGGACAGCAGTCGCCACCGTCGGTGCCCGGCACTGCAAGAAAAAAAAAGAACACAGTTTCTTCGAGTCAAGAGATGTACTTGTAAAAGTGGTCGTGGGCAATCAAACAAAAGAAAGCAAAACTTGGGAGACGGTGGCAAACGAGAAACAGCTCCTTTCTTCCAAAGAGAGACGCAGCAAGCGAGAGGGGGGCCGAGTAAGGGAGCAGATGCGAATGGGATGGAGGGTCCTGGAGTTTGATCTCGCGGGGAAAACATATTTAAGCCAAACGCAAGAACCGGCCTTTTATGCTGCGTTGTCAGGAACGGTCAAGGACTGCGGACAAACTCTGAATCCAGAAAAAAAAAAAAAGAGAAAAAAGCCGCTCTGGGAGGAATCGCGAATTGCAAAACTGGGGGTCAACACATACGCCCCAGCGGCGAAAGGTCACCGAAGGTCTGGGACCCTGAAACAAAGTAGTTCAACAGACCGAGGGCAGCACCCCGACCAAAAATCATGAGCAATGGAACACGGACACCAGGGCCGGGGGGGAGATTCCCGAGATCAACGAAGAGAAGCCCATCATTTAAAGTTTGTGGCCAAGACAAAGGAGGAGAGGGGGAACGAAGCCATATCGGAGTTCACAACCTGAGAATGGAAACGCCCCGTACTCGACGGCGAATTTTGGATCAAGGGTTTATCCAGAACAAGTAGAGGAGTGAGAGAAATAGAAAGGGGAGACGCGGAAAAAGAAAGGTTGCGAGGTGCGAATGTTAAAGGACGGTAGAATCAAAGGAGCAACGCAAAAAGAAACTTCATGAGCGAGAAAGAACCAACACCAACTTCCAAAAAAGATAAACTATGGCGAACAAAGACAAAAAACGCGGAACCTGCATCACAATCATCGCTCAGCACGCAGCTTCAAAGTTCATTCCGGACGCACCCAGGCTCTACCCCGGCTGGCCGGGCCTGCACGCGACAAAGTCAACATGAACGGAAGACCGAAACGGGCCGCGGTGGAGCAGGTGAGAGCGGGGGACTGCAGGAGACTGCTAAGGAAGCACTTCAAGCACCGTGATATCGGAGGGAATCTCGCCGCCATCGATTCTAAGGCGACCCGGGAAAGCGCGAAGGCGCGTTGCAGCTGACGAGTGAAAAAAGTCGGGATGGGAAGATTGCAGAGAAGCGGGAAAAAAGGCGGCAGGTGAGCCAGCGACTGGAGTGGGTCATGGGAACACCGTGTCGCGATCGCGCAGGCACCCAGGAAAGAAAACGATATGAAAAGGATGGTGATTTAGTGAAAAGTAGCATGATAGAAGAGAGCATGGGCGACTCAGAGACCCCTTTATTCAAGATCCAAACACAGAAACAAGAGGAGGAGAACGTAAGAAACGAAGGAGTGAGATCATGCTACGGACTAAATACCCAAAAGTTGAATCTCGACCAAGCTTCTAGCCCCTCTGGCGGAAGTATGCAAGGAGAAGAAAGAAGGCGGAGAGACCATCCACGCTCGCCGCGCAACGGCCCAGGCAAGAACCTGGATCGTGCTCCGACCCGCGCAATCACCCCCCATCCCGAGAAAGGAGAAGTCAGCGGCACGCGCACCGGCGATAAGAGAAGGGACCAAAAAGAAACCCATGCAAGAAGGAGCCGAGATCAAGATGAATTCACCGGGAGCGAAGATTCTCAGAAGTCAAAGAAAAAAAGCAAAATAGCGAGGGACTCACCTGTAACGTCCACCGCCGGCCGCAGGAAACCTCGGGTCGTGTCGGGTCCGAAGTAGCGGGCGTTCAAACACAAAATTCAAACTACGGCCAGCAAGGGATACTTCGGCACGGCGAGAAAGAATGAAACGTAGCAAAAGCTCTTGAGTCGGGAAACAGGTGAGACCAAACTGGATTGGGTGGTGACCAAATGAGTCACGAAACAACGGGCCGGTGGTTTGGAAGTTAGACTAATGATTCAGTTTCAAGCGAGAAAGCCGGCCACGCGGTGAAGTGCGAAATCAATTTGGACAAATCATTAACCAAAGCAGCAACCAATCCCGCGGCGCACTCACACAGCACTTGGGAAGCATAGCAAAACTTCACTGAGAAATTTTCGAAACCGTTGGGAGGACAAGAAGAAGGAAAAGCGCAAGAGAGCAGGTCCCATGTGACGAGCAGACAGTTACAGTTTTTCAAACACCAACAATCTTCACGCACGTGGCAAACTGGAGAAGGGCAAAAAAAATAGACGGGATTTCGAAAAAACGAAAATAGATGAGACTTCATAAAATGACGCAAAAGGGGAAAGAACGCGGTCAACGGTGAAGGGGGGGTGGGGAAACCGTGGAAATTCTTCGAAATGGGCGCAAGTGGAAGTCGTAGTGTGCTGCGCCAACCATTACGACTGTTCTCATTCAGAGCTCGAGGACTTGAGCGGTTGAAGGGATTCATGGAGCCCAGAAAAATCCGAACAAAAAGTGACGCAGAAACAGTAGGTTAGTGGCGTTTCGGAGAAAATATTGAAGGTGGCCACGCGACCGAAAAAGAATCAACAAGCCTCAATCCCATGAAATGCTCCCCTACTCCACCCGGGGGGCCGGGTCCTACTCCCCTTGCACGAGAAAGGGATGAACGTTTCCTCCGGCACAAAAAACCCAAGCATCAAGAAGCGTGACTCCAAGGTAAAAACAAGGAACAAGAAAGCGATCGAAAGAAGACCTTGTATCGGGGGGGGGACACGTCCAGGAAAAACGGGGCCGACGCAGCTCCAACACAACGGCCACAAAAGTTTCAACGCTCCCCTACGAACAACGAAACCGCTGGAGTCACGAAAAAACTAAAGGAAGAGATCAGCGGAGCCTAAGAAGAATGACGGCAGCCCCGCGGGCAAATCGTGGGTCTTCAACCAAAGGCCATTCGGCAAAAAATACACGGTATAAAACCAAAGAGCAGAGACTGACGACAAAGGACTGATCGGCCAAAGAAAGAGAGTAACCACAGAGCGCGTCAAGCGGCAACAATCTGACTCCAAAAACAAGACTTCCCACGACGCCACCGAAAGGGAGATACAGGGTGAACGAGACAATCTTTGGCCAAGTCCTAGTCGACAGGGGACCTAGGCCCAGGCGCAGCGTAGCAACGAAAAGGCGGTGGTCAGCGCCCAGGGCGTTGCCAAACTCCTGCTACGGTCACGCAAAACTCGATCCAGAGTATACCTGTTCACAAGAGTCAAAAGTTCACTTCCCAGGATCCGGCCCAGAGGTGGGCGGGCGGAGAAGGAGGGGATTCGGCGAACAAGGGGACGAGATTCGACCTGGCTTCTTCCAGCAACAAACACCAGGCAACGGAGAAAAAAACATAAAAAGAGTACGAAAATCTGCCGGAGAGACGAAGTCGCCGATCGTCCTTAACATCACAACGCGAAGCATAAAAACGACAGTGGAGCGAAGCGCAACGGGACGAGGAACGGAACGCTGGGCTTCCAGCAGGGGAGCAACAAAAAGACGAAAAGGTAAAACCTGCGAAACGTTTAAACGGAAAGCAACTGCATCTGAACCACCGGGGACCGGGCGCGCCAAGTCAGGGTACGTCGCGAGGTCAAGTCACTCATGGGGGGGGAATTAACGCGTTCTCCTGGCGACGTCCGAAGGGGATGGGCAAGGAAGAAGGACGACTTACTCCGCTGCTTGAGATTAAAGCAGTTGGGGAGAAGAGGCGTTTGAAAGCTCTAACCAATATGCTTAGTAAGGATCAAACCGTCCAAAAGAGACGAGAGAAGGCCTTGCCGTAAAGAACAAGTCCAAGATGAATGGAGCCGGTCGCGCTTCGCGAAGGGGACGAAGAGAAGTGCAGGCCCCAGAGGGTAACGTGTACATCTTTCGTTCGCAGGAAAAGGGGAAACTCAACGTGGGTGAAGGTACCGCGACTTGACTGACTGCCACCGGTTGGGCCATAACGGGCCACACAAAGATCACATCTAAAAACTTTCGGATAGGAGGACGTGGAAACTTAGCCCTAAAAATTGGCGTCACTAGGGACTCAGCAGGTAGAGAAAAAGGCCGCCGGAGAAACGAGGAAATGTGTTCGGGAGAGCTAGAATACAAGCAAGCGGAGGGGGGAGGTGAAGAGTAAGGCGCATGCGGATTGAAAAGGTTCAGGAGGGGGGCGTCAAGGGCTAATTAAAATTCTTCAGGACCGAATGAGGTGAAGCGAAAGTCATAGTATCGTGTACGTTCGGACGGTCAGATGCGAGTGTAGACACAAAGCGAAAAAAAATAAAAGTCCTCGCCAGCTGAGGAAGGTAGAAGAAAAGAGAGGGGGGCATGGAGCCACCTGCAGTAAATACTGAACCATCCCGCGCACCAGAACGGCCAAGGGAAACAACCTAGGCAAGCAGGCAGGTAGCCCGAAACAAGATCAATCGCTTCCAGTACCATGAGCAAAGTTAAGCGACATGCCGGGAGTGGAGGATACGAAAAAAAACAAGCATGGTCAATTGACAGGGGCTGCTGTTAGAATGAGGAAACGGGCGAAAGAATTGACCATCACTAATGCACACCTGAATTGCCATGCGATCACAGAAAGGAACAGGTCCACGCTACGAGACGGCAAACGGGGCGGTCGAATCCAGTGGGGTGTAACAGGTCGAGATGCGTAGGAAAGAAGCTAAACAGCCGGGACGAGACAAAAGAAAAAAACTGCTGGGCGAGAGGAACTTTGGAAAAACGGGCGGTCCGGGACATCCCAGTGGAAGCCTGAAGGGGCGAGGAGAAAAGAGAAGGGAACAACAAAAAGCGAACTCTGAGAAAGATCACGAGTGGGGCGAACCAAGAAAAGCACCCGAGATACTAAATCAGAATCACGCAAAAAGAGTGGAACAGTCACGCTGGGCTCATCCGAAAAAAGTGTCAGAAACCGAACGCCGGGGCAGGAGGAGTACGAGGTCGTTCTGCAAAACAGGAAAAAGACGCCGGGCTCCGGCGAAAGAACAAGCGTGATAGGGGACGGATATAGCATAGGGAAGGGGAGGTGCGACTGCGAAACCTGACCTTCGCGAAATTGTCCATTTGAATATACGATCTAGGCCCTCAGCATGGCGGAGAAGCGAAGAGAATGAGCGGTGAGCGTGCAATAGAAAAGATTACAGGGGACTGCGACGGTGGGGCGGTGAGTAGGGAGAGCGGAAAGGTCACCGGAGGCCGGGAGCCAGTCTAGCTTTGGGGACGGTACTAACCATCCTTGGGTGACCCATGAAATAAGTCTCAATCTCGCGCCAGCACTATGTTGGAGGGTCAGAAAGCGGGTTACACACGAGTGGGTGAATTGGACACACAGAGTAGACAGAGAACACGCATTACCAAACGAAGCAACAGTATACTAGAGTCTCCCACAGAAAAGAGGGAGAACAAAAGGAAAAGGAGATTAGGTAGCGTCCGGAGGGTCCGGGGCCGAACTACGAGGAACTACAAACAATGAAAGTTATTGAATAAAGGAACAAGCTGCCGCACAAAACGGCGGAATAAGAGCGAAGACGCGACCAAGAGGCTCCAAACAACCCAAAAAAGCTACGCTCAACACAAATGATCTTAACTCCCCACTCGCGCGCAATCAAAGCCCAATCCATAACAAGAGCGCGTCATTCAGTCCTCTGCAAACGACGCCAGACACCGCTTTCCCCGGCCGCCATTCGCAAACATAGTAGGAGAGAAAATATAAAACCTCAGGAGAGGAATCTTCAGGAAACCACCACGCGCATCGGAAACACCTGCCCGTAACAGAAGAGCCATCCGGGTATCGTACGGGAAGACGATCGCTTCGCATCAAGCCCATGAAAAAGGTAGACCGGGAGGGGAAGGGGAGAAGAGGAAAAAGAAAACCACCGCCCAAAAAACTGAAAAGCACGCTGCGTGATGAAATGGGGCTGGAAGGATTGGGGATTGAGCACCGCGAACGAAGACCTCGACTTAACGTTGGGGGGGTGATGCTTTAAGAGGAGACAAGGGAACATAAAAAAGTATGAAGCCCGGGAGTCAGGAAAGGACTGACAAACGAAGGACCACAAGCACCACGAGATTTCACCGCGGCGCTCAACAACTGTCCAGTTGTCCATCATAGAAACCTAAAAAAATGTTCAGCCAACATAAACCACTGAAGATTCGCCGTCGATAAATCAGTCGCGAGGTCAAAATCGGGGAAAAGAGGTTGTACCTTCGGTTCAAAGACAACGACCAAAAGGACAACGACCGGTCCTGTCAAAGGGGGAAAAGGCGAGGCTAGGGAAGTCCACAAAAGACCCGTGTCGAGTGGGAAACATCGGTTAACAAGTGCGCGCCTCGTCAGCCTGCTGGAAAAAAGGTGGCCAGAACGGATCGGGGTGAAATGGGCCGCCACTGCATCTGGATGTGATGGCAGGCGCCAAGGACCCAGAAACCCGACTTGCAAAGGGGAAGAGGGGGTAGGTGTCTTCAAAGTGAGAAAAACAGACCGGTGCAGACCACAAATAAGGCAAAACGGGGCGTTCAGCGTGCTGATTCGGTATAAGAATAGGAATGGCACCAAGAAATCGGCACAAACGCCAGGGAAAGACGAATCAATCCATGGAACCTGGCCACAAACCTCTAAAAAAAAGTAACTGACAAGACCGAAAAGGGAGAGAAAAGGGGACACACCGGGCAAAAAAGAGAATCAAGAAAACGTCCCGAAGGGACAGCCAATGGCCACAAAAACAAGGGAAGAAACTCGAACGAAACTGTGGGATCTATGTTGCAATAGGGAACAGTCGTCAAGAAACATGGCCGACGACAGAGAAAAGCGTCCAAGAGAAAAGCAACGTGAGATCACCAAAGGAGTAACATCCGAACACAAAACCCTCGGAGCGCGCACGCGAGTCAAGGAGAAAACGAAATGCACGGCAAAGTCGAAAAGCACGATACGGAGCCCGCCTGACGTCCCGAAATATCGTGGGAGTAGCCAAAGGCCGTAAATTAGCCGGCCGCGTGTCACAAGGGTGAGAAGAAAGCAAGCTCAAAGAATAGCGCCCGATCCAAAAACTGATGCAAAAAGAAAAAAGCAGCGTATAAGGTCCGCGCACAATCGCTTAGAAAGGGAACAAAAAAAGCAAGATCTTACCAGGGAACGCCACAAGGGGAGCAAAAGGAAGACCTTCGCCAGTGGACCAGGTCAGCCGCTAAAACTCGAAACTATTACGAACCGGAAGGCGCTACGACGACTGAAGACAAGAGGTCAGAACGCAGAAGTGTGCCGGGGAAACGGGAAACTCGCCTTTTACGTTCAGGGGCAAAACCAGATTCAAGACGGCAAAGCGAACATAAGTAGAGGGTGCGATTCGCCTTACAAAGGGGGCAGGCGGGGATAAAGAAGGATGTCGGGGGGCAAACGAGAGCGAACAAGTCGACCAGAAC
>Ga0179593_1556062_pt1 | contig 18368 bp, 24 predicted proteins | sample CZODoug2_1_08_16_FD_185931 | JGI IMG/M metagenome (GOLD analysis project Ga0179593, IMG submission 185931) | Vadose zone soil fungal communities from Angelo Coast Range Reserve, California, USA - CZODoug2_1_08_16fungal (PacBio error correction) | ecosystem: Environmental > Terrestrial > Soil >...
GAGAGGCATCTGGCCGAAGCTCGCGCCGTTGCATTACTAGGAGGGATTTCGTGAACGACGGAGTCAAGCACAGATCAAAGATAAGCACTGTCCAGGAGGGAGGGGAGAAAAAAAATTACGACAAAAAAGCAGAGGCTTTGAGCTCCTGGGAAGGAAAGGGCGCGATGGAATTCGAAGGTTTGGAAAAAGAAGCAGAGGGGTCTAGAAGCACGAGGAGGGGACCACAGGGGGGGGAAAAGAAGGTTCCTATGTTGAGGAAGGAGAAAACCTAGCCGCCAATCTTCAGAACTCGGCTTGGGGGACGGGGTGCGGCGGGTTTACCATTTGTCTCAGGGAGAAGAAAGATTCGGCTTCGAAAGTTGGATAAAGAGAAGAAAAGTTGAAAAAAGGGGACGAAAGGAGTCGCCGCGAGTATCAGAAAAAGCGTATTAGAGGGGGGGGGGGGGGCGGGACGTCCTAATCCGAGAAAAAAAGGCTTCGTCCGAAACGCCACAGTGGGAAGTTATGGCGCGGGAGGGGGAGAGAAAAAAGGAGAGGGCTTAAAAAAAAGAACAAAGTTACGTCTTCAGCGCCGAGCAGGAGGGGGGGAAAGAGAAATGAAAAGGGGACGCTTCCACCGTGCCATCGTAGAAACGAAAAGCGGCGCGGCCTGGAGACGGAAAGAACAGGCTTTTCCGAATTAAGGAAGAATGATTGCGAGCATCAGCACGCATCAGGGGGAATGAGAGTCCACATTCAGTGAGGGGAGGGGAAAGTGTCGTGGGGGAGGGAAGGGAGATGGGGTAAGATCATTTCGGATACAAAATAAAGCACGCAAAAAACATGAGCCATGGGCAAACGGGGAGTCTAAAAAGGACACTTCGGCGAGGATTCCTTCGAAGAGAGGCGATTCGAGTGAGGAGGAAAAAAGGATGCCCCTGCTGACCGAAACGGGGGGGCAGGCTTTGAAGATAAGTCGTGCAATCTCCTGCAGTTCGAGGGAAGGGGGAGGGCATCCGAAGAGGGGAAAAAGTTGCTCCCTCTAGGATGCCGCTTACAGGGGGGAGAGACGGGGGCCACGGACGGCATACATAAAAAGGGGTCTCTATACCGCATTTGGGGGAAGGGAAGAGACTAAACACAGAGACTATTCCCGCATCCATAAAGGCGCAACAAAGCTGAAAACCCTCGTAAGGAAGGAAAAATTTTGGTTCCCCCAAAACTACTCGCAAACCCAGACCTTCAGGGCCACGATGAAGGGAAGAGGTGGTTTTCAAAGACAAGAGGGGGAGAAACAAGGGGGAAGTTACTACTATCTCTAATGGAGAGAAAAAAGCTGCTGCGGGGGGAGTTCCTTAGGCGGAGATTGGGACATCTTCATCGATGCGCGGGGGTGAAAGGAAGGAGTCTTTGGAAGAAAGGACGTGGAACATCCCTTCGTTTTGCCGACCTACTGAAACTAAAGGACCCTCAACGCAAAAAAAGGGGTTGCTGAAGGGATTTTTTTTTTGCGAGCTGGGCGAGAGGAAAGCTATGGCGGCAACGAGCACCGGGGTTGAGAGAAAATCTGTGGAAGCCTTTCCAGAGGATCAAAAGCCTTGCGCAAGGAGGCTGGCGAGCCACTCACGCAAAACTATTGAGGCGGGCGGGGAGAACAAGCCCACAAGAGGCGGAAAAGATAACAACCCAACGTAGGATGAGTAAGGAAAGGGGGGATATTTTTGGACCTCAGGGGGAAAAAAGAGGGTACCGCCTGCCACGCCTCCATCACAGAAAAAAAAAATCGTTAGTGAAGAGAACCGAAAGGTCGGATGAGCAAAGGGACTTCTTTAAATATATGGAAAGGGGAGACGTTGCACCAGAGGGGAAAGATGCGGCGCATTCCCATCTAAAGAGGGTCCAGCCAAATGTCAGGAGGAGGAGTGGGGGGGTACTTCAACCGAGGAGGAGGGGGAAAAGGCCCTTTGATCAGAAAGAAGAAGAAAAAACTTTCGCCATCGCAGAAAGGGGGGGGGCGTATTCTGCAATCGCCAGGCCTCGGGAAACGCCAATGGCAGCAGAGAAAAAAGTATGACTCAGTTTGGCCTTGGGGAAGGAAATACCTGGGGAGGGGAAAAAAAACAGCTGCGAGTTGAAGTCGTAGGAAATCTGGCACTTCGGTGGGAGAGTCTTCTACAGCGTCTTGAGGGGGGCGCCGGTCAGATCGCTTCAAGGAGGGGGAAGAATATCGGAGAGAGACAGGGCTGCGGACAAGTCGCCATAAAAACGGCGCCCACCGCAGGGATGACCGGCAAATTAAGGGAGGGAGATCACGAGACCTATCGCCGATCAAGGAAAAAAAAAGGCATCGCGTCGGATACAAGGAGGACCAATTTCGACCTGCAGCGAGTGGAAAGGGAAAGAAGGCATCTCAAAGCCTGACAAAAAAGTCTGTCCAGCCGGGAGGAACGAGAATTTCCACCCCTGAAAAGAGAATGAAGCGTCGAGAGGAAGGAAAAGAAGGAAGGAGGAATCTGGCCACTGTGCTCATGTTTGGGGTGTGTATCTGAAAAAAAAAAAAAAAAATATATACCAACGAAAGGCCAGCGACCCTCTAATCACTGAATGTTGGATAGGGGGGGGAGGGGGAAAGGGGCTTGATGAGCAAAAGAAAGGGAGAAAAGTCGGAATAATGAATGCCTCGCTAGCCTGGCGCAAGAAAAGGGGGAGAAAGAAGGTGGTGAATAATCCTTGGCAGCGGGAGGAGGGAAAAAGAGTGCTCAGGGAAGAGGAAAAAAGGGGTACCTTTGTTCGTATCCGCGAAGTGGGGACGCCAAAACGCCAGCGAAAAGCATGCCCAACGTTGGCGGCGGACGGCATAGAAAAAGAAGGGGGCTTGAAGGAAGGAAAGAGAAAAAAAAGGAGCTTGATGACTTTGGGACAAAGAACCATTTCACCGGGCAGCCTTGAGACGGGGTAAGAAAAAATCTGAGTCTTGGAAGCCTTGCACTGGAGACAATGGTAAACACAAAAAGAGAAAGAGGCACAGCAAACGACGGAAAAGAAAAGAGGGAATTAGCCGTTGCCGGGGGAGGGAAAACCACAATTGGGTGGTACAAGCGAATTCGTGCAAATTCTATAACAGGGGGGGGGAAGTGTCTTCGGGGCCATACCCACTTAGAATAAGGGGGAAAACACACGAAGAGAAAAAAAAAAGGGAGGGCGTCGCCCGTGGTGTATATGAGGGGAATGAGACACGTGATTACCGTAGCAGAGCGGCTGATAGGGGATCCCGAATCAGCCATTCTCCCGCAACGGGGGGGACCAGGTTGAGGAAGATGCGCAGGATATAAACAAAAAAGCGCGTCATCTTCGAAAAGCGCCGTTGACATGAAGGGGAGGAAGGAGGGAGGTCGTGAACGACGGCTGCCCTTGCTAAAAAAGCCATAGGCCTATCAGCGCTTTAAATCTCGAGAATGGGTATGGAAAAACACTATCATAACGCGAGCGTTGCGGAGGGGGGGAGATTCACGGAAAGGAAAAGTCTAAGTTGGGTATGCCCCCGAAAGAGACACACAACTTTCTAGAAGGCACCGAAATAAGTGCAGGAAAAAAAATGTTTCGGGAGAATGCCCTGCTAACGCCGAAGGGAGGAAGCGGAGGAGTGAAGGCAGGGGGAAAGGACAGAAGTTGTCTCCAGTGGCAAAGGCTACATAGTCGGCAGAAAGAGCCAAGAATTCAGGGAAGCCCCGTTGAAAATGGACGAGAAAAGGGCCACGAGGAGTATCCAAAAGGAGAGGGGGGCTCGATTCGGACGTAAACGGAAGAGGCTCGTCCGCCAGAAAATGTCACTGGGAACTCGCTTGAGTGGGTGCGAAGAGCGGTCGGAAAAAGAGGGAAAGCCGACAAGTTTAATCCAGACTAACAGTGTAAAGAGGGCAGAAGGGAGCCAAGGAAATCGAGACCATGCCATCTTAGAAAAAAGCCTGAGGCTGCAAGCTAGGCGCGGTTTCAGAGGGTTCCGAACAAGAAAGCAATCCCCGCATCTGCAGGGGGGAAGGGGGGGGGAGTGTATTGTCGTTATGTGGGGTAAGAAAGGGATCTAACGCACCAAAAAAATGAATCAAAAAACTGCTGCGTAGGGAAAAAAAAAAGAGGCAATCGCTCTACAGATCCTCAGGAGAGGAGGGGGAAAGGCCTCTTCTTCTGATCGGAGACAGGGAACAGGTGGGAGGGAGGGGGGAGCTTCGATCAGAGATGAGTCGAAAGAGTTTGGGGGGGAATCCAAGAGCAGGAAGTCTGGGAAGAGGATCGGAGGAAGGAGGAAGACCGGCTCGTAAGGACGGCCTGCTAGCGGAAGACCAGGGCACAAAAACAATTGGTGAGGCTCGGGGAAGAACAACGAAACCGAAAATCGCGATAAAAGTGCAGCTGATCGGACACAACACGCTGTAGAAACGCAGGGAAAGGGGAAAAGAAGGTCCCCAGCAACGTCGCCCACCGAAAGGGACACTTCAGGACGACTTCAACTCGAAGCAAAGCTATGTTCAATCCCCAGTGGAAGGAAGGGTCCAAAAACAAAAAAGGCAAAAAGGTTCCCTACTGAAAAGTGCTCAAGCTGCTTCCATGGAGGGGGCACTTGGCGAAGAACAGGGCCGAGGGGGAGGACTGGCGAAAGGGGGAAAAAAAGGCGCGGTGGGGAGGAAGCACCGGACGGAAAAACCTTCTGTTGCAGACTACTTACTAAAAGGGAAAAAAGAACAACTGGAGGGCATGTGTTGCTTGGAAACAGGAGTTTTTCTATCTGGACGAAAAGAAGGCGTTCCGCAACACCTTTTTTTTGCGACCTCGTAACTCGTGAAAAAAGGAGCAAACCTTGCGGAAAGGGACTGGGCGAAGACAATAACCGCAGGCCGGAGAGGAGGGGGGAAACGGCGTATGCCAACTACGAGCGACAAGTGGTGCGGCAAAAAAGAAAGAATACTCACAACAACACGGATTAGGAAAGGGAGAGGGGAGGTCAGGTGTGTCAAAAAAAAGCGTCGTGTCAGACACGAGCGCGCCCGAAGTTGAGAAAAAGATGCGCAAGGTGTTGAAAGGAGGCGTGAAATATATGGCACCGAAACGGGGCTCGTTTGACGAGCCATCATTCGGCGCATGCCAAAGAGAAAAAAATCGGGGAAGTACCATCCACCCAGGGAAAGGGGAAGGAGGAGGCCTTTGGTCGTTAATAGTAGAGGGCGAAGACACTGGCCACTCCCAGAAAGGAAGCGCATGAGGAAAAAGAGCCGCGCATCGCTAAGATGAAAGATTCAATCGCCAGTGCACGAAGGGAAACGCCACTGAGGAAAACATAGAGATAAGTGGAACCAGGGGGGGGGAGCCCTTCGAAAGAAAAGGGAGAAAGCGCTTTGAAACAGCTGCGATGAAGCTCTGGCAGGCGGTGCAGGTTGTGGGTCCAAGGATCGTCTTCATGTCGGGGAGAGGTGTTGCGCGGAAAAGAAGAAGGCGACTCTGGAATGCGTGGAAGAAGGGCGTCGGGGTTGTTCGGGCGGCGAACAAGGGGGCAGAAAGAACCAATTGCAGGAGGTTCCGCGAGCATGCAGGACCGTGAAAAGGGGGAAGCTGGCCATAAATAAAAGGAAAGAAGAAAATTCCTGCTCGTGAAAAGCAGCACAGGTCTATGAAACCTGATGGGGGGCGACGATCTTCATCTCAAGAAACCACGTTCGGTCAAGAAGGAAAAAGGAAAGGCCGAAGCGACGAGAAAAGAAAACGAAGGACATCCTCGCCGAAGTCGTACCGAATAGGAAGGGATGGGGCTTCTCAGCTCAGAGGGGGGGTTGTGAGGGGGAAGGGAGGAATGGATCTTACCCCTAAGAAATACACTTCCCTAGAATCACTGATTGGATGAGGTTACAATGCATGAGGAGGGAGACATTTAGCCTCGGTTCGGAAAGAGGGAGGACTGCGCGAAAGATGAAAGGAGGGGCGCGCCGCCACTGGATCCGCTTTCCGAATTATGCAGACTGAATGCCCATGAACTCCACTAGGCTGGGGGGAAAAAAGCCTGACTGACCAAAAATGGTAACGGGAAAGACCGCGAAGTTGTCGAAGCAAAAACTCCAAGGCCCACTTTGGCGGGCGGGAGGAGAGCCAAGAGAGGCCTAGGACGTCCGAAGAAAAAGGGAAGCTTGAGACGGGGGGGGGATACTCGAGGCCGCGGGGGCCATTTTCACCTGAAAAAAGGGAAAAGAGGATTCAGTGGGAGAAGGAAAAGGGAGGATGAGCCCTGAAAAAGGAAACCTCGAGTCGGGAAGAAAAAGCTAAGAAGGACTGAAGATCTGGGAGGGAAATTTTTCCGAGTGCTACATTGAAAGCAACATGGGGAAAGAAAGGGGAAGAGAGAACATTTGTGTGTCGCCCGGACGGGAAAAGAGAATCCATCGCGTATTGACGGAAAGCCCGAAAATATCAAAAAGACGCGGTCTTTATAGGGGGATCCCCATACCAATTCCGAAAAAGGAAAAAGGGGAATAGGCCTGGGAGGAGGAGGAGGGGGGCGCCGTCGTCACGAACTCAGAAAAAGAAAACGGCGCGAGTGATTAAAAGTGCCGGGGGAAAGGAGACCTCCACACAACACGGAGGAAAGAAGGAAGGAGCTGCGCAACAGGGGGGAAAGAGAAAGAAGAAATGGCGCGGGAGAAATGTATGGACGGGCGACCGACGTGAGAAACTAAGGCACATAATCAGGGAATAGCTCTTTATAAAGGAGGGATCCACACGGGCGAAAGATAAAAACTGGAGGGGAGGGAGGAGGGTTCACTTCAATAAGAAGGTATGGCCCGAGCATCCGCTTTCCCAAAAAAGGGGGGAATAATCGTCTTGACCACCAGGGAAGAAGGTAGCAATACTGGGAAAAAAAAGAAAGAGCCGCCGATCTTCAGAGTGTTTGCTGAGTCAGAGAGGTGTTTTAAAAAGGGGAGCGTCTCTCATAGCAAGAATTCATATTGGAAGGAAAAAAAGCCCGGTGAAAAGGGGGGGAAAAGCGGAAAAAAGCTGCGGAAAAAAGCTATGAGCGGGTTGCTCAGATTCGGATCCTCAGAAATATGGCGATTCGAGAAGGGACAACGTGGCATTCTCGATATAAGAGCTGGAGGGGGGGAAAAGTCGCGGTCTCGGCGGAGAAAAGTGGTCAGTCATAACGCAAGACAAGAGTTGAAAAATTTCATGCCGTCGAGAGGGAACCACCGTGCCATCGTAGAAAAGGGCTCGCAAGCTCGCGCAGGGGACAGAGGCTAAATGATTCGAGCATCAAGAAAACAGCAGCTGCAGGGAAGTATCCAAATTCATTGAGGGGGAGGGGGGATTGCAGGGGGAGAGGAGATTAGGGGTACAAAGAATATATCGCAACGCACAAAAAAACATGAGCAGACCAGACTTCGGCGAAAAGGCATCGCTCTAACGACTTCGAAGGGGAAGGACGCGAGGGGAGGGGGGAGGGGAAGGAATGAAAAGGACGCGAACGTGGGCGTTCAGGCTTTGAGAGAGTGCTCTGCAATCTAGAATTCGAAGCGGCTGCAATCCGGAGGGAGAAGTCGTTGCGCCGCTGGAAGAGGTCTGGAAACCGCTCGACCGCACTGGAAAGAAGGGCTCGCGGGACCCGGCGGTCGCGAAGAAATGGGGGGGGGGGATCTGAGCCTTTCCGACAAAAACTCAAGATATCGATCCACAAAGGGACTAGATGGGAAAAAGCTGTATCAGGGGGAAAAACAGCACGACAGACATCTGCAAAAAAGGGAGGCCAGACTGAGGGAGACTCCAAATCTGCAGTCGAAAGGGGGGGAAATACCCAGAGGGAGAACAAAAATGCCAACCTGGTTTCCAAAAGAAACGCTTGCTCAATCGGATGCATTTGGAAAAGAAGGAGGGAATGGATTGAAGAGATAAAAGGGAATACTTCATCGATGCTAGATACGCTTTCTGGTATGACGCACAGGAAGGCCAGTGTCAAAAATTGGGGCCGACCTACTAAGAAGGGGGAAAAAGCTCCTCAGCGGGAACAAGGTGTGGCTGGTCACCACAATTTTGTCTAGCTTTTCAGAGAAGGTCGTTAAGGAAGGGGGAAAAAGGAGGCAAAGTTTTTTTCGACATCCTAGCCAGAAGGACCCGTTGCAAAACCGAACGCATATTTAAGTCCTGGTCGAGCCACAAGCCTCAGGCGCAGAAAAGGGCGTGGCGGCGCGAAAGGCGGACACATACCGCGACCAGACTCACAACAACAACGGGAGAGGGGTAGGTTTTTCCGCCACTGAAAATCGCGGCTGCGTGTCGCGACGCCAAGCATAATCCGCCGAGGAAAAGGCGTGAGTTGCTCTCCAAAGGGGAAAGGGAAAGGTGTGAGAAAAGGGGGAAGGAGGGGGAAAAGTGATGTCTAAAAAACTGGGAAAAAGACGCGGAACGCCATAATGCGGAGCATGCGCAGCGAGGTGGTTCAGTGTAAAAAAAATGAGAGGCTTTTGGTCAGTTAAAAAGGAACACCCGAAGGGAGGGCCACGTCCCTGTGCGGAAAAGGAAAAACTTTCAGAACCCCCTGCAGATGCAGGGCAAATCTCCATTGCCTCGGCGGTCAACGAAAGGGAAGAAAGTGTACACGAGGGGAGAAAAAAAGAGAGAAAAGTAGGGGGGGGCCTGTGTTTGAGACATTCGACGAAAACGGGTATTGAAAAAAATCGTCTTGAGGTAGGCCATGAAGGTCTGTCGGGACGATGTCGGAGTGAGGGAGAAAGGCGTCATCGGGGATAAGGGGTCCAGCATCAGATGCGACTTCTGGATGCGGAGCCTGTTCGTCTTCTGGGGGGGGGAATTGAGGGAAGGAAAAAAAGGGCCTCCCAGGGGAGCACCGCCGGTTCTTCGCGAGCAGGCCCAGTAAAGGTCTATCCGGGGAAATATCCGAGAAAAAGGGGGCGAACTTCCTTCTCGGGCCGATGCAGCCCGTACCAGATACAAAGCGATTGGGAAGAAACGATTGCATCGAAAAAAAAATTCGGGGGAACGGGAAATCCGCTTCCGCCAAGCAAGAAGTCGCGGACGGAAGCCTCGCCGAAGTCAGTCAGGGGGCCCGCGTCCGGGAAAAAAAAAGTCTGTCCACTTTGCGCATTGTGGGTGCGGGAATAGGAGGGGAAAGAAAAGGGATATGCCCCTAAGAAAACGCCAAACTAACACACCCTCTATAAAGGGGTTGGATACATTAGAAAGGGGAAGCTCGAATCATTTAGCCGAGGGGGAAGGGGAAAAAGCCTTCTCGAAAGGGAGGAAGGGGGGAGAAAGGGGGAGCAAGCTTTCTACGATGGCACGTGTGAAAACGCATGCCCATGAGCTCCACAGGCGCCGGCGAAGGGGAAGAAAAAGGGACTTTTTTCGCTAAAAAAAAAAAAGAGAAGTTGTCGCTCAAAGGAACAGCACGATATCGACATTAAACGGGGCACTGAAAAGCATAAGGGGGGAAAAGAGGAGGACTTCCTAATCACACCAAGAGGGAAGGGGGGGTACGAGAGGGCGAAGGAAGATCGTCCAGGGGAGGGCGTTTATCCATCTAATTCTGCAATGCAAAAGAAGATGATGAGCCCTGGAAGACTCGAGGTCGCAAGCAACCAAGAAAAAAAAAGGGAAAGAGGAGCTCGGACGTGGAAGGGGAGGGGGGTTGCGACATAGGAACAGGAAAAGGATTATTAGGTGCTTCTAGAACTTTGGGGGGACCCCGACAGTGCAGGAAAAATCCATCGCGTATTGACGTGAATCAAAAGAGAAAAAAAAAAAAAGGTTCTGAAGAGGGAGAGCCACTTTGTGGATCCCCATACCAATTAAAGCGCTAGGCCTCTGTCAGGGCGCAGCAGTGCAGAAGGGGGGACATTTTCTCCGCGCCAGTAGTGAAAACAGGGAAAGTTTGGGAATTAGGGAGAGATAGAGAAAAAAAACGGAGGAGAGAACATAGAGAGAACGCCACCTTGGAATCACTCGCGCCGTGCAGACTGGGGCGTGGAACTGGGAGGGGGGGGGAGAAGGGAGGAAAAAAAAAAAAAAGCAGCAGAAAAAAAGGAGAGGAGGAACGTGTCTCATGAAATTGTAGGGGGGAACCCTATCAGAACGCGAGGCGTGTTCGGATGTGGCGGATTGAAAATTACTAAGTTTGGTATGGAAAAAGGAAGGGGGGAGCCACACCAAAGGGGAGGGAAGGCCACCGAATAATCGGCTTGACCACAAAGGGGGTAGCAATCGTCAACAAACTAAAGTCCGAGCAGGAAGGACGTCCCTTCTTTGAAGGGGAAAAAGTCCAAAAAAAAAAGACGACCTCCGAGGTTGTTTTCAAGGCTCATCATCTTCGGGAGAGAAACAAAGAAAGGGGCTACAAGAAGAAAAAAGGGAAAAATTGCCTATCTTTCCAAAAAGAAAAGAGAAAAAAACGTCTCAAAGAAGAAGAGGAGAATATCGGACGTGCCAGAAAATGCTTTCGTCCGCCCCCGGGAAAGGCTCTATAGAGGGGGGAGGGGTTCTCTACAACTTCTCGAAAGGTGCCGCGGGGCGGACGAGACCTTTTGGTCAGGGAAGCCCGGCGCAAGAGTTGGACGTCTTTGGGAGGCGTCTGCCAGTGACATCGTAGAAAGCGGCTCCATAAAAAACCGGCTCGCAAAGAGCGAGAAAGGAGGGAAAGGAGTATTTCCGACTAGTCGCATGAGGGAAATCAATCTGCATTGTAATAAAGTATAAACAAAGGGGAGTAAAAAGGAAGGGGGGGGCGCTTTCCTTTCTTGGAGAATTAATCGCCAAGGAAAAAAAAGGAAAGACTTCTGCGACGAAAAGACGGCATCTCTCGACTACTCGGCGAGATCGTCCGGAGGCGGGTAAAAGAAAAAAGGGAGGCCCCGGCTGACCGAAAAAGAAAAAAAGCTTTGAAAAAAAAAAAAAAAAGAAAGAGGCAGCTGCAATCTCCTGCAGGTCGAGGCTAGAAAGGGGAGACGAGCAGAGGACTCTGATCGGCTTGAAAGGGGGAGCGACCGCACGGGGGGGGCTGAAAAGCCTTTTCTCTCGATCGTTGTTAAAATCTGGAGAAGAAACGTCGAACGAGAGCCCGCAGAAGAAAGGGAGTGGACCGTGCTCAACAATGTATCCCCGGTCTGGAAGATGGTCCCCAGAAAAAGGGACATACCTAAGAAAAGATTGAAAAAAAGGGGGAAAGATGTTTCAAATACCGGGGGCGAATTTCTCAACAAACAAGGCAAAAGCCGACTTGAAAGAGTGCTCAAGCTTCTGCATAAAAACACAGGGGGCACTGGCGATTGTAAGAAAAGGCATCTTCATCGAATCTAGAAAAAAGTGGGGGAGGTCCTCTTTTAGGAGAAGGGGGACGGTGGAAAGGGACGGGCCGACCTCTACTACGATCAAGTACCAAAAAAAGAAGAAACAAGGTGTTCTTTTACCCGAAAAAAAAAAAGCGACGAGAGGGGGGGGAGAAAGAGATGCCGGCAACGAGCACCGGGGACGCCGTTCCAGAAGACCAATTTCGAAACAAAGGGGAAGGGAATTTCTTTCAAAAAGAAAAAAAAGCCAAGAGGAAGAGAGGATGGATGCTTTGCGTCGGGGAGACAATCATGGCGGCACACCTACCAATCTCAGAAAAACAACAACGAGGAGAGGAAGTGTCCGCCATGCTTGTAGAAGGAACAAAAACCACGAAGCAAAGGGGCGCGCCCTGCGCGTAAGGCGTAAAGCTGCGCAAGTTGGGCGAAGTCACGGGAACGGCGTGAAAAAGAAAGAGGGGGCTCGTTTTCGGAAAAAAAAAAAAGAAAGTCGGCGCACAGAAAAAAGGGGAATGTGTCCCATCCACCCGGGGGGGAGTAGGCTTGGGTCGTGCAAACGTGGGTCGGCAAAGGGGGGAACACGTCCCTGTGCTTCATCCGAACAGATTCGGAAAAAGAGAGAGGGAGAGGGGGAAATGTACGTATTCTTGAGGGAAAATGCCTCTTCTTTCCACACCCGAAGGGAGCACGCTTTCCCAAAGTTTGCCTTTTTGGGAAAAAAGGACTGGGATTTGAAAAAAGAAAGGAAAAGGGAGTCGTAGGCCATTAAGGTCTGGGGGGGAAGGGCGTCTTGCTTTGGACCATCTTCTTACGGGGATAAAGGGGGCCGGTCCACAGCATCATCGAGAAAGGAGGGGGAAAAATCGCTAGAGGAGAGGGTTACGGGCGGCTGAAAAAATCCCGCCCATGACAACGGGAGGAAAGAAGGTTCTTCCGCGAGCAGGAAGGGGCTGTGACAGGAAAGGGACGCCGTCGACCTAAGAAAGAGCAACTGACTTCCTGCTCGTCGTCAGACGAAAGCCCGTAACCAAAAGAGAATTGTCATTATCAGGTCGACGATCAAAAAAAAAAAAACGTTAGGGAAAAAAAAAGAAGATTCCGCGACGCGACGAGAATAAAGAGCCGAATTCGTCTAGCGATGCCGCGGCCAGTGCCAAAGAGTCGCAGCATCGGGAAAACGGGGGGTGTGCGTTGCGAATATTGAGGGGATTACCCCTAATAGAGAAGGAAAAAAACGCCACTACAAGAAGGGGGGATACATTATTAAAATGTCATAAGGGCTTTGAGAAAACTAGGTTCGGAAATAATTGAAAGTGCGGAAAGAAGAAGAAAAAAGTGTCTACGATTTCAGGTGGAGAAACGGTTACAGTCCCATAGTAAGAGAAAAGGAAAAAAAAAAAAAAAAGAAAAAAAGAGTGAGAAGAGCCCTGACTGACCAAAAATGGGACGTCCTCCGCGAAGACGCGGAGGCGCACAAAGAAAAAAAAAAAGATCTACCCATTCCCAGGGGGGTTTTTATGGGGCGGGCGGGAAAAAAGATCGCCATATCTGCTTAGAAGAAAAAAAGTCAGGATGGAGAATGTGAGCGAGGCGCCTCGGGGGTTTCAACGGGCATCCTGGTCGCGGGAATCTGAAATTCCTTGTAAGAGAAAAACTTCAAAAATGAAAGAACTCTAGGTCGTCAGCACAAGAAGACTGGCGTCTCGGACGTTAGCTTACGAAAAGACATAGGACCCTCGAAGGAAAAAAAGTTTTCTTGCCTTCTAGAAGCATGGGGAAAAAAAAGATTGCTTCAGGGGGGAAAAAGGGAAAAAAAAGAAGAGTATGACGGAATCCGACACATAGAGAACCCCGTTCTGATAGGGGGCGTCGAAAAGTTGTTGGAAAGCCAAAAGGAAAGTGTATTAAAGCTCTAGGCCAGGAAGGGAGGGGGGCATCAGGGAGCAGGGAAAAAATTGTCTCCGCGCCATATGAGGGGTTGCGGCATATGCGCGATCTCTCACAACAACAAGGAAGGAAGAGGGCCGTCAACCTGTAATCCAAAAAAGGAGGGAAAAGGGATAAATGGAGGAGGAAAGGGAAGAAAGAAAAAGAAGGCCCACTATCAGCAGTCAGCAAAGAGAAAAGGTTAAATGTATGGGATCCACAACTGCCAAAGCGAAAAAGAAATCACTAACGCGGGGAGGGGGAAGTTCCCCGTCAAAAAAAGGGGAAGGGGGGAGGGGGGCAAAAAGAGAAAGAACGGTCGCCACAACAATTTTCTGAGAAGAAAAACCATGTTGTCGTAATTGTCCTATGATTCACACCGCTAAAAGTAAGGGAAGAAATCGGCTTCTTTTAATGCTTGGGGGGGGGAATAACCGAAAGAAGGGGAGGGGGTCTCCAGTGCAAGGGCTCCTAGAGGAAAATGCAGATTTGGCTAATACGGAGGCCCGTGAAAGGGAAGGGGGGGGCGGGCTCCTCTAGTATAGAGAAGAGAAAGGGTTTTCTAAAGGGAAACAAAGAAGCCGCTATGGCGATCTCTATGAAAAAACTTTGGTGGCATGTCGACGTTTAGACTGAGTTGGGGGAGAGACAACGTAGAGACAGAGGGGCGTCTATCCTACAAATGAAATCCTGCGCCGCCAGGGGCAAGGGGGGACGCTCATAAGGTCTTCTTCCAAAAAAAAGGGACGTCTCCCAGGAGGAAAGGGGGGGAAAAAAAGAAAAGGCGCAGTCTTTCCGAATGAGGATTCGAGCATCACGCCCCGCATCAGGCATGGTAATGGAAAGGCAGTTAAGAAAGGGGTTGCTTGCGCTGGCATTGGGGAAAAAGAAAAAAAGGGGATACACAAGAGAGAAAAAAAAAAAAAGTGCCATAAACTGCGGGAGGACACGCTTCTACTATTCGGCGAGGATAGTCCGAAGGGGCCTGAAATCGAGGAAAAGAAAAAGGCTGCCCTGCTGACCGAAGAGAAGGATGTGAGATCAAGAATCTCGACCTGCTCTCCGCCAAGCGTAGAATATTGTTAAGAGCATCCGGAGAGCGGGAAATGAGAGAGAGGCGGAGGTCTGCTCTTAAACGGTCCTGCTGCTGTCGGAAGACGGAAGTGGTCGATCCGCAGGGGGCTCTGGCGCCTTGGAAAAAAAGGAGAAGCAATATGAGTCAAAGCAGAAAAAGGCAAGCGCTGAGAGGCAAACACGCTGTATCCAAGCGACGATGAAAAAGCACGAACGGAAAAAAAAGACCTTCATTTCCTACGATTTGGGGGGCAATCGCAGCTTGGGTGACAAGATTTGAAAAGGAATGTCAATGGCTCAAGGTTCCCTACTTATCTCTATGCTGGTAAGACGCGTGCTAAGGAAAGAAGAAGCAGAGGCACTGGCGATTGAAGAATCAGGTCAAAAAAAAAGGAAAGAGATGCGCAAAAAATGGAGAAAAGGGGGGACCGATGCGCGGTTTTCTGGAGGGTCCGATTGTCATCCCTTCTTGGAAGGAGATACTACGAAAGGGGGAAAAAAAAAAAAGCCTTGTACAATGTGTTAGGGAAAAGAAAAAAAAGAAGATGTTGAAGGGGGGCATTCGCGCAATTATGGCTTTCCGTCGGGACCGGAAGAGCAAAAGGGGGGGGTCTATTCAGCCGGGGGAGAAAATGGCGCAGATGTAAAGAGGGGGAAAGAGCAAATCACGCCGCAGGCGCGATCGGGGGGCGTCGACACGCCGTCGCGACATCAAAGGGAGACACAAAAATACGACCCTCTCTCCTCAACACAGAAGAGAGATGGGTGAGGAGGAGAACATGCTTGTCGCTAGGGAGGGGGGGGCTCCTCCATCCGCGCGGGACTTAGGGGGAAGTGGCTCGGAAAAAAAAGTTTTAGAACTGGTCTGAGGGGAGAAAAAACGGGGAAAGGGGAAAGAGGGGAAAAAAAGAAGAGGCGCATCCAAAACCCATCCACACCTTGTCCCCGGCGTTCTATAGTTAAAAAGTTCGTAGTTAGGGGGGAAAAAGGTATGACACTGGAAAAGGCGTCATCCAAGAAAAGAGGAAGAGGGGAAAAACTTGCCAGCAATTGTACGGATTTACTAATGACCAGTGCGACGGCAGGCAACGAAAAAGGAAAGAAAAGAGAGATCATTATGACCAGGTTGGGGGGACATAACGGGGAGGGGGAAAAGGGTAAACGCTGCGATTGGGGAAAAAATGCATTAGGGAGGGGCATTCGTGGGGGGGAAAGGGGGCTGGGGACCACTTCAGGGGAGCGGGGTTTGGGAACGGGAAAAGAGCAGCTGCGACTGGGGGGGATCTCTATCTTTCAAACGACTGTTTCTGGCGGAGGGAAAAGAACCATTGCGTATCGAGCGAGAAAAAAAAAGAAAGAACACAGCAGTACATGCGGGAGAAGGAAGGCACTACCTGAAGAAGTCGGCTCGTCGATCTCCGTGCAGCCGTACAATATTAGAGGGATTGCATAGCAGGTCGACAGGAAAAGAAGAACGCCCACTTAGGAAGAAACAAAGAGGCCAGCCTAATCGACAGGAGGGGGGAATCCTCGTCCGAAGTCGTCAGGCTCTCCAGCCGTCCGCGGAAAAGAAGCATGTTTTTTTGTGCGTTGAGGGGAAAAGGATCCATAACCCCTAAGAGGGAAAGAAAGAAAGCAACTTACACTCCTCTACTAAAGTGACAGATGCGGGGGCTTGATGCTCGAATCATGCAGGAAGGTTAAAATAATAATTCGGCACCGGAGAGAAGAGCACGCTTTCTACGCTGGCACGGTGAAGGGGAAGAAAAGATAGAAAAAAAGAGGGAAAGACGACTGACGACCAAAATGGTAACTGGCCTAGAGGAGCGCACACTCCAGCAGACAGAAAAGGGAAAAATGCCCACGTTGGCGGGGAAAATAGGCGGCCTTATTACGTCCGCATTCAGAACAAAGATTGAGACGTTTGGAAGAGGAAGGAAAAAAAATACGTCCATTTTCACCGGCGCCGGGAGAAAGAGGTTCTTGGCTAGGGAGCGAAGGGAAAAAGATTATCCCTTGCACAGACTCGTAGGTCGTTCATCACAACTTCAAACAAAAAAGAAGCCTGAACTGGGAGAGAGGGAAAAAATACTATACGCGCTTCGCCACATGGGGAGGGGGGGAGGTGCCTCGAAGGAAAAGGGGGGGGAAACACAGGACGGATTGTTTCAGAGGAATCCATCGCGTATTTACGTGAACGAGGAAGCTGCAAACGCCTCAGAGGGAAAGGAAAAGTTGTGTTATCCCCATAAAGAAGCCACGTGAGGAAAAGGAGGGAAGAGGATGCTGATAGTGGCCGCAGGAACGACTCAGCATTTCTCCACCGCGCCAGTAATTCAAAGGACGAGTTGATTCAGGGTGGGGGGAAAAAAAAAATCTCTCAAACCAACAACGGAATGATGAGAAATCTGCCGCAAAACGGGGAAAGAAATAAGGGGGCATTACTGTCGGGGTCGTGAACGACTGTCTGCCCCTGAGGCCAAAGGAATCATCCAGAGTGCCTCGCGAGGGGGGAAACGTGTCTCATTCGAAATTGGGAGGGGGAGGAAAGAAGCCCCCTATCAGAAACGGGGAGGAGGCGGGGAAGGAATGGTCGGATTCACGGGGTATGGCCCCGAGCAATCTCAAGGCAAAACAAGGTGGCACTAGAGAAAGGGAGAAAAGAAACAATGTGGAAAGGAGAGCAAACCGGCAGAAAGGAAAGAGAAGGAAAGATCTTCAAGGCGCTTCTTTGTCCAGAACCTCTATTTGTTTACCATTTTTCGCCAGAAAGGAGAATAAGCTTGAAAGGGAAAGAGCTCAAGAATCAGAAAGAAAGAAGCTGCCAGGGGAAAAAAAGGGGAGATCTTTCCACCGAGGAGCCAAACTTCTCAATCTATGAGCGTCATCGGAAAAGACGTCCCGAGAAAAACGCTATTCTTCTTCCGAAGGAAAAGCTCGAGAACGGGGAGGGGGGGGGGGGGGGGTGCTCGAAAAGAAAGGAACCGACAAAGTTAACCATGTTGGTAAACATAGCGCCGGAGAGGGCTGCATGTGCATGCCCGTCTGCAGGATGAAAAAAATAAAGCGGCTTAAAAAAAAAAAAAAAAAGGCCTTGCCGATCATTATGGGGAAACCCCCCATCTGCATTGTAATAAGGTCAAATTCATTGATTAGAGGGAGGGGTGGGACGGTCGATTAGGGGTAAGGTAAATATCGCAACGCAAAAAAAAGGAAGCAAAGACTGCTGCGACGCGGACAGGAACTACTTCGGCGAGTATTCCTTCAACAGGGGGGGGAAAAGTACGAGGAGAGAAGGCCCGCTTTGACCGAACGTTGTCCTTGCGCGATCGTGAAGGGAGAAAAAAGGATTCAGGTCGATACGTTCTGACGCAAAATCCGGAGATAGAAGAGGGGCGCCGCTTATCTTCTTATTTGGAAAACGAGACCGCAAGGGACCCTGCCGAGAAGGAAGACCCGGCCGGTGCGCGGGTGTTTTATGCTCTGGCTCTTGGGGCCGCCCGAAAAAAAAAAAAGACACGCATCCAGACTTCAAGGGGGAATGCGCAACACGAGGAAATCCAAAGAAAAGACATTGGTCCCAACAACCGAATGCCAGACCTTCATGGCTACAAAGGACAAATCGCAGTCAGGGGGGGAAAAAGAAAGGCACAGTTATTTCGAATGAAAGGCCAAACGGGGACAGAGGAAAGGGAAACGCGTGCTCCAGAAATTGCCCTCCGAGGCACTGGCGGGGTAGGGAAGTCCAATTGCAGAGAAGAAAAAGGAGAGCTAGAAAGGTTCCACGAGAGGGGGAGGACGCATCAGGAAGTCATCCCTTCGTTTAAACAAAAACTCTACTAAGAAACGGGAAAAAAAAAGACTCCTTTTACAATGAAACCTATTTTTGAGGAGCGTGGGGGAGCCCGCAAGTATTGGGGGAACAAGAAAAAAAGGGTTTCTACATCTAGGAGTCCAGAAGGAACAGGAGAAAAAATGCGCACTTACGACTTCAAGCCAAGAAAGGGAAAAAGCGGATGTATGTCGTGCAAAAAAAATGGAGGAAAAAAACCC
>Ga0179593_1319923_pt1 | contig 18367 bp, 21 predicted proteins | sample CZODoug2_1_08_16_FD_185931 | JGI IMG/M metagenome (GOLD analysis project Ga0179593, IMG submission 185931) | Vadose zone soil fungal communities from Angelo Coast Range Reserve, California, USA - CZODoug2_1_08_16fungal (PacBio error correction) | ecosystem: Environmental > Terrestrial > Soil >...
TAATAACCTTTGCGAACAGTGACGCTCAGGAGACGGTCCCGGAGGGGACAAATGGGGTCGTCTCCTTAATCATGTCACAAAGGTGAAAGCAACGCGAAAGAACACACATCCAAGGAGAAAAAGATGTTTTCAAAAGACGCTTTAAGAAAACAAATACGATAAAATGTTCAATAAACAGACAGGTTGAAAAACAGGAAAAAAGAATTAGGGGGAACTTGGGAACAAAGGAGGGAAAGGAGTAAAAGGGAATCCAGGTTTAAAGGTCGACATGGGGAAGCGTACCGTCTGGGAAGTTAGGCGATTCGAGGAAGAACTGAAGGGGTCAAGAGGCAATCGTTGCGCTTTCTTACCACAAAGTTTGAACAAGGCACGGCCTTTCCCTGGGCCCGACATGCCCGGGCGAACGCCATCGGGGAGGGAATGATTCCCTTCGGCTTCCATTTCGAAAAGTCACAATGTGCCAAAAAGCATTCGGGTGTCCACGAATCATCAACACGGGCAAAAGGGTACAACGCGTCGGTAGGCGTATTTTTGTGAAGGGTCGAAGACTGATGGTCGATACCTATTGAAACGCCCGCAAAACGTTGGCAGTTTGACGCGCTGATGCTTTGGAGACGTTAGGGGGGGCGGCGTTATCCCAATAAAGGAGGCGTCAACCGTTGCTGTAGGACGTACATGGACAGACGACTTTGATGTATTAGTGCGTTCAGGATTTCGTATAAACAAGGGTATCATTAGGGCAACGGGTCAGGACGCCCAGGAGAAATAACATAACTGGTACGCATTCACATTGAAGACGCCCCCCATGTCATCATTTCACCGCAGCAAAAGGGAGAAGAAAATCAATGGGGGGGGTGTGACAGAAAGCAGGGGGAGGAGAAAACGTAATCCTTGTTCAACAATGAAAAAGTACCCCCATAAAAAGCACACCGCACTGTGAAAAACTAGCGTTGAGCTCGGCTACAGGAGCGAAGAGGGAGAGGTGCAGACAGAGTCAGGGGAAAGAAAAACCACAACAAAAGAGAAAGTAAACAAGACACGGGTTCTGACCTCAGTGATCCCAAAGAAGGTGACAAACGTAAGAGGAAGCAGGGACAACGGGACAGCTCTTTTCTTTCCTGAAGTGACTCTGTATGATGATGTGTTGTCACTACACAAGACCAGAGGTGATCAAGAAAATGAAGGCAGTGAAAAGAGGGGTGGGGGAAACGCAGTTGCGTGTCAGCTAGACAAGGATTCCGATAAGAAATGAACTGCTGGGGGGTTAGTAACCTGGAGTTTACGCATCCGGATGCAAATCAACGTCCCAGTGGACGTGAACAAAGTTCGTATCCGCGTCTCTATTAAGCGCGCACGCAATAACAGAAAGGGGGGGGAAAGTAGGGTTCAGGCTTGGGGAACAAAAAAAAAGAATTACTACTCAACATGCCGGGACACTTTTAGTCTGCCTGTTCATGGAATGTCCGGTCGCTCTAGTAACGTTAGAACTCCTCGTGTACTCAGGGTGGGAGGGGGGAAAGCGAAAGGAGGGAGCCAAAAATGGCGGAGGGGACGAAGTAACAGCGGAATATAACACAAAGCAAAACAAGGCTTGATAAGGGAAAAAGTAGAAAAACAAACGTCTCTCATCTCTTCTCTTGGTATTACAACGGCAAACCCGGGGTGCTCCCAAGGGGGGGGACAAGGGGAACAGGGGGAAACCGGACCACATAACCACTGTTCAGACTTGCTTATTCGGTATCTCAAATCAGAGTACTCAAGGGAGGGTCGAAACAAGTAAAAGGACACAAGTCCGCCATGAAAGGCTTCTCAAAAACAATCAAGCTCCCGCCGGTCATAAACTAAAGAAGGAATCGGGATTTCAGGTCTGATATCAGACACATGGGCAACATGGTGACCCCAGTCACCCAACAAGTAAACGGAGCTGCTAGCTGCCCGCAAATAAAAAGAAGCCAGAAACGAGAAGCGGGAGCGAATTATCTCGTCAATGCACACCCTACTCGCGTTATGCGACAGCGAAAATAATAATAACCTTGTTAAGAGAGGAACAAAAGACAGGAACCCCTAATCCAACCATTTCCCTGCATGACGGGGGGGGGGGGGTGGGTGAAAGGGAATGCATGGGCCTTCCCACGTCATTGAAACGATGGGGGTCTATGACACACACCGAAAACAAGAGAGAGATAATGAGAACAGAAACGACAGAACTCGTAGGTCGGCCGGCGATTAAACGTTGGGTCAACACGGCTAGCACAAAAGGGGGAAGAAGAGGGGACGTCACCAAAGGGAAAAAGTGAGGATCGCTTCAATATCGGAATTTACCAGGTAGCGACGCTCAGAGGCGCAGAAAATCACACAGTTATACAGCGGGTCCTACCAATCAAAAGAAGAAAACTCAAAAACAAAAGGAAAAAAAAACACATCATTGGCCGATGTCACAAGGGAACGGGGTTCGGCACCATAGTTAGAAAAGGAGAGGAAAGGGGAGAGAAAGGGGGGAAAAAATTTCTATAGCGGCATCGGACAAGATTATGTGTGCCGACACCTTCACATCCACGGGGAAAGGGGCAGTGCCGAATTTCTCTTAGATTCGTTCCAATATCTAGGGAAAATAACGATTCTTCACTCCGATTGGCTCTGCCTTCTGGTTACATTGCTGGGCTTGAAGAGAAAATTAGGCTATCCGGGTCCTCCATTTCTTTACAATAGTTGACAGGAGGTGCTAACCTGAATGAATGAGGCAGCTTAGATCCGGCGTAAGGGTGATTGCCCTTCGAAAAAAAGTCTCTATACCGAAACAATGCGAGATAAGGCCGGGTCAGGCCTGCGGTTAAGGTGGGCATTTGGGTAACCACAGCGTAAATATCCCAAAGATCTCGCATAAGAAACTTTCAATCAGTATTTCGTACGGAGAAGGACGGGGTAGGCAGCAAGACAAAACTTAAAAAAAAACCAACCACATTCCCGTGTCCAGAGCAGAGCGTCGAGCCAAAAAGAAGAATTCAATGGACGACAGGAAACAATGAAGGCCGCTTTCGGGACCCATGCACGTTCCAGTCCTCGTATTCAGCCACCAAAGCGGGACCGTAAGAAGTTTGTATGTCACTCGAGAACCACGGACACTAACATCGAGCGAGGCTCCCAAAAAGTCTCTGCTCTGCAAATGGGGGCCGATACGGCGCGTTCTCGAGGATCCACGATTTCCAAAAAAACCCCTTCAAACACACATTCTACTAGATGTGGGGTTCACGCAAGGGGGAGTAAATCCGAAAAAAGACCGGTGGCACCGCTCAGATTGTCATAAAATGGCGACTCGAAAGGAAAGCGACTGTCACTTGTGGAGCAACTCCACAGCGGCAAGGCTATTGGGCCCAATCGAAAGATTTCGGTCTGTCTGTTGGATCAAGGGATCCTGCAACGCCGCTGTCCCCGGGGTGCTTACTTTGGGGGGGGGGGAAGTCGGAAGAAACCAACGGTGTGTCAGTCGGAGTACTAATGACCATCGCCATCTAAAGTAGAGGAGGATGACTGGTCGCGGAAAAGCAAAAACCTAGGGGAAAATCCTCGTTTAAACGAATTCTGGACTCAGCGGAAGAGCTAGGAATGTCAAGGGTCTCCAATAAGGGGGTGGGGCGAAAAGAAAGATGAAAAAAGGAAAAAACTCGGTCCGAAACAAGATCACAACTCAGTATTTTATATGAAACAGTCTGTTAATGATGGGGCGAGGGAAAAGGGGTGGGAAAAAGTGTCAGAAGGGAAATGGGAGTGAAAGAGAGGGGTTATATCTAACTCGGATAGCATCTGCACTTAGAACTGGGAGATATCACGATAAAAAAAAGAAGAAAGGAGTAGTAAAAAATGGCTTCTGGGGGTAACAAAGACAAACTATCCGACAGGAAAACTTCCGAGTTGCCACCAAGGCGAAAGCGAAGGGGGGAGCTGCAAGCATGTCCCATACGGGCTAGTGTGCTTAACCGATCTGTGGAACGCTACCAAATCGTCAAAAAAAAGACCTGGTGAAATACCTTCTACAAGAAAACGATTGAGGGGGACAAGTCCCTATAGTGCACGACATCCAAACGAGAATAGAAGGGGAACTTCCATCCCAGCAAAAAAGGCAAGAATGCAGAGCCTATGAAGTTCGGAAATCAGAACAAAAAACCACGATTGGGGGAAGATATATGTTCATTGAATGATAGCAGGATCTCATTGTGTTAGGTGGAGTTGGATTAACTTTATAAAGATGTTTGTCGGGGGAAGGGAGAGGGTCATGGGAAAAGGAAAAAAAAAGACGGGGGGGGGTAGAAAGGGCGAGTGGGTGGTTGAAGGGGTGATGTGTAAGAGCGGGGTAAAAAAAAGAGCCGAAGGGAACAGAAAGCAACTCAGGCATCGGGGGGGAAGGGGACGGAATCTAACGTCGGACAGAATGGTGTCGGGTTGAGTAAAAAGAACGGAATCCAGTTTTGTGAAGAAATGGGAAGGTTGAGCGATAGGGAGAACTAAAAGGGGAGAGGGGGCCGAGGATAGTTACTATGAATATCGTGAAATTCATGGGACGGTGCAAGGAAGATGTGAACATGCAAAGAACTCCTCCCAAAAGAGGAACTGTAGCCTGTTTTAAAGAGGGAGGAGAGTGGGCGCGAGTGAGGGAAAGATGAGAGGAGGGTTTGGGGGTTTGAACACTCAAGGATTGGTAGCAAGTGCACACAGGGACGAAGGACGAAGTCCACTCTGAGTTCAATAAAAAGAGGATTTAGGAAGAACGATTGCAGAGAAGAGAAAGACGGGAAGAAGGGGGAGTGGGGGGTGTAGGGGATAACTAACGATGTTGACAACCAGGTCAAGACGGAACATGGGAAAGTGTGGCAGCGGGAGAGTTGTAGACACAAGAATATAATATCTTCATATTGGAATAACTTACATCTGGGGATCCAATTGGACCGACTATTTACTCCTGGCAGGGGAATGTGAGGACAGCGGGGGGGGGGGAAAAAAAAAAGAGGGGCATTATAAAAGGCGAAATCGATGGGGGGGGTACTTGTGCAAACGGCTGATTTGTTCTAGAGAGGCGTACAGGGGGGGAGAGGGGGGAAAAGACAACATAAAGCCGATACCCATGTAGAGGAAAGAAAGAAACTGGGACGTAGGCGGGATTGGTTTTCGGATAGGGAAAGTGGGGGGGTGGAGTGGGATCGGATGGAGGAGCTTACAATGACTCAAGCAATAGAAACAAAGGGGAATATAAAGAAAACAGCAGACGATAGAAAGGCAAGTATAGTCAGAATTGGGAGGACAAGGATATTCGTAAGTCCGAAGAAAAAAAACAAGGGGAACATCAGACATAGTAATATGAAGGGAATGAAAAAAGTTGGTAGTCCTAGAGGGGAAAGACGAATCTAAGAAACTCAGGTCAAATTGACATTAAAGGTAATCCGGGAGGAAAAAATGGGGTCATACTAGATCGGTCGAACGGAAAAGGCTCGAGCAGTAGCAATAGGGTTACCCAGGCGTGTGACAGTCGAGAGGATAAGTGTTGGGGCTGTGGTGGGTTGTGATAGGGTTGGGGGTTCGGGGATTATTGGGGGGAAAGGGAGGGGGGGTAGTATTATAAACTAGATAGCGGGGGGAGCAATGGCGGAATAGGGGTGGGTAGGAGTGGCGCGAGGGGGCGACAGGGGTGGTTGGGGGGTGGGGGGGGGGGGGGGGGAAGTTAACGGTTTAATTAGGCATTCAAGGTCCCGGGCGTCCACACGGTAGGTGTGTGATGATTGGGGGATAGTGGGGAGCGTTTGATCTTGAAGATGCGGCACATCGAGGCTTTGTGGTTCTTTGCCAAGAGGAGCGGGGGGGTAAGGAGACTGTTGGAAGGGGACGGGATAGACGCCCAAATCTTTCCTAGGGGGGAACGACGGATCTTATGTTTGGGTGGTCAGTAGCCGGTTACGTGTGTCCATGCAACGGCAAGGGGCTGAAGAGGCTGCAGAATAAGGGGTAATCGTAAGGTGGGGTCCTAAGTTCATCGTGGAAACAGGAAAACTTATCGCCCCCTTGATAGATACAACACCGTTTGTGGGGACGGGTTTTAAGTCAACCCGCTCTCCTGTCATCGGAAGAATGTGGGTTGATTGTGGTTTATTTGTATTCTTGGCAAAGAGGGGGGGGGGTATAAGGGATCCGTCCCGGCCCCCTCTTTGGCACTATTCTAATTGGAATATTGAAACCTATACGAATTGGGAAAACCAACGAAAAAAAGGGGGGGATTGTCCCTGCATGGGACAAAAGTGCCTGGAGTTTCATGTCACGTACTGCACAAGGTCGTAGGGCGGTCATGGGAAAAAGAGGAGAGAGGAAATAAAGGTGGGGCTGTAAAGAGGGTGGGACAGGGAGAGATTCGGGGGAAGTCGTAAAAAATCGATGGAGAAAAGTGCGGATGATACTCTCGCGTGAGTCAGAAAGGGGGGAGAACTGAGGAGAAAAGAGGTACTAGGGGGCTGGATTGGGAAGGGTACCTGCTGAGCAAGATCGTTAACAAGAAGGGAAAGGTATTACCTCAAGTGTTGATGTGAAAAGAGGAGGTGACTGGGGGGCAAGTGGAAGCATAGGGCACAAAAAAATGAAAAAGGAATAAGGGGGGGGGGGGGGGAAAAAAAAAAAATAAGACTTGGGGGTCTTTAAAGGGAAGTTATTGGCGCGTTATAAATGGGAACAATTGGATCAAGGTGAGAATCATTCAAACGATATCTACTCCACTCAGGGTCGGAAGATCAGACTAGTGAAGGAGAGGCATTGGGGAAGGGGGGGGGGGAGTCTCTGGTAAATGAGTTTACTTTGTGCCGGTGGTATTCTACGCTACTCCTTACCTAGCGTCGGTAGAATGTTCAGGTGTAGTGAAAAGAGAGGGGGAAAAATTATGCGAAAGACCGACTAGGGATCGAACTGTCAGGAAGCTAAAGCCTACAAGAATAAGGTGAAACAAACCAGGGGAACCAAGAGGAGGCGGGGGGGGGGATCGTGTAGGAGAGGGAAAATATCGGATGGTGTGAGGCTATGTGAGGTAGGGGGTAGGAGGATGAACGGAGGGGGGGAGGAAGCGGGGGGAGAGGGAGTGTAGGGGAGAGGAAAAGATTTGGGGGGGAGGGGTGAGAGAAAGGCGGGCGGGGGAGGGGAGGAGAGGGGAGATGAGTCGGAGGAAGGGGTGGGGGGAGGCGTTAGGGTGATGGGGTGTGTGGGGGGGGGGGGTGGGGTAAGGGGGGAAAAAAAGGGGGGGTGAGGGATGGGGGGGGAAGTGGGGGAGGGTGAAGGGGGGGAGGTAGGGAGAGAGGAGGATGGAAGGGGGGGGGGGAGGGGGATTAGGGGGAGGGGTGCAGTGGGGTGAGAGGGCTGGAAGGGATGTGGAGGGGGGGGGGGAAGGAGTGTCGCGAAACGTTCTAAAACATAGGGTTAAGAGTACATATAACTCCTCGGACATAACCAGAAGGACTGGGGGACCAGTCAACTGTACTTTGAAAAAGGGTACCAGTTTATCGGGATTTGGGGGTGATATATAATCTATGGGTTACCTTATTGAGAATAGGGTGATGTGTGGAGGGTGACAACAACAAAAAACTAGTGACACATTCTAGGATAATGATATAGGCACACACAGCACAAGTACGAGACCCGCGGCGCGTCCTGTTGTGGCATTAGGATAACTTTGAAAGGGAAGAATATCAAAGTCCAACAAAAAAAAAATGATTATTAGGGAAAAAAAGCTGCTATCGGAAATAAAAAGGGGAGAAGAATTGAAAAAGTTAGAGCCTCAGGGGGCATACTGTCAAGTCGGGAACTGTGGTTCGTATATCAGGTACGATGTGGGGAGAAGAAAAAAAAAGCGCAATCGACACACATACTTAAGAAAGGGAGAGTTTTCAACGAGCTTTTCTCTAACCAAAGAGTATGGAGTAAAAGTAAGTTTGGTGGAAACAAGGACACTCGGAGGGGGGAATGGGTGAACAAGGAAGTACCTCTATATTCTACTTCCATAGTTTATGTGGATCAGTGGGAGGAGGGTCGTTGGAGCGATTATTCCGACCGAAAAGTCCAGTAGGGGCGCGGGGTTCGCCCGGGTCAATGGAGGGGACGTTCAGTACACAAACAGGAAATCAGTCCGACGCGCGGGGGCTAGGAAGTAACATTGAAGAAAAAGAAGAACTGGAACTAACTAGAGTAAAGAAGAAGAAAAAGACAAAGAAAAAGAGCAAAAGACATGTCTATCTTATAGCCATCGCGTTGATAGAATTATGCTTAAAGGGATTAATACCTTGTACGAGACACAGAGTTGGAACACCAAAGAGAAAGAATTTAACATGGGAAGAAAACGCAATAGAGATAAGGGGGTGAAACCCATCCTGGGTAACACTGTGTTGCATACTAAATTCTTACACTGGCACCAGTTAAAACTAGAAATCACAAGGAAACCGCAGGGGAGGGGGGGGGGGGGAAAGAGAAGAGGCATCATCCGGAGCGCAAAGACACCAGACTGAAAATTAACCCTAAGTGTGACTCAGACGCCACAAGAAGGGGGTGAGCGAGAGTGAATAAAGAAAGGGGGACATGGAATCTCTGTCTTCCTGACCAACTCGACAGGTATCAACGCCCGATTAAAGAAACAAAGGAAGGGGAGGAGAGTTGTAGGTTCCAGAACGAAGATCCGTGTGTCAGTAAGTGACAGGAGGCAAAAGACAGAGGGGGGTCCGTTTTTTTACCAAAAAAAACAGCAAGGGCCAACCCAGCGGGGGTTGAGATTATGGGGGGAAAAAGGGAACGCTCGGTTGAATGTTTCCCATAAGGGCAACCATAGTCCCTAGGTTCCCTGAAAAATTATATTCCATCTAAAAACAAAACACCAACCGAGAGATAGAGGGGGGGGCTTGGACACAGCACCAAACTTTTGTCAAAACAGTTGTGTACTCCATGGGACCCAGGGGGGTTCAAAGACCAAAGAACCCTTTTATTAAAACTGGGGGGGAGAAATAATGCAAACAGTGCAAGTGGGCATGACAATAACATGCGCCTAAAAAAGAATCGCACGTAGCAAAACGAATAAGGTAAATTAGAGAAAAAAAAGGCAAGGTTACAAGTGGAATCTGCAAAAGAAGGAGGGCACTCCCACTCCCATGACCTGCCTGTTACGCATCGAAACACACCGATCAAAAAATAATAAGAAACGGTCATCACAACCTCCCTTGTGGCGTGCCGGGACGTGAGGCAAGAATAACAAGTGGAAAAAAAAAAAAACCACAACCAAAGGGGAGGGCCAGGGATGCGCTTGTCGCCACACGAAAGTCCCACCCCGAAGAAAGCTGCTTGAGAGTTCGGGTTTCTCAGCAGCGGTACCAAAGTGAAGAAGAGAAATTCTATAAACTTCGGAAGAAGGACCCACACCAAAATCAACACAACGATGGGGGCCGAGTCAAAAACGACTTGGGAATTCAAGAAGAAACGGGGAAGGAAAAAAAAAGAGAGTAGATGGTAAAACTTTTTTCAGCAAGGTAATGAATCCCTTCTTGAATTTCAAGGGGGGACCACTCAATTGGGAGGAAGGAAGATCTTTTTCACATCAGGAGCACGGTCATGCAACTGAAGAGGTGGCTCGATTAATGATGTTACTTCGTTCTTTGATCGAGAGAATGTCTGTCCCGACATGTCTGACTGAGTTGGTATGGCCTTTGACAGACGTCGATTCAGCAAATAGAGAAAGGCTTTTGTCTGTTGGGCCAGGGTACCGGAAAAGGCCCTCTGCCATCGTATAAAGTCGCCACACCCGAAGCCAAACGAACAGAAAGAACCCTGGCTAGGCCCTTGGGGCTCACTTAAGATCCTGGTGGAATTTCCTAGATTGTAGAGAGTGCGCTGGCATACCCCAAAGAAACCCCTAAACAGACAGGGGGTCGCGCGAAGAGAGGGCAACCGCAACAGGGTTGGATATGCGGTGACGCCACACAGGTACACTGCGGCGAAGGGTAGCAGGGGGATTCAGAGCCCCTCTCTCTCCTCGTCTGTGGTGTACCGGTTCAGAAAAAGTGTCGGAGATCCTCGGGCTTTTGGTAAAACACAATGCCCACCGATTTACGAAAATTGAGACTCTATGAACGTCTAAGGGAAATTTGATATAACTACACAAACCGAAGACCGATCCTGTCTTGTCCTCGGGGATTATAAGGTGTCTGTCCAACTGTCCGATTTGGCATCGAGGGACACCTGGCAGCAGGTGCGGGAATTTTGTGAAGAGACAAAACATAGGAAAGTAAGAGAAACCAAGGTCTCGTGAGAAAACTCCGGGTAAAACCTCCCTGGGAAAGAAAGATGAGCCAGAGTGGAAAAGATACATTGGAAACGGCTTCATCCCAACTGAAGGGGGGGTGTAAGACCAAAAAAATCTAAGGCAACCTACTTCTAAAAATCGTCCGATCACAGAGGTTGGGGGATAAAAAAAGGCTGTTGAGGAGAATCTTGAAGAGTGTCGAGAAATGGTTCAAAGGTGCAGAAAAAAATTCATAAAGTATCAATTGTATGTCAGCGAAAGTGTGTGAATAACTAGAGGAATCATGTCTGCCGAACACCCTTAGTGTCACAATTATCTACTCCTTAAATTGTAACAAAATGGCTGCCTTAGGGTGTAATCAACGACGGGAAGGACGTTGGAGTCCTATTCACTTCAAAACTGAGCTGCATGGAGCTGCCTGTCCCCCTCTTCTATTTGTTCTTACGATCTTAACATACCAGATTCAGAAACTTCTACACAGGAAACGCTTCTTTCAAAAATTCCCTATCCTGAAAAAAAGAGCCAGAAAACAAGACTTTACCGTTCCTAAAGCCATCCAACGGTCTACGCTAAAGTTCCTTCAAGGGAAGACGCTCTCAAAAAAACCACAAAGGAAAATATAAAATAAAGGCAGAGTATCTACAGGGGAACGTTGTATGGCATGGACTATATATGTTTTCTGGATTGGGGGGGGTATTGATGGAAAATGGGGGAAAGAACCTTTGTTGGAAAGAATGTCGGGGGATGTTTGAAGACTTGATATGGTAAATATCGGTTAAAAAATAGCAGAGAGGTCAAACCTCAAAAGTAAGGTGGAAGTGAATAGGAGACCTGTCGGGACCAGGGGGGGGGGGGGCCTTTTATTAAATGATTAAGACATTTTGTTAAACTATGAATTAGGTTGGGGAGCTGATGAGGGTAGGTTATATGCATACAGGATACTATTTAGTTCTGTAGTGAAAACATGAAATGAATGAAGGCATGGGGAAAAGGCTATCCAGACTTCAGGCATTAATGCCTTCAACGTACTTTTGAAGGACGGTAATCAGTGGGGTGATGGTAAAGATGAGGGGAAAGGGGGAGGATAGGTGAGAATTTTGGAACACTCATTTTTTATAAGAATGCATGACTGACGGGAGGGAAACGCATGGTTGTCAAGAAAAAGAAGGAATGTAAAAGGGGGAGGGGTCGAAACCGGGGAAAAAGTCCATCTAATAAGAAAGTTCGGAGGGGGGAATTTTAGGAAGTACTATTAGAAAGATAGGAAGGTAAGAGCCCAAGGAACACTGGGATGGTGCGAGATGAGAAGGTTAGAGCATACTCTATAAGAGAGCAGATTGGGGACAAAGGACAGGCTTTGTTAGACCTCAAGTAAGTGATTGTCGAGTCTGGAAACGGCTGGGGGAAAGTAGAGGTCGGGAAATCGGGAGAAAAAAAAAGGTCGTGAGGGCTTGAAGACACTTCTTATGTGTAACTATCATGGGGGAAGGGGCAACAAGGTAAACGAGAATCAGAGGAGAAGAAAAGGGAAGTAAAGATTGTCTTGTATCGACGATATTGGGGGGTGGGGAAACGAGGGGGGGGGAAAAGGAAAGACATGGACAGGAATAATAGAAACATGATGTCCAAAGGGATAGCTGCTCGACTCGTACAGGAAAGGACAAGATTGAAAAAGGTGGCAAGTAATTAGCTTAAGTGACCGCAGTCACAATCAAGGTCATTCGTCCAAATATGAAGTTAGAAAGGTGTTAGGGAAGAATCACTAAGAGAGAAATGTTACGATTGAAATGGAAAAGGGGGGGGAAAACCTTATTAAAAAGGGAAAAATCAAAAAGAAGAGAGCTTTCGAGGGCAAATCTCCTAGAGTGGGATGAGAAGTTAACCAAGTAAGGTACCAATCGGCCATGAGAATGTTGGTGTGTTAAGAAAAATTTTTGGTTGGGGATCTGATAGGAAAGGGTGAGGGGGGCAGTGAGAGAGAAAAAGGAGGAGAGTGATACGAGAATCGATTGAGTCAGGGCATATATATAGAGTTGACGAGAATGGGGCAAAAAGGTGTTTGGTTGGGGGGGTGGGTGACAGTTGGAACTTTTGCCTATGCAATTCACTGCAACCCGCCACAAGGGGGGGTTGGGGATGAAACAGTGTTATGGGGGTCTGTGTGCATGATCAGAAGTAGTGACCAGGACCTGATTGGGGGGGGTATTGAACACTTCGAATTGAATTAGAGCCATTTGGAAGAGGGGACGTTGAATGAAGCAATTGAATCCACTACTGGCTGTGGTGTTGGGAAGTAAATTGGTACTTGGGTAAGTACGGGCCTGGGCATATATTTCTATAAGAATGGAAGGTAGCTTCCGGTGTTTTGGTAAGTGCGGGGTGGTGGGCCTGAGGTTCCTCAATTGGGACAGTTCAACAGGTCGGGGTTGAATTTGAGGGACAAATTCCTGAGCGACATTTGTTTTTTATCGCGCCCAAAGTAGGAGCTTCTAGAATCGGTTTGGTGGGGAGTGTGGTTTTAGGTAGTTTGTGCTTTCGATTTTCCTTCTACCTTCTCTTCGCGTAAAAATGTGTCACGGGGCTCAATGCACTGAGTTTTGACAGACGACGGGGTAACCCTCGACTCCACGTTGTTTTTTCCCACCCCTGCTATAAGTAAAAATTGTTATCTCGTATTGGTCCGTCATAGACGGATATGGGCTGACATGTAGGAATTGGATTCACGCCTGTTCACTTTACTAAAGACTCCCACTTAGGAGAGCACTGGGGGGACAAGAAGTAAATCTAGGAGCTAACAGTGTAAAGTTCTTTGTAAACTCATGGGACAAGGGAAGGAGAATGGGACATCAGGGAATACATCGGATTTCTACCAGGCGGGAAAACTAGCATCACATTCGGAAGGAGTCATACAGAGGGTAGTCAGAGAAGGCGGAAAAAGACGGAGTCGGAACTATCGTTAATCTAAAAGGGTGGGAAAAGGCTTCAAATGGTTTAGTCATCGATTTGACAGGAAGGTAAGGGGGGGAAGGAGTCATGCAAACAAGTGAGAGAAAAAGGAGTTGGGTAAAAATCTATGGGGGGGGGAAACTTGGTCAAGTGTACCGTATTTAATGGCGCGTTACAATAATATGTTGGTCCGAAACGTGGGGGATAACATTCAAAAAGATGAATCAGAGGATAAAGTGTCTATACCGAATCAGACGGTGTTGATATGTGGGAGGGGGTTTTGAAGGTAACTGGGAGACGGGGAAGTTAATTGTCCGGATGGTAATATACGGGGGCAAAGAAGCTTACAAACGCGCGTCGGGGTGAGAGTGAACGTGTGTGTCAAAACGGGCAAATCTGTGGAAGTGGGAGACACCTAAAGGACTCGGAGCGCGGCAAGGGACTACATTATAGAAAAAATCATATACTGCTAAAAAGTGCTCAATAAACTAAGGGAGTAAGCATGTGACATATCTCGAATCCTTGGAATACCTCAACGAAGGGGGAGTTGCCTGTCACTGTACTTTTTATTTAAATACTTACGTATTTGGGGGGAGTAAAGAGATGGGGTTTAAAACCTATATTGAAATGTATTGGAGGGGGGGGCGTTGTGAGCTGATTAAAAAAAACAGGGAGAAAAACGGTAAGGAGACGCAACAAACGGTACCGGGACAGACGGAAAAGGAACGAGGCGAGGGAATGTGAGCAAAGGACCTTTTGATAAATAGCAAAAAAAACAACAAAAGGAGGGGAAAAGGAAAAGGCTATTGAGGGACCAAAGTTATTGGGCTCAAAGGGGACGACCCCTCGGTCAACGGTCGGATGGCTGTGTGGGTTTGGTTCGGGTAAATTATCATGTCGAGTAAGTCTAATACAAAAAGCATACAAGACACACATCCTCTCATAGAAGGTTACACAATCGCGTGAAATGCATACCAACCACGATATGGCAAGAAAAAGAGTGTTGGGAAAAGGAAGCAGGGGAGAGTTCGGGTCTGGACACAAGGAGTGCGCTATATTCCAACCGGACTGAAAGAGAACACGGTGTAGCGTAGGAGATAGTTGTAGAATGAGGGGTAGCACAGACGTAGGACAAAGTATTGGGGACCGGGCTCCAGGTGAACAAGGAGAAGGGGGGGTCAAAGAAGGACACGCAAGAAACGCAAGAAGACGCCGGGGGGAGAAAACGGCTAGGAAATTGTTAAAGACCATTTAGACAAAGTTGAGCGAGGAAAAGAGAAACAAAGACCAAACTCTCAAACAAATCATGTCGGAATCCTACAAAGGAAATATAGTGCGAATGGTAGTACATGGAGAGATCAAAGGGGAACCTCGATTGGACGAGCCTAGTCGTATCATGGGAAAAGAAAACAATGGAGTTTGAAAATGTTCCTTTATTCCGCACTGGGGTGAAATAAGACTAAGGCCTAACACTTCAACCCAGTTCAAATCGAGGGAAAAAAAGGAACACAATAACAGGGACATTTTTGGGGATATTGGTAACGAAAGATATGAGAAAGACGTGGAACGCCCCAGCCAGAATGGATACAAACCCGACTTGTATGACATACAAAAAAGGAAGATCAGTGAATCCTAAAAGGGCTTGAACAAATGGGATTGAGGGAGGAAAACCTTATAAGATGACCGGGGGACCGCCCTAGTTAAAGAAACAAGCCCTTTGGGTAGTTGAGATGGGTTACCCGAAGACTCCCCATAACCAGGAAATAAAAAAAAAAAAAAACAAAAAAAAAAAAGAGCAAAAAAAAAGTAAAAAAAAGAAAAAAAAAAAAAAAAAATAAAAAAAAAATAACAAAGAAAGAAAAAAAAAAAAGAGAAAAAAAGGGAAAAGGAGGGGTAAATAAGAAAAAAAGGAAAAAAAACCAACACACAACACAACACAAAAAAACAAACAAAAAATAAAAAAATAAGAAAAACAAATGAAAGCCAAAAATAAATAACAAACTGAAACATAAGACAGAAACAACGTTTTTGTTCTTTCGCTCGGGGGGGGTCGTGTGCCTCGGTTCGGCAATGTCACTCAACTGTGGCTTCGTTACATGTTGTCACAAAACTGTTTTCGGAGCGGAGTGGCAAAGCCACTATCACTGATCGAAAGTCAGAGGTCAGCAGAGAAACCCGAGGAACATGCAGCAACCACAAACACACTAGACTTCGATCTCGAGGGGATAACAAGCAGCCAAACCACGGGGTCATCTCCCATGGGGGAAAAAAGGGCCCATTGGTAAAGCAAAAAAAAATGTTAATAATTGAAAAGAAGGGGGCTGCAAGGATGGCAAGTGCAAAGTGGAGACACAAGTACCATTCTAAACAAGAACAGCTAACCGTCGTCAACGATGTAAGAAGTGGATTATATACGGCCAATGGGGGACTGATCTTACGCACACTAAGCGGGCCCACCACAGAAAGACTGTAGCGATTCTCTGAGACACTCAAATAACACAAGATCCACATAATACTCCTGTCAGACCAAAACTCCCAGGGGTGGGGCGGGCCGGGTTAAAACCTGATGATAGGGGGAGTGCCGTCAACGGTCAAACCAAAAACAAACCATATAGGAATGGGAGGCCACACTCGAAAACCCCTAGAGGGAACGGGGCAAAACGAACGACGATCTCAGTTTCATAAGAGATGAACACAACCTAGACAAAGCCAAATCTAAATCCCGACTTCTGCAAAAGCAATAACAAAAAAATACAAAAGACAAGTGGGGGGGCCGATGTGAAACAACACTGTGAACATATGGGGGAATAAACCATGCAGAAGGGGCAACCGAGAAAGAGATTAGGGGGGGAGGGACCCCTGTGGGGGAGGGGAAAGTACTCCTTATGAAAGCGAGAAAACTCATTTTCTGCTAGATTCACGTCAAAAAAAAACTGCATCGGAACTACCACGGCCACGTCATCGGGATCATGCCGGCTGTGACAGTGCCGGGGAACTTGGAAAAAGAAGGACGGAGACTGATGACTTGAGCTGAGACGTCGCTATCATCCAAAAGATAGGAAATATGTTTCTATGGGTGCCCGGGGAACGGTGTCCTCGCTAGGGGAACCGAGGATAAAGGACCACAACTTCCGGGGCGAACAACCAAATCGGTTCTAGTCAAACCGATTTCTGATCTGTGGCTACTCTCGACCCCAAGGAATAATTACAGGGCTTGTCCCGTACAACTAGATGGGCCACTACGCTTGTCAAGGCGAGATCCCTACCATCCCTTTCTACTCGGAGGGGTGTGTTGCCCTTGGACCCCTGGTCCCAGCCTCTGTTTGAAGGGAACAATGCGAATAACTTCGCCCACTTGGTTGAAAAGAAACTGGGCGAGGTTCTTGCCAAATCTGACATCGGAGTATAGAGTTATGGGGTCAAGCTCAATTATATTGCCTCCATTTCAGGTTCTGACTTGGAAAACTGACCGGGTGCAGTAAACTATAACTAGTACGTAACTCGCAATCTAAGAGTCTCTTAGAAAAAGGGAGAAGGTGTCTAGAAAACCTCCTTTACATTTAAGTGTATTTACTCATTTGGCCATGGTTCCTCAACGTAAACTGTATGATCCAATAAGGGGGGTGTCCGAAAACCGTAGAAATTGATCAAGAACGGCAACCCCGCAACAAGTTTAACGTCACACTCTTAATTACTACACCCTCCTGGTACGGAAAATGGTCATTGGTCCGTAGCAGAAAAAACATTGTTCATTGCAAAAAAAAGATTGTCCATCTTTGTGAAAAAATAGGAAAGGTCTGAAAGAGACTGAGTCTCATATAGGACTCAAAAACGATGTCCATTAGTAACAAAAGTCAGGAGATTGGACTCAAAGACACCCTCTGGGACGTTACCTTCAAGTTATTCCTCTAACCTCCGTTAAGGTACCCGTGACGCTATTTTCGGACGAGCTGAGAAGGCTTCAGAAAATCGCAACTTAAGAACCACTACGCGTGAGGTCAAAAGGACATATCTCACATCCATCCAGAACGCTGGGTCCGTTACCCGAGAACACCCTCTAAATTCCAAAATCCACAATGTGAGAGACTGCTCTAAATTCCTGCCTTTAATGTCAACAAACAGGGAGAAAAGAAATGATCATATGAGAGGGCGGAGTGGTAGGGGGGGAGGATGGCGAGTAACGAGAGGTGGGGTTGGGTTTGGGTGTTCCCCTGAGGGGTTTGGAAGATTATATGGAGGGTAAACTCGGGTTTAGTGGGGGCGGGTAATTTGGAAGGCCAGGGTATTAGGTTTAGAGAAGTATGGTTGGGCAAAAAAGACCCTTTACCGGGATTAACGAAACCACGCCGGAGGTATGCATTTGGAAAGTTCAGTAATTTCCAACGGGGCCAAGGGGGGGGGGTTTCGTTGAAGGATAAGGAACACAATGGTGAATACTGACATTATGAGTTGGACTGGGGGAGCCGACGGGATCTCCGCACCTATTCTATTGATAATTCCAGGATGAAAGAATAGGCGACAGGTGAAAAAAAATGTGTTGAAACAATGAAGGAGCAATTGTAAAAAAAACCATAACTGGCCAGCAAAGGGTTGTCCCTTCGTCCCCATCCTAGGGTTTAGGCTCGGGGTGACAGGGGAGGGGGGGGAGCCGGGGTTTGTGGAATCCCCCCCTCCGGTTATTGGTAAAGCTGGGCAACTTAATGCAACGGACGAATCAATTTCCAAGCTTCTTTCACTGCACAAGGTAATGGGGCAATTGCGGTCATCTACCATCACTGTGGACCTCTCCTCTCCTGCTTCGCATGGTGCGGGGTGGGTACTAGTATCAGACTGGACGAGGGGTAACCCCAAAGCACCCTGTGAAAGGGAGCGAATTAGGGAGACAAAAGAAGCTTGAAACAAGAACGGCTGGGGAGGGCAAGAAGGAAAAATGGACAGGTCGAGTGGCCGCCTAGTCGCATTTTGCGAACAATAGGGATGGGAAAAAATAGAGAAAGGGAAGGAGGGGAGAAAAAGTCGGGGGGAGTATGACGAACGGGTCAACCGGCTATGGTCTGCAAGGGAGGACAGGGGGAGATGAAAGGAAACACGAGACGAATGCAGATTGAAGAAAAAAGA
>Ga0179593_1428484_pt1 | contig 18366 bp, 25 predicted proteins | sample CZODoug2_1_08_16_FD_185931 | JGI IMG/M metagenome (GOLD analysis project Ga0179593, IMG submission 185931) | Vadose zone soil fungal communities from Angelo Coast Range Reserve, California, USA - CZODoug2_1_08_16fungal (PacBio error correction) | ecosystem: Environmental > Terrestrial > Soil >...
TCAAGGGGTGGACGGAAGCTCTACATAGAGGGCTCGAAAAAAAAATCAGGCCAGAGGGAATCGGTTTCCGCGCAAAAACACGGCCCAAAGTCCGGTTCGTATCAACTCTGACTACTTAAAATCAATAGGACTTTTTTTGTTGGGGGCTGCACCCTCAAGAATGTCAGGGCTAAACAATTCGCGACAAATCGGGTCCTACTCAAACTTCGAAGCTCGTTGTTTAGGCAGAGATGTAGGCACCAAGGAGATGAAAAGGAAGGGGGGGGAATTCGGTAAAGTTTGGAGATAAACTCTGATTTCAGGAAGGAGTCACCCAATCAAGAACAACGGGTGAGTTCGAGAAGGGCAGGAGGGGGGGGGGGTATCGGAAGAGATCGCCCATAAAAACGCGCTGTTGCACAGAAAACGGGGAGAAGAGGAAAAACCCGGTAAAAAAATCAGCTCTGATTTTTGCAAAGTTGCACAATGGTAGAGGGGCAGACGAAAAAGGATGCGAAGCTCGGAGGATTGAGCCCAGATACAACGGGGAAGGAAATTTAGGAGGGAGGGATATTTGGGTAGTCCGGGGAGTCCAGCCTGCCGAACACGAGAGGAAAGAGCGTCGGGGGAAGGTCGACCGCTCAAGTGCATCTTCAGGAGGCCACCCACATGGGGGTGGGGGCTATTGGATTAACTGACCGGTTACTAAGATTTCGGGAATTTAAGTTCCGCTGCGGCAGAAAAAGGATTAGCCGCTGAGAGGTCTTGGGAGCCGAGTGGGGTAAGGCAATATTCTTCAGGGAAAATGAGTGAAAAACACGTGAAAATTCTTTCCGCCGGGAGATACTGGGCGATACACCGTTTAAGAGAGAAGGACCCGATCGGGGAGGGACAAAGAACGTACTTCAGGAGGAAGACAAAAGGGTTGGGAAGCCGAAAACTCAAAGGGACCAGACTTCTTTTCCGGGAGGCGGGGAGAAGTCCTTGTATTAACTCCTTTTTAGAAGCGTGGGGGCAGGAACAGCTAAAAAGGGGGGGGAAAGATCACTAACGAAACTAGGGGCCGAAACGACGGGTGTTGTCGCGACCGGAAAACACGGGGAAGAGGTGGAAGGCATGAAGTTGGTGAAATCCCTTGAAATGGAAACTAGATTCTGTCATAAAGAGCAGCCTCGCACGGTTGTAAGACTTCTGAAAAAGGTGAAAGGGAAGAAGGTGTCCCGTATCTGTACCTCCTGGAAGGACTAGAGCTAGGATCTGCAAGAAAACGAATCCAGGAGGAAACGCGGTTACTTCCGTCAAAAACTATTCAACGAAAGAAAATAAGCGACCAAAAGCCGAAAAAGGGAGAAACGTTACTTACACCTGGCGAAAAGGGCAAACAAGTCCCGGGTATCTCGGAACTGACCCCTCCTGACGCAAATTGGGGCATCATGCCGGAAACAAAAAAAGTAAGAGGATCGTCACCTTATCTTATCAACCTCAGTCGTTAGAAAGCTGGCCGGGAAAAAGGAAAAGATGAAGAAGGGGGGGTGGGTGAGCGGCAAGCGGAAAAAAGGAAGTTATCGAAGCGAACGGTTGAAAAGAAAGAACGTGAACGAAAGTACGCCGCCTTGTGTATTTCTCGCAACCACTCTCTTTCAGGGTAATGGGGGAATTGCACCCGGGGCTTCACGTAAATCAAGGAATGTCTTGAGACAAGGGGGATCAAAACTCCCGAGGGGCACCCCGGCGGGGAGAACGGGCCCACGGGGCCCTGAAAGGAAGAAGGGAGAGCAGCTGTCCTGGTTCGGAGGGTTCCAAAAAGCAAAAAAAAAGAAAACGGAAAAGAAGATCGCAGATGATCGGGGGGGGGGAGGGTTTTAGCGGAGGGGTTCGAGCGATGACGGATGGCAAGAAGTGGGGGTAGAGACGTGAAGAGTTAAGGATGAAAAAAAAAAAGGAAGAAGTTTGGTTAGCACCCACCCGGGAGGAGTCTAAAGACCTCGGCCAATCACTTATCGAGAGCCTTTCAACAACTCTCCAGGCAGTCCGAGGGAGCCAGGAAAAAAGAGGATTCATAAAAGCGCGTCCATAAGCATATGAACCCTTGTCGAGAAACGGCTGAGAGCTTATCGATGTGGGTGTGCCTGACGTGCCAAATTTTTTAGGGCCAAAAAGAGGAAAGCGGTCTTACGGACGTGCCCGCTTTGATCGAAGCCGGGGGGCAAAAGCTGAGGACAGAGTACAGAGGACCATCCGGGGGGCTGGGAAAAAGGCCACCGACATGCGTAACTTGGATCAATACAAAACCGAACTCGGGGACGGCGTATTCGCGGAGGGTTGGACATTTAGCGCGTGAGGCGATACATCAGGGCCCGACCAGAATTGGGGGGGACCGAGAAACAACAAAGGAATACTTTACGTTAGCTCCTCTAGCAACGGGAAAAAAAACCCAAGTGGACCGAGGGGGGTTTGGGGGAAAGGGAAATTCCAGAAATCCTTTGGGAAGTTGTGTAAAGGGCCTGATTGCAATGGGACGATAGAGAGGTTTCATTGGACTAAACTGACGCAGAAGAAAAAGGGGGGGGATACGGTATGTTAACTAAGGGTCGCATCTGGGGGGACATGGGTAGCGAATGTGGAGGGAAGGGAAAGAGGAGGTTTATAATACCGTGCGTCATTTCTTTTACTCTTGTCGGATAGGAAAGCTCGTACGGGGGTCGGCAGTCAGGGGGGAGAAGACCGCAGAGGGAAGCTAAGCCGACCGTGGGTAAGACGCGAAAGTAGAGAAGCCAACGCATAGGGGCGGAAATGCAAGGGGGAACACAGACAGCAACTAGTGGGGGATTGGAAAGGGACTCGGGTTCAGACTGACCAAATGCGTGCTGGTAGGAAAAAAAGTAGGTGTGAGAGGGGAGAGGGGCTACTCTGTCGCATTAAGGGGGGGAAAAAGCGATTTTCTACAAAGGAACATGTATCTTCGTTAGAAGCTCCGCGCACAAGAAGGAGTGCAAAAGAGTGGCGGATCAAAACTGCAATTGAGGCCTGACGCGCCAAATTAAACGGTGGAGCGACCCGGAGCCGAAGCAAAAGAGTAGCGGGGGGAAACGAATAATAAAGGTTTCAACCCCTGATCAGGAAGGGGGAAATCTTGGAAAAAAGAAAAGAGACAAGAACAGAGATATAAAAGTTTCTTGCGAGGGGAACGCAAAAGGGGAAAGATGAATCGAGCGTCAGCCATGGGGCGACACCCGTCTCAGGGTGGGAAAGAAAACACAAGGGGTCCAAGAAAAAGGGTCCGAAAAAAAGTGAGGGGGAAGCTGCCCATAAAAAAGAAAGAAAGCTCGAGGAGGAGAGGGAATGAGGGGAGCAAAGAAAGAGACCAGGGGGGGAAGGAAGCGAGCAGAAGAAGGAAGTAAAAAAAAAGGTAAGAAACAGACGAGGCGAGCGAAGGTTTTAGTGGTGGCCATCAGTAGAGAAGCGAGGCCGAGGGGAAGGGGTTGGGGGGGGTGGAGAGAAAGCAACAAGGATAAAAACGAAGGGAGAGAAAGGGTGAAGAGTAGGTGACTAGCAAAATCGAGCGGGATGCGTAAAAAGAGGTGGGGGAAGTAGATGGGATAACCTACGTGATGACAGGTAATAACTAGAGGGGGAGGGAGCCGAGGGCGCGAAAGGAACGCGGGCTGCGGGAACGCGAAAGGAAGAGGAAGGGGGCGTGAGAGAGGCGAAGGAGCAGGAGAGGGAGAGGAAAGGCGAGAGCAATGGACAGGAAGAAAATTTGGATCAGGTTTCCAAGGGAGAGAGCAGGGAAAATGAGTAGAAAGCAATAGTAGAAGAGTGCAGAAGGGAGGAGAGGGGCTAGGGCGGTCACAGGCGCGGAGGTAAAAAGCAAGAAAGAGGACAGGGAGCAAGGACGGGGTGCGGGGAAACGTAATAGAGGTCAACAAAGCGCTTAAGAAGGGGCAAAGGCCACAGAGGGAGCAGGGTGGGACGGAAGTGGGACTGAACAGGATGAAGGAGGGCGAGAAGGAGAAGGAAAGAACGACAAAAGAGAAAAGTGGGGACTAGGAGAAGGGGGAAGGGAGTGAAGGGATGGCGAGACGATAAATAGGGTAAGAAGGGGGAGGGAGGGAGGGCAGAGATATGAAAGGAAGGAGTTGGACTGAGCGAACAGGGGACGGTCGCATTGAATTGGCGAGAAAGAACAGAAGGGGTAGGAGCCGGGAGGGAGTTAAGTCAGGGGGATGGATGGCGGGGCGGACGAGAACGAGGGATGCACAGGAGTCAAAGAGAGGGGAGATGTTGTGTATGAGTGCGGGGGGAGAGGGGGGGGGTGGAGAGGGGGAAGGAAAGCGGACGGAAAACAAGAGGGCAAAGAGAGGTGGTATAACCCTACAGGGACCGTGGACAAGGCGAGGGCGGGGGTTGTAACAAAAATGGATGAGAAAGAAAAAAAAGGGGCATGAAAAGGAGGAGAGGGAAGAGAGGAAAAAGAGGAGACGTGAGGAAATGCGGGGGCGGAGGACGTAAAGAGGGGTGGCAGAAAATGTAGAGGAGCCCGCACAGGCGGGTGGCTGAAATAGGAGTGGGGGTATAGTCCCTGGGGTGGGGGGGCACTGGCACGGGCGGGGAGAAGACCGGGAAAAGGCACTATATTTTTGCCCCAGGGAAGATGTGCGGGCGAGAAAGAGAAGATTTCCTCTGGGGGAGGGAAGGAGTGAGAAGGCGAAAAGAATACGCGGGAACGGAGGAACGTGGAAACGGGCCCAAATCCCCAAGAAGAAAGGAGGAGAAGTAATAAAAGGGTTGGAGGAAAAGGAATAAAAGCAGACGACGAGCGGAGAAAGGGACAAACAAGTGGGGTCAGGGGCAGGTGGCGGATTCCCACACGAGTGGCGGCGAAATGGGAGGGAACAGGGAGCGGGGGCCATTTGAGAGAAGGAAGAGAACAAGAGCCCACAACCGCGGTAAGTTGCGCGAAGGAGGCGGAATGCGAGGGGAAGAGGAGAAGAGAAGCGAAAGAAAGCAGCACCCGGAGACAAAGAAGCAGACAGGGTGGCGGAAGTGAGGGTGGAGGAGGGGGGAGCCGAAGTAATAGGGAGAAACAACCCGGGAGCAAATAGGAGACAAGATTAGAGCGCCTGATGGGTATTTAAGGTGGCTTTTATATTGAACTTGTTGGGGGAGTGGGGGGTGAGCGACCAGGAGAACAAGAGACCACTTGGGAGGTATACATTTTTATGTGTCCCTCCACAGTAAAGTGAAGGTCAAGAAAATGGTTTGGGGGGGTTAGTATGGCGGCAGGCTGGGGTGACAGGAAAATCGGACTACCCAGAAATATTTAAGCCAAAGACATTCAAAGGAAACGAATTGCCTGGGGGGAGTATTCTTTAGGGGGACTCAACAACGAAATCGGTGGCTAGATTAAAAAAGGGGGGCAAGGGATGGAAGCGATCTAGGGTGAGTGATGGGGGGGAAAACCTGCCAGTTAGATGAAGGGAAAGAAGGAGGAAGGTATGGGGGCGACAGCTCACGAAAACCAGAACGAAGGGAAGACGGTAAAAAAAGCAATGACGGTCTTGGGGGGTCGGGAAAGAAAGGAAACTACTAGGAGGAGTATCACTCCAAACCGCAAAGAGGGTTAACAAGGAAAGGCGTGTGCGGGTGTGTGGCATATAGGGGAGAAAAACCCGAGCACAGAGGGGATAGAAGAGGAGGAGGTCATGAGCCGCTTGTTCTCCCCAAACAACCAGTAGGACTAATCCTGAGGGTGTAGAAGCCGGCCGTTTAATTGAGGGGCTCAAAAAGGTCATCGACTGGAAGGGGAGAGCGAGATGGAAAGACTTTCCGTTCCATAACCTTTACAGGAGGTCTCTCTCAACAAACAAAACGAGTATTCTAATTTGCCCCTTTTAACGGGAAAGATAAATCCGAGAAGAGCAAAAGAGCAAGAGGCATTCTAAGGGGTGGAGCGCCCAGAATTAACAGCCTTTTCGGGGAAGAAAAATACTCGGAAAATCAAGAGAAAACTACTGGTTTTTTTGGGGGGGACAAATCAGCATGTACGCGACAATGGACGATCTCAACACTCTCTCTTTAGAGGGGGTGGTTGGGCATAAAACGCGAGTTAAAGAAGGGGAAGAGTAACGATCGGTTGGGAGGAAAGAAGCGCGTTATGTAGGGGTGAAGTAGAACCAGAGACGGGGAATGAAAGCAAGAAAGGTTCGACATGCGTAGCTGAGGGTAATCTGGGGGGGGGCAAGGGGAAAAAAGACTCAGTACTCAGTTTGCCAAGGAAATTGTCCCCACCCAGATAATACATCGACATCGCAGAAAGGGGAAAGTGAAAAAAAGGGTATCGGAAGAGGGGGAAAAAAGCTGCGAAGGAGCTAGGGAGGTACTCACAGTAGCACGGCCGCAGTTACTGGGGGGCGGAACTGTCTTTGGGGGGGAAAGTCCTAGGTAGGCAAAGACTGCACCTCAATCCTTAAGAGTGGCTAAAGGGTTCGACCAGCTCAAGGAGCTTCTCGGCCCAAAAGTTTGTGGAGTAGGGGATTTCCGACGTCAGGTGGGGAACCAATGTGACACGTGCGATGAAAAGCAGTGTAAAAGCGGATTCAACCAAGAAAATTCGCCCGTTCCTGTTCAAACGTTTAGAAAAGGGAATGAGGAAGGGCGGAGTGGAAAAAAAAAAAGTGATGAATCAAGTAGGGATGGGAACTTCTGCGAAGGGTCAAACAAGGAAAGTTTCGTGCAGTCTTGGACAGAACAGAAAAAATTTGAATAGGGGAAAGGGGGTCGAAAAAACTCGTTTGAACGAAGTCGATTCACGGGGAGGAGGCCGGGAGACGGAAGATACCGGTAATGGTAAAAAGTCATGGGGGGTGCATTCCTCAGCTACTCCCTCTAGGAAAAGAACCGCCACTAAGGCACGGGAAAAAAAATACTTGTTGTGGCGCCGCCATAGCACCCCGAGGGGGCATGAACTCAATGAACGAGCCCAATGTCCCAGAAGAGTGGAAGGGCTGTCCCCATTTCAGGGAAAGAAATCCTACCGCGCAGGGGGTTGTGCTGAGGAAAATGTAGAAGTAGAGGTGAAAGGAGGAGGGATCTTCTATCCAGAGGCGAAGCGGAAAGGTTCGCTGAGACACGAAGCCCCTATTGTGGTCGGGTAAAAAGGCTATTCAAATCCACCTGCGCTACCGTTACGTCAAAAAAGCGGCGAAAACTTTAAGGGTACGACAGTATCCACTAAATCCGCTCTCTTCTCCTCTTTATAGAGGTCAAAACTTACAAAAGAGATGGATGATCCAAGTGGGACATCAGGAAGAAACAAGGTAAAGGGAAGGGGGGGAAGGCCCGGGCAAAAAAAGGCTGACACAATGGGGCAAACGCAAAGGGGGGTTCGTAGACTGGCCGGTCCAAATTCGTCATTTGGTTTAAGCGGGAATAGTTGAGGAAGGGTAGGTATCGGAAGCGGAAGAGTGAATAAACTGGGAAACTCGCGAATATCGAGAAGGAAGGAAGGGGGGGAGTTTCGCCAATCGTCGTCTACTTTGGGAAGTTTGCTGGGGGGGACTGGGGCTTCAACGTAAATCAAGGGTTGAGGTCGGGACGCAAGTATCTCACTACTGGGGAGAAACCGGTCCGAAAAGAGGGGGCAAAGTCAAGGAAGGAGAAAGAAAAGGAAAACTAGGGGGAACATCCCACTTCCGAAGGGCATTCTGTGGAACAAAGGAATCCTAAAAAAAAAAAAACGAGAGAAAAGAGACTCGCAGATGGGAATAGACAAGGGTCATCTGCTCTGAAGAGCGGATTGAATGGGTTTTACGGAAGTCCTCGAGAGTTGCAAGGGGGGGTGAAGAGAAGGAAAGGCTTGGGGGGGGTTAGAGGTATCAGGAGATCCAAAAGGAGGAGGGGGAAAAAGAGAGAGAGCCAAACCAAGAAAGAAGAGGTCTCAAGGTCAAACAGAGAAAAACAGGGAGGACCCCAGAGACCTTTCAAACCCTTAATATTCCGAGCGGAAGCCTATAAAAGAAGGGAAAAAAAAGGCAGGGGGCATCGCTCTTTGAGCCTGTATCGCTGGGGTGTCATACCGGAACAACAGCGACACGGGAAATGTTGAGGCAAATGAGGAGGGGAAGTAATACCGTGGTCGGCCACTGGGGGAGAACGCTGGAATGAAGGAGTCCCCGCAAGACCATCCGTATTTAATGAAGAAAAAGGCCCAAAAAACAGAAAAAATTCCTGATCCAGATTCGCCTACCATTATCGGAGTGTCGGGGGTTTCAAAGGGGTTATTCTGAAATGAGGGAGTATGCTGGAGCGAACCAGAGGGGGGGAAGACAAGAACACAAACACCAAAAAGTCATGGTCTTGCCCCGACCTTCGCTAAATTTAGAGAAACGGATCCAGGGGGTTTGGGGGGCCCTGGGGGAATGCCGACCTGGAAGTGGGGGTTGACGGCCTGATTCAAAGCGAACTCGGGGGGGGCATTTATAGACCGGACGCTTCCGGCGAAGAATCTGGGGGAAGAAGGGGACAGACAGCTTTTGAAGAGGGGGAGCGCAGGGGATGGCTGGGGGAATATCAGGTGAAAGTAACCATTGCCGTCCTTCGACGATAACGGAGAAAGGGAGAGAGGGAGATCGACGAAAAGCGGAAAGAGAAAAAGGGAATAACCGGGGGAAATCTCCCGGGAACAACCGGTACTCTATATCGTTGGCGGAAAATGGCAAGAACGAAGGGGTGACGGTGGCTCTTTCATTGAGGTCAAAAACCAACCAAACGTTGTTGGGCCAAAGAGTGCGTTGCTCGGGGGGACTGACACAGAGGTATACCTGCCTTAGTGGGGAGGGGGAGGACTTCTCAAAATTCTTCCTTCACAAAGCAGTGGCTGAAAAAAAAAAGGAACCTGTAAGAGGACTGGAAAGACGGAACGCCTAAAATCAAGGGGAAAAAAATGAAGAAAAGGAAATAGTTTTTTGCGGCTAAAGGGCATGAGGATTTATCATCCGATGGTTCCTGATCGTTTAAAGGGGGAGAAAAAGCAGAAGGAAAGATGGTCGGAAACAATTCGAAGGGGTGGGAAAAAGACCACTGAAGAATTACTGGCCAGATAAAGGGAAAGGGCGGGACTAAAAGAGTAAAACTAAAGTGGTCTGGGGGGGCAAGGAAAATCTAACAGTAGGGATCGAAGCACCCATGCGGAACCAAGGAGGGTAAGCAATAGCCAACACCAGGGGGGCCTTCGAAAGGAATAACAAAGGGCCTACCTCTCGTTTGGTTAAACGGGACACGTGTTTTCACCGCGTTTATTCGAAAATACCAACCCCCGCCAGCAACAGTCGGAGCGGGGCAGTGGGGGGAAGAAGACGTAGGCGGATTGGTTCCTAAGGAAGAGACGATTGGCCCTACCCAGGTAGAAAAAGGGAGCGACAGCGGGAGCTGTGGGGGAAATCAGACAGAGAAACGGACTAAAGGAGAACAGCAAGGACAAGAAGCAAGGAGGGCAAATGCGGAGTGAGACGCGGACGAGAGAGAAGGGCCGCGGAAAGCATACGTACGGACCGGAACAAAAGGTTTGGTGGGTGGAGGGGGAGATTGGGACAGAGGGGCGGCGGAAAAAAGCAGCGGCGAGGGGAGGATCAAGAGGTGCAGAAAAGCCAGGAGAAAAAAAAGCAAACAAAGGAAGAGGACAAGCAATGCTGAGGGGAGATGACAAGCTGGCAATGGAGAAAATCAGGACGAGGGGGTGGAGCAATGGAAACGGGACGCGGGGGAAAGACAACGACAGCTGGTACTCCAGCAGGGGGGAGACAGAAGAAAAAGGGAACTGGGAAACCGGTAGAGACTCGACCAAAAAGAATCAGGGATGGGCCGCGGGGGGGAACAGGCAAAAGGTGAGCTAGGGCACGAAGTTATAGGAGAGAAGGTCCGGCGGCCATCAGGGAGCTAAAACGGAGAAGCATGAGGGCGGGAGCAGGGAGCACGAGAACCGAAAGCGATAAGAAGGGAGAGAGAGAGAGCGTGTAAGAAAAGTAGGGAGGAAGGGAGATAAGAGAGAGTAGTAACAACCCGTGGGAGCGGGGGGAAGAAGCACCGTGCGGGGGAGGGGGGTGGGGATGGGTGACGAAGCAGCTGTTGTTCAGGGAACAAGTGGAGTGGGGAGGCATGACGAGGTCAGGAGGAAAGGGAGAAGGCCGAAGACGCAGAAGCGAATTCAAAAATGGCGGCGGAGAGAGGGAAAGGGTGGGGGGATGAGCTAGCGACGGAAATAGAGAGATCAAATGGAAAAAAGAAGCCTTAGAGCGAAGCGGGGAGGGTGACCGGGGGGGCGGCGGGGCAGGGGAGAACTGCTTGGGAGGTCCGATGATTATCGGAAAGGGTAAAGAGAGGTTACCTCCAGACGGGCCCCTTCCCTTTGCTTAACAGTGACGGTAATGACTGGGATGGTACTATCCCAAAAAGTCAGGCTTGTAATGCTATCCCATTGTGAAATTGGTACTGGGAGAGAGCCGAGTTTGAAGGATCGGGTTTTGTCAAATAGTACATGCCTGATCCAAAAGAGGGTAGGGGGGGGAGACCATCTCACTTAAAGAGCCCATCCACTCTAAGCATCGGGGGAAAAGGGGGGCATTACGTCCGGTCCTTACGAACTACTCCGCAGGGGTATATAAAAAAGAATAGGTTGGGAACGAAAGCAAAGGCGTTAGGAGGTGGTATTAAAAAAAAGCTAAAACCGAAAGAGGATGGGGGAGAAGGAATCGAGCTCTCAGTGGAAACCCACTCCCATTGCTGAAAAAATCTACGATTAGCCGAGGGTAGAGTGAGCCAAAAGGAAGGTTTAAATGGGAAAGGGGCGCGAAAACGGAGAATGCAAATGGAGTGGGGAGAGAGAAGAGGGAACTTTCGGAAGAAAGGGAAACTTAGAGTCGAACAACAAAACGGGGATAAGACTCCTTAATTTATTTCCGGATAGACAATAGAGGAGCAACACAAAAGAACAGTAAAGTTCAGAGCGGGGGTCGATCCATCAAAATAAAAGGAAGGGGGAGGGGAGCTTATCCTATTCCTCCGGGGGGGAGAAAAAAAAGAAGGGGAAGGGCTAACAATTACGAAAAAGACTCTGATTGGATCCCACTAGATAAGCGGGGGGGGAGGGTTCATACACACGAGATTAACAAGTGACAGAAGGTAACTGCTGCTCGGCTTAAGTGAAATAAAAGGTTAGGCTGACAGAAGGGGGGGCGGGAGGGGAAGATGCGTAGCTTGATGGGTAGAGGAAGGGCGCTTTCGCCCATGCCCTCGGTGGGCCGGAGGGAAGAAAAACGGAGTAAATTGGAAAAACCCGATAAGCCATCGCTAGAAAATTCATTCGGCTGAGTCAAGCGAAGAGGAGAAGGAGAGCAGGGAAGGTACTGACCAGAAAAAACAAGCCAAAGGGAAGGGGAAGGGATGGCGGGGAAAGTTTTAGGTGGGTCCGGGACGCCCGTAACCGGAACTTAGAGAGTAGAAGGGTTAAAACTAAAAAGGGTGCATAAAGGAAAAATCTGGTCAACAAAATGGTGGGGGCTCTTTATTAAATTCTCAGGGGAAAAATGGCGGGCTAGTTAAAACCTCTTTGAAAGGGGAAAACTTAAGAGAGGGGCTCAGGTCGGAGGAGTTTATTTTGGAAAGGAATTATTAGAAAAGCGGCTTGCAAAACGGGAATAATTACGGTTCCCGATAATTAGTGCAGCTCCTGACTCATCTTACGACTTACGGACAGACAACAGACGTAAATGTTAAAAAAAAAGTTTTCGCAGGAAAAACGCGGGAATACTTCTTATTCAAAGAGGGGGTAGTCAAGGTAGGGAAAAAATACCGTAAGGTCTCGCTGTGTGGAAGGAAGACAAGAGAGAACGAGGAGGACCCCGCCACTTAAGGAAGGAAAGATTGGTTGGTCCAGGGGGAACGAGCACGAAAGACTTTGGCCAAGGCGTAACGCGAAAAAAAAAAATCAGAAAGCGCAAACAGTTAGAGAAAATGTGATGGAGAAGAAAGCGCGGGTATGTGACTTCGATGAAAGGCCGGGTAACGCTGGGCGGTCTAAATTGCCGCTTCGCGACCCTTAGGAAAAGGGCGGGTTGGAGGAAAGTGACGGCCAGACATCCACGAGAAGGGAAAAGAAGACAAGCAGAGAAAAGTGAGTTTACATCCAGTATCCAAGCCTAAAGCAAGCGTCTCGACCTGAAATTGAAAAAAAAATTTCAGAGGAAGTAAAAGGAAAGATGAGAGCCCAGGGCAAAAACTGCGTAAAGGAGCGCACGTTGGAGGAGACAGAGGGCCGGTCACCGGGAAGAAATTAAAAAAAAGTTGGTTTTTCTGGGGTGCATTTATCAACGAACGGGGAAGAGAAAAAGGGCAAACGCAGGGCGAATACAACGCAGATGACCTGTTTATGGCGAACGAAGCATCAAGAAAGGGGGGAAGGGGGACGGGTGGGGCCTTGTGGGTTAAGGGGGATAGGGTCCTTTCTCACGAGGATAACCTGAGGAAAGGGAGGGACCACGGGGACTGGCCAGGCAAACCGCGCTAGGCCGGGAACCTGCTTGCGGACTGCTGTTTGTGGAAACACGATCAGCACACCCAAAAATAAGCAAGAAACATGATAATCTGAATTGTATTGAAAAAAATGCAGGGGGGGAGGGAAAGGAAAAGAGAGCGGGGGGGGAAGAGGGGGAAAGGATGAAGCAGGAAGGGGGTGATTGGTTTAGAGAAAAAACAACCACAAGGAGGGAGAGGGAAAAGAAAGAATCTAACCAAAATCACGGCATCAGAATTGGAAAAGTCACCTTGCCGCACCCTTCTGAACTTGAAGGAGAAGATCGGAGCCTGAAAGAAGAGGAAACCGGGGGCAGCGGGAGCGTTCGAAGAGGATCGCTGTTGGTTTGGCTGAACGGTACACGAAGGGAAAAGGGAGGAACTCGAGCAGGTGGGACTGCCGGGGAAGAAAAAGACGTTTGAAAAGTAAAGCAGGCGGTCAAAAACCATACCGGAAAAGTGAAAGGGGGAAAGCCAAGGCCACCGAAACTGAAAGGGTCTTACTCGATTCCACATTCAATCGGTAAGGAGGAACTCGGGGGAAAGGGATGGAAGAGGGTCGCATTCGGAAATCCAAGATACACAGAAGAGAAACAAAAAACGGGAATCATTCCTTGCCTGGCAAACCAAAGTAAAACCAGAAATTTCTAAGAAAGGTTTGGGAAATGGGAAGGACGATCCTGGGGGGGGGTTATCGGCCTGATGCAAGGGCGCATATCGAAGGTGGGGGAGGTACGTCTATCCTGAAAGCCTTGCGTAGGGGCTAACTGTTCTCAGATGGTTTAAGGGAAAAAGCGGAAGTGTGTGGGGGGGAGTCGATAGGGGAAGGGAAGTAAACGCGTTGGACCGACTGGATTTAGTGTCGCTGAAAAAACTATTAGCTTAGTAAGAGCAGAAAGAGAACTCTACGGGACGAAAGGGGAAGCCCGAGGAGACACATACCCCCGCGGGAAAAAGGGGCTAGAAATGGGAGAAAGGGGACTATCACATATGCAAAAGGGGCCACTTGATTGGACCCGATTCATAAGTTGAAGGACGAATGCAAAAAAAGGGGACGTGCTCAGTCGCGAAAAAACAAGTGTAGAGGGAACTTAGGGGGAGGGTTTCGACTCCTCGTTCGTAGCAGAAAATGGGGATTCAAGATTTCGAACAAATTAACAGGGAATCAGTAGAAGAAGAGGGAAGACCGTGCGACGGGAATAATAACGAGGTTCGTCTGAAAAAAAAAAAGGGTCAATATTAAAGGGGGAAGGTTGATACCGCTCGTTTCCTTAGTAAAGGAAGTGAAGAAGAACCGGAGAAGAAGAAAAGATTAGGAACGAATAAGAAGTTTTTGACAGAACGCAGGGAAAAGGAACGTGGCGCTAGATAAAAACGACATGACGAAAGGTCTTATCCTTAAGGAAAAGGAAAGGACGGAGCGTCGCACAGGCTGCACGTCGCATGTATCAAGAAAAACAAGGGGTTTGGGGGGTTGGAAAAAAGGGGGAACCGATCATCCAAATTTGCCTGCAGTTGGGGAAGAGGAGGGGGGCGGCGGCAATTAGGGATAAAAACAAAAGGAATGGTTACCCATAACCTTGACCGGCAAGTTTCTTCAGTGCGTCTTGTGCGAGTGAAAATAAAGAAAGCAGCAGTCTAATAGTGCGAAGAGATGCAGATTGAAGTGAGGTGGAAGCGATTCGCAGGGGTTAAAACTCAGTTTTGGGGCAATCGGAGAAACTCGTAATCGCTTGTTGGTGGAAAGAGAACGGTAAGACCCATCCACGAGAAGAAGACGTCGAAGCAAGATGGGAATATGGGTTTTGAAGTTTGAACCCACCCCACCCCCCCCCCCCAACCTTAAAACAGACGAGCGTAGAAACAGCAATTTTTAAAAGAGAGGGAAAAGGGGGTGTATTACAATATCCTAGAAGAGAGGTGGGGGGAAGGAAGACGAGGCTGTCGCGAATTGCCAAATGCTTGTTGCACAAAAAAGGTCTAAGAACGCATTAGGACTAAAGAGGAAGCGAAAGGAGGGGGGAGGGGGGGCGGAGGAAAACCGGAGAAATGACATCTGGCCGGGGGTGCTGCGAGAGATGTAGAGCAGGGGGAACGTCCATCCCAATGGGAGTCGATCCAAACAGGTCTAAAAGAGATGATCCTGGGAAAAGGAGGGACGGGAAAACTACCTCTAAAACCTAACGCCAGACACAGGCTAAGGGGTCGGAGAAAATAAAGTAAACGGCCGGTTGAGGATCAATCAAGGGGGGAGCTTATCCTAGTCTGTTCTGCCCAACATCAAAACACAAAAAGGGGGGGGGGTCCGGGAGAAGGCGCGACAAACAGAGGTCTACCCCACTACGGGAAATGCTAGGTGGGGGGGGAAGAAGAGGAGGTCAATACACCACGCGATTGACTTGAGAAAGGTAGGAACTGTGAGAGAACAGTCTCTCTTAATTAAGGCTACCCAGCGGCGGATGAAAGAGAGGGAGGGACGAAAAAAAAAAGTGCGTAGCGGGGATGTTGGAAGAAAAAAAACCCTATAAATAAATCTAAGATACCAGGAAAAAAAGAGAGACGAGGAAATTTTCACTGGGGGTGCACACAGTGTGAAAGCAGACGATGCGAGGCTCACTTATATTTCACTCTCCCAGAAAAAACGAAGCCCTCCCGATTCTGGTCGGACTATGGTCTTTGGGGTAGGAAGGAGGGTGAAGGGAAAGACACCATGCGAAGAAAAATGAAAGTCTGGGCAGTCGAAAAAAGAAAATGAGAGTAGCAGTTAAGGCCACCCACTTGGGGGGTCTCTTGATGTTCTCGTGCCGTCATCTAAAGATGTATGATTACAGAAAAGGGGAAGAGGGAAATGAGAAAAAATATAGGCCGCTTGTGATCGAAGCCATTTCCGCAAAGTAATTCTGAAGGGAGAATTGAAAGACTTTGAGGGGGTTAACCCGTAATCCGCGGCCCCGGGAACTAGAAAGAAGGAAACGGGAGGAGGGAAAGCAAAAACATACTTCAATTTCATATGAAAGGGAAAAATCTTTGACTAAGGGAATTGAGGCCAGGGGAGAGAGTATAAGGGTTTTTCAGGGGGAGAAAATGCCGAGGTGTGCAGAACGCAGCAAAACCACAGGGAGTAGGACACCGCCAATAAGGAAAGCAAACACGTGTGTGACCGACCTCGTGTTGGCAGGGCGGAAGAAGACGCCAGGGAAGGACCTCGTGCAATGGCAGATGGAGAAAAGTAGCAGAATAGAAACGCAAGGGGGCGACGGGGGAGTTGCTAATTCGTGATTAAACCTTAGTTGCTCGAATGAAAATAAAGCTGGCGAAAAGGAGCCGCGAGGGCGCGCAAGACCAATCCATTCGGCAACGCGGGAAGGACCGGCAACAGAATAGTCCAGCATAACCTTCAAAAGCGTCTGAAACAACCGGGAGGGATCCAGGAGAACTGCGCCGTTACGGCGTCGAGGGCTACCGACGATGCAACATTGTTCAGAAGGCCTGAAAGGGAAAAAAGGAAGGAAAAGGGCAAAAACCGGGCGATCAACAGGACGACGCGTTGGAGAAAAAAGAATGGCGTCCACCTGTAGAATTCCGTGGGGTTGTGGAATGCGCCGATTATCGAACGAAGAAAAAAAACGGGAAAAAAAGAGGACGAAGAACGGCCGATGACCTGGGTGGAATTGTCGAAAAAAAAATCGGGAGGAAAAATTTGGATGGGGAGGGGGGGGGGGGAACGGGGTCTTTCCACGTAACAAGTTTGGGGAATCTTTCGCAACCCCGGGACCCGGAGGCAACGGGGAAAAGGGGAAATGCAAGGAAGAAGGCGATCGATGGGGGGCCTCCATTAGTTCGTGTTCAAACAAAAGAGAAAAACAAAGAGAAGAATCGCTAACATGATCTGGAGGGTTTGAAGGGTATTAATTGGATCGTAGGGTGTAAGTATTAAGGAGGAAGCCTTTAAGATTGAAAGGATGAAAAAAAGGGGAGGGTTTGGAGGGAAGCTCAGAACAAAACGGATTAGGATTAAAGAGAGAATAAATAAAAGAAAAGTCAGAGAGAAAAAGGGAAACTCTTCAACGCTTCCGAGGCAGACTTGGGTTGGATCTGCTCCTTAAAAAGTTAAAACCTGGGCGGGAAGCGGGAGAGGAGAGATTGTATCGCGGTGGGGGCTTATCCGTTTGTAAAAAAGAAGAAAAAGAATTGGGAGCCAACTCGAGCGCCTTTCAGGGGCATTAAACCTGTGCAAGATGATCTCACGGCATGTGATCAAGGGAAGAAAGGGGAGTAAGCAAGAAAATCCGTGATTTCCGGGAATACACCCGAAACGGCAAAAGGAGAAAAAAAGATTCGGCGAGGGGAAGACAAGGGGCTCGCCTTCATTATCGCAGGGCAAGGTTCTCAATCAGTCGCGTCGATACCAAATCGGCCGACACGATGCAGAGACAACAGTCAGGAATTCCAGGTGAAAAGGACACGTCTCCTAACGGCACAGCACCCACAGGAAGTTTTTGGGAGAAGTTCCGATGAAAATTGGGGAAAGGGATGATGCAAAGCCATCGCTCCAAGGAGAATATACCGGACGCGTCGAATCGTTATAAACGGGGAGAAGCTTTGGGAAAGGAAGGGGAGACAGGTGTATGGCTTTATAGTCATGGTGGACTAAAAGTAACCGGGATGGGGATGGATTTCGGTGTAAAGAGCTAACTACTCGCCTTGCTCAGCTGGCGTGACACTCTAAGTCCTACAGTTTCAAAACAAGGAGGAAACATAACACCCGCAGCTGTCATCTCATTCGCGAACTGGGTCTAGAAAATGCATGCACATGGAATTTCACTCGTGGAGGAGGAAGACTGAAAGAGGGATGGATCAAGGGAGGGACGAAAATTATTGTCTAGGTCCGTAGTCTGGTTCTACATCAAAGCTGCGTACTCAAAGAGGGGGGAATACCAAAAAGGGAACTTTATCTGATTAAAAGGGGAGAGACGAGCCCGAAGAAGAAGGAGTTCAACGGTTAGTCAAACAAGGGATTGCAGCTGTTGATGCAACCGATCGTTTCCTTTTCCACATGTGTATCTGAAAATCGAGGATCGCAAAAGGGTGAAAAGAAGGGCCAATGGGGAAAAAATGACTTGCCGATTGAAAAGAACGAAGCACAGCAGTGATCATGGCTCAGGGAAACGCTTGACCTGATCGTTATTGGGAAAAAAACAGTGAATAATATCCAACCAAAAGGTGGGTGGCCGTCGAAAAGATTAATGTCAGAAACCATGAGATCCCGTGTTAAGGGAGGCGGGACGTTCAACAGACCTACCAAAGGAAAAGGGTACCGGCCAGGCCTTCCCTGCAAAAAGTAGAGGGGGCGCACTAAGACCGGCTGAGAATCTTGAAAACAAAGAATGCCGGTAAGTGCAAGAAGCGACAGATTGTAGAGGGGGGGGGCAGCTTTCGCCAAAGTTCCACTCCAACTCTCGTACGTGAACACGCAACACCCCTGGAACAAAGAAAAGGATACAAAGGTCGAAAGCCAGTGGGCATACCTCCATGTTTCTAAGGAAGGACAACTAAGCGCGGAAGTTGGGCATAGTCCAACACGCAGACGTTGACGAAGTAAAGGGGAAATCTAAGAATCAGGAGAAACAAACCGAAACTGATCGCTTTGAGTAGCGGATCGCGAAGTTTAGTCCAAAGGAAAGCTGAGTGAAACAAAAGAGGGAGAGGAAGCAAGTAGTAAGAGATTGACGAACCGGCCAGTTTCAGGTGAACGCACAGGAAAAATGGGACTAGGGCCTGATGGTGCGAGCGGATGAGAGCACTGCTCCCCTTTCCCTG